>JAABUR0100008913.1_pt1 | contig 11444 bp, 9 predicted proteins | sample 5560091 | NCBI WGS metagenome assembly JAABUR01 (sample SAMN10711879, study PRJNA513375) | rock metagenome | isolation source: Antarctica rocks | place: Antarctica: Victoria Land, University Valley sud
CTGCACCGCGTCCGCCAGCTGTGGTACCGTGGTCATCAGGAAGCTCCTTTCGCCTGACAAGGTCATCTGCATCCTTATCGTGCCAAAGGAGCCCTCCTGCGCGCTTCTTAGGTTGATGCGTATGGGGCTTGCGCGCGGCAAGCCCCTGCACGTTGATAGGATGCTGCCGCAGGTCGTAGGGAAACGGCTGCTCGACATAGAGGATCATCTCGTAGATGCGCGGGTGAGTGGTGGCCAGCCGTCCAAGGATGTCCTCGACGTACGCCGGGTCGTCGACCGTGCAGTTAAAGTCCGCGGACAGGGCAGTCACGCCTTCCTCACGGGCGATGACACCCACCCGTGTCAGACGGTCCATGTCCCACGATGCGTCATCCCCACGCAGCTTCACCTTCAGGCAGGTCAGCCCGTCGCGCTGGATCCACTCGCGCAGCAGGATCGGATACCCGTCGTCCGGTTCGCTGCCGTCACGATCGTCCGCATCGAGGGCGTCTTTGCCCCCCACGAGGTGCCAGGCAGCCAGAGAAGCTGGCCGGTTACGCACGAGATAGTCGGCCGGATACGTGCCCGCAAAGGAGACTCCCGGCTGGTCTGATGCGAGAAAGCAGGCAAGATCGCTGCCAAGATGGCGGGCGTCGTAGGTGGTGTACACCGGCAGCTGGAGCAGCGCCCCGTAGGCGTCGTGCAGAGCGAGATCAAAGGCAGAGCAGCAGAGCAGTGCGGCAAGCCAGGGCAGCGGCTCACCAGGGCTGTGCTCCCGATTGAAGCGCGCTAGGATGTCCGGGAGCTGGACGGTGAGGAAGGCGTGCCCCACCTCCAGGGGGTGGCCTGTGGAGGCACAGGCGCTCCACGCCGCACCGACAACGTGGCAGAAACAGCGCAGGGCCGCGGAGCGCTCGGCATAAGGACGAGGGCTCGGCCAGACCCACTGAACGCTCAGCGGTGTCTCACCCCAGCCATGGGCACGGCGCCCCGACGCGTCCTCGATGGCGAGCAGGACGCGCAGGCACGTGACCTCCGTCAACGTTTCCCCGCCGAAGGTGAGCGGCACCCGTGTGCGGATGGGCAGGAAGTAGAGCGTCGCGCCAACAACACGGAGCGTCGCTAGGTGGTCAGTCATCTGTTGTCCTGCCCATCTGATCCCCACGACACGCGCAGCCGACGCACGACGCGACGAGACCACGGCACACCGGGTGACAGCTTCACTCCTCCTCCTCAGCTCTGGTCATGCCGTTGGATCATGACAGCAGATCAGCGCTGGAGACAGACGGGCACCAGAACTTCTCGATATAGTCCACGACCAGCGCGGTGCCCTGATCGTGCGCCACATAGGGCGGCATCGCTGGGTTGTACATGGTGTCGGTGAGGTCCCGCACTAGAGCGACGTTGAAGCCCCAGCGCACCAGGGCCTTAATGGCAAACGAGCGGTTCAGGATACACATATTGGTATGCACCCCCATGATCAGGATCATGGTGATGCCCTGGTGGGTGTACAGGTTGAACAGCTCGGCCCCGTCGTCCGAGATGACGTCGCGCTCCTGATCAATCGTCACCGCGGGATGCTGGCGAGACCAGGCCTGGGCAGGTGGCTCACCGGTATCGCACCCTTCGTCCGACGCATCGACCGGGAGGGGCGGGGCGGCATGGGGCGCTAGCTGTGGCGGCGTGACACGCGGTATGGCGAGCACGCGCTCCCGAGCGGGCGTCCCGGCATAGAAGGACATTGTCTCCGAGGGCGCATGGATGATCAGGACGCCGCGCTCCCGCAGGCGTGTGACCGTCTCACTCATCCGTGGCAGCAGCGTGGCCAGCCGTTCGTTGGCTCCTCGGCACCAATGGCGATCCCACACATCGCACAGCAGCAGGGCGGTCTGCCGCGTGGCCACGACTGCTGGAGTGGTCACCTCTGCCCAGGCGGTGTAGCCACGGGCGTCCTGGCCGAGCGTCTGACTGCGCAGCGTCACCCTGAGCGGCGATTGGTGGTCCATCTCCCTCTGCCCTTTCTGTGTCCTGCCGGCGCGCCGGCGATATGCTGCTCCTGCTCACGTCCAGTGCCGAAGAACAGCGTTCCCGGCAAGGGCGATCCAAGGCGGCCGGCGATGGGGCGCCGCGCTCCCGCCTGTCCTCGTATGATACCCTGCTGGCCTGCTCGCGCGCCCCTCTGGAGACCTGATCACCGCACTGCTGGGACCATAGCTACTAAGCACATGTTCATCAGTTCGCCATCCGCTATCTCCAGCGGCTGGACAACGTCCCACAGCGCGGGAGCAGCAACGGGGTCCATTGTCTCGGGGGCGTTGTCACATTCTCCGTTAGCGCATAAGCTCCGGGACAAGTTGTCCGGTGTACTGCGCACCGCGCGGGTGGGCTGCTGTTGCCCGTGGTAGCATTGGGGCACATCCCCACGCAGAGAGAAGCAATTGTCGTGGCTGTCAAGAGGCTGAGGGGGCGAGGTCCGTGGACCAGCGGGAGCGGGAGCGGAGTAGGGCGTTGAGGATGGTGAGGAGCGTGTGCAGACAAGTGGTGAGGGCGACCTTCGTGGGCATGCCGGCGGCGCGCAGCCACTGAGAGACGGCACGGAGGACGGGGGTATGGCGCACGGCGACCAGGGTGGCCCGGGAGAGGGCGCTGCGTCCCCGCGCCCGGCCGCCCCAGACGCTGCGCTTGCCCCGCCGGGTGCCGCTGTCACAGGGGAAGGGGGCCACGCCGACCAGGGCAGCGATCTTCTTGCGGTCCACCTGGCCGAGTTCGGGCACCGTTGCTTGACGCACCACGCTCTAAGTGCTACGATCTCACCCAAGGTCATGGAGGACATAGACACAGGCTACGTCGCCCCTCCCAAGGTGATGGCTCCTTCCATAAAGGGGAAAGGAGGATACTGGACAAGCAGGATGACTGGATGGCAGGCTATGAGGCAGCTCAGTGACTCGATGCCTTCAGCCGTCGTGCTCCTGCTTAAGAATAAGGGACTTGTAAAAACTAAAGTATCCCTGGCTCCCTCTTGCTAGTACCACTCCGGTGGGATACTTAATAACCCGCGAGTCCCTAACGGTACTTTGTTGAATCGGGATAAGCCCGTTCCGATCAGCGCAGAAGGCGGCGTTTGGTGCCCAAAACAGCGCCCTGGACCGCCCTCTAGCCGCCAGTTTCGGGCCGGCCTGGTCCATTCAGCCCGTTATGACCGGAATCAACAAAGTACCGCTAAGTGTGCTTCGGGTCCTAGTGACGTGATCTCTATATATAGCTGCTGCCATTGCAGGTGCGATTTTGCACGCAGCTCCAGAATGAGCGTTCCGTATCATCGTGAAGGAGAACCACCACGATGTCCGACATTAGAACAACTCGTCGTGGCTTCATCAAACAATCCGCGATCACCGGTGCGGCTATTGCCGGGGCCGGCTCACTCTCCTCCGTCGTCGAAGCTGCCTCTCCTGCCAGATCTGACGAGGCTGCGTACACCTTGGAATATTGGGATTGGTGGAGCCCTGTTGGCTCGCCCTCCCTAACCCGATGGTTCGACTACGTCAAAAAGACCTTCGAGAAGCAGAACCCAGGTGTCACGATCAAGTATCAGTTCCTGCCCTGGGGTGATCCCTATCTGCAGAAGATCCAGGCATCCGTCGCCGCCGGCAACCCGCCCGATGTTTTCCATACCTCCGTAGCCTGGGCGCGCGACCTCTACGATCGCAACGTGCTGTACAAGATGAACGATCTGATTGCCATGACTCCCGAGGTGCAGCCAAAGCAATTCTTCCCCTCAGCGGCGGCGACCAACTCCAAGAATGGGGCCATCTTCGGAGTGCCTATGGAGGGACCGGACTCCGATATGATTATGATGAACGTCGACCTGATCGCCAAGGCTTTGGGCTGGCCGGCGAAGACGCCTCAGGACGTGATGGCATGGCCAGACAAGGTAAAGACGTGGGATGACTTTACCAGGCTGGCCACCTCGTTAACTAAGCGTACCGGCACCAAGGTCACCGTCGCTGGCTTCAACGTGCCGGATCTGGGCGACCTCGCCTGGTTTTCTGGTCTGCTGAAATCGAACGGCAGCCACTTTTACAAAGCGGATCTCAGTGGTTTGAGTATCAACACACCTCAGGCTATGGAAGCGGTCAACTGGATGCTCGACTTGCAGAAGAAGGTCAGCCAGCTCCCCAATGCGCAGCGCAACGACGAGACAGAGCTATTGTCCGGCCGTGCCGCCATGATTATGGACGGCACGTGGTCTCCATCGTATATCCATGACTCCAACCCCAAGTTCCGTCTGATGATGATGCCGATTCCACGCGGCCCGCATGGCACATCGAAGGGCACGGTCACCTGGAATAACATGGTCTGTATGGCCCACAACGTGAAGAATCCGGCACTGGCCTGGAAGTTCGTGAAGTTCATTAGTTCGCAGGAGACTCAGGCCAGGCGCCTGCAGATCCTGGAACGCTATGCGCCGCTACGCACCTTCTTCGAGACACAGAGCTGGAAGGCCAAAACGATGCAGGACCCTGCTCTGGCGCAGGTGCCCGTGGCTGCCCAGGTGGGCGACATTTATCCGTTCTTTCACGCCTCAGAGCTAGCGAACAAAGTCGGTGCCATTATGTCCCAGATTCGCCTGGGTAAGCTCACGCCTCAGGATGGGTTAGCCAAGGCGCAGAAAGCCGGCGACAGCATCCTATCCGGCATCTAGCATCGCCACAAGGGGTGAGTGGTCAAGCCACTCACCCCTTCGTCCTATGAAGAAGGGAGGGGAGGCGCATGTCTGTCACGAGCACGGCGGCGCGCCCAGCAGGCTTAGCACAGCGCCTACATCTACCACGGGCCGACTACTCCGGGTACCTGTTTGTTGCCCCCGCGGCACTGCTGACTCTTGTGTTCTCCTTCGTTTCCATGGCCATCTCGCTGTGGATGAGCTTCCACAAGTGGGACGTTATTAACCCTGAGCACCAATGGTTAGGCCTGAAGAACTACGTCTATGCGCTGACCCAGGACGACGAGTTTTGGCTGTCCATGCGGAACACCTTGTACTACGCTGTCATTATCGTACCGGCTTTAACCATCTTCGGCGTGTTGCTCGCCTTCATTGCCAATGAGGTCGCGCGCGGGCGCATTATCTATCGCAGCATCTTTTACATCCCCTCCATCACGCCCGGCGTGGCGCTCGGCTTGGTCTGGACTTGGTTGCTGCGCTCGGATGGCACGCTCAATCAGGTGCTAGCCGTCGTTGGTATTCAGGGCCCAAACTGGTTGATGGATCCGGACTGGGCCATGCCTGCTGTGCTGGTCTACAGCATCTGGGCCGGCGTGGGCGGTGCGATGGTCATCTTTATGGCTGGTTTGAACGATATCCCCCCGGATTTTTATGAAGCTGCCCAGCTCGATGGCGCAACTCGCCGCCAGATGTTTCGCTATGTGACGCTGCCCCTCTTGCGCAACCCGCTCGTATTCGTGACGGTCAGCAATAGCCTCGCGGCCTGGCAGGTCTTTACCCAAATGTACATCATCACGCGCGGAGGGCCGGCAAACGCTACACTCCCTATCTCCATGAAGATCTATCAAGAAGGTTTCCTCAACTACCGTATGGGCTACGCTGCGGCCATGTCCTGGCTGCTTTTCGCTATTATCTTTGTCATCGCGCTCGTCCAACTGCGGGTCTACCGTTCACAACAGGTCTACTGAGCAGAGCATACCAAGCCGCGACTGCAGGGGGAGGAAGCCATGGCTACCGTCGTTGAGCGACCCCAAGCCGAGGCCGCGCGTCAGCTCCGCAAGCAGCTCCGCAATGCCGAACGGCTACGTCTGACTATCGTCTACAGCATGCTGACAGTGATCGCCATCGCGATGGGGTATCCCTACATCTTCACCATCGGCAACGCCCTCAAGTCGATGGGCGATTTCATGGTGTCACCGTGGAGTGTGTTACCACAACATGCCTCCTTCAACGGCTTTGTGGCCTCATGGACCGTCGGCAAAGTGCAGGTTTTCTTATGGAACAGTTTTCTCTATGCAGCCATTGTGGTCGTCGTCCAGCTCGTCTTGGACTCAATGGCCGCCTATGCCTTTGCGCGCCTACGCTTCCCAGGCCGCGACTTTATCTTTATGGCATTAATGGCCACGCTGATGATTCCCGGCACGGTATTGCTCATCCCTAACTACCTGATTATCTGGCACATGGGCTGGGCCAACACGATCTGGGGCATCGTCGTGCCTGGGTTTGCCGGCATCTGGGGCATCTTCCTGCTGCGCCAATTCTTCCTCAACATCCCTCAGGAACTGGAGGCGGCCGCCCTGATGGACGGCGCGGGGCGGTTCCGCATCTACTGGCAGATCATCGTGCCGCTCGGCAAGCCTGCCATGATCATGCTGGGCGTCTTCCTATTTATTGGGCAGTGGAGTGACTTTCTGTGGCCGCTGATCGTGCTCAGCGACTGGACAAAATACCCGGTGACGGTGGGCATCGCTCTCTATCAAGATCAGGTGAGCAACTACCATTGGGACTACATCTTCGCCGCTGCCGTCTTTGCCTCTGCGCCTCTGATCGTCCTGTTCACCATTGCGCAACGCTATATTATTGGCGGCATTGCCCTCACCGGCATTAAGGGTTGAGCCATGATACACCTACACCGGCTGCAAGATCGCGACGAGCTCGGCCGCGTGGCGGCGGGCGACGCCGCTCGATACCTGCGCGCCACGATTGCTGATCGTGGCGCGGCGCGCATTGTGCTGGCCACGGGCGCCTCGCAGTTTGCCTTTCTAGCCCATCTCGTCCAGGAGCCTGATATAGCGTGGTCTCGCGTCACCATGTTCCACCTTGACGAGTATGTGGGTGTACCGCCCAGCCACCCTGCAAGCTTCCAACGCTACCTGCAAAAGCGCTTCGTTGACCATGTCCATCCGGGTCAGACGGTTTTCATCGACGGCGAGGCTGACCCTCAGGCTGAATGTCGCCGCGTCGGCGTGCTGATCTCGGCGGCGCCCGTGGACGCAGCCTTCGTGGGTATCGGCGAGAACGGGCATCTAGCCTTCAACGACCCGCCGGCCGATTTTGAGACCAAGGAGCCCTTCATCGTGGTCAAGCTCGACGCGGCCTGCCGTGCTCAGCAGGCGGGCGAAGGCTGGTTCGCAACATCAGATGACGTGCCGACTCGTGCGATCTCTATGTCCGTACATCAGATCATGGCCGCGCGCAAAGTCTTCTGCATGGCGCCGGACCAGCGTAAAGCAGAGGCGGTGCGCGCTTGCCTTGAAGAGGAGATCTCGCCACTCCGTCCAGCCTCCATCTTGCGCCGTCATGCCGATGCCGATCTCTATCTTGATCGAGATAGCGCTGCGCTGCTCTCCACGACACACGGCTGAAACTCGTCATCAAGCAAGACGATAGTGAGTAGAGGGGCAGGGATGAAACGTTACGTCCTGGTCGGGGCCAGTTCACGCGCGCTGAGCATGTTCGCCCAACCAATTGCCGAGCGATTCTCCGACACTGCGGAACTTGCTGGCATCTACGACATCAATGGGGCACGCGCAACTTTCGTCAGCCAGGCGGCGGGGGATGCGCCCGTCTTCGCCGATTTCGAGACCATGGTGCGCCAGACGGAACCCAACTGCGTGATTGTCGCCACGATTGACCGCTATCACCACGACTACATTATTCGGGCGCTGGAGATGGGCTGCGATGCAATCAGCGAGAAGCCCATGACTATCGACGCCGAAAAGTGTCGGGCTATCCTGGCTGCTGAGCAGAGAACCGGCCGAAAGGTCATCGTCACCTTCAATATGCGCTCTTCCCCCTACATCATCCGGGCCAAGGAGTTGGTGCGCGGCGGCACGATTGGGCAGGTCTTGAACGCACACCTGGAGTGGTTCCTAGATCGCCGTCATGGCGCCGACTACTTCCGCCGCTGGCATCGCCGCAAGGAGAACTCGGGCGGTCTCCTGGTCCACAAGGCCACGCATCACTTCGACATGGTGAACTGGTGCATCGACGACGAACCGGAGACCGTCTACGCGCTCGGCCAGCGGCGCGTCTACGGCCCGACACGGACGGAGCGCGGCGAGCGATGCAGCACGTGTCCGTACACCGGCACATGTGAGTTCTACGTGGACTACAGGGCTGATCCTTTTTTGCGCGATTTCTATTTCGAGCCGGAACGTGAGGATGGCTACCAGAGGGATGGCTGTGTCTTCTCGCCAGAGATAGATATCGAGGACACGATGAGCCTGGCCGTACGCTACAACTCAGGCGCCTTACTCAGCTATTCCCTGGTCGCCTATAGCCCCTATGAGGGCTGGCGGATGACTCTCACCGGCACAGAGGGGCGAATGGAGCTGCGGGAGGATCATAGCGGGCCGCTAGCGGGCGAGCCCACTGACCTGATCGATGTCTATGACCGCAAGGGTAAGCGGACGACACATAGCGTGCCCAAGCTCCACGGTGTCCATGGCGGTAGTGACGAGCGGTTGGCCGAGCGCCTCTTCGGCGGAGACGAGATCCCCGACCCGCTGGGCCAGATGGCCGGCTCTCAGGCGGGGGCCATGTCTCTGCTGATCGGCGTGGCAGCAAACACATCGATCGCTTCCAGTCAGCCGGTGGCTATCGGCAATCTGCTCTGATCCTGATGTGCCCCAGCCCAAGGAAAGCAGGGCGTGGTTTGCACACCACGTCAGGGGGACCAGCTCTCTCTTTTTCCGGCCGCGCACTGTCACTTTGTACTCAACATCTCTGTCTACGTCCACAGGGGATGGCCGGCCTCCCGTGCGGGTGTCCAGTGATTGATGAGCCACGACCACTTATACTGATCCGCGGGTTGGCTTCGCGTAGCCGCGTCCTGCACCCGCATGGAGCTCATAGAGCCGGACCTGATCAGGCGGATAGATCAAGAGGAGGGAGATAGGAAGCAATGCTGCTCGAAGGGCGCCTAGTCCAGGGCGGCGACGCTGTACGGATTGAATGCGACGGGCCGCGCATCAACCGCATCACATCGATTGACACCGTGCCCGATCGCTGGCTCGCTCCAGGCCTGCTGGACATTCAGGTTAACGGGTATGGCGGTCATGATGTCCTTGCAGCGAACGTCACAGGGGACACGCTTGCGCAGCGGGCACGTACGCTCTGGAAAGAGGGAGTGACCGCCTTCTGCCCGACGGTGACTACTCAGTCAGAAGACCGCATCTGTCGCAGCCTCGCCGCTATCGCGGCAGCCTGCGATTCTGATCCTTTGGTTGCGCACGCCCTCCCCTGCATCCATGTTGAGGGACCATTCATCTCGCGTGAGGATGGCGCGCGCGGCGCGCACCCGCTGGAGCACGTGCGTCCGCCAAGCGTGGCTGAATATGAGCGCTGGCAAGAGGCAGCTGGTGGACGCATCGGTATCATCACGCTGGCGCCTGAGCACCCCGGCAGCAGTGCTTTCATCCGCCGCGTGACCACCGACGGCGTCGTGGTCGCGCTTGGGCATACGGCAGCAAACTCAGCCCAACTGCATGAGGCGGTCGCGGCAGGCGCGCGATTGTCCACGCATCTCGGCAACGGCTCACATGCGATGTTGCCTCGTCACACCAATTATGTGTGGGACCAACTCAGCGATGATCGCCTGAGCGCGAGTTTGATCTTCGATGGCCATCATCTTCCGCCACCGCTGATGAAGGTATTCCTGCGGGCCAAGGGAGTCACGCGCAGCATCCTGGTCAGCGATGCGGTCGCGGTCGCCGGCCTCCCGCCAGGAATCTACACCTCACCAGTCGGCGGTGATGTCGAACTGCTGCCCAGTGGCCGGCTGAACCTTGCCGGTACGCCGTACATGGCCGGCTCCGCAAGCGTGCTGCCGGAGGGCATCACGAATGCTCTACTCTATACCGATGCGACTGTGGCGGAGGCATTTACGATGGCCACGACCAATCCAGCCCACCTCTTGAGACTGGATGTGAGGGAGGGGCGCGGCACACTCCATGAGGGGGCAACCGCGGATGTGAGCGCCTTCCACATTGATTCAGCGACCAAGAAGCTGCGTGCCGACATGGCCATCGTCGCAGGCGTGGTTGCGTACCGGCGGGACGAATCATAGCCTGCGGGGCTTTGGCATTTGAAGAGGAGAAAAACCCTATGACCTTTCGCAATCTGAGCCCGCAGCACATGTTCGAGCAACTCGCGCTCTCCCACCACCCAGTCCATCACTTCACCGGGCAGACAGCTGATCAATTTGGCGTCTGGCAACGAGAAGCACTCCCTGCCGCCTGTGCCACCCTGGGTGACTTTCCCGCGCGCGTACCGCTTAATCCCCAACTCTTGGCCGAATGGGAGCACGACGGCCTGATCACACAGCGCTGGATCATCGACGTCCAGAAGTTCCTCTCAGCGACCTGCCTCGTCAGCCGCCCGAAGGGTGTTCTGGATGGGGAGAGACGCCCGGCTATCCTCTGCTGGCATGGCCATGGAGAGTTCGGCAAAGAGGTCGTGATGGGCAACGACGCATCCCCCGAGCAAAGCGAGGATATCCGCCGACACAACTACGATTATGGGCGGCAGATGCCGCAACGCGGATTTGTCACCTTCGCTATAGATTGGATCGGCGCGGGCGAACGGAACGACTCGGGAAAGCCCAACTGGCGTGCCCAGCAAGGCGGCCGCGACTGGTGCAATGTCCTGTATCTGCATGCCACCATGCTCGGCATGACCTCGCTCTCGATCAACATCTCGCACGGCATGGCCGCCACCGACTTCGCCTGCTCCCTGCCTTTCGTGGCTCCAGACCGCTTGGGCGTGATGGGCCTGAGTGGCGGCGGGACGATGGCGCTGTGGTCCGCCCTCTGTGATTCGCGCTTCAAGGCCGTTGAGATCATGTGCTACAGCGACCTGTGGGCCTATTTCGGCGTACGTGACGCGAACTACTGCGGCATGCAGGTGGCGCCTGGCCTGTTCAAACTCGTGGATGTGCCCGACCTTCAGGGACTGCTAGCGCCTCGCCCCCTTCTCGTGGACATTGGCACGTACGACAGCTGCTTTCGTATCGACACTGCTCTGGCGTGTTTTCACCAGGTGCGACACATCTACGAGGTGGCCGGGGCATCGGACCGCCTGGAGCTTGATCTATTTCCCGGCGAACACGGCTGGGGCGGCAATCGCTCCGATCACTTCTTCCACACGTATCTCGACTAATCTCTGACGTGGGGACATTCTATCCACTGCAGCACCGCTGAGATCACTGCTCTCCTTTCACCACCACTAACTTTGCAGGCGAGGTGTGTGCCAACTCCGAGTGCCGGGCTGCCCCATAGGCTAGGACGTACAGGTCAGGCTGATACAGGGGGAGAGGTATGCGCCAACTCCGAGTGCCGCCATCAACCTCTGCAGCGTCGCAGCTGTGACTGGCCAGGAGTATTGGGTCTTGGGCACTTCTCGTGGAGCCAGAACGGCGGTGGCGCTCAGGAGACGTGGAGCACGCGCTGTTTGAGGAGAT
>JAABUR0100008915.1_pt1 | contig 11442 bp, 7 predicted proteins | sample 5560091 | NCBI WGS metagenome assembly JAABUR01 (sample SAMN10711879, study PRJNA513375) | rock metagenome | isolation source: Antarctica rocks | place: Antarctica: Victoria Land, University Valley sud
AACAATGCGAGTGGTATGTGTTGTGGGGTGAAACTGAATTCTTATCACACGACAAAGTATATCCGGTTTATATTACCCGAGGGAAAAACCTTTAATACTGAAAATCAACAAGATTATAATCGTTTTGAAAATGAGTGCAAAGACTTATATAATAGCCTGGATGATATAAAATTTCAAATAGCATCTAACGAAGCGCTGTACAATAAAATCCGGAAAAAATATCAAACTAAAAACACCGTTGGATATTCTTTAAATGCATTTATTGATTATAAACACCCGTTAGATATATTGGCGCACCTGTTAATTGGAGCCGAAGGTACGCTTGCTTTTATTGCAGAGGCTGTATTACAAACGGTTCCAGATTATCCGTATAAATCAACTGCACTCCTTTATTTTCCCAATATTTATGCTGCCTGCCAGGCTATTGTTCCTCTCACAAATGCCGGAGCTTTAATGGTGGAATTAATGGACAGGGCATCACTGCATTCTGTTGAAGATATGCCCGGAATGCCGGCTATAGTGAAAACCCTTCCTGAACCCGCTGCTGCCTTGCTCATTGAGTTCCAGGAAAATAACGAGGAAGCGCTTAAAGAAAGAGTTAAGAGCTTCTTGACCTCAACATCTGAACTTTCTTTGTTTAATGACCCGGTTTTTACCAATGATCCCAAAGAGCAGGCATTTTTGTGGAAGGTGAGAAAAGGCCTCTTCCCTGCTGTAGGTGCTGTACGTGCAAGTGGTACTACTGTAATTCTCGAAGATATTGCCTTTCCCGTCGAAAAACTTGGTGATGCCATTTCGGACCTGCATCAGCTTTTTATAAAATATAATTATCTCAATGGCATTATTTTCGGCCATGCCAAAGACGGTAATATTCATTTTGTAATTACACAATCTTTCAACACTCCTGAAGAAATAACAAGATATGACCTGTTCATACGCGAAGTGGTTATAATGGTAACAGACAAATACAATGGTACTTTAAAAGCAGAGCATGGGACAGGACGTAACATGGCTCCTTTTGTCGAAACCGAATGGGGTGACGATGCGTATCAGATTATGAAAAAGGTAAAGCAGGCAATTGATCCTAACCTGCTGTTAAATCCCGGTGTAATTATTAATAATGATAAGAATGTTCATATTAAAAATCTGAAAGAACTTCCATCAGTTGAGGAGGAAGTAGACAGGTGTATAGAATGCGGTTATTGCGAACACAAGTGTCCAAGCCGCGATATTACTACAACTCCAAGACGTAGAATTGTAATTAGAAGAGCTTTAAAAAAACTGGAGGTTGCAGGTGATACGGATAATTATAAACTCTTACTTGATCAATACCAGTATCATGGATTGGAAACTTGCGCTGTAGATGGTCTTTGCGCTACGGCCTGCCCTGTAGATATTAATACTGGTGATCTGATTAAGCGATTAAGGAGAGAAAATCATTCTGGTTCTGCAAATAAAATTGCGTTATTGGCAGCAAAAAATTTTAAGACAGTAGAGTGGGGGGTACGTGCAGCACTAAAATTGGGTTTTGCTGTAAACAATCTGTTCGGGAAAAAGGCAATGATCAAAATGACAGGTGGGATAAAAAAGTTTATTCCGGCAATGCCATTATGGTCTAACCATATCAATATGCCTCCTGATCTTTCTCCTATCAGAGGAAAAAACCAAACCTCTGGTACTACTGAAAAAAGTACTGTTGTTTACTTCCCCGCATGCATTTCAAGAATGTTGGGTACTTATAAAGGAAAGAAGAAAAACCTAATGGAAACCTTCATTAGTATTTGCAATAAATCAGACATTGAAGTAATAGTTTTAGAAAATGTAACCGGCAGTTGTTGCAGTCAGATTTTTTCTTCTAAAGGGTTTAGTGATGCTTATAGTTTTACAGCTAACCGTATAGTGAAACAATTATGGAAAACCAGCAGAGAAGGCACCTTGCCTATAGTAATTGATGTAAGTTCCTGCGCGTATACTCTTCATCACATCCGCCCGGTTTTAACTGATGAGAACAAAAACAAATTCGATAAATTAACCGTTCTGGATAGTGTAGATTTTTTACATGATATGGTAATGCCACTGGCTGAGATAAAACAAAAGAAAAGCAAGATTATACTCCATCCTGTTTGTTCATTAGAAAAAATGAAAACAGAAAATAAATTTATCCGTCTGGCAAAACATTTTGCTGATGATGTTACAGTACCGAAATATGCCGGTTGTTGCGGTATGGCAGGGGACCGTGGTTTTTTATTTCCTGAACTTACTGCTTCTGCAACACAGTCGGAAGCATTGGAGGTTAGTCAGAAAAAGTACAATGGCTATTATTCCTCAACTAAAACGTGTGAAATAGCTATGTCTGAAGCGGTAAAAGAAAATTATGAATCGATTTTATATTTGGTGGATGAGGTTTTGTAATCAGTTGAACCACTAAGACACAAAGAACACAAAGTCGCACAAAGTTTTACAAAGTCTTTGTGTATCTTAGTGCCTTAGTGTCTTTGTGGTTTAATTAAAAGAACGGGCAAAAACATTAATTCCATTCAGGTAAATTCTTTCAGGATCAAACCTTTTACACACTCTTTTTTTATCTTAGTAGTATAAATGCAATCTCCCCAACGATATATTGCCCACTTTGACCTTGACAGCTTTTTTGTATCTGTAGAAGTATTGAAAGATCCTTCACTGAAAGGTAAAGCTGTAATGGTAGGAGGCAGTGAAAGAGGAGTTGTTACAGCCTGTAGTTATGAAGCACGGAAATTTGGTATCCATAGTGCAATGGCTATGAAGAAAGCTATGAAACTTTGTCCGCATGCCATTGTTGTAAAGGGAAGTTATAGCGATTACGGCAAGTATTCAAGAATGGTAACTGAGATAATAGCTGCCAAAGCGCCGCTGTTTGAGAAAGCATCTATAGATGAATTTTATCTCGACCTTACAGGAATGGATAAATACTTTGATCCCTACAAATGGACAATCGAGCTTCGACAGGAAATCATAGATAAAACGGGATTACCTATTTCATTTGCTTTGGCAAGTAATAAAATGGTTGCAAAAATCGCTACGGATGAGGCTAAGCCAAATGGATATATACAGGTAGCGCATGGTTTTGAAAAGGAATTTTTGGCTCCCCTTAAAGTGAATAAAATTCCTGGGGTAGGGGAGAGCTCTTATCAAACATTATTATCGCTGGGTATAAAAACTATTAAAGATGTTAGTGAATATGATGCAAAAGAGATTGAAAGTGTTTTAGGTAAGTACGGTCTTGATCTTTGGAATAAGTCACAGGGAAAACATACAGGAGAAGTAAAGCCTTACCATGAGGCAAAATCAATATCAACGGAAAATACTTTTGAAGAGAATAAATCAGATATGCGTTTTCTTCTTTCTGAGCTTGTTCGTATGACTGAAAAAGTCGCATACGAATTAAGGCAGGACGGGAAACTTGCAGGATGCCTTGCTGTTAAAATTCGTTATGGTGATTTTAGTACTTATAGTAAGCAGTTGGCTATAGATTATACATTCAGAGATGACGAACTTATTCCAATCGCTAAAGGCCTTTTCTCAAAATTGTATAAACGCAGTACCCCTGTCAGGCTCTTAGGTGTGCGGTTGAGTGAGTTTACAAATCACGCAGTTCAGGCAAGTTTATTTGACGATCAAGGCAAAAAGAACGATTTGTATAAAGCAATAGATGATGTAAAAAATAAGTTTGGTAAATATGCTTTGAAAAAGGCTAGAACTGTCTGAGGAGGGATTTGCGGCATTTATCGGATTTTTGAGAAATAGATATTTTTTTGCTTGTTGCATTTAAATTTTTTAAAAATTTTATGGAAAAAAATAGTTTAATTTTTAATTATTTAAAAAGTAAAAGATGAAAACCATTCAACATTTTACAGCCATCATAGAAAGAGAAGATGATGGATATGTGGCTTTATGTCCCGAACTGGATATAGCGAGCCAGGGAGATACCATAGAAGAGGATAAAATTAATCTTCAGGAAGCAATAGAATTATTTTTTGAACATACTTCTAAAAATGAAATAGTATCAAGGTTAAAAAATGATATTTTTATAACGAATATGCAAATAGCAGTTGGGTAAACTTAAAATAATTTCGGGAAAAGAAGTTTGTAAAATCCTTTTAAATCATGGATTTATCCAGGTACGACAAAAAAGGAGTCATATAATAATGCAAAAAACAGAAAAAGGCTAAACAATAACTGTTCCTGTGCCCAATCATTCAGAAATGAAAATTGGAACTCTTCAATCTATTATTCGCCAATCTCAAATTTCAAAAGTATTTTTTGAGAGTAAGTAATCTATCTTTAAGTCCTAACAGCTTTAAATTATGTTGTTAAAAAAATAAAAATTCTAAAAAGATTACTCTACGACTTTAGTGGGATATTCTTTACTTTTGTACCCCTTTAAAAAAAATAAAAATTAATTGTTATGAGTTTACACTTAGGAGATGAAGTTCCAAATTTTACAGCAAATACAACCATTGGTACCATCAATTTTTATGAATATCTAAGCGACAGTTGGGGTGTTTTATTTTCTCACCCTGCTGATTATACGCCTGTGTGCACTACCGAATTAGGCAGAACTGCAGCTTTGCAGGAAGAGTTTGCAAAAAGAAATGTAAAAGTGCTTGCACTGAGTGTTGATCCGATTGATAAACATCATGGATGGGTAAATGACATAAATGAAACACAGAATGTAAATGTGGATTTTCCGCTTATTGCAGATGAAGACAGAAAAGTTGCAGAGTTATATGATATGATCCATCCCAATGCTTCTGCAACAGCAACTGTTCGTTCATTGTTTATAATTGGTCCTGATAAAAAATTAAAATTATACATTACTTATCCTGCCAGTACCGGACGTAATTTCTTTGAGATTTTACGTGTAATTGACAGTCTTCAGCTTACTGCAAATTACAGTGTAGCCACACCTGCAAACTGGCAAGAAGGCGAGGATGTGATTGTAGTGCCTGCAGTTAGTACAGAAGATGCTATGAAAAAATTTCCTAAAGGCGTAAAGATTGTTAAGCCTTATTTGAGATACACACCCCAGCCAAATAAATAATAGAACCACGATTAGTGGATTGAAAGAGGATTTTGAGGAAATGACATTTATCTTCTCAAAATCCTTTTATTATTTTGATAGTCTTACGTTGAGTTGTTTTTTATTCCTCTAAATCTATCTTAATCGGCAAAATCGCGGTTCTATTTTAATCGTTCCAATCCGTTTAATTGTTGTTCTAAACCTTACCACTGCTATGAAAAAAAATTTAGTTTTACTTATACTAACGGGGCTATCCTTTAACCTAAATGCACAAAGGACAATATTACTATGTGGAAGATTGATTGATGTAAAAGATAAAAAGGTTATGGAAAATGTTTCCATAATAGTTGAGGGAAATAAAATAACTGAAGTTACAAATGAATTTATCAATGGAAGTGGTAAGGTGATTGATTTAAAAAACAGATCTGTAATGCCAGGTTTAATGGATATGCATGTGCACCTTGAATCAGAGACGAAGAAAGGCGCTGCTGCCGAAAGGTTCACTATGAATCCCCAGGATATAGCTTTTGAATCAGTAAAATATGCTAATGCAACTCTAATGGCTGGTTTTACAACGGTTCGCGATTTGGGCGGTACTGGTGTAAATGTTTCTTTAAGGAATGCTGTTAATAAAGGCTCTGTTATTGGCCCAAGAATTTTTACTGCTGGTAAATCAATTGCTACTACCGGAGGACATGCTGATCCGACAAATGGTTACCGGAAAAACCTGATGGGCGATCCCGGGCCAAATGAAGGAGTTATTAATGGAGCGGATGAGGCAAGAAAAGCAGTACGTCAACGATACAAAGATGGGTCAGATTTAATCAAAATAACTGCTACCGGTGGGGTATTAAGCCAGGCAAAAGATGCTTCAGGAGCGCAATTTACTGAAGAAGAACTAAAAGCAATTGTAGAAACAGCAAAAGATTATGGCTTTAAGGTTGCTGCACATGCTCATGGCGCCGAAGGAATGAAAAGAGCAATCCGGGCAGGAGTAACATCTATTGAGCATGGTACTTTTATGGATGATGAAGCAATTGGGTTATTTAAAAAATATGGAACGTGGTATGTTCCCACTATCATTGCCGGAAAATCCAGTGCCGACTCTGCAAAGATCCCCGGATATTATTCTGAAATTGTTACACCAAAAGCATTGGCCGTAGGACCAAAAATTCAGGCAACTTTTGCCAAAGCATACAAAGCAGGAGTGAAAATTGCGTTTGGGACAGATGCCGGTGTTTTTATGCATGGTAAAAACTGGAAGGAGTTTGTTTACATGACAGAAGGCGGAATGCCTGCCATAGAAGCTATTCGATCTGCTACAGTAAACGGAGCTGAATTGTTAGGCCTAACGGATATTTTGGGTACGATTGAAAAGGGTAAGCTTGCAGATATTATTGCAGTTGATGGTGATCCATTAAAAGATATTAGGGTTATGAAAAAGGTGAAATTTGTTATGAAGGAAGGAGTTATTTATAAAAATGAATAAAAGTTCAGGATGTTATTCAGTGATCCAGAAGAAGACTTATTAGCTGACGAACTGATAATTTGTGATACAAGCTGTTCAGTTCTGTTTAATAAAATATAACATAAAAAAACGCGTTATAGTACAATACTTACATTTCCTTTTCTACCAGTAACCTTTCGCAGACAACATTGCTTAATACTTCGGCTTGCCTTTTACCATAACTAACGACTATTGACTTATCAAACGGTTCAATTGATTTTATTTTTATTTTTAACCCCAGGTTCATATCACGGGAATTCAGAAACTTTAAAAATTCTGACGACGTATTAATAACAGCAGATAACCTGACTGTCTCACCTGTATTGCAGTCACTTAGCTTATCATATTCTTTCCAAACTACTTTTCCGTCTCTATTTGGTATAGGCGAACCATGCGGATCAATTTTTGGGTATCCAAGAAGCTCGTCCATTTTCTCAAATAAAACCGGAGATTGTATATGCTCTAACTGTTCAGCAATATCATGTACATCTTCCCATCCAAATTTCATTTTCTCTACCAGGAACATTTCCGTAAGCCGGTGCTTTCGAATAATTAATCCTGCCTCTTTTTTGCCTTTTTCAGTAAGGTTAACCGGTTTGTAGCTTTGATAATTTACAAACTTTTTTTCTGCCAGCTTTTTCATCATACTGGTTACAGTAGGCATTTTTATCTGCAGTCGTTTCGATAGTTCAGTCACATTCACTTCGCCGGTTTCATTAGAGATATTATACAATGCTTTCAGGTAGTTTTCTTCTGTAAGAGAATTCATGCTTTAAAGCTAATACAGAATGTTTGCCTGATAGCAAAAAAAAGAATGTTATTATAAAAATATTTTGTTAGATAAATCTAACTTTATACTTTTGCTTTATTAACTCATAGTAATTCAATGAAGCAAGGATATTTCTATAAGCTCAGTACAATAATAGCTTTCTGCCTTATTCTCTCTAAACTTTCGGCACAAACACAAATGATTAGCGGAACAGTAGCAGACACTGAAACACAGCGACCAATTGGCTCCTGCAGTATTATAATTTTAAATACAACATTGGGAACAACGACTGATGCAGCGGGAAAATTTAAACTTACTATTCCTCAAAATATAATTTCAACAAAGCTTATCGTTTCTTTTATTGGATATGTGCCCTATACTCTGCCGGTTTCACCAGCAAAAAATACCTACCGGGTATTACTAAAAGCAACACAAAGCGCACTGGATGAAGTAGTTGTTACCGGTGTTTCAAAAGCTACGCTTGCAAGAGAAAACCCTGTATCTATTATCAGCGTTTCTTCAAAAGCAATTGAGCGTGCAACGGAAAGCAATATTATTGACGTGCTTGTGAAAAATGTGCCAGGTTTGAACGCAGTAAAAACAGGACCGAATATTTCAAAACCTTTTATTCGTGGTTTGGGTTACAACCGCGTGCTTACATTGTATGACGGTGTAAGGCAAGAGGGGCAACAATGGGGCGATGAGCACGGTATTGAAGTAGATGCTTATAATATTGACAGAGCTGAAGTAATTAAAGGCCCTGCCAGCTTAATGTATGGTTCCGATGCGGTGGCAGGAGTGGTAAGCATGATGCCTGCAATGCCTGTAAACAATGATAAGAAAGTACATGGTAAATACTTTTCAGAATATCAAAGCAATAATGGATTAATTGGTAATGGCCTTAGGATTACATATTCAACTGATCATTGGGCGTATGCTTTGCGTGGTTCTTACCGCACGGCAAAAAACTACATCAACAATATTGATGGAAGGGTTTATAACACAGGCTTTATTGAAACAAACGCATCATCAACCATTCAATACAAAGGCAATAAAGGCAGTTCAAACCTGAACTTAACTTTATACGAAAATTTGCAGGGAATACCGGATGGGTCCAGGGATTCACTGACAAGAAAATATACCAAACAAATTTATGAAGGGAAAAACGACGATATCAGAAGCCGTCCTGCTGTTTCTGCTGCTGAATTAAACGCTTACCATCTTAGTCCTTTGCATCAACATATTCAGCATTACAGGATTTACAGCAACAATCATTATGAAATTGGTCAAGGCGACATAGATTTTCTTTTGGCATTTCAGCAAAATATACGCAGGGAATACAACCATCCCTCAAAGCCGCAACAGGCGGGAATGTATGTAAGACTAAATACCTTTAATTATGGTTTTCGCTACAATGCACCAAAAATCTTTAACACCGACATTTCTTTAGGTATAAACGGAATGTACCAGAATAATAAAAATAAAAATGCAACTGACTTCCCCATTCCCGACTACCAGTTATTTGATGCGGGAACATATCTTTTTGCAAAGTGGAAACAAAATAAATGGACGATAAGCGGGGGTATAAGGTATGACGTACGTTATTTGCGAGGCAATGATTTTTATACAAAAACTAATGCTGCAACCGGGTTTGGCACACAGGCTTCACCCCCTGACACAGCAAGCGCTTATTTTCAATTCCCTGCTTTTAATAAAACCTTCTATGGTTCTTCCGTGAGTATTGGGGCTGCTTACCAAATAAACGAGCACATAAACGTGAAAGCTAATGTTGCAAGAGGTTACAGGGCACCAACTATCACTGAAATTGCATCAAACGGCTTAGACCCGGGTGCACATATTATCTATTTAGGAAACAGAAACTTTGTTCCTGAATTTAGTTTGCAGGAAGACGTGGGAGCAGATGTACATTTCAGCGATATCTCTATATCAGCAAGTGTGTTTAACAACAACATACAGCATTACATTTATTTAGCTCAACTAACGGATGCTACCCAAAATGCAATAGCAGATGCACAGGGTAACAAAACTTTTCAGTACCAGCAAGCGGCAGCACAACTGTATGGTATGGAAGCAGCTTTAAATATACATCCCGCTTTTATAGAGGGGTTTTCTTTTGAAAATTCTTTTTCTCTGATTTGTGGCTATAACAAAAATAAACTATATAAAACTAAAGGTCTAAACGGGGAATATTTACCATTAATTCCGCCAATGAAATTATTAAGCCGCCTTAATCAACAGGTAAAAACAAAATCAAAAATATTTTCAATAATTGATTTTAAAGCTGAAGCAGATTTTAATGCCGCCCAAAACCGTTATCTATTGCTGGATAATACTGAAACAGCAACACCGCGATATTTGCTGTTTAACTTCTCAGTTAATACACAAATCAATTATACAAGAAATAGCACAATGCAACTTCAATTGCAGGTAAACAATGCTTTTGATAAAGCCTATCAATCGAATCTGAGCAGGCTGAAATATTTTGAATATTATAATCAATCATCAAACGGGCATACAGGAATATATAACATGGGTAGAAATATTTGCATGAAAGCAGTTATACCTTTTTAAGCTATAATAAATTTTTTAAACCACCGGCAACTATTTATAAATCGTACTTCAAATTACTTGTTTTATAAAGGCACACAGATAACAAATAAGGCTTGAGCGGGCACAATGCCAACTATAAAGTTAATGTTATAAGTACTTACGTAGTAGGTTAGTCGTGGCCTCAATTACCTAAAATTACTATCATTAACGTAAGCAAAAGAAAGGAATAAACGATTATATTTATAAAAAAGAATAAAAACGGGAACACTAAGCCTTGACAATACACATATTCTATTTGGGTAACAACTTGTTCATTTCCCTATTAATAGTATAGCTTAAAAATATAACTCCCTATAAATCCATCCTTATTTATTTGTGTTGTAACTTAGAACTAAAACTAAGTTTATGTCAAAAAAAATAATTGTAGTATTCGGTGCAACCGGTGCACAGGGTGGGGGAGCTGCCCGTGCCATCCTTAATGACAACAACAGTGAATTTGCTGTTCGTGCTATTACCAGGCATACGGACTCAGACAAGGCTCAAGAACTTGCCAAAATGGGAGCCGAAGTAGTGGCTGCTGATATTGATGATAAACAAAGTATGAAACAGGCATTGCAGGGTGCATACGGGGCTTATTTTGTTACTTTCTTCTGGGCGCATTTTTCGCCGGAAAAAGAGATTGCAGAAGCAAAGAATATGGCCGAAGCAGCTAAAGAAGCCGGTTTAAAACATGTGATATGGTCCACACTTGAAGATACCCGTAAGTGGGTTCCGCTTAATGACAACCGGATGCCAACCCTTCAAGGTAAATATAAAGTTCCTCACTTTGATGCGAAAGGTGAAGCAGACCAGCTATTTGTTGATTTAGGAGTGCCCGCCACTTTTTTAAGGGCCTCTTTTTATTGGGACAATTTTTTCAGCAGCGGGCCTAAGAAAGGGCCTGATGGGAAACTGTATCTTACTTTTCCGCTAGATGTTAAAAAAATGGCAGGTATAGCGGCTGAAGACATTGGTAAATGTGCTTATGGAATTTTTAAAAGAGGAGATGAATTAATAGGTAAAACTATCGGTGTTGCAGGTGAACATCTTACAGGACAGGAGATAGCGCAGGCCCTTTCAAAAGCATTAGGACAAGAAGTGCTTTATAACAATGTAACACCGGAAACTTTCCGTGGTTTTGGCTTCCCCGGAGCGGATGACCTGGCAAATATGTTCCAGTTCTACCGCGACTTTGATGAAGTTTGTAATAGCGTCCGTGATGTTGATTTTTCAAAGAAACTGAATCCCGAATTAAAATCATTTGAAATGTGGCTTTCTGAAAATGCACAGCGCATACCATTAGATTAATGGTATTATATAATGGAACTAATATTATCTGGAAATTTCATTAGAAACAGGTAAGAAAATATTTTGCATTTGTAAAAAACTTACTTTTTAGGTGTAATGGACATTAATCAGGCTGTTTTTAGGACGGTTGCGTTTAATGGACATTAATCAGGCTGTTTTTTTTAGTTATTTGATAAATCAAATTTATAG
>JAABUR0100008916.1_pt1 | contig 11441 bp, 9 predicted proteins | sample 5560091 | NCBI WGS metagenome assembly JAABUR01 (sample SAMN10711879, study PRJNA513375) | rock metagenome | isolation source: Antarctica rocks | place: Antarctica: Victoria Land, University Valley sud
ACGCTGCGAATCTGGAGCGCTGTCATGCAATAAGCATGCTTGCATGCGTAGTGCATGTCAACCTCCCACAGCGTGGGCGTCAGCGGCGGGCGAGCAGCTCCGCGATCTGCACCGTGTTGAGCGCCGCACCTTTGCGGAGGTTGTCGTTGCTGACGAACAGCGCCAGTCCACGTCCGTCGGGCACCCCGGGGTCGACCCGGATCCGGCCGACGAAGCTGGCGTCCTTACCCGCAGCCTGCAATGGGGTAGGGATGTCGGTCACCTCGACGCCGGGGGCATCGGCGAGCAACTCCAACGCCCGCTCGACGCTGAGCGGTCGGGCGAACTCCGCGTTGAGCGAGAGAGAGTGACCGGTGAAGACCGCGACGCGGACGCAGGTCCCGGACACCAACAGCTCAGGGATGCCGAGGATCTTGCGGCTCTCGTCGCGCAACTTGCGCTCCTCGTTGGTCTCACCTGAGCCGTCATCGAGCAACGACCCGGCGTACGGGATCACGTTGAACGCAATCGGCCGGGCATAGGTAACCGGCTCGGGGAACGGTACGGCGGATCCGTCGTGGGTGAGTTCGCTTGCCCGGTGGGCGGTTTCCCGAATCTGCTTGTCCAGCTCGTCGACGCCGACCAAGCCGGCCCCGGACACTGCTTGGTAGGTGCTGGCGATCAACCGGACCAGGCCGGCTTCGTCGTGCAATGGCTTGAGCACCGGCATCGCCGCCATCGTGGTGCAGTTGGGATTGGCGATGATCCCCTTGCCCGCCATGGCGATTGCGCCGGGATTGACCTCCGCCACGATCAGCGGGACCTCCGGATCCATGCGCCAAGCCGAGGAATTGTCGATGACCATGACACCGGCGGCGGCGAACTTCGGCGCCAACTCGCGGGATGAGGTCGCGCCGGAGGAGAACAGAGCGACGTCCAGCCCAGCCGGGTCGGCGATCGTGGCGTCCTCGACGGTGATGTCGGTCCCCTTCCACGGCAACGCGGTTCCGGCCGAGCGGGACGAGGCGAAGTAGCGGATCTGATCCACCGGAAAGTCGCGTTCAGCCAGGATCGCCCGCATCACCCGCCCGACCTGTCCGGTTGCGCCGACGATCCCGACATTCAAGCCACTCACACGCCGCTCCCTTCATCCATGGCGAGCCCGACTTCGACTAACTGGTCAATTGCCGCATCATCGGCTTGCGGCAATTGACCAGCTAGTCGCAATGCCCGGTCTTGTAACCCGCGCAAGAGTGTCATCGGCCGGTCCCGCCGTACACGACCGCGTTGGTCTCCTCGTCACCCAACTCGAAGGCTGAGTGCACCGCGCGTACGGCGACATCGAGGTCGGTGTCTCGGCAGATCACCGAGATGCGGATCTCCGAAGTCGAGATCATCTCGATGTTGACCCCACAGTCGCCCAGGGCGTCGAAGAACCGGGCGGAAACACCTGGGTGCGAACGCATCCCGGCACCGACCAGGCTCAGCTTGCCGATGTGGTCGTCGTAGAGCAGCGCCTCGAACCCGACCGACTCCTTGACCCGGTTCAAGGCCTCGAGGGCGGCTTTTCCGTCGTCCTTGGGCAAGGTGAAGGAGATGTCGGTACGGCCGGTGGTGGCCGCGGAGACGTTCTGCACGATCATGTCGAGATTGATCTCGGCTGCGGCCACCGCTCGGAAGATCGCCGCCGCTTCGCCGGGTTTGTCCGGTACGCCGACGACCGTGACCTTCGCTTCGCTGCGGTCGTGTGCGACGCCGGAGATGATCGCCTGTTCCACGGGGAGGTCCTCCATCGAGCCGGTCACCAGGGTGCCCGGAAGTTGCGAGTACGACGAACGCACCCGGACTGGCATGTCGTAGCGGCGGGCGTACTCCACGCACCGCAGGTTGAGCACCTTGGCACCACACGCGGCCAGTTCGAGCATCTCCTCGTAGGTGACCTGCTCGAGTCGCTTGGCGTTGGGCACGATCCGCGGGTCGGCGGTGAAGATGCCGTCCACATCGGTGTAGATCTCGCAGACGTCGGCATGCAGGGCCGCCGCCAGCGCAACCGCCGTGGTGTCCGAGGCTCCCCGACCAAGGGTGGTGATGTCCTTGGTGTCCTGGCTGACTCCCTGGAATCCGGCAACGATCGCGATGGAGCCCTCGTCGAGTGCGCTCTGGATCCGGCCGGGAGTGATATCGATGATCTTGGCTTTACCGTGTGTGGCAGTCGTGATGACCCCGGCTTGAGACCCGGTGAACGATCGGGCCTCGTGGCCAAGTGTCGTGATGGCGATGGCCAGCAGGGCCATCGAGATGCGTTCTCCTGCGGTGAGCAGCATGTCCAGCTCGCGCCCCGGCGGGATCGGGGTGATCTGCATGGCTTGATCCCGCAGATCGTCGGTCATGTCGCCCATCGCGCTGACCACCACGACCACGCTGTCGCCACGACGGCGAGCGTCCACCACTCGGAGGGCTACCCGCTTGATGTGCTCGACGGTGGCAACCGAGGATCCGCCGTACTTCTGCACGATCACGCCCACAGGACGTAAGGATAGGCGAGGCCGCTCCGGCAGCCTGCGCTACGCTGTGGAAATCATGAACGGCGCCCTGCTCCTTAGCCGCCGCGACGAGGCCCCTCACTCCTAGGCCGGCTTCCTCGTCGCGGGTTCGCTGTTGCGCCGGTTGCCTCCGCTCGTGAATGACCCGAGCAGAGTCGCTTTCATCCTGGTAGGAGCACTGCAGGTGACCAGCACCTCGTACGACATCACTACTTCCCCGACAACGATGGCCGGGCATCCGTCTGCACTCGATCACGCCGCGCGGCAACAGCCCTCCGGCATGCCGATCCACAAGTACCAGCCGTACGGCGGGATCGACCTCCCCGATCGGACCTGGCCGGACCGGCTGATTGACCGGGCCCCGATGTGGTGCGCGGTCGACCTGCGGGACGGCAACCAGGCGCTGATCGACCCGATGACGCCGGCCCGCAAGATGCGCATGTTCCAGCTCCTGGTTGCCATGGGCTACAAGGAGATCGAGGTCGGCTTCCCGGCCGCCAGCCAGACCGACTTCGACTTCATCCGGCAGATCATCGAAGCCGACGCGATCCCCGAGGACGTGACCATCCAGGTCCTGACCCAGGCCCGCGACGAGCTCATCGAGCGCACGTTCGAGTCGATCCGCGGTGCCCGCGAGGCGATCGTGCACCTCTACAACTCGACGTCCACCCTGCAGCGGCGGGTCGTATTCGGCCTGGACACCGACGGCATCACCAACATCGCACGCAACGGTGCCCAGCAGTGCCTCAAGCACGCTGAATATCTGCGGGACACCTTCGTCCGGTTCGAGTACTCGCCGGAGTCCTACACCGGCACCGAACTCCCGTACGCCGCCGAGGTCTGCAACGCGGTCAACGAGATCTGGGAGCCCTCGCACGACCGCCCTGTCATCATCAACCTGCCGGCGACCGTGGAGATGGCCACGCCGAACGTGTACGCGGACTCCATCGAGTGGATGCATCGTAACCTGGCGCATCGCGAGAATGTGGTCCTCTCCCTGCACCCGCACAACGACCGTGGTACGGCGGTGGCTGCGGCCGAGTTGGGCTTCCAGGCAGGCGCCGACCGGATCGAGGGATGCCTGTTCGGCAACGGCGAGCGGACCGGCAACGTGTGCCTGGTGACGCTGGGGATGAACCTGTTCAGCCAGGGCATCGACCCGATGATCGACTTCTCTGATATCGACGAGGTCCGCCGTACGGTCGAGTACTGCAACCAGCTACCCGTGGCCGAGCGGCACCCGTACGGCGGCGACCTGGTCTACACCGCGTTCTCCGGCTCACACCAGGATGCGATCAACAAGGGCTTCGACTGGATGGCCCGTGATGCCGCAGCCGGCGATCGTACGGTCGATGAAATCCCTTGGGCCGTACCCTATCTGCCGATCGACCCGCGCGACGTCGGGCGTACGTACGAGGCAGTGATCCGGGTCAACAGCCAGTCCGGCAAGGGTGGCGTCGCCTACATCATGAAGACCGAGCACCACCTGGACCTGCCCCGCCGGCTGCAGATCGAGTTCAGCCAGGTGATCCAGACCTTCACCGAGGGCGAGGGCGGCGAGGTCAGCCCCGAGGCCATGTGGTCGGCATTCAGCTCGGAATACCTTCCGGACCCGGGCGCGACCTGGGGCCGCCTCGCACTACGAGCCCACCGCAACGCGGCCGAGGCCGGGTCGGATGACCAACTCGAGGCCGACGTCGTTTTCGACCGGGTCGGCCAGACGGTGAGTGGGCGCGGCAACGGGCCGATCGCCGCCTTCATCGACGCGCTGGGCACTCTGGACGTCGACGTCCGGGTGCTGGACTACGCCGAGCACGCGCTGTCCTCGGGCGGAGACGCGGTCGCCGCGGCCTACGTCGAGTGCGCCATCGGCGAGCAGGTGCTCTGGGGCGTCGGCATCGACCCCAACATCGTCACGGCCTCGCTGCACGCGGTCGTCTCGGCAGTCAACCGCTCCCTCCGCTGACCGCCGGCGACCTACACCGGCGACCCATCCCAACCCCGATCCCTCCTGGCGGTTTTGACGTAAACCGCCAACGGTCCTGGCGGTTTTGACGTAAACCGCCAACGGTCCTGGCGGTTTTGACGTAAACCGCCAACGGTCCTGGCGGTTTTGACGTAAACCGCCAAAATCGGGCTCCTTTTTGGGTTGCAGAGGAGTGTTTGCAAAGGAAGCTTTGCGGTCGTACGGTGTGCGGATGGTTGATGTCGAGCAGCGGTCCGAGCCGCAGCGCTGGCTCGACGCCACCTCGCTCAAGGCGCTGGCCCATCCGCTGCGTCTGGCCCTGCTGGAGCGGCTGGATGTCCGCGGCCGGGCGACCGCAACTTTGCTGGCCCAGGATCTGACCGAGTCCAGCGGTTCGACGAGCTACCACCTTCGGCAATTGGCCAGGCATGGATTCATCGAGGAGTCGGCCGGCGGCAACGGCCGTGAGCGCTGGTGGAAACCGGCCGCGGGGGGATGGGGGGTCAAGGACCCCGAGATGGTTCGCAACCCGACTTTGCGTCCGGCCACGGACATGGTCGTACGTACGACTCTCGATGCCGCACACCGGCGGATGATGGACGTGCTGCAGACGTGGTCCGATCACCCTCCGAGGTGGCGAGATGCGACTGTGCAGACGATCAGCCACTTCCAGTTGACCGCCGAGGAGGCAGTCGCGCTCAAGGACGAACTCACCGAGGTGCTAGGGCGCTATCGCAGAACCGACTCCACGGAGGCCGGGAACGCGACGCCGGAGGACAGCTCCCGGGTCGAGGTCCACGTGTCCCTCTTCCCGCTCGACCCGCGGCTGTTGCCGCTGTTGGAGCCGACATCGGACGCTGCTCCGTCCGAGCCGGAGCGACGGTGACGACCCGCACGGGGACCCGGAAGGACCCGCTGGGCGCCAACTTCTGGCGGCTGCTCATCGCCAGCGCGGTCTCCAATCTCGGGGACGGAATCGTGCGCACGGCGATTCCGCTCCTCGCGATCACGCTGACCCGCGATCCGGTCCTGGTCGGCGCACTGACCGCGCTGTCGTTCCTCCCCTGGCTGTTGTTCGCCATCCCAGCAGGTGCGCTGGTTGATCGGATGGACCGGCGGCGAGCGATGTCGATCGCCAATCTCGTACGCGCGGCCGTGGTCGGCGCCTTGGTTCTGGCCATCGCCACCGACCAGGTCAGCCTTGTACTGCTCTATCTGGTCACTTTCGTCCTCGGGATGGCCGAGACCGTGTACGACAGCGCCGCCCGCGCGATGCTCCCCCAGGTGGTGCGCCGCGACCAGCTCGATCGTGGCAACGGGCCGTTGGCATCGGCGGAAGTCGTCACGCAAGCATTTCTCGCTGCGCCGATCGGGTCCTTCCTGTTCGCCTGGCTGATCATCACCCCGTTCGTCGGCAGTGCCGCGGCATACCTGGTCGCCGCCCTTCTGATCCTCAGCATCACGGGGAACCTGCGACCGCTCCGCGAAGAGGCAACCGAGTCCGCGCCGACCACGATCCGCGCCGAGATCGGTGAGGGGCTTCGCTGGCTGCGCGGCCATGAGCTGCTCCGCGGGCTCGCGGTCATCGTAGGACTCACCGCGGCCACCGAGACGATGGCGAGCAGCCTGCTGGTGCTCTACGTCGTCGACACGCTCGGGGTGCCGGCGAGTGCCTTCGGTGTCTTCCTGGTTTCGGCCGGGATCGGCGGCATGCTCGGCGGTCTCGGTGCCCCGCGCACCGCCGCGAAGCTGGGCCGGGTCGCCACCATCGTGCTCAGCGCCGCACTCACCAGCGCGGCAACTCTCGGTATGGGTCTGACCTCCAACGTCTGGGCGGGCGCTGTGCTATTCGGCCTCGTGGCGTTGTCAATCTCGGTCTTCAACGTGCTGGTGATCTCGCTGCGTCAGGCGTTGATCCCGGAGCGGCTCTTCGGACGGGTGCAGGGCGCCTATCGCACCGTCATCTGGGGTGGAATTCCGATCGGCGCGCTGCTAGGCGGCGTGCTCGCCGGACTCACCAGTGTGCCAACCACATTCGTCATCTCGGGCATTGCCCAGCTCATTCTCGCGGTCCTGTGCTGGCGGCTTCTTCGCCGGCACCGCGAGCAGATCCGCGCCGCGCACCAGTCCGATCCCGAGCCCGCGGAGTCGGGCTCACGCTGAGGCTGGAAGCAGGAGCGTGAAGACCGCAGAGTCCGCGTTGGTGACCAGCCGTCCGCCTTCGGCCTCGGCCAGGCTGCGGGCCAACTCGAGACCGTGACCGTGGTGGCCGGGGGAGACTGCGGGATCGAACGCCTGCAGCGGCCCGGCGCCGGTCCCTTCGTCGCCGACGTCGAGAGCAAGGAACCCGCCGGCGTCCCTCGCGGTGACCGTGACGATCCCTCGGCCGTGCTTGACCGCGTTGTCCAACAGCACGGTGAGGACCTGACGTACGGCCGCGGTCTGCACCCCGGTCGCCGGCAATTCCGGCTCCTGCACGACCCTCAGCGGGCGGCCGGCCGCAGCCAGCGTCACGTGCCAGTCGGCGCGGATCTCCTCGAGCAATGCAGCCAAGTGCAGCGGCTGGCCGCCGGTCGCAGGGCGCGCGAGGGAGAGCAGGTCGGAGATCGTCCGCTCCAGGCGATCCACGTCGACGAGGGCAGCGTCGATCGCCTGCGCCGACACTCTGGTGTTCCCGGCCGCCTCTCGAGCGGTCTCCAGATTGAGCCGAAGTCCGGTCAACGGGGTACGCAACTGGTGTGAAGCATCCGCCGAGAAGGCACGTTCACGGGCCAGCAGCGTGCCGAGCCGCTTCGCGGTGCTGTTCAGCGACTGCCCTGCGGTGTCGATCTCGGCGATCCCGGTCGGGGCGCTGCGCACACTGAAGTCTCCTTCTCCCAACGAGTCGGCCGTCCTGGCAAAGGACTCCAACGGTCCGGCCAACCGGCCGGCCTGTCGTCGGGCGACGATCCAGGTCAGGACCACTGCCAGTCCGCCCAAGCCGAGCATGAGCAGCCAGGTCGTCAACGTCCTGGCGTAGACCTGTGACCGCGCGGTTGCCGCACGCAGTACCGCGAACACTTCCCGGTTGTCCATGACTGGAACCGCGACCAGCAGATCACCGCTGGCACTCCCCCGCGCGATGGTCCCGGACAACGCTGCGGACAGCGACTGCTCGATGCGATCAGGTCCGTTGCCGAGAATCCGTGCGCCCGAACGGGCGTAGAGCCCCAGCACGGCTTCACCGTCGGACTCCGGAAGCCGCTCGGGCATGACGCCTCTAGTCAGGTCGGGGGAGATCTGGATGGCGGCGGTATCGGCCAGATGTTCCAATTCGGCGGTCTCGTCACTGAGGTAGTAGCTGGCCGCTCCGATCGCCAAGGGCACCCCGAACAGGCCGGTCGCCAGAACCGCCGCCAGCACGGCAAGCCCGACGATCCGCCTGCGCATCTGACCTCCGATCGTCGATCCGGCCTCTGACGGTTCCGCGATCTAACCCCATGCAGCGCAGGGCCGCGCTCCATAGTGGCCTTGAGTCCCTTCCGGACCGGGCTGCCGCCGCAGGTTTTGCCTTCCGCTAACCCAGGGCTGCCTGGGGAGTTGCCGGTCTCTCCCTAGCGTCGTGGCCAGGACGAGACCAGGCCCTTCACCCTCGGGAGACTGCGCGATGCTAAGCACCCGGATCAGCCGTTCGACAGCGGCGTACGCCCTTGCGGTCATCGCCGGATTGGCACTGCTGCTGGCTGGCTGCGGTTCCTCCACACAGGACGGTACGTCCCCGGAGTCCAGCCAGGGACCGGAGGAGATCAACCCGCCCGGCGACATCCCCGACGACCAGGTGTTCGTACCTTTCACGCCGGACTCGGGCCTGTTCACGGTCAGCGTCCCGGAAGGCTGGGCGCGCAGCGGGGACGGCGACGCGGTCACGTTCACCGACAACCTGAACAGCGTACGGATCGAGACCGCCGCCACCGCAAGCGCTCCCGATGTCGCTTCGGCCACTACCCAGGAACTCCCAGACATCGAGTCGGCGACGACGAGCTACACCCCGGGTGAGGTCACGATGGTCACCCGTACGGCCGGAGAGGCGGTGCTGATCACGTACGGCGCGGAGTCCGATTCCGACCCGGTCACCGGTGAAACGACCATGGACTCCGTCGAACGGTACGAGTTCTGGCAGGACGGCGTCGAAGTGATCCTGACCCTGAGTGGTCCGGTCGGAGCCGACAACGTCGACCCGTGGAAGATCATCACCGACTCCTTCGCCTGGACGAGTTGATGTCGCCGACTCCGGCTCTGGAAGCCCGCTCGCTCTACCGGTTCTTCCGAGCCGGCGAGGACGAGACGCTTGCCTTGCGTGAGGTTTCGCTCGAGGTCTCACCGGGTGAGCTGGTTGCCGTTGCCGGTCCGTCCGGATCAGGGAAGTCCACCCTGCTTGCTTGTCTCGCCGGCTTGGACGAGCCCGACGGCGGCATGGTGTTCGTCGACGGACAACGGCTGAGTCATCGGTCCGAAAGCGCCCGGGCGCAGGTGCGCGCCAGCCACATCGGCGTGCTCTTCCAGTCCGGGAACCTGCTCGAGCACTTGACGGTCACCGGCAACATCGCCCTCAGCCAAGCCGTCGCGGGCGGCCGCCCCAGCTCCACCCCGGCCGAGCTCCTGACCGCCGTCGACCTGTCCGACCGGGCAAGGGCGTATCCGAGCGAACTTTCCGGCGGGCAGGCAGCCCGGGCCGCACTGGCGGTGGCTATGGCCAACGACCCGGTCGTACTCCTGGCCGATGAGCCCACCGGCGAGCTGGATAGCGTGACCGAGGAGATCATCCTCGACCTGCTCCGCGCCAGGGCCCGACGAGGCTTGGCAGTCGTGGTAGCCAGCCACAGTCCTGGTGTGTCGCGCGCGGCCGATCGGGTCATGCGCCTCGTCGACGGCCGGTGGGCGGCATGACCACCTCTCGCGCCGGAGTAGCCGCTGTCATGGGTGAGCAGAGCGCACCAACGACCGAGGACCAGCCGCTGGTCCGATGCAGCGGCCTGGCTCGGACGTATGGGACCGGGACCAGCGCCGTCGTGGCGGTACATGAGGCCATCTGCGAGATCGGGCCGGGCGACCAGATCGCCCTGACCGGCCGATCCGGTTCGGGCAAGTCAACGCTGCTGCATCTGTTCGCGGGTCTGGAGACGCCGACCGCCGGCACGATCGGGTGGCCGGGCATGGGCGGGAGCCCGGCCGGGCGGCCGTCGGTCGTCGGGATGGTGTTCCAAGGCCCGAGCCTGTTGCCGGCCCTCGACGTGACCGAGAACGTCGCCCTGCCGATGCTGCTGGCCGGGATCGGTGAGGATGAGGCTCGGACGCGGGCCCGAGCCGTCCTGCACACCCTGGAACTGGATCCCCTGGTCCGCAAACTTCCTCAAGAACTGTCCGGCGGCCAGGCGCAACGAGTCGCTGTGGCGCGGGCGCTGGTCTGCCGCCCGGCGCTGATCCTTGCCGATGAACCGACCGGGCAACTCGACCACGAGTCCGGCTCGCTCGTCATCTCGGTGCTGATCAGCGCCGCCCAAGTATTGGGAGCTGCGCTGGTGATCAGCACCCATGACGAGGCGGTCGCCGACCGGTTGCCCATCTGCTGGACCGTCCGTGACGGCCGCCTGGACACCGCGCAGGCCGCGTCATGATCCGGGCCTGGCTGGCCGGCCTGATCCGGCGGCGCGGATCACGTCTGGGTGCGGCTGCGGTCGGCGTCGCGATCGCGGTGGGCCTGCTCGCCTGCCTCGGGGTCTTCCTTGCCTCGTCCAAGGCGACCATGACCGCACGTGCCGCAGCCGGGGTGGCGGTGGACTGGCAGGTGCAGGTCGCCCCCGATGCCGACCCAGCGACGGTGCTCGCCACGTTGGCCTCCGCGCCCAGGGTCACCGATGCGGTGCCGGTGAGCTTCGGCCGGTCCGACGGTCTCACCGCGACCACCGAGGGCACGACGCAGACCACCGGTCCGGCGGTCGTGCTGGGTCTGCCCAGCGGCTACGGGAGCCTCTTCCCGGCGGTGATCAGAAGCCTCTCCGGCAACGAGACCGGGGTGCTGCTCGCCCAGCAGACCGCTGCCAACCTGCATGCGGCTCCCGGAGACACCGTGAGCATCAGCCTGGCCGGAGCAGAACCGGTCGATGTCGTGGTGTCCGGCGTCGTGGAACTGCCGCAAGCCGATTCGCTCTTCCAGTCCGTCGGCGCCCCACCCGGCGCCCAGCCCAGCGCCCCCCCAGACAACGTGCTGATGCTTCCGGCGGCGCAGTGGCACCAGGTCTTCGACGCCGTCGGCAGGTCCCGGCCCGATCTGGTCAGCAGTCAGATCCACGTTGCCCGTACCCATGACCTGGCACCGGACCCGGCCTCGGCCTACGCCGATGCGGTGTCCTCGGCCAACAATGTGGAAGCCGCGACCTCCGGCGCGGCCGTGGTCGGCAACAACCTTGCAGCTGCTCTGGATGCCGCGCGTGAGGATGCTGCCTACGCCCAGGTGCTGTTCCTCTTCCTCGGGCTGCCCGGCGCGGTGCTCGCCGGCCTGCTCACCGCGACGGTGACCGGCGCAGGAGCCGGTCGTCGCCGACGCGAGCACGCGCTGCTACGCGCTCGAGGTGCCTCTCAACGGCAGTTGCTCCGGCTCGCGGGCGTCGAGGCAGGACTCGTCGGAGTCACCGGTGCCGTCGTCGGACTCGGCGGCGCGGCTGTGGTGGGCTGGCTCGCCTTCGGCTCGGCGGACTTCGGCGCTACTACCGCCGCTGCGCTTGCCTGGACCGCCGGAGCGGCCGCCGCCGGCCTGCTCATCGCCGCCGCAACCATCCTGCTGCCAGCTCGCCGGGACCTGCGCGAGTCGACGGTGGCCGCGGGTCGGCTCGCCGTACGGACGAGTTCCAGTCCTCGATGGGCGAGGTACGGCGTCGAGTTCGTCCTGCTGGCTCTCGCCGCGGTGCTGATCGTGC
>JAABUR0100008919.1_pt1 | contig 11438 bp, 8 predicted proteins | sample 5560091 | NCBI WGS metagenome assembly JAABUR01 (sample SAMN10711879, study PRJNA513375) | rock metagenome | isolation source: Antarctica rocks | place: Antarctica: Victoria Land, University Valley sud
GCCTCCGGAGGTGGCGGTGCCGGAGCCGGCGCCGGAGCAGGGGCCGACAACTTCGGTGAGCCGGCCCAGGCAGCTGAGGTCAAGGCCGGCGGCACGCTGGTCATGGCGCTCTCGGCCGAGCCGGACGCGCTCGACCCGACGCTGTCCCGCAGCCTCTACTCGCGATACGTCTTCCACGCCATGTGCGAGAAGCTCTACGACGTCGACCAGTCGGCCAAGATCGTTCCGCAGCTGGCCACCGCGCTCCCGACGATCACCGACGGCGGCAAGACCGTCACCATCCCGGTCCGCGACGGGGCCACCTTCTCGGACGGCACTCCGTTCAACGCGGCCGCCGTCAAGTCGAGCATCGAGCGCGGTCTGACCCTGGCCGGCTCCGGCCGCAAGACCGAGCTCGGCCCGATCACCTCGGTCGAGGCTCCCGACCCGAAGACCGTCGTCCTCAAGCTGAAGCAGCCGTTCGCTCCTCTGACGGCGGCGCTGGCCGACCGGGCGGGGATGGTCCTCAGCCCCAAGGCCACGCAGTCGCTGGGCAAGAACTTCGCGAGCGCCCCCTCCTGCGTCGGGCCGTTCAAGTTCGCCAAGCGCGTCCCCCAGAACTCCATCGAGCTCGTCAAGGACCCGAGCTACTACGACGCGTCGAAGGTCCACCTCGACGGGATCACCTACCGCATCATCACCGACGCCAGCATCCGTGCGGCGAACCTCAAGTCGGGGGACGTCCAGGTGGCTGACTCGCTCTCGGCCCAGGACGTGCCGGCCCTGAAGTCCGAGAGCAAGCTCTCGGTGCTCCAGTCGCAGTCCCTCGGATATCAGGGAATCACCTTCAACGTCGGCAACGTCGACGGGGTCGGGAAGCCGGCCAAGGCGATCGACAAGCCCTACGCCAAGGATCCCCGGGTCCGTCAGGCGTTCGAGCTGGCCGTGGACCGGGCCCAGCTCGTCAAGGTGATCTTCAACGACCTCAACGCGGTGGCCTGTTCGCCGATCTCACCGAAGAGCGAGTTCAGCACCGAGGCGGACCAGGCCTGCACGCCCCACGACCCGGCCAAGGCCAAGGCCCTCCTGCAGCAGGCCGGCGTGCCGATGCCGTATCCCATCCAGATCATCACGTCGAACAACCCCGACAGCCTTCGCCTCGCGCAGGCCCTGCAGGCGATGGTCAAGGACGGCGGCTTCGACCTGCAGATCAAGCCGGTGGAGTACGCCTCGCTGCTCGACCAGCAGGACCGCGGCGACTTCGAGATCCTCCAGCTGGGGTGGTCCGGACGCATCGACCCGGACGCGAACATCACGAACTTCGTCAGCAGCGGTGCGAGCCAGAACGTCGCGGGCTACGCCGACCCGGCCGTGGACGCGCTGCTCGACCAGGCCCGGCAGTCGACGGACCTGAGCAAGCGCAAGGACCTTTACACCCAGGTCGTGGCCAAGCTCCACGAGGCCAATCCCCTCATCTACCTCTACCGCCAGCGCAACCTCACGGGCGTCGCCAAGACGATGAAGGGCGTCCAGGTCTTCCCCGACGGCGTCGTCCGCGTGGCGTTCGCCGGCCTCGCGAAGTAGCTGTGAGGCGGTATCTCTTCGACCGGGCCTGGCAGTCGCTCGTCACCCTGCTGCTCGCGACGCTCGTCGTCTTCCTCGGGATTCGTTCCCTGCCGGGGGACCCGGCGCTGGCCCTGGCGGGCGAGGACCGCACTCCGGAGGCGCTGCGAGCCATCCGGCAGGAGTACGGCCTCGACCAGTCGCTGCCCGTGCAGTTCTGGAGCTTCGTCCGGCAGCTGGTCCACGGCCAGCTCGGCACCTCCATCCGTACGGGGGTGCCGGTCAGCTCGATGATGCGGACCGCCCTGCCGGTCACCCTCGAGCTGTCGCTGATCGCCATCGTCATCGCGATCATCGTCGGGGTCGGGGCCGGTGTCGTCGCGGCGGCCCAGCGCGGTCGTCCCGCCGAGTGGCTGGCCAACGGGGTCGCCCTGATCGGCCTGTCGATTCCCCACTTCTGGCTCGGGCTCATCGCCATCCTCTACCTCTCGGTGGCGACCGGGCTGTTCCCGGCCAGTGGGTTCGTCCCACTGCTCGAGGACCCGATCGGCAACCTGCACCACCTGGTCCTGCCGGCGGTCATCCTCGGGACCGGACTCGCCGCGGTCATCATGCGCCAGACCCGTTCCTCGATGCTCGACTCGCTGGCGACGGACTACGTGCGGACCGCCCGGGCCAAGGGGCTGCGGCCGGGCGCCATCATCGGACGGCACGCCCTGCGCAACAGCCTCATCGTCGTCGTGACCATCGTCGGCCTCCAGCTCGGTGCCCTCATCTCGGGAGCGGTGGTCACGGAGCAGATCTTCGGCCTGCCGGGGTTCGGGAAGATGACCATCGACGCCGTGTTCCAGCGCGACTACCCGGTAATCCAGGCCGTGGTGCTGGTGACGGCCACGGCATACATCGTCATCAACTTCCTCGTCGACATGCTCTACTCCTTCATCGACCCGCGGATCCGCGTGACGGGAGAAGCCTCGTGACCACCGTCGTGCCCGCCGCTCCCCTCGTCGGCGCCCCGGTCGCGGGCCGCCAGCACTCCCGCGTGCTGCGCCGGCTCATCCGCAACCCCCTCGCCGTCGTCAGCCTCGCCGTGCTCACGGTCGCGATCGTCGTGGCCGTGCTGTCCCCGTGGCTCGCGCCGTACGCTCCGGAGCAGACAGACTTCACGCGCACGCTGTCCCCGCCCGGGACGCCGGGGCACCTGCTCGGCAGCGACGACCTCGGCCGCGACGTCCTCTCCCGGATCATGCTCGGCAGCCGAGCCTCGCTCGAGGTGGGGGTGCTGGCGGTCCTCACGGCGCTGCTCATCGGCGTCCCCCTGGGGCTGGTCGCCGGCTACTTCCGGGCGGCCGACGCGGTCATCTCGCGTGGCACCGACCTGCTCCTCGCCTTCCCGTTCCTCATCCTCGCCGTCGGTCTGGCGGCGATCCGCGGTGCCAGCCTCGGCAATGCCGCCGTGGCGATCGGCATCTCGCAGATCCCCGGGGTGATCCGGGTCCTGCGCTCGGAGACGCTGCGGCTGAAGTCGCTCGACTTCGTCGCGGCGTCCGTCGTCGACGGCGCGACGGACCTGTGGGTCCTGACCCGGCACGTGCTGCCGAACGCCACCTCGGTGGTGCTCGTCCAGGCGACCATCGCGATCCCGGGCGCCATCCTCGGGGAGGCCGTGCTCTCCTTCCTCGGTCTCGGCATCCAGCCACCGGACCCTAGCCTGGGCACCATGCTCGCCAACGCGCAGCAGTTCGCCGCCCGCGCACCGTGGGCGGCGGTCCTGCCGGGGCTGACGATCATGGTCCTCGCCCTGGCGTTCAACGTCTTCGGCGACAGCCTGCGTGACGCGCTCGACCCCCAGGCGAGCCGCAGATGACGGCGCCGGTGACCAGAGCCGACAGCCGCTCGTCCGGAGACGGGGTCGGCGGTCCCGCCGTCCTCGAGGTCCGCGACCTCAGCATCTCCTTCCGGACGGAGGACGGCCGGATCTCGGCCGTCGACCACGTCGACCTCACCGTCGGGCGGGCCGAGATCGTTGGTGTGGTGGGCGAGTCCGGGTGCGGCAAGAGCGTCATGGCGATGGGCCTCGCTGGTCTCCTCCCGCGCACCGCCGCCGTGAGCGGGTCCGTGCGTCTCCTCGGGTCCGAGCTGCTCGGCGCCAACCAGGCCGACCTGCGTGCCGTCCGCGGCAAGGACATCGCCTACGTCTTCCAGGAGCCGATGACCTCGCTCAACCCCGTGCTCACCGTCGGCCGCCAGATCGCCGAGGTCCTCCAGGTCCACGAGGGCCTGAGTCGGCGCCAGGCCCGGGCTCGGGCGGTCGAGCTGCTGAAGGTCGTCGGCATCCCCTCGGCCGAGACCCGCGTCTCGAGCTACCCGCACCAGCTGTCCGGCGGCATGCGCCAGCGGGTGATGATCGCCATGGCCGTCGCCTGCCAGCCGAAGCTGCTGGTCGCGGACGAGCCGACAACCGCGCTCGACGTCACCGTCCAGGCCGGGATCCTCGACGTGATGAGGGCCCTGCGGGACGACTTCGGCACGAGCGTCCTCTTCATCACGCATGACCTCGGGGTCATCGCCGACGTCGCGGACCGCGTGGTGGTGATGTATGCCGGGCGGGTCGTCGAGCAGGCAGGGGTCGACGAGATCTTCGCCCGACCACGCCACCACTACACCGCCGGGCTCCTGTCGGCCTCCCCGGCCCCGGGGCGGCACGCCGGCACGACGCGGCTCCAGGAGATCCCGGGGCTTGTGCCGGTGCTGGAGACCCAGCCGGACGCGTGCACGTTCGCCGACCGTTGCCCGGCGGCCGACTTCCAGTGCCGCAGTGCCGCACCGCCCCTGGCACCCGCCCCGGGGAGCGGCGGTCCCATACCCCATGGCTCACGGCATACGGTCTCCTGTTGGCACCCCGTGCCGACGTCAGCCTCGAAGATCCGGGAGGACCGCGCATGACGGATCGGCTCGACGACTCGTCCGGCTCCTCCAGCGGCCGCCCCCAGGACTCCGTGGGAGCGGACTCCGTGGGAGCGGACTCCGCGACAGGGGCAGACTCCGCGACAGCGGCAGCCGCCGTGCTCGAGCTCACCGACGTCGCCATGCACTTCGGGGCGGTGCGTGCCGTCGACGGGGTGAGCCTCTCGATCGGGCGCGGGCAGGTGACGGCGCTGGTGGGGGAGAGCGGGTCCGGCAAGTCGACGGTCGGCCGGTGTGCGGTCCGCCTCGTGGAGCCGACCGCCGGCACCGTGCGACTGTCGGGAGTCGACGTCACCCACCTGTCGCGCCGCCAGATGCGCCAGCACCGGACCTCCGTGTCGATCATCTTCCAGGACCCGGCCGGATCCCTCGACCCCCGGATGTCCGTCGGTGACGTCGTCGCCGAGCCGCTCCGGCTTCAGCCGAGCCGCCCCTCTGGGGCCGAGCGCCGGCGTCGCGTGGCCGAGGGTCTCGAGCGGGTCGGGCTGCGCCCGGAGGTCGCCCGCCGCTACCCGCACGAGCTGTCCGGGGGCCAGCGCCAACGCGTCAGCATCGCCAGGGCGCTCATGCTGCAGCCGAGCCTCCTCGTCGCCGACGAGCCGACCAGCGCCCTCGACGTGTCGGTGCAGGCGTCGGTGCTCAACCTCCTGGCCGACCTGCAGCGCGACATCGGGTTCGCCTGCCTCTTCATCACCCACGACCTCTCCGCCGTGGAGTACCTCGCCGACGACATCGCCGTGATGTACCTCGGACAGCTCGTCGAGCAGGGCAGCCGGGAGACGATCTTCGCGAAGCCGCGACACCCCTACACGCAGGCCCTGCTCGCGTCGGCCCCGCTGCCCGACCCGGGTCGACAGCGCGAGCGCCGCCGGGTGCTGCTCGGCGACGACCTGCCGTCGGCCCTCGACCCGCCGTCGGGCTGCCGCTTCCACACGCGCTGCCCGGTCGCCGTCGACCGGTGCGTGACCGAGGTGCCGGCCCTGCGGCTGGTGGACCGGGGCGGCTCGCCGGCGACCGTCGCCTGCCACCTCGTCGAGGACGACGGCGCCGGACCTGACGTGCGCCACTCCGAGCCGGCCGGGAGCCACTCATGACCTTCACCACCAGGCCCACCCTGCAGGGCACCTTCGGCATGGTGTCCTCGACGCACTGGATCGCCTCGCAGTCGGCGATGGCGATCCTCGAGCGCGGGGGCAACGCCTTCGACGCGGCCGTCACGGCGGGGTTCGTCCTCCACGTCGTCGAACCCCACCTGAACGGGGCCGGCGGCGACCTGCCCGCGATCATCACCACGGCGGCCGACCCGACACCGAAAGTGCTCTGTGGCCAGGGCCCCGCCCCGGCCGGCGCGACGATCGAGCACTTCCGCGGCCTGGGCATGGACCTCGTCCCCGGCTCCGGCCTGCTCGCGGCCGCGGTTCCCGGAGCCGTCGACGCGTGGCTCCTGCTGCTGCGTGACCACGGAACCCTCACTCTCGCAGAGGTGCTGGGCTTCGCCATCGGCTACGCCCGGCACGGCCATCCGGTCCTGGAACGTGTCTGCACGACGATCGCCGGGGTGCAGAGCCTCTTCGAGGAGGACTGGACGACGTCGGCGCAGCTCTGGCTCACGGACGGCCGTCCCCCCGTGCCGGGGTCGCTGGTGCGCAACGAGCCGTACGCCGACACCCTCGAGCGGCTGGTCCGGGAGAGCGAGCAGTCGGGATCGGACCGGGTCCAGCAGATCGAGGGCGCGCGCCGCGCCTGGCGCGAGGGCTTCGTCGCCGAAGCCGTGGACACCTTCGCGCGCAACGCTTTTCGCGACTCCAGCGGCGAGCGGCACGCCGGCGTCATCACCGGCCAGGACCTCGCCTCGTTCAGTGCCACGTGGGAGCCCGCGACGACCCGCGACTGGCACGGGCACACGATCGCCAAGACCGGGCCGTGGGGGCAGGGCCCGGCACTCCTGCAGTCGCTGGCCGTGCTGGACGCGATGGGCGACGCGGCTTCGCTCGACCCCTCGACGGTCGACGGTGTCCACACGCTGGCCGAGGTCCTCAAGCTCTCCTACGCCGACCGCGAGGCGTGGTACGGAGACAACGGCGACGTCCCGCTCGACGACCTGCTCTCCGACGAGTATGCCGTGCAGCGAGCCGCGCTCGTCGGCGCCGTCGCGTCGGCGGAGGTTCGACCCGGCTGGCCGGGTGGCCGCGAGCCGCGACTGAGCCGCTATGTCCTGGACGAGCTCGGCGCGACCGGTGGTCAGGGGTCCGGGCCCGACACCGATGCCACCGTCGGCGAACCCACCGTCGCGAGCTCAGGACCGGCCAGCGGGGACACCTGTCACGTGGACGTCGTCGACCGGTGGGGGAACATGATCTCTGCGACCCCCAGCGGTGGGTGGCTGCAGAGCTCGCCGGCGATCCCGGGACTGGGGATGTGCCTGGGCAGCCGGATGCAGATGTTCTGGCTCGAGGACGGGCTGGCGTCGTCGCTGGCGCCCGGTCGCCGTCCTCGCACGACCCTGACGCCCACCATGGTCCTGCGCGACGGGGTGCCGGTCATGGCCTGCGGCTCACCGGGGGGCGACCAGCAGGACCAGTGGCAGCTGCAGTTCCTCGTGCGCCACCTCGCTCAGGGGGAAAGCCTGCAGGAGGCCATCGACGCCCCGATGTGGCACACCACGAGCTTCCCGGCGTCGTTCTGGCCGCGGCGCACCCAACGCGGCGAGCTGGTCGTCGAGGACCGGCTCGGGGACGACGTCATCACCGGTCTTGGCGAGCGCTCGCACCGGGTGCGTCGGGCCGGCCCGTGGAGCCTGGGCCGGATGTGTGCGGTCACCCGCGACCCGCAGAACGGCCTCCTGGCCGCTGGGGCGAACCCACGAGGGATGCAGGGTTATGCCGTGGGCCGCTGAGCGGCACGCCGACAACAACTTCTGTGCGTCGCTCGCTTGCTGCAAACGTCTTCTCGGTCGCCGCCACGGCTGCGGACGTGTTCTCGGTCGCCGCCACGGCTGCGGACGTGTTCTTCTCGGTCGCCGCCACGGCTGCGGACGTGTTCTCGGTCGCCGCCACCGCTGCGGCTGCCACGTGATCGCTCGCGGCGCGGGCGGCCCCAGCCGGATCCCCCGACTCGATGGCGTCGACGAGGCGGATGTGCTCGATCCACGAGTGGGGCGCCCGGTCGGCTGCGCCGATGCGGAAGACCCAGTGGACGTGCTGGTAGAGCGACTGCGAGATCGAGGTGAGCCAGCGGTTGCCGCTGATCTCGATGACCCGCAGGTGCAGCTGCGAGTTGAGCTCGGCGACGCGGGTGAAGTCCTCGCGGTCGGTGGCTCTGCGGGCGCCCTCGAGCAGACCACGCAGGTGCTCGACGTCCTCAGGGGTCGCGCGCTCGGCCGCGAGCTGCGCGGCCAGGGTCTCCAGGCTGCCCCGGACGGCGAACAGGGCGGAGATCGTCGACTCGTCGGGGCTGGCGACAATGGCGCCGCGCCGAGGGAGGACGCTGACGAAGCCCTCGGCCTCGACCGTCCTCAGGGCTTCGCGCACCGGGTTGCGCGAGACGCCGAAGTCGTCCGCCAGCCGGTCCTCGGTGAGGCGCTCGCCGGGCTGGTACTCCCCATTGATGATTCGGGTGCGCAGCTCCTGCAGGACCTGGTCGCGCAGGGCGAGGTGCTGGCTCCCGATCGTCCGGGATCCCTTTCCGGTCACGGTCCGTCCCCCTCGTTGTGAGAGCATCCTGCTCACCGCTGATCGTATACGAAAGACAATGCTTGGCACGGGTTGAGCCGTCGGCCGCTCGGATCAGCCCGCGCGTCCAAATCCGTGTCGAAGAATCGCCCAATCGGGCGGCTGGAGGTGATTCTTTGACATCAATGTCGGGGTCGCTCCGCCGTCGCGCAGCTGAACGCCAAGGGGACTGAGGACGTTGGACGTCCTTGATGAAGCCGTCATCGAGCGAAGCTCTGCAAGCGCGACCCTGCTCGACCGGCGTGGTGACGTCGTTCAGTGGCTGACGAGCTGGGCTCTGGCGGTCCGGACGGTGACGGTGGTCGGGGGGCCGGGGACGGTGACGGTGTCGGGGATGGGCGCCCAGGCGCCGCCACTGATCCGGAACTCGGCGCCGAACGTCGTGTCGACCCGGGCGGGGTAGTCGCCGGCCTGCAGGTAGGGGTGGGTGATGCCCCCTGACGGGTAGACGCCGCCCTCGTTGCTCGTCGGGCCGAAGTTCTGGCCGTCGCCGAAGACATAGGTGAAGTGGTCGAGCCGGGGTCGGATCTCGACCCGGAACCCCAGCATCGTGGCTGGGTCGATCGTCTCGATCTCCTGAGGTTGGAAGCCTTGGGCCGACCAGTCGACCTTGTAGTAGGTGTCCAGGCCCACCAGCGTCACGTTGCCCTTCGGCTCGGTCGACATCACCGGCTTCGCCCACGGCGTCGTGTGAAACGCCTGCTGGATCATTGCCATCGTGACCGAGGGACTGGCGCCCGGAACCTGATCTCCAAAGCATGTCGTGGCGATGAACTCCCAAGCGTCGTTGGAGCCAAGGGGCCGGCGCAGTATCTCGTACAGCAAGCCGATTCCCTGGGCCGCCGTGTTGCCCAGGCACCCTTGGCTTGCCTTGTAGCAGGCGCTCGCTGGATCTTGGCCGACGCCGGCGTTCTGGCACGCAAGACGCGTCGAGTACTCGTAGGGAGTCGTCACTATAGAGCCGTCAAGGTTCTTCCCGGCCGCCAGCAGAGCGATGGTGTTCAGATCGGCGGGGAATCGCGCCGTCGTCTTGCGTTGCTCCGCCAAAAGCGCCCCCTCCGTCACCATCCCCTGCCCAAGACAAGCCAGCTCCATTCAGAAGGAGGCAGACGGCGCTAACCAAGATAACTATCAACCGGTTCTGGCGTCTCATTGCAACACCTTGATCGAGTTGATCTTCCACGCCGTGCCCTGCCAACGGACGTCAACTACGAAGACACCTCGAACCTCTTTTATGCTTTCGACGCTCTTCCCTGTCGAGTCCACGACGTTTGCCGTCACCTGGTGAGCAGTGACGGCCACAAGTTGTCTGTCACCGGGAGTGGGAGGCCCGTAAGGCGAAACCTCCAAAATCTCGAGCGGAGTCCTGTCGTAATGGGTCCCTCCACGGACGTATCGGGCTGCATCCTCTTCAAAACCCTGGCACGTTTTGCAATTGGCCATGGACCCTGGTGTAAGAAGTCCAGATTGCGGTTTTGTCCAAGCTTGGTTGATAAGCGTGTAGTAGTTACTTCGTGAATGCGATGGCCCCATCAGTGGTTTGAGCCTTGGCGGCCGGTGGGATTTTGGGGTCGGTTGCTGCTGTCGATGTGGTGGAGGCCGTCGGCGTGGTGGAGGTCCCGCTCGAGGTTGTGGGCGTTGGAATGGTCGATGTCGAGCTCGCCGGGGGAGTGGCGGCCCCTGCGGGTGGCGGCGTCGGATCGCCCGTGCACCCGGCGACGATGACGACGGCCGCGGCGGCCAGCACCACGGCATACGGTCTCGTTGTCACGGTCTTCATTCGGGCCCCCTTTCGGCGCGCTCATCCGCGCGCCACCGTCCAAAAAGCATGCCACGGCCGACGCGTCTCCGCGATTCGTCCACAGGCCGAGTGGGTGAAGATCCGGGGAGTCCGGCTCTCCAGCCACTACTCGGCGGGACTCCGGGCCGCTGACCTGCGGCGGAGGGACGACACGCCGAAACGTGGCCCTGCCCCTTGCGTTGGAGGGCGGTGATGCCTACTGTTACCCCTACATCTAGTAGTTACATGGCTGTAAGTCGTCCACATGTAGTCCCCAAGGTCATCAACAGGGGAAGAGGGCTTACCCACACGTTGTTCACATGTTGTACCCATTCGCTTGAGGAGGCAGCCGGAGATGCACTGCCCGTTCTGCCGGTACACCGACTCCCGGGTCATCGACTCCCGCACCACGGACGACGGCACCGCCATCCGGCGCCGGCGCCAGTGCCCGGAGTGTGGCCGCCGCTTCACCACGCTGGAGAGCGCGAGCCTCAGCGTCGTCAAACGGTCCGGGGCGAGCGAGCCGTTCAGCCGGAGCAAGGTGCTCCTCGGCGTGCGGAAGGCCTGTCAGGGCCGTCCCGTCACCGAGGACGACCTGGCCGTCCTCGCGCAGAGGGTCGAGGAGACGATCCGGTCGCAGGGCACGGCCGAGGTCGAGGCGCACGAGGTCGGCATGGCCGTCCTCGAGCCGCTGCGCGAGCTGGACGAGATCGCCTACCTGCGCTTCGCGAGCGTCTACCAAGGGTTCAACAGCCTCGAGGACTTCGAGTCGGCGATCACGCTGCTGCGCGCCGAGCGCGACGCGATCGGCCAAGAGCCGGCGAAGGCGACCCCACGGCATACCGAGTAGCACTGCACACCACCTCTGACGCTGACCGGCGGACCGCCTTCTACGACGGGCCGTGGGGTGTCAGACCCGAGAACGAGAATAGGTAGCAACCCATCTGCAGGACTGGTCAGGAAGGGCCAACGAACATGACGGAGACTGCGAACCGCTCAGGTGCACCCAAGGGTGCCCGGGGCAAGGGCGTGAAGATCGAGCGCATCTACACGACGCCGGGAGTCCACCCCTACGACGAGGTGACTTGGCAGAAGCGTGACGTCGTCCAACAGAACTGGAAGACCGGCGCGACGATCTTCGAGCAGCGCGGAGTCGAGTTCCCCGACTTCTGGTCGATCAACGCGAGCACCATCGTCACGACGAAGTACTTCCGTGGCGCGCTCGGCACGGCGGCCCGCGAGACCGGCCTCAAGCAGCTCATCGACCGCGTCGTCCTGACCTATGTCAAGGCAGGCAAGGAGCACGGCTACTTCGGCTCCGACGAGGACGCGACGCTGTTCGAGCACGAGCTGACGTATGTCCTTCTGCACCAAGTCTTTTCGTTCAACTCACCGGTGTGGTTCAACGTCGGCACCGC
>JAABUR0100008922.1_pt1 | contig 11436 bp, 15 predicted proteins | sample 5560091 | NCBI WGS metagenome assembly JAABUR01 (sample SAMN10711879, study PRJNA513375) | rock metagenome | isolation source: Antarctica rocks | place: Antarctica: Victoria Land, University Valley sud
GAGGCCAATGAGGTGAAAGGTGGTCTTGCTCAGGTCAATGCCGATCGTCGAAATCTCCATGGTGAAACCTCCTGCCAGCTAAGATAATCCGTCTTCGGGTACAAGCGGCGGACCATTCCAATAGTGGCGACGCAGAGCGGCGGCAAAGATGCGGTCGAGCATCCGGTCGGGCAGGATCGCGAGCAGAGGCAGCAGTGCGGCCTCGCGACCGACGGTGTAGCGAGTACGAGGCCGCTTGCTGGCGATCGCGTCCGCGATGACTCGACCTGCCTCCTCGGCAGACACTCCCGTGGGGATAGCCGCCTGGGCCTGCGAAATGATTGCATGCATGAGCGTGGCGTAGCGACCACGCTGCTCAGTGGTCATTCCGCTGGTGATGCGCTCGCCAGTGGAAGCGACCCGCCCGAGCATTTCGGTCTTGACGGCACCCGGTTCGACCACAATGACCTTCACTCCAAGCGACTCGACCTCTCGGCGCAATGCATCGCTGATGGCTTCGAGCGCGAACTTGGTGCCTGCGTAAGGACCATAGGTGGCCATTGCGATCTTGCCGCCCACGGAGCTGATGTTGACCACGCGACCCTTGCTGCGAATCAAGGCCGGCAGGAGTGTCTGGATAACGGCGATGTGGCCGAAGAAGTTGACCTCGAACAGCTGTCGCCACTCGTCGATCGCGAAGACCTCGACCGGTGCGTTGACCCCGATGCCGGCGTTGTTCACCAGCGCCCGCACTGCCCGGCCCTGCGGGTCCTCGTGCACCCGAGCAGCCAGCGCTCGGATGTGGTCCGGGTTGGTGATGTCGAGGATGAGCGGCTCTATGCCCAGCCCCCGGATTGCGTCGGCATCCTGGTCGCGCCGGACGCCCGCGAGGACGTGGAACCCCCGCCGGGCTAGTTCGCGCGCCGTGGCCTCGCCGATGCCGCTCGACGCACCAGTGATGATGACGATCTCTTGGATTTGAGGTGACGTTGTCATGCCTTCGGTCCTTTCTTTCTGGAGCGAGGAGCGAAGCGCGCTGCGAGGAGCTTTGTCCGCTCTTCGAGCACCTCCATCGATGGCTTGTCCGCGAACAGACCGTCCAACGCCAGGAGGAAGACCTCTGCGCTCGCGTCGTCGCCCAGGATGGCAGCAACGCATTCGTACACGACTTTGCGGTAGAGCGCCTCACTCTCGGGGTCGATCAGCTCACAGGCATCCAGGAACTCGCTTCCCATGGGCGTGCCGACCATTTCGGCCCAAGGCTCGAGCGCCATCAACTGGCACACACTGAACAAGCGCTTGTAAGGGCTGCCGGGCCCCTTCGCCGCCTGCTTCGCAGCAGGGTGTCGGGAGACCAGCCAGTCCACGAAGACGGCCTGATAGATCTCTTCTTTGTCCTTGAAGATCCGGTAGAGCAGCGTCCGCGAGAGGTTGGCGCGTCTGGCAATGTCCTCGAATGCCGTCTTCGCAAAACCGAAGTTTAGGAAGCACCATCGCGCGGCGGTTAGGATCCTCGCGCGGCGGACGGCAGCCTCGTTGTCCGTCATCATCCTTGGCATATGTATACTATGACAAGAATGACACCGCATGTCAAGATGTATCGCACCATCTATATTAGAATGCTCGATGTTTTCCATCACTTCACGCTGAAGCAGATGGTAAAGATGACCCAGCCCAAGTAGTGACACGCGACCTCCCGTCTCGTTTCCGCTATCGGCACGAAACGATACATACCTCTGCCCGGCAGAAATCGCTCCAGCGTAGAGCAGTCCACCGCAAAGATAAGACACCGTCTATGAAGTAAATGCGAAGGATCGTGCAGGCTGCTCGCTCAAACAACGACATACGAAGAACGTGTGTGCTACCCAGCCCAGTTCTGCGCGCTTCGTGCTGGATCGCTGTTCCGAAACGGCCTCGGAAGGTCTCCTGCCGCGCAGCCGGCGAGCGGAAGTCGGTCAGGGGCCGGATGAGGGTCCGGGAGAAACCGAAGGGGTGTCTCCCGGCGCAATCTTGCGTGCCTGTGGCGAGACAAAGCGGCCCCGGACGAATCCGGGGCCAGAGTGGAACGAACTAGGCAGCTTTCTTTCTTGCCCCCTCCTTCTTTGTCGGGGCCTCTACCGCTGCTGGCTTTGGTTTGCTGGAACCGTCGAGCTGCGCTTTGACGGCCTTGGGCTTCTTGGGTGCAAAGACCTGCTCGGCTTCGTTGAGCAAGTCTGGCTGGCTCTCGTGAGGAATACCGACATGGTCAGATAGGACAAGGCGCAGGGCGAGGCCGGTTAGCTTCTCGTCTGCGGTGCCGTCCAATGCTGCCAGCACAATCTCCTCGTCAGAGAGTTGCGTATTCTCATCCCCATTGGCGAAATGAGGGGCAACTTCTTCAAGTAAGCTGTAGTCCAGGTGGATGAGCAAGCGGAGGAAGACGCGCATCTGTGCGGGGTTGAACGATGCGGGAGCTTGTTCGATGATGCGCTCAAAGGTGGCAACCCGCGCCTTACGGTGTTTTTCTCGGCGGGCTTGCTCGGCCTCATACTCCTTCTGCTGGTGCTGGAACTCGGCTTTGCGTTCCTCCTCCTTGCGCTCCTGTTCGGCTTTGCACTCCGCCATCCCCGCTGCTCATGCTCCGCTTCGCGCCGCGCTGCCTCCTCTTCCGTCTCCTGTTCTGGGAGCAGTGCCGTGACGGGTGGCGGGTCGGCGGCAATCGGGGCAACTTCGCGTGGATTATGCACGGCGCAGTCCGGCTCGACGCAGACGGGAAGCGTGCGCCCCGGCATGTTTGGCAAACACAATGATGGCGGATTTGGTGTGGCTGCATAGCGGCTCGGCGTCCAGGTTGTCGGGTATGTTGAGTCCGCGGTACTGGTGCTTCTGCAACGCGCCGGCCGGTTCGTTCTCGGGTTGGCAAAGACCCAGCCTCTTCCGTGGGCACAGCTTGCGTGCTCCACTTCAGAACAATCTCGGTCAAGGACGGATGCAGAGGAACGTAGTCATGGGAGTATTCGGTCTTGACGTCATCCACCCTGCCGTTCACAAAGCTGCGCTGAACGAGAAGCTGGTTTTTATCGAAATTGAAGTCGTCCCATAGAAGCGCCGCGATCTCGCTGACCCAAAGACCGAGGCATTGGGCGATCTGTACCATCATGCGCCACCGCTCCTGCAGTGTCGCAACGATGAGTTCGAACTCCTCACAGTGAGCGTGGTCGGACGCTGCCGGCGTTTACTGCCGCCTTTCACGCGAGCCAGCGCTATTGGGTTTCTCTGTTCGTTGAAGATTTCCCAGTGGGCGGCACACTGAAACATCAGGTGCATCACGCTCTGCAAATGCGCCTTTGACTTCGAGGCCATAGGGAGATTCTTCAACCAATCTTCGACCGCCATCGGTCGAATTTTTTCGAGCAGATACTCGCCCAACGTGGCTTCAGGTGATTCACGATGTTGAACCGGTACGACTTCGCAGTGGAGTACCGTTCCGGCATCTCCCCTTGCATGTATCGATCGCAAATAGCACCGAACGTCACCGCGGCCATGCGCTGCTGCGGAGTTTCAGAGTTAAGGGTTTGAAGAAGGGCTTCCACGGCCTTCTGCGCGTGAGCTTTGGTGGGCAACTTTTCGACGGTGCCGACGATGCAGGACTTCCGTTTTCGATCGCCTTACTCAGTCGATTCGTAGTACCGAACTCCCAGGTGTCCGGCCCCTTCTGCGTGGCCCGCATAAGCGGCCCAACTCACAGCGGCTCTTCACTCTTTCCCGTTAGTTTTCCATATGGCGAGTACTGGGGAATCAAATTTGACGACAGAGTTGTGGCCTGTGGATAATCCGTACACTCGGCAGCGGAATGCATGCACGGGCTGTCGTTGCTCACCCACTTCGGAGCTGGGTAAGGGGAGCTGGGCCATGCGCAAACAGTTATTGGAACTGCGCACATCAAGGCAATTGTCATGCTCGCTGAAGAGCTGAGCTATACCCAGACGGCGCGCCGGCTAGGAGTCAGTAAACCAGCCGTGACACGAACCATACAGGACGCAGAGGAGCGTTTAGGGCGGAAGCTGTTCGAGCGAACCTGAGCGAAAGTGAGCCTGACGGATGCTGGTCGAAAATATGTGCCGGAAGCGAAGGCAGTAGCTCAGAACGTTGAGGCGATTCTGAACATTGGCCGGTCGCATCTTCTTTTGCACGCAAGCACTTCATGCCTACGGAGGTTGTCTCTTCTGACTTCTGTCGAGCCCTTGTTGCCGACAACGAGAACGATCAATCTGCTACGGGAGATGCCTTCGATCTTCTGCACGAGATCATGCGGAAGCGGCTTGTTCGCGGTCGTCTGACCGTAGTCGACGCGACGAACGTCCAGCCAGAGGCTCGGAAATCTCTCATCGCTCTTGCGAAAGATTTCCACCTATTCGCAAAGGCCATTGTGTTCGACCTCTCGGAGCGTGTCTGTCAGGATCACAACGTGCTTCGCCCCGACCGGCAGTTCGGGCCTCACGTCATTCGCAATCAGTCGCAGCAGCTCCGCCGTTCCTTACGCGGGTTGGAACACGAAGGCATCCGCCACATTTTCAAGTTGTCCAGTCCCGAAGAAGTCGATGCTGTGACAATCAAACGTCATCCGCTTTGGAATAACAAAGAAGATCGATCGTGGCCCCTTCGACATCATTGGAGACGTTCATGGCTGCTTCGACGAGCTTGTCGAGCTCATGGCGCAGCTCGGCTACGCGGTGAGTCAGAACGCGGGGGTACATTCGGTGTCGTCTGCTGGTGACCGCAAGTTGGTCTTTGTCGGCAACCAATCTAGGCAAGCGTTCTGCGTTCCCGGCAATCACGATATGAAGCTCGTCAGAGCGTTGCGAGACGGGACGTGAAGCGCACGCACGGTCTCGCAGAGACGATGGACCTGTATGGCTTCTGTAATGAGACGACCTTCCTCACCAAGAGCGGGGATCTCGGTGTCGTCCTCAAGATCGGCGGAGTCGACTTCGAGAGTCTTGACCAGGCCGGCCAGGAGTTCGCGGTCAAGAGGCTAGAAGCGGCTCTAAAGTCTTTCGGCCTCGGCTTTCATGTGCACCAGTACCTGTTCAAGACGAACCGGCCCGAGATGCCGTTTGCCCACTATGGCGATCCGCTGATCGATGCGGCGATCGACCAGCGCCGCGAGTTCTTCGAGTCGAAGCGGGACCGGCTCTACGAGATCGAGATCTTCTATGCAGTCGTCCTTGAAGGCGAGCGATCAAAGACTGGCATCGGCGTCGCCCTCGGCCGCTTTCCCAGCGATCCGAATGGAGCCATACGAGAGCTAAAAGCACAGTTCGCTGGCGACAACATGAAGGTGCTGCTACGAAGCCAGATCACGGGCGACCAGTTCCGGCGTGAGGAGAGGGTACAAGCATTTCGTCAGCAAGTGAGCGATGTGGTCGAGATTGAGGTACTCACTCAAGCTGACCAGTTCCGCTTCTTTCGGCGTCTGCTCAACTTTGATGACTGGCGGATCGCTGGTAAGCCCCAGGCTTCCCAGTATCTCGATTACCAGGTCGTCAACTCCAACATCGAAGCAGAGCGAGATCATCTGCGCGTCGGAGATCACTACGTTCGCCTGCTTACCATGAAGCAGCAGCAGGACGCACAGATCGCCGCTGCTCTCGCGTCCGCGCAGACGCCGGCCCAACAACAAGCGGCGACCCAATACGGCGCCAACGGTCAGCAGGGTGTAGCACCGCCGCAGCCGTACACGCAGGGCCAACCGCAGGCAAACAGCCAAGCGCAGCTTACGCTTGAAGAACAGCAGAGGCAGCAGCTCGCCGGCAAAGAACGAGAGCTTGCGTTCAGTTCTCGCTTCGCCTCGAATCTCGCTTATAGCCGGAGCCAGGAGCAGGCAAGAAGTCAACAAGCCAACTCGCAGGCCCAGGCAGTCCCGGTAGCAAGCAGTCCTTACGCGGCTGCGCTTGCTGGCGGCGACGGATCGAGCTTTACTCCAGCACGCGCTGCAGGTGAAGCGCCTGCAAGCCCGGCCGGCGAGCCAGTTCCTCAATCGAGCCAAACGGTCTCATCGTGCGAGCGGCTCGAGCTCGACCGCACTGCCTTCCCGCATTCCACGCACATACCGGAATCCCAACCGCAGCGAAAACGTACCGTTGTCTTCTTTTTCGAGCGTGCAGGACCAGCTCGACCGTTGCGAAACACAAGCCACAGGGCCTGTCGATTCGATTCAATGTTGTGGCTCGACGATGACGCTTTGGCCGCATCGTTTCCGAGATTGAACAGCGCAAACCACACTTCATCACCCTATCTCCATTGCTCTTGGAGTATGGCCTGACAGAGCGCGTGTCCTTTTCGACGGTCATTCTGCACGAACTGGGCCATGTCATCGATCGCACTCGGAACTGGACGAGATACGCTTCACTCGATGCAGAGAACCATGAGATTTTGGAGTACGAGGCCGACGATTTTGTAGTCGCATGCGGCTGGAAAGACAGCCTGATTGAGACCCTGCAACGCGCAATTGCCCTTGGACCGGAACACAGGACGTCCGAGGGCATGGCGAGAAAGAGGCTGTTTCGTCTCTCCGACGCGAATTAAGAACCGCCGGATCCGGACTAGTGCCGCGTTAGTCCCCACAAACGCGCTTGTCGTCGTCGTTCCTCACTTTCCTCCGCCCTGTCATTTCCACGGCGTGTTTATCCGTTTACAACGACACCCGTTTATACAGGCATCTGGCTACTTGGCTTTGCTTGCGGTGTTCATGGGGTCACTACACCAGAAAATCTAGTGTTATTTGTTCATGCCCTCTCGGGTGCTGTTCTCGCCACAGCACCAGCAGTAGCGACGGCATCTCTGTGAGGACCGCGATAGTTCGATGTACTTTCGCGTGGCAACCAGGACAGCGAGATCATAAGCGACAGCACCGACTTACCTGGCACCCGGTGATGCACGATGATCGAGCGTTTGTCGCGCCCCGAAGCATTGCAGACCCGGCAACGATGGCCGTCTCGCTCCAGGACCGCTTCGCGGAGGCCACCGAAGTATTCCTCATCCTGACGCTTGAGGGTGTAACACGTCGAACAGAGGCCCAGCGCTAGTATCTTCGGGTTCCCGCAGCCGCAATGCATCGCCCTCTGTGCGCCCTTCCTCACAGCGACACAATCCCATGAACCCCAAAGTTGATGTCGGCATCGATCCAGCCCTCTTTCCAGGGAACCGTGCGCTCATCATCAAACGGTAGGCCATTTCCCCGCGCATCGCCTCCAGCGTCGAAGAGAAGGCCCCAGGTATTCGGGTAGTCGTCTTCCCTGCCCTCCGCAACGATCCTGCTATGCCGGCACGACTCCAGCAGCTCAGTATCAGCATCTTCCAACCAACGCGCCAGCAGTGATGAGCTTGCTCTGAATCTGGTATTGCAGAGAAGCGAGCACGAAAGCCGGCAGCGTATTCGGCTTTGTTCCAACGACCTTTAAGTGCTGCCAAACCCGGATGCATCATGAGGTGCCGCCCTCCAGATGATCTTTCACAAACGACCGTTCTTGACACGTTAATTCCGACAGCAGTGCTTCGCCATGTGCCGGCTAAACCAGTCCCTCTGCCAACACGATCTAGCGTCTCGTCCGACTGGTGGACATGGCCTTTAAGGTCCGTTGCAATGGTGTGAATGCGAAAAGCCTTATCGTCGGAAGTTATCTTCAGCGAACTGTGATCTACTTCAAGGCCGCCGACCTTGTGTACACGAAGCCATTCACGGTCGCCTGCCGCCTTAAGGCTAGTCGGCCTCCCTGGCACCGTTGGGTAATCCTTACCGTCATCACCGATGATCAAAGCTAACCGCACCGAAGTCGAAGTGGTACCCCTTTGGTACACGAATGATGGTGATGGACGGACCTGTGAGATGACTCAACGAGCGGTTCAAGATCCAAGTCCCAAACCACTGACCGTCAAAGGCTAGCAGTGGCGCAGCCGCAAAGAACAACGCTGACGCAAGCATAATGTGCTTCGTGTATTTCATTGCATTCTCCGGAGAGGTAAAGCATCCGGGACTGGAAAGAGCCGTTCTATAAAGTCGGTTGTCGGATCTGTACATCGATTGATTGTCCGAAAGGCTACAGCTTTAGCGCTGCCATCTTGTAGCGCGTAACTGCTCTTCATGCTTCGAATGATCAGCTAACCCAAACAGCAAGATGCTCCGTTCAGCCACACTCTCTACAGGTTGGATCCCAAGACTGATCCGGGTCAATGCTTGTCGCCGTTCTTGTGCGGATCTTGGAACTGGTCCTTGCCCGTGGGCAGGCGGTTGCCATACGAAATAGGAATCCATTCGAAGGCACTCCCTACTTCCCTAATATGACCGACTCCCGGAAACGGGAGGTGTGGCACTGCGAGTAGCGTGCGCTCTTTTGCAAAATTGGTAAAAGCCTGGTTACGAACGGCGGCAGCCCGCACAGGATCCACATCGTATGTGATCGTTACTTCAGGCGCTGGTGCTTGCACGGACGCCACATGAATAATGTCGCCAACAAAGACGATGGTTTGTCCATGGCTTACAAGCGTATAGAACGCGCTGCCAGGCGTGTGACCGGGATGCAAAGTGGCTGTGACACCAGGCAGAACCTCGGTCGTCTCACGAAATGCCTTGATCTTTCCTGCATCCAGGCACGGCTTTAGTGCGGTAAGCGCCTGATCAAAATAGGACATGTCGTAGTGCGCAAGTTTGGAATTCGAGCGATCAAGAAAGAAGTCGAGGTCCGCCTGTCCCATGTGGATCGTTGCATTGCGAAACGTCAGCTTCCCATCATGGACCAAGCCGCCCATATGATCGTCATGTGCATGTGTGAGCAGCACGTCTGTGATCTGTTCCGGTGCAATATTAACAGCAGCGAGACTTTGTAGCAGCTTGCCTCCGTAGCCCGCGCCGAAGAACTCGCCTGAGCCTGTATCGACAAGCACGACATGCCCGGGGATGCGGAAGAGGAGGCATTGATGGATGCTTCCACAGGATTCGTTAGAAACGCGCGCTTTAATAAAGCGTCCGTCTTGGCATCTGTCGTGTTCCGAAGCAGTACATGCAAATCCTGAGGAACACTGCCGTCAGATAACGAGACCACCTCAATGTCGCCAACCCGGAACGTGTAGTGAGCTGGCCCCTTGAAGAGCGAGTCCTGGAGGCGGTTGATATTGTTGTCCGAATACCGCGGGCATCCAGGTGATCTGGGCTAACAGTAGAGCGATGCAGTAGAAAGATTCATGTTTCTCCTTATCGAAGTTGCCCGTGAGGCGCACCTTCAAAGCGTTTCGAACCCGACACAACTTCGACTTTTGCAGTAGACCAGCGTACCTAAGCGCGGCACCTTACCCAGTTGCCCGTCTGTGACGAATGCATCTCACTGTCCATCAGCCGTGATAGCAGCACCGCCTCCCGGAAGTTTGGGGCAGTGGAGCTTCCTTGGCGGATGTCGTCGCGGAGAGCAGCGTAAATTCCAGCTACATTGGCCGCAGAATCCGGCATCATCTTCGACTCGCCCTCGTCTACCTGCTGTATCTCACCGTTGAGCGTAAGGCGCAGACGCCCGGATTGGAAGCCTCGGGGGGCCCCGCCATCCAGTGCAAGGGTCCCTCTCTCTCCAACCACTTCCAGGCGGAAGGGGGTCTCGGCTGGGCGACCGCCGGCAACCTCGATAGAAAGTACGCCCCTGTTATGAAGACGTGACTGAACGAGCATGTGGTCAAAGGTGACGCGGGCCCGTCTTGTATGTTCGTCTCCCGCCTCGATTTCCGGATATTGGGTCGTGTTCAAAGAACTTAGATCCTCGATCGCTCCAACTACAAAGAGCGCGGCATCCATGGTATGGGCTCCCTGGATGGTAACCATATTGACACCGTTCTCAGGATCTTCGAGGTAAAGATAAGGTGCGGGCACAGCGGGCCCGAAGCCCGCTGTACTGGAGTACACATGAGCACTGAGCATCCGGCCAAGCGCGCCGGATAGCATGAGATCACGAGCTTTTCGGACGTCAGGATTGGCTCGTGTCTGAAGGCCGATGGCTGTGTGGATTCCTGCAGCCTGTGCGGCGGCAGCCATCTCCTCCGTTTCGGCTGTGTTTCTCCCTAACGGCCACTCACAATAAATGTGTTTGCCTGCTGCAATCGCCGCCATCACCAACTCACGGTGGTCAGGCACTCGAACGCAAACAGCAACCAGGTCGATATCGGGGTCGCGAATCAGTTCTAAACCACTCGCGAAAGCGGCTTTGATACCGAACGCCTTCGCAGCAGCATCAGCCCTCTCCTGATTACTTGCGGCCACTGCCGCAAGTTCGAGTCCTGCGAGCCCCTGTACGGCGGGAACGTGTCCATCTTTCGCCCAACCGCTCTCAGCACTAACGCCGATGATGCCAACTCGTAATGGTGTAGTCATGCATACGCCCCATGTTGCTTCTATTCATGTAGATGGCAGAACCTGTCAAGAGGCCACGTTTTAGGCCAAACTTACTCCAAAGAGAACGCGATAGAAATCGCATTAGGCAGTTCATATCCGGAAGTTTTATCTAAGCCAGGCTCAGTTCTCGGAACAAGTTGTAAGCCGGACATTGACCGACTGCAAAGCCACGTCAGCCCAAATCACTCTCATCACTGATGAAGCGGGTGAACACGCTAACGGCTTCAAGCGTAAATGAAAACGCATTAACCGAGCAGATACATCCGCGTATCCCATTGCCATGCCACAAACGACCGTTCTTGATTGTCTTTCCCGGTTCAGTTTTCACTGACGTTTGGAGTGAGGAACACGATCATAGCCCGCTATCAGGATCATACTCTCAGCTCGCCCCGTCTATGATACGTTTCTCGCATGATTGTTGGATATGGCAGAGTGTCAACAAGCGACCAAAATCCGCAGCTCCAAATTGCTGCGCTGAAGGCCGCGAAATGCAAACCCATCTTCGTTGAGCAGAAGAGCGGTCGCAACATGAACCGACCAGAGCTGACCCGCTGCCTCGATACGTTGCGGAAAGGTGACACGCTCGTTATCTGGCGGCTCGACCGATTAGGCCGGTCAATCCGGGATCTACTGGAGATCGTCGAGCGGATCGAGGCCGAGGGCATCCAATTCGTTTCTCTTACCGAGGAGATCAACACCAAAACCGCCAGCGGCCAACTCATCTTCCATATGTTCGCCGCATTCGCTCAGTTCGAACGCAATCTGAATCGAGAACGAACGCTCACCGGCCTCGCTACTGCCCGATCGCGTGGACGGCTCGGCGGCAGCAAGAGGAAGACCACCCCTCAACAGGACAAGCAGCTCCGAGCCCTGTGGGAGAGCGGAAAGTTCACGGGCACCGAGATCGCCAAGCAATTTGGGATATCAGTCCCAACCTTCTTCCGTAGGGTGCGGACAGCGAGCCTGAAGAAGTGAATGTGAGGCGTTAGGTGCTCTAAAGCTTTGCCCATCGCGTGTAGCACAGCTCGTGAAACGCGCCTAGTGAC
>JAABUR0100008924.1_pt1 | contig 11434 bp, 9 predicted proteins | sample 5560091 | NCBI WGS metagenome assembly JAABUR01 (sample SAMN10711879, study PRJNA513375) | rock metagenome | isolation source: Antarctica rocks | place: Antarctica: Victoria Land, University Valley sud
TTGATCTCCGGGGGCCGCCCCGACGGCGGCGGGATCGTCTGCATGACCTTGGCTATCGTTTCCATCTCTCATCCTCCTGCGGCCTCTATCCAGCAAGATCACGACCACCTAACGTTGTAGTACTAGACTGCAGGGCGACGGGCGACGGGCGACGGACGACGGGCGACGGACGACGGGCGACGGACGACGGACGACGGACGCTGAGGTTTTGGAATCGCGGGGGCGGTCGTTACACTCCCAGCGCGGAGGTGAACGCCGTTGGCCTGCGACTGAAGTCGCATGGCAAACGACGGGCACTGACGTGCCTCGCGAGCCACGCCCTGGAGCGACTTTAGTCGCCGTGGTTTGCCATGCGACTTCAGTCGCAGGCCAACGATCACAATCGTGGGGCGCGCCCATGGACGACTAAACGGCTGGACGGCTAAACGGTTAAACGGCTACACAGATAGTAGATTGAGGAAGGGTATGGAGTTCTTTCGCTACGTGAACGTGCTCAGGAAGCACCTGGGATTGATTGTTTTGCTGACCGTGATCGGCGGAGGGGCGGCCTGCGGCTTCAGCCTGCGCCAGCACAGGGTCTATAAGGCGACGGCCACGCTGCTGGTCAATGTGGCGTCGCCAACCTCGCTCATCCCCTACCTGGCGACCTCGTTGAGCAACAACAACGGGACACCGCCGCTGGAGCAGCTGGCCAACACCTACTCTGTCTTCTTGCAGTCGCGCTCTTTCGACGTTCAAATCGTTAAGGCGCTAGGGCTAAAGACGACGCCGGATGAGTTCGCCAAGCATGTCTCGAGCGCGCTCGTCCCCGACACCAACTATTTCACTATCGGCGTGACCTGGGGCGACCCGCGGCAGGCGGCGGCCATCGCCAACAGCATCGCGCGGACCTTCGTGCAGGAAAACACGGCCGCGCAGGCGGCGGCGGGGGGGAGCGACGCGGCCTCGCAAATCAGCCAGTCGCTGGCCTACTTCCGCCGCAAGATCCAGACGCTGCAGCGCAGCTACGACCGGCTGACATCCAACACACGCGCCAGCCAGGCGCAAGTCGACGCCGTCGCGAACGACCTCAATACGGCGCAGGATACCTACTACCGCCTGCTCGGCACGGCCGGAGCGAACCCGTCCGGGGCGGCCACGAACGCGGCGACCTTGAGCGACCCGGCGACGGCGCCGGCGATCCCCATCTCGCCGAAAGTCACGCTGAACACCCTCGCGGGCATCGTCGCGGGGCTGGTCCTGGGGCTGCTGCTGGCCTTCGTGCTGGACTACCTGGACTATTCGCTGCGCACGCCCGAGGACATGGAGGCGCTGGTCGGGCAGACGCCGCTGGGCATCGTGGCCACGTTCGGCCCCGCGCAGGGTGCGCGCCGGGGGTTGCCCTTCAGTCGGAAAGGCGGCCACTCGGCGACGACTAAGAAGGCAGGGAACGGCGCGAGCAACGGCAACGGTAATGGGCACGGCGCGGCGACGCATCCCTTCGACCCGGCGCTGGCCACGCTCAGCGTGGTGAACCCGAAGCTGATCACCATCGCGCAGCCGCGCGCGTCGGTCAGCGAGGCGTTCCGCACGCTGCGCACGAGCCTGGAGTTCAGCAGCCTGGATAAGCCGCTCAAGAGCCTGGTCATCACCAGCTCGCTGCCGTCAGAGGGCAAGAGCACCGTGTCGGCCAACCTAGCCGTCGCCATCGCCCAGACCGGCAAACGCGTCATCCTGGTCGACGCCGACCTGCGCCGGCCCACCGTCCACAAGCTCTTCGACGTGAAGCCGGCGACGGGCCTGACCACGATCCTGCTCAACCGTGAGAACCGCGAGCGCGCGATCGCCGACGCGCTGCAGCCCACGATGGTCCCGACGCTGCAGGTCATCGCAAGCGGGCCACAGCCGCCGAACCCGGCGGAGTTGCTCTCCTCGGAGAGCATGATCGCGCTGGTGCGTGACCTGGAGGACAAGGCCGACCTGGTGATCTTCGACACGCCGCCGATGGGGCCGCTCACCGACGCGGTGGTGCTCTCGACGCGCGTCAGTGGCACGCTCTTGGTCGCGCGGGCCGGCTCGACGCGCCGCACGGTCATCAGCAACAGCCTGGCGATGCTGCAGAAAGTGGGCGGCAACGTCGTCGGCACGGTCCTCAACATGGTCGACCTCAAAGGGATCAGCAACTACTCCTACTACTCGTACTACAGCAACGGCTACTACGGCCGCGAGGAGGCGGTGGTCGGCACGGCCGCCGGCGCCAAGAACTAATCCTCTTGGGGCGTACCCATCCCCCATTTGGCCTATTGCGCGCCATCGCGACGCGGATTATGATAGTAACCAATGGATCCTACTGAGCGGCCGGCGCCGTCCTGACGGCATGGCGGTAGGTAAGACGCATGACGCATGGAGGGTGTTTACGATGGCGCACATTCTGGCGATGGCCGCGCTGGTTCTCGGCGCATGGACAACGCTCTCCATCTTCGTGGCGCTGGTGACCGGCTTTGTCATACACTGGGCGCAGGCTCCGTCCAGCGAGTGGATGACCACGTCGCGCGCCACGTAGCCGGCCGAGAACGCGCCGCCGTACCCACAAGCCGCCCCCGCGCCAACCCCACATAGCTAGCCGGCGTGGCGCGAAGCCGCCACCTGGCCGGGTCCCCTACCTACCACAAGCAGGAGCGCACAGCTATCGACACGAAGCGGGGGCCACGCACGCGGGAGCGCGTTGTAGCGCGCGCCTATCACACGTCGACGGTCGCGGGGATCGCGTGGCTCCTGGCGCACAACGTCCTCAAGGTCATCACCTTCCACCTGGTGTCCATTGGCTGGCCGCTGGCGTTCGCCTGGACCGTTTCCTACGCGGCCGCGGCGCGCGGCAACCGCCTATGGGCCGCGGGCGCCGCCGCGCTCGGGATCGCCGCGTGCTACTGGGTGGCGGTCGTGCATGTGGGCGTCGAGATCCCGCGTGACCTGCTCCTCTGGGCGACAGCGCCGCTCACCGTCCACACCGCGCTGCGCATGGCGTACGCGGCGCTGGCCTGCCTGGGCATCGCCATCGGCCTCGTCAACGTCTGGGCGGCCGCCCCCATCTTGCGCCGCGCGACGACGCTCCCCAGCGGATGGATCGCCCTCGCGACGGGCGGCGCGCTCCTTATCGTAGGCGTGGCGTCCAGCGCGATCGACCCGCACGCGGCCGTGGCCCCCTATCGCAACGCGGACATCGTCGTGTTCGCCGCTGTTCCACCACTCGTCATGGCGCTGGCGTCGCGCCGCGCGAGCGTACGGGAGCCCGCGACGCAACGTTCGGCATGGGTCAACGCGACTGACGGGTGAGTCTGTGAGCGGGAGCGCTGGTCTCCCGTGCGTGGACAGGACGAAGGGCCAGGGCGCGACATCGCGCCCTGGCCCTTCGTCCTGTTGTCCTGTTGTCCTGTTGTCGCGGCGCCCTACTGCCGCGCCGTGCGCCGCGCCCGTCGTCGGCGGACGAGGAACGCGAGGCCAAGCGGGAGGACGCCGGTGGCGAGGAGTTCACCGCTGCCCAACTCCGGCGTGTCCGTGCCGCCGTGGCTCGGGGGGACGGCGCAGGTCTGGACCGTGACCTTTTTAGGGGTATTCCATACCGGGGTGGAGTTGCCGCTCCCGTCGGTCGCGGTAATGGTGAACGTATACGTGCCGCCGGCGCGCAGGCCGTCCGCGGTGCTCAGCGTCACGTTGAAATCCTCGACTGTGTATGTTGTGTCGTCTTTGTCGTTTTTGCCGTCTCCGTCGTTGACAGTGATAGTGCGCGAGCCGGTGTAGGCGAGTTTATGCGTGTAGACTATCTGACTCTTAGTTTGCGGTGACACGGCCGGGGCGACCGCATTCAGGTAATAGGCGCCGGAGGACTCATAGAGCACACTGCCTGTGACAGTGACGACGCATCCAGCGACGTGTACGTCGCTGAACTCACCGACCCAGGCGAACGCGCTGGACACGCCGAGCAAGATCGTCGCCGCGGCGGCGGCCGCGGCGAGGCGGGGGGCGAAACGCGGGGATAGGCGAACTGGGATCATGGAGCGTTACATCCTTCTACGTCGTGGAGCATCAATGGTAAGCGCACGTCGATGAGCGGACAGGCCCGCCTATCGGCGTGCGCGCCGGCAAAACATGGTCGCGCTTTCGCGCGCGTCACTTGCCGCTATATAGAATATCGGCAGAATGGGCTAGCCTATGTAGCGCCCCTCAGTAGATGCAGGACCACGTCGTTCTCGGTCAGGCTCTCCCCTTCGCGCATAATGGGGGCTAAAACGCGCCGCGGCCACGCATGGCGGCGGGGATCGTGGCCAGGAGCAGCACAACGTCGTGCCACAAACTGTAGTCGCGCACGTACTCCGCGTCGAGGATCGAGCGCTCCTCGATCGTCAACTCGCCGCGGCCATGCACCTGCGCCATGCCCGTGATCCCCGGCTTGAGCGTAACGACGGAGAGCCAGCGGTCACCGTAGTGGTGGCGGTTCTCGGGAGCGATCTTATACGGGCCGACCAGGCTCATCTGCCCGCGCAGCACATTCCAGAGCTGCGGCAACTCGTCCAGGCTCGCGCCGCGGAGCAGACGCCCCCAAGAGGTCACGCCCGGCTCGTCGCGCACCGGCAACCCCGTGCGCAGGCGCCGCGCCACGTCCTGGGCGGCGGCCTCGTCGACCAGGGCCGCCGTCCCGGCCCGCGTGGTGCGGAACTTGAGCGCCGCGAAGGGGACGCCGCCGACCCCCAACGCCGTGTGGCGCTCCAACACGCCGCCGTTGCGCCGCCACGTCATCAGGGCCAGCGCGAGGAGCAGCGGGCTGAGGATGACCAGCAGCGCCAGCGCGACCGCGCGGTCGAATAGCCCCTTGACCAGGCGCTCCCCAGGGCTCAGGCGCAGCTTGCTGAGCGTCACCACCGGGAGGCCCGGCAGCGGCGCGACCGTCGCCCCCGTGCTCAGGACCGTGAAGACATCGGGCGACACGACGACGTCCGCCCGCGTCCCCAGCGTAGCCTCGACGACCGCCAACATCTGCGCGTGCGTGCTCGCGCGCGCCGAGATCAGCACGATGTCGATCCGCTGGTCATGGACGATCTCGCGCAGCTGCGCGGGCGCCCCCACGACGGACTTGCCGGCTTGCACCGGCGACCCGACCGGCAACTCCTCGTCGACGAAGCCCATGACGCGCAGACCCAGGCGCGGCTGGCGACGCAGCAGCCACTCCATCGTCAGGGCCTCCGCGTGCGTCCCCACGACGACGACGCGCCGCCCCACCATCCCCGTGGCGGCGAGCCGGCCCGCGACGAGCCGGGAGAGCAGGCGGACCGCGCAGATCAGCGCGCAGGCCAGCACCCAGGCGCCGAGCAGCCAGCCACGCGAGAGCTCGGACGAGCGGTCGAGCAGGTAGGTAGCCATCAGCAGGGCCAGCAGCGCGAACGTGACCCCCTGCACGACAGCGCCGTACTGCCCCGGTCCCGTCGCGCCCAATGGCCGTCGATAGGCCCCGGCAAGGCCGAGCGCCACGAGCAGCAGCGGCAGGTAGAGCAGGAACGCGGCCGTGTACAGGCGCGCATGAGCCGGGCCGATGACGAAATCGGGGGTGAGCGACGGGGCCAGGCCGTAGCGCGCCCCCGCCGCCAGCAGGAACGCCAGCGCGCCCGCCGCGAGGTCGAGGGCCGGCCACGCGGCGTGGCGCAGCCGGCGCGTGGACCGCCCTAAGCGCGGTTCGCGCGCCGTCGCACTATCGACGACATCTCCATTGACATCGACGCCGTTCAGGCGCTCACGCTGGATCTCCCGCTCAGGGGCGGCCATGACTCATGTCCTCTCATGTGCAATCATGTACTATCGCCAGCCAACAGTGTACAAGTCTCGCCCCCATCGTATGAAGGCGGAGGGCGGCTCCTCTCAAGGCTCGTGAATTATCGAAACCTGCGACCGCCTCCCCAGAGGGGACCCCGATGGCAGACCACGGACACTGCGGTGTCGGGGCGAATGCGCCGGAGCGCCACGTCGAAGGGCGACAACCGACCGCAGTCGGCGGTGGTCTGCCATCGGGGTCCCCTCTGGGGAGGCAGTCGCAGGCCCACGGCGCCGATAATTCACGAGCCCTGCGGCTCCCCTCTCCCGCGTCAGGGAGAGTGCGCTGGACCGCCGGCCGCGGCCGAGGGGCCAGTTAGCCATGGGTCGGGGGTGAGGGCCGCGGCGGTAGGGCCGGGGTCGGGCTCGTCGCCGAGCGATGAGCCGTGCCGCTCGACCACGAGCGTGTGCGCGCCGCGCGGCTCCAGCGCGAACGGCATATGGCGCAGCCCCAACGGAGTCAGGGCGGCGTTGACCGCCGCGTGCGCGTCGGGTGGCGCCAGGAGCAGCAGGAACCCGCCGCCGCCCGCGCCCGTAATCTTGCCGCCGAGCGCGCCGGCCTGCCGCGCGGCCGTGTAGGCCGTGTCGATCGCGCTCGTACTGATTCCGCTGCTGACGCGGCGCTTGAGCGCCCACCCCTCGTGCAGCAGCGCGCCCATCGTCGTGTAGTCGCCAGCCTCGAGGGCCGCGCGCATCGGCGCGACACCCTCCTTGATCGCGTGCAACGACTCGATCGTGCGCGCCTCACCCGAGGCCGTGCGCACGCGTTGCTCTTGCAGAATGCTGCCGGCCTGCCGCGTGCTGCCCGTGAAGTAGAGCGCCAGGTGAGACTCCAAACCACGCCGCACCTCATCAGGCGCCGCGATCGGCGTGACGCCCACCCCATCGGCGCGGAACTCGAACGCGTTGATCCCGCCGTAGGCCGTCGCGTACTGGTCCTGCTTCCCGATCGGCTGGCCCAGGCGCACGATCTCGATCCGCGCGGCCAGTTCGGCGACTTCCAGCGGCGGGAGCGACTGGCCCTGGAAGGCCGCGATCGCCATGATCAGCGCGGCGGCCTGCGCGCTGGAGGAACCCAGCCCCGTGCCCGCCGGGACCTCCGCCGTCAGCAAGACGCTGGCGCCCCGCTCCAACCCCATCGCCTGCGCCACCGCCCACGGCAAGGCCAGGCGCTCGTCGTGCGCGTCCGAGTTCGGGTCGTTCATATAGACCGTGCGGTAGTTCGACGACGTGATATGCAGGTGCTCGTAGTCGCCGGCCGAGAGGACGGCGTAGACCGAGCGCGTGATCGTGGTGGAGAGGACGAGGCCGCCGTATTGCTCGTAGTAGGCCGGCAGGTCGGTGCCGCCGCCCGCGAAGCTGATGCGCAGGGGCGCGCGCGCGATAATCAGGGACGGCTCGCCGCCGTCCACGCCCGCCGGACTACCCGAACTGGGCATAACTCAACCGTGGGCGCAGACCCATGAGCGTGCGCGGGCGCCCGGCCCGCCGCGCCTCCTCGGCCTTGATGACTCTGGCCGCGTGCGTCAAATCGCGCGCCACGTCATAGCCGCTATAGGAGCGCGCCTGCTGCTGTAACAGCTGCACCATACCGCGCCCGGTTTGCACGAGCGTCGTCCTGCACGCGGCGGCCTGACCGGCCGCGATGTCGGTGAGGGCGTCGCCCACGTAGTAACTATCGCCCAGGCTGAGGCCATGCGCGCGCGCAGCCTGGTGAAACAGGCCGGGCAGCGGCTTGCGGCAATCGCAATTGTCGTGCGCCGTGTGGGGGCAGTAATACACGCCGTCGATGCGGCCGCCGTGCGCGGCGACGAGGCGGGACATGCGCGCGTGCAAAAGGTCGAGACCCGCCCCTGTGATGTCGCCGCGCGCGACGGCGGCCTGGTTCGTCACCACGAAGATAGGGAGGCCGAGGCCGGCGAGCTGGCGCAGGCCGGAGAGCGCCCCACGCACCGGCGCGAAGTCCTCCCACCGCAGCACATGATCGGCGCGGTTCTCATTGATGACGCCATCTCGATCGAGAAAGATTGCTGGGCGCATAATCGTGTCCTTGCAACTGAAAGGTGAAGGCTGCTGAATCGTCACGTCGCTGGGTTAACCGCGGACTTGGCCTAGGCGGCGACGGCCACGCGGGCGCGCAAGGCGCCGCGTAGCGCGACAGTGAGCGCGTGGTTGACCATGAGGTGCACGTCTTCGATCACCTCCATCTCGTCGGACGGGACCACCAGCGCCACGTCGGCCAGCGCGGCCAGTTGGCCGCCGCCCATCCCCGTCAGCCCCACGGTACGCGCGCCCGCCGCGCGCGCCGTCGCGATCGCGGCCAGCACGTTGGGCGAGTTCCCGCTCCCACTGATGGCGACGACGAGATCCTCCGGCCCGACCGGCATACCCAGCAACTGCTCCGCGAAGACAGCGTCGTAGCCCATATCATTGGCCAGGGCCATGATCAGCGCCGCGTTGTCGGTCAACGCGTAGGCCCGCAAGCGCGGCGCCCCCTCGACGGCCGTGTTCTTGGCCAGGTCACAGGCCATGTGCGACGCCGTCGCCGCGCTGCCGCCGTTGCCGCACGCGATGACGCGGCCGCCGCGGTCGTACGCCGCCAGCATCTCCTGCGCGACCCGCCGCACCTGATCCATCGGCAGGCGGTCGAGCGTGACCTGCACGGCCGCGCGGTACGCGTCGAGGGTATCGCCGAGGGACGCGCTTCCTAACGTAAAGTCGATCATCCTCGTTCCCGTCTTTTCACTATGCCCCGGTCGGCGATGCGACGGGGGGCGGCCAACGCCCGATGGCGTGTACGGTTAATACTGATACCTCTATCGTAACACGACGCGGTTAAGATCTGGTTACGATTAAGGTTAAGATTGGGTTAACAAGGCCCATTTGCGGTTAAGATCGGGTTAACGTCACGCCGGCACGGTGGCAATAGCCCGAATGGGTACGATCTGGGGCGGCGGACAGTACCCCGAACGGGTACACTGCGGGCTGGCCGGTAGTGGCCCAAACGGGTAGTCACGGAGGTCGAAATTAGCTATTGGAGCGGCCAAGGTATAGCCCTACCCTGGCCCTAACGCTCTGTTGCAAGGCGACACGGCCAGTAGCACAACAAGACGAAACGACCAGTAGCACACAAGGATTCCACCATGCCAACAGCCCACCGGCGGCGCCTGACGCGCCGCCGCCCCCTCCTGCTCCTCGCCGCGCTCCTCGCGCTCGGCCTGCAGGCGGCGCCCGCGCGCGCCGTCACGCGGCTCGCGCAAGACGCGCCGGCGACGCCGGTCGCCGTCCCGTGCGGGACGGCCAACATGGCCGCCATCACGCCGGCCACGCAGCCCGCTGCGTCGGCCAACCCCGTGCACCTCCTCGCCGGCGGTCCCAGCGCATCGCCCACGTTCGCCGTCTCCGACTTCAAGATCTTCAAGAACCCCAACGGCCCCGACGAGATGTACGTCCTCGACGCGGGCGCGCGGACGGTCCACATCTTCAACCTGGCGACCGGCGCGGCTGTCTCATCGTTTACCGTGCCGTGGCGCCTCTCGAACGAAACGATGGCCCTCGACGCAGCCGGCAATGTCTATCTAGCCGAGTACTCAGCCATCGTTCACAAGCTGACCCCCTCGGGGCAAACAGTGTGGACATACACTGTGCAGCAAGGTCAGATCGACGATGTCTACGCGGCCAACACGTCTCACGGCTTCCGGCTCGGCGTCGTGCAGCGCGGCACACCGGGCTCGATCTTCTTGAACAGCAACGGACAACCGACCGGAACAAGCCAGGTGAGCGGCTATTGGGAAGGGAAATATACACAGGACCCGGCCACGGGCAACATCCTCATGACCGACGCCTACTACGTGCATATCTACGACCGCGACGGCACGCCGCTCGCCTCCTTCGGCTCCACGCATGTGGCCAACGATGGCGGCCCGTTCCATTTCTATGGGCTTGGCGCCGCCATCGTCGCCCCGGACGGAAACTTCTTTATTGCCGACGCCAAGCGTGGCATTGAGCTAGCCACGCGCGACGGCCTGTACCAAGGCGTTGCCCCCGAGAGCGTTGTGGGCAACCTGACGCAGTCCAGCGCGCTGGCGATCGACAGCGATAAACTTTACTTCTCCAGCGGCGGTGGCAACAACAATCACCAGTCCATCTCCTGGATCACGCTGTCCGACCTGCAGGCCCTCGTCGCCGCGCCCACTCCCCCTCACCCCCTCCTCGGCTACGGGGCGGGCCTCGTGTCGAGCGCGACCGCGAACTACTTCGCCCCCGGCCAGACGCCCGCGGTCGGCGTCACCTTCGACCCCTGGTGGGCGATCCACGCCACCGACATCACGGGACAGTACACCGTGCGCTCCCGTGAGCAAGTTCTGGCAGGCGACCCTGGGACCGTGCAAAACTTTGCCATCCCCGCGGCGACGACACCGACCACGATTCCACTCACGCTACCCCCGGCGCGCCCCGGCTACTATCAAGTCGAGGCCAAGCTCTTCAAGAACGGTGTACCCGTTTCGGCCGACTGCCTCTACTACGGCGTCGGCGCCCCCGGCGACACGCTGAACTTCGCGAGCCTGCCCGAGGGACCTGACTTCGGGGGGGCACCCCCCGCGCGCAACGTCGCCCTTGCCGGTGAGCTCGGCTTCGGCCTCACACGCGTCACCATTGACTGGCGTCAGTTGCTCTCCGGCGGGGCGTCGTCCACGGCGCCCCTCAACTTCGGCGCCTACGACGCGGAGTTCCAGCGGGCCGCGCAGGAGGCCGCCGCCAAGTCAGGCCCGACGGGCAGTCAAATAGCGCCGCACCTGTGGGCCTACCTGACACAGCATTACCAACTAGCCAAGCGTTTTGGTCCCTTCCGCGTTATGCGGCGTACAACATAGCCAAGCTTTTGCGCGCCCGCGAATAGTTTGTATCTTGCGAGGGCTTTTGATAGATGCCTCATGTTGTTAAGCGCGCCGCCTACTGGTTAGCCCCTAGCCTCTACGTCACCGGCCGGTATTGGTGGCACGATCGTCAAGGACGACTTCAAGACAAGCGTTTGCATAAGGCCCTATTTGTCAACGATCGAACGGTCGTGAGGGGCGGCCCATTTGCTGGTATGGTATATTTCAGCCAAGCGGTGGGTAGTGCCCTTTCGGCAAAGATTGTCGGCAGCTATGAGGAGGAGATTGCTCCTGTCATCGAGCGCATCATCGCAAAGCAACCTACATGCGTTATCGATATTGGATGCGCTGAAGGTTATTATGCCGTTGGATTCGCGCGGCGCTTGCCGTCGACGCGGGTCTATGCGTTCGATATCGATAGAAATGCGCAAGCCTTATGTCGACGAACAGCGCGAGCCAACGGCGTCGATGCTCGCGTATCAATCGGCGGAGAGTGTACCATTGACCGGCTCAAGGAGCTGATGACCGCCAACACAACTATTCTCAGCGATTGTGAAGGTTGCGAGATGGATCTGCTCAACCCTCAACACACTAGTTCATCTTGGCAATAGGAGGAGAGACGTATGGCCCCCTCCCCGTCGAGCGGGTTACGCCGCCCGGTGCCGCTGTTGGCGGTCGAGGCGACGGTTCACCAGACCAACCACGGCGCGCGGGCGTTC
>JAABUR0100008926.1_pt1 | contig 11431 bp, 7 predicted proteins | sample 5560091 | NCBI WGS metagenome assembly JAABUR01 (sample SAMN10711879, study PRJNA513375) | rock metagenome | isolation source: Antarctica rocks | place: Antarctica: Victoria Land, University Valley sud
AACGGTGCGTCGGCGCTGCCCCGGATCCTGGGCAGCGCCGCGGCGACCACCGCCAGCTGCTCGGCGGTCGCCGCGGCCTTGCGGCTGTAGCTGCGTTGCTCACTGCGGTGCCGGGCCTCGGCGTCGCCGTAGGCATGTTTCAGGGCGGTCAACCGCTTCGCATCGTCATCGAGTTGCACCCTGCTGCAGATACCGCGGGTCGCCGGTGGCGACGGCCTTGGTGGTGGCGGCGGCGTTGCCCAGCTCGTCCGAACCAATGTTATCGGCGGTGCGCGCATCGAGGTCCCCGGGTTTATTGGGCGATGAACCGGGCCTTGCGTTCCACGGTTAAGAAGCCACATGATGGTTTCGAAGGTGCACGCCGATACGTCGCCTCCGCGCGCCCGGCCACCTCACCCGGGCGTGCAACAGCTGCGCCACCTGGTTCACGTTGTCCCCGGTGTGTTTGAGCTGCCTGCGCAACGCCACCAACTCCGGCCCCAACAGGGCGCAGCTCGATGCCGACCAGCACCTCGATGCTGTAGGTGGGTCAGGAGCCGAGGAGCCTTACTGCCAGTGCAAGGGTCACCAGGCCTCGCGAGGTCGACGGGTTGTGTCCGGTGAGTTGGCCGATGCGGCGCATCCGGTAGGCGATCGTGTTCGGGTTCACCGTGAGGAGTGTGGCGGTCCGTGTCAGGTTGAAGTCGCTGTCGACGTACGCCTTGAGCGTCTCAATCAGCGAGGAGGAGTGCTTCGCGTCGTAGGCGACCAACGGCCGCACCGACTCGTCGAGGAGGTCCTCTGCGTAGGCGCTGTGCACGAGGATCCGGTCGAGCATTACATCCGAAAACTGCACGGCGACACCAGACGCGCTTCGCATCGTCGCGACGATCGCGGCTTCCTGCGCCTCGTGGAAGGAGCGGGGCACTCCTTCCAGGCCTTCGTGCGGCCGGCCGACGCAGACTCGCCACGTTGCATTGACAGCCGCCAGGGCGTTCGCGGCGGCGGTAAGCCGGCCGACGTCGGCCTGGCCCGCGATCCTCACGACGGAAATGGCGTCGGTGTCCCGTACGCCGATCAACGCAGAGCCCGAGCGCAGCACCGTTTCCCGGCATGCCTGTACGGCGAGCACGGACTCCTGTCGAAGACGTTCGGCAGGTACGTCGCCGAGGCGCACCAGGACGACTGCGAGTCGGCTGGTGTCGGTCAGGTTCAGTCGTGTGATGTCTAGTCGCGCCCGGTCCGAGAGCGGCCGGCCGAGTAGCAGGCTCTCCAGCACGTCAGTGCGCAGTACGTCGCGGGCACCGAGCAGTCCCGCGGACTCTTCGAGGTAGACCTGCGCGACGGCGACCGAGACCCGGTCGACGTAGTCGAACAACCCGCTGGCGAGCCCGAGCGCGGCGTCGCGGAGCGACGGCTCACGCTCCGCTTCGGTGGCGATCGCTGCCCACACGCGGGAGCCCCAGATGCGGTACGAGTGCAACAGCGCGGGAAGACTGACGTCCTGGTGGACTCGGCGCGCGGCGCTTCTCCGGATGCTCTCAAGCTCAAGCTCGTGATTGCCCGGTTCCGAGTCATCCTCGCTCAGCCGGTTGAGCAGGTCCCCGATCGTGATGATGGCCGTCGGTAGCACGTCGTCGTCGATGGTGAGGGGTCCCAGCGCCTGGTAATCAACGATCTGAGATCGAAACGTGCCCACGATCTCCTGCGCCAAGCTCTCGCGCTGCTGCATGACTCTACTGGCGAGTTCGCGTGATCGGCAACGACCAGCGTCAGAACTCCTCGTTTCCCCCATAGCCACAGACTCTGCTGCATGTGCATCATCGTGCAAGCAGTAACCCCCATCACATGACCAAGGTCACTACGGCCGCTCGGTGGACGCGTCCACGCTGACTTAAGGGAGCACCTTTGATCGAGAACCAGGACCGGCATAGCGTGACCACCACGGGTGCTGAAGCGACTGAGATCGGCACGCTGCCGCCACTCGGCGTCGTGCCGGATCAGATGCACGCACACGCCGTGCGCCCCGACCGGTATGGCGACCCGGCCACTGCGTTCGTGCATGAGATGGTGCCGACGCCGCAGATCGGTCCTGGCGAGGTCCTCGTCGCAGTGATGGCCGCGGGCGTCAATTACAACAACGTGTGGGCGGCGCGCGGCTACCCCGTCGACCAGGTCAAGGTCCGACAGAAGGGCGGGGACGTCGAGGACTTCCACGTCGGCGGGTCGGACGCCTCCGGCATTGTCTACGCCGTTGGTGACGGCGTAGAGAACTGGTCGGTGGGCGACGAGGTCGTCGTGCACCCCGGTGTTTGGGACGAGGCCGACCCGTGGATCACGGCTGGTCGGGACCCGATGATCGCGCCGAGCGCGAAGATCTGGGGCTACGACACCAACTACGGCTCGTTCGGCCAGTTCGCCCGGGCCCAGGCTCACCAACTGATGCCGAAGGCGGAGCACCTGAGTTGGGCTGAGGCAGCCGCACCGACCCTGGTCGGCACCACCGCCTACCGGATGTTGTTCGGGTGGCCCGGCAACACCGCTCTCGACGGTGACCTCGTTCTCGTCTGGGGCGGCTCCGGTGGTCTGGGCACCCAGGCAAGCCAGCTCGTCACGGTCGCGGGTGGCCGCCCCGTGGCCGTGGTCTCCGGTGACGACCGTGGCGCGTTCGCGAAGAAGTACGGCGCGATCGGCTACATCGACCGCCGCAACTTCACCCACTGGGGCATCCCGCCGCTAGTCGACGACGTGGCTGGGCAGAAGGAGTGGACCGCCGGTGTCCGCACGTTCGGCAAGCGCCTGTGGGACGTTGCCGGAAGTCGGGAAGATCCGGCAATTGTGTTCGAACACCCGGGGACGGCAACCGTCCCGACCAGTATCTTCGTGTGCCGCCCCGGAGGCATGGTCGTGATCTGCGCCGGCACTACCGGCTTCGACGCCATGGTCGATCTGCGCTACCACTGGACCCGGCAGAAAAGGTTCCAGGGCTCGCACGGGACGAACGACACCCAGGCCTACGCCTACAACGACCTCGTCCGCGACGAGAAAATTGACCCGGTCGTGGGACGCGTCCTTGCCTTCGACGACATCCCCCGCGCCCACGCTGAGATGGGGCGCGGCGAAGAGGTCTTCGGCAACACCGTCATCCTCGTCGGGGCCGATCGTCCCGACGTGGGACGGGCCTGAGGTATCGCCGTGTCGCACCCAGCACCTGACCCCAGCCGGCCCAACGCGCCGGTCCGCGCGACCGCGACCAGACACACACCTGCCGCGTCCCCAGCCCGCTGGGCGCTGTGCGTCGTCCTGGTCATGGTGCCGGTCGTCCTCGCCCTGTGCGTACCGCTCTATCAGCGCACCACGCCCAAGCTCGCTGGAGTTCCGTTCTTCTTCTGGTTCCAGATGCTCATGGCCGTCGCCGCGGCAATCGCCTGCGGCACCACATATCTGCTGCTGTTCCGGCACGAGAGCGAGAACGACTGATGGGCTTCAACGGTGTGACCTTCGCGGTCTTCGCGGTCCTGTTCCTCCTGGTCACCGGCATTGGCTTCGTCGCAGCCCGCTGGCGCCGCGCAGCCAACAGCCACCAGCTCGACGAGTGGGCGCTGGGCGGCCGCGGCTTCGGCGGCTTCGTCACCTGGTTCCTGCTCGGCGGGGACCTGTACTCGGCGTACACGCTGATCGCGGTGCCCGCCGCCGTGTTCTCCATCGGCGCGTTCGGCTTCTACGCCGTCCCCAACGCCGTGGTCCTGTACTCCCTCGGGTTCCTATTCCTGCCCAAGCTCGTTCGCCTGGCCCGGGAGAAGGGGTACGTGACCCTCACCGACTTCGTGCAGGACCGGTTCAACTCCCGAGGGCTGGGGCTGGCCATCACGCTGACCGGGCTGCTCGCGACCCTGCCCTACCTGGCGCTGCAGCTCGTCGGCCTCGAGGTGGTGTTCTCCGCGATGGGCCTGGACGGGGGCAACTCGACCCACTGGTTCGTCCGAGACCTGCCGCTGCTGGTCGCGTTCGCCGTCCTCGCCGCCTACACCTACTCCTCGGGCATCCGCGCTCCTGCATTGATCGCGTTCGTCAAGGACGGCCTGACCTACGTGTTCGTCCTGGCCGCGATCATCGTCATCCCAATCAAGCTCGGCGGGTTCAGCGCCATCTTCGACAAGGCCGGCCAGATGATCGCCAGGCGAACCGGCTCCAGCGACGTCGTCGGCGCCGCCATCTCGGTGAACCCGAGCGTCTACATGACCCTCGCGCTCGGCTCCGGCATGGCGTTCTTCCTCTACCCGCACTCGATCACCGGCGTCTTCTCCGCCAAGAGCGCGAGCACCGTTCGCCGGAACATGGCGGTGCTACCGATCTACACGGTGCTGCTCGGTCTCGTCGCGCTCCTCGGAGTCATGGCGTTGGCCGCCGGAATCACACCCAAAAACGGCAACCCGCAGTTCGCGGTCCCCCAGCTGATCCAGGCGATGTTCCCGTCCTGGTTCGTCGGCGTTGCGTTCGCCGCGATCGCGATGAGTGCCCTCGTGCCCGCTGCGATCATGGCGATCGGCGCAGGGAACCTCGTCAGCCGCAACCTCATCAAGGAGTTCTCCACCAAGCAGCGCAGCGACCGCTTCGAGACCGAGGTCTCCAAGATCGTCTCGGTGCTCGTCAAGGTCGGCGCACTGGTGTTCGTGCTGACCCTCGATTCCAGTTTCGCCCTGAACTTCCAGCTCCTGGGCGGCATCTGGATCCTGCAGACCCTGCCCACCGTCATCTTCGGGTTGTTCACCAAGCGCTTCGCGCACAAGTTCGGTCTCCTGGCCGGGTGGGCTAGCGGCATCGCCTACGGCTCCATCGCCGCCTACAACGTGGCCTCACCCACCGCCGGTCACTTCGGTGGCTCGACTGCGGTGCCGTTCTTCCTCGACTCGCCCATCTACATCGCGATCACCGCACTGCTGGTCAACCTCGTCGTCACTACAGTTGTCAGCTTCCTGCTCAACCTGCGTCCCGTACACCGCGAGGCGGTGCAGCCGCGCGACGAGGCGAGCGCACCCACCCGTAACCCGGAGCCGGTCGCGTTGGGCGAGGCCACGCGATGACCACAACGCGCGCCAGCACAGCCGACGTGAGCACGAGTGCCGCCGACACCCACCCGAACGAGAAGGAGGCCCCCGTGGCCGCTACGCCCGAAATCACCTCCGTCACGCCAACTTCGAACGGCTCCGTCCCCGTGCGGGAAGGCTTGACCGTGCACGCAACGGACGACGGGCCGGTGCGGGTGCTGACGATCGACAACGTCACCAAGCGCAACGCGTTCGGTGGCGACATGGCGCCGATGCTGCACCGGCTGCTGCTCGATGCGGACGCAGATCCCGGTGTGCGCGCCATCGTCGTCACCGGCGCCGGGACCGAGTCCTTCTCCTCCGGCCACGACCTGCAGGAGGTGTTGAAGAACCCCGAGACTGCCGGCGACCCCGTCGCGAACGCCGCGTTCACGACGCCGCCGCTGCTCGGGACACCGGTCATCGCGGCAGTCAACGGCAACGCGTACGCCGCGGGGTTCATCCTGGCGATGAACTGCGACCTACGCATCGCGGGCACCAACGCCCGGTTCTGCGCCGTCGGGGCCCGTATCGGCCTAGTCCCGGTCGGTGGTCAGCTCAGCCGGCTCCTCGACGTCGTCGGCTACCCGGTGGCATTCAAGCTCCTCGCCACCGCGACCCCCATCGACGCCGAGGAAGCCCTGCGGGTCAACTTCGTCACCGAGGTGTGCGACCCAGCGCAGACCGTCGAGCGTGCGGTGGCCCTGGGCCAGCACATCGCGGGGTCCTCACCGGCAGTGGTGCGGGCGGTGAAGACCGGGCTGCGGGCCTCACTCGCCAAGGGCATCAACGCGGGTGCGGCTCTCGAACCACAACTGGCTGCCGTCATCCGCGCGCTGCCCGACGGCGACGAAGGCGTCAGCTCGTTCCTCGAGAAGCGCCCCCCGGTCTACCCCGCTGCCCCCACGGACCTGCAGGACCAGCTCGACGCCGTGGCCGAGTTCTGATGGCCACCCGACTGCAGGAGGACCGGGTCCGCGACCTGGCCATCGCCTACGGCATCGCCGCCAACGTGGTCGCGTTCGCCGACGATGGCGCTGCGGCCGCGAAGGTCGCTGCCGACATCGGCAGGCCCGTGGCAGTGAAGCTCGCGGCCGCCGACGTCGTCCACAAGAGCAAGGCTGGCGGCGTCCTCCTCGACGTAGATCCCGACGACGTCGCCGCCCGTACCGAGGAGATGTTGGCCACCCACCGTGCGCGGGGCGCGCAGGTCGCGGGTGTCACGGTGGAGGCGATGGTCGACCCCGGCCTCGAGGTCGTGGTCGGGGGTCTTCGCACCCCTGGCTTCGGGGCCGTCGTCATGTTCGGCCACGGCGGAGTCGACATCGAGCAGCTTGACGACGTCACGTTCGCTCTGGCCCCCCTCACTCGTGACGACGCGGAACGGATGGTGTCCCGGACCCGGATCGGGCGGGCCGTCGGGCTCCGGCTGCCCGCCCGTGTCCCGGACCTGGTCGCTCAGCTCATGGCCGTCGGCGGGCCGGACGGAATGTTGATGTGCGAGCCGATCACTGAGATCGACCTCAATCCTGTGATCGTGAGCCCGGACAGGGTCGTCGCCGTCGACGCGCGCGCCACCGCCCTCGACGCGCCCGCGAGCGGCACACCGCTTCCGGACCCGGCCGCCTGCTTCGCGGCGCTGCGGCCGGCGATCTACCCCGAGTCGGTCGCGGTCCTCGGTGCCTCCGCCGACCCGCGGAAGATGGGCAACCGCGCCGTGCGGTCGCTGCTCGAATTCGGCTTCACCGGGTCCCTGCACCCGGTCAGCCGCACCAGCACCGAGATCTTGGGGGTGCCGACGGTCGCCAGCATCGACGACCTGCCCATGGGCATCGACCGGGCCGTCGTCGCGCTGCCGGCGGCGGCCGTGCCCCACGCGCTCGACGCGCTAGCACGTCGAGGCACCCGGACCGCGCACGTCCTGACCGCGGGCACACCCCGATTCGACGTCGGCCTACACAAGCAAGGCCTGCGCGTGATCGGACCCAACTGCATCGGTCACTACGCACCCGCCAGCGGGATCACAATGATCGCGCCCACCGCATCAGAGCCACGAACAGGCACGATCGCAGTCGTGTCCCAGTCCGGCACCTACGCGGGTGACGTCGTGCGCCGAGGGTTCGCCCTCGGCCTGCAGTGCAGCTTCGTCAGCTCGGTCGGCAACTGTGAGGACGTCACCCCGGCCGAGCTCCTCGCGTTCTGCGAGGCGGACCCTTCCACCTCAGCTGTCGCGTTCTATCTCGAGGGCGACGTGGGCGCGAGCGCCTTCTTCCGCTTCGCCGCCACGATGACGAAGCCCGTCGTGCTGCTCAAGGGTGGTCGCACCGCCGTCGGTGGCGTGGCCGCAGCCTCCCACACCGGTGCCCTGGCCAGCGACCCCCGTCTGCTCCACGACGTCGCCGAGCAGACCGGGGTTCTCCTCGTCGAGGACCTCGACCAGCTCCTCGACACCCTTGTCCTGCTCCAGTCCAGCCCCACGATCGACGGCGACGGTCTTGGGCTCCTCGGCAGCGGCGGCGGTGTCGCCGTCGTCGGTGCTGACAGCGCCGACGACTGGGGACTGCAGGTGCCCACGCTCGGCGCTACGGCTCTCGCCGCGCTCGCGCCGTACTCGGCGCCCGGCGCCAGTCTGACGAACCCGGTCGACATCCCAGTCTGGTCGCTGTTCGACAACACCGGCGCCCACGTCATCACTCACACCGGGCCCATCACCGAGGCGGTAGCTACCGACGAGCAGGTCGCCGTGCTCTGTGCGTTCCTCGACCTGGGCACGTTCTACGACATGTACGACCCGGACCAGTCGGATGACCTCGTCGAGCTCCTCATCAATGACCTCATCGCGGCCCCCCGCAGGGACAAGCCGCTGACCCTGGTCCTGCGCAGCAGCGGTGACCAGCACCAGGACGACCTCGCGAGAGACCTGCGGACCGCCTGCGGGAACCATGGTGTCCCCGTCTTCGACTCCGTCGACCGAGCCATCGCCGCCATCGGTGGCATCCGGTGGCTCACCCGGCACGGCAAAGGTTTGCGGAACGAGCAGCGATGACCGAACCGACGTACCGACCAACGAACCCGCTGGTGGGATCCCCCGCCGATGCTGAGATGCCCAGGCCTCTGCGGCAGTGGACGGCCGGGCCGGCGCTCACCGTGATCGCCGCCAGCACGCTGCTGTCGATGGCCGTCTGGTTCTCCGCCACGTTCGTGACCCCGCAACTCGTCGTCGAATGGGACTTGAGCTCCGGGGAGACGTCGCTGCTGACGATCGCGGTCCAGCTGGGGTTCGTCGTCGGTGCCGTTGTCTCTGCGATGGTCGGCATCGCCGACGCCGTACCCAGCAGGCGGCTCATGTGCGCCGGCGCACTCGGCGCCGCCGTCTGCAACGGGGGACTGCTGCTCTCATCAGGTCTCGCCACCGCGCTTCCGCTGCGACTGCTCACCGGGATGTTCCTCGCAGCGGTCTACCCGCCGGCAATCAAAGAGGTCTCCACCTGGTTCCAGTCCGGTCGCGGCAAGGCACTCGGGGTGATGGTCGGCGCTCTCACGCTCGGCTCAGCCCTCCCGCACCTGGTCAACGTGTTCGGAGACCTCGACTGGCACCTCGTCATCGCCGTGACCAGCATCCTCACCGCCCTCGGCGGCCTGCTGATCACGGTGGTCCACGGACAGGGGTCATACCCGTTCCCGCGCCGCCAGGTCAGCATCAGCGGCGCCTTCGCCTCACTGCGCAACCGCAATGTCGCGCTGGCCAACCTCGGCTACGTCGGACACATGTGGGAGCTGTACGCCATGTGGGCCGGGGTCGGAGCGTTCCTCGCCACGCTGCCCGCCATCGCCGCATCGTCGAACCCGCAGGCCCTCGCCTCCGGCCTCGCGTTCCTGTGCATTGGGATCGGCGCCGTCGGATGCCTGGTCGGTGGAGTGCTCAGCGACCGAAAAGGACGGGCACCAGCCGCCTTCATCTGTCTGGTTCTCTCCGGTGGGGCAGCGCTCATCCTTAGCATCACCTACACCTTGCTTCCCGTCTTCGTCGTCGTCGCGCTGTGCGTGTTCTGGGGTTTCTGGGTCATCGCCGACTCCGCCCAGTTCTCGGCACTGGTGACCGAGAGCGCCGACGGTGACTACGTGGGAAGCGCCCTCTCGCTGCAGCTCGCCCTTGGCTACCTCACGACCGTGTTCACCCTGTGGCTAGTCCCCACACTCGTCGCCGCCACGTCCTGGCACGTCGCACTCGCAGCGCTGGCTATCGGCCCGGCCTTCGGTGCAGTGGCCATGCGCCGGGTTGCCTCCGCTAGTACCTAAAGGTGGCTCTGCCCGTATCACGGCCCCGGCCTACAAACGGTTCAACTCGAGGTGCGAGTGCAGATCGGGCGCCAGGTCGTGTGCGGCCAGGCGGATGAGATCGGTGAAGGCTGGTTCGCCGGGTGAGCGCGTGGGGGTAGTCGCTGCCTCATCTGAAAGTGCCCGCGCGTGCGGCGCCTGCCGGGTCCGGTTGGTCCGGTCGGTTAGGGCCAGCGCAGGGCTGTGACGAAGGTGTTTGCGCAGGCAGTGACGCCGAGGATCGTCCGAGCCCGGATGCCGCGGCCACCGAATTACGCCCCTGGTGTCTCGCTGGGCGGTGCTGGGGATGGCGGCAGGCAAGCGCTGAGTCCGGTGCTGCCCGAGCTGGTGGTCACACTGCGGCGGTTCGGAGAACTCAATGACGAGGCACACCCCGCGGTCGTCATTCCCAGAGACGCTCAACAAACTTCGCGCCTCCCACCCACGGCTTCAGGGCAGCTCGACGCTGCTCACGCGCGTACCCGACAACCTGTCCCGCCATGTCTAGACCTTCAACACGAACTGTGTCAGTAGGTGGATCGGGACCCCAGACGCACGGGATTTGCCGCCCGTCGAAACTGTGTGGTTGGGGTGTACCCCGTGTTGACATCTTCGGAGACCGGCACTTGACGTCATGACCTGGTCGATTCGAAAATCTTCAGATGACATCCGAGGCCTCACTGACTCCAACCAGGACACCCCGAGACCGCGTGCTGGAGGGTAGTTGCTCCCCGACCTGCTGATCCGCAACGCTCGGATCCTCACCCAGGACCCGGCGCACCCCCGTGCCAGTGACCTTGTCGTGCACGCCGGGCGGATCCTCGCGGTTGATGCCGGCGCCGACCGTTCCGTCCGGGCGATCCGCACCGTCGACGCCCGGGGAGCCACCGTCGTGCCTGGCTTCAACGACGTGCACGCGCACAGCGTCTGGTTCGGTCTGGGGCTGACGGAGGCCAACCTTTCGAGCGCGAGGAGCCTCGGCGAGGTTTACCGAGCAGTAGCGGACGTCGCGAACGGGTTGCCGGCTGGCGCGTGGGTCATCGCATCCGGGTTCAGCCCGTTGCTGCTCGGCGGGCGGCAGCCGGACCGGGACAGGCTCGACGCGGTTGCCGACGGGCGCCCGGTGTGGATCAAGCATTCCTCTGGACACGCGTGCACCCTGAACGGCGTAGCGCTGGAACTCATCGCTCGGACTGTTGATCTGACGGCCCCCGTCGACTGCGGTGCCGTCGAGCTGGACAGCGCCGGCCGGCCCACGGGCCTGCTGGCGGAGAACGCGATCCGACTGGTCCAGGACATCGTCCTGCCCTACCCACTTGAGGCCATCGAGCACGCGCTCGACTTGGCGACCGTGCACTACCTGTCCGAGGGCATAACGAGCGTCACCGACGCGGGGATCGCCGGCGGCTGGATCGGCCACTCGGCGAGGGAGTTCGCGGCCTATCAGAACGCCCGCGATGCGGGGCTGCTGCACGTGCGCATGCAACCGATGGTCGTCTTGGACGTACTCCACCGCCTCAAGGGTCACGAGCGGGATCCCGTCTCCCGGGGCCTGGACGCGGGCATCCGCTCCGGGCTGGGAGACGATTGGCTGCGGCTCGGCGCGGTGAAGATCTTCAGCGACGGGTCGCTGCTGGGTGGCACGGCCTGCATGACGGAGGAGTACGCGGGCCGCCCCCACGACCGCGGCTACCTGCAGATGGACGCGGCCGAACTGCGCCGGGCTGCGCTCGAGGCGTACGGCGCGGGTTGGGCCCTTGCCATCCACGCGATCGGCGACCGCGCCGTCGGCCACGCCATCGACGTCATCATCGAGGCGCAGCGGACCCACGGCCGGCGCCCGCTGCCGAACCGCATTGAGCACGGCGGCGTTGTACATCCGGATCAGCTGGACCAGATCGCCGAGGCTGGCATTGTGCTCGTCCCGCAGCCGCACTTCATCACGGAGTTCGGCGACGGCATGGCCGCGCTGCTAGGAGCCGAACGATGCGAATTGTCTTATCCGGCGAGGAGCCTGCTGCAACGCGGCGCCGTGCTGCCCGGCAGCT
>JAABUR0100008929.1_pt1 | contig 11429 bp, 9 predicted proteins | sample 5560091 | NCBI WGS metagenome assembly JAABUR01 (sample SAMN10711879, study PRJNA513375) | rock metagenome | isolation source: Antarctica rocks | place: Antarctica: Victoria Land, University Valley sud
CGAGGTCGACGCCGCCGTCGCCGAGGCGGCCGGTCCGTCCGCGATCTGGATGGCCGTCTCGCACGGCGACGTCATCAAGGCGGTCCTGTCCGACGCCGCGGGCGCGCACTTCGACCAGTTCCAGCGGATCCAGGTCGACCCCGCCTCGGTGTCGGTCGTGCGCTACACCGATCGTCGGCCGTTCCTGTTGCGCAGCAACGATACCGGCGGTGAGCTCGGCCACCTGGTGCCACACCCCGAGGCGGAGGTCCCTGCGGGGGATGCCACCGTCGGTGGCGGCTTGGGTGGACCCGCCGGCGTCGGTTAGGGTCGCAACATGCCGGTGCACGACTTCGACCCCCCTGACCGGTTTGTGGCCGGCACCGTCGGCCCCCCCGGACAGCGGGTCTTCTTCCTCCAGGCCAGTGGTGGCCGCCGGGTGCTGAGCGTGTCCTGCGAGAAGGAGCAGGTCGCGATCCTCGGCGAGCGGCTCGGGGACATGCTCGACGAGTTCGCGCACGCGCCGGCCGAGGAGCCGGTGCTCGCGCAGGCCGAGGACAACGCGCCGCTCGACACCCCCATCGAGGAGGAGTTCCGGGTCGTCACGCTGAGCCTCGGCTGGGACCCCGACCGGGAGGTCGTCATCATCGAGTGCCACAACAGGGACGTCTCCGGCGAGGACGCCGGGGACGCGCCAGAGGACGAGGACCCCGGGATCGCTGCGGTGCGGGAGATCGCCGAGGAGCCCGAGGTCCCCAGCTCCCTGCGGGTTGTCATCTCGCCCGGTCAGGCACGCGACTTCGCCCGCCGGTGCCGGGCACTGGTGGCCGGGGGCCGGCCCCCCTGCCCGTTCTGTGGCGGCCCGCTGGACCCCCGGGGCCACGTGTGCCCACGGTCCAACGGCTACAAGCGCTGAAACCACCGATGCGCGGCCCCACCTCCGCCGAGGAGATCGAGGCGGTCAGCGCCCTCCTTCGTGCCGGCGAGCTGCACCCGGTCGGTCGGGTCGTCGACGCCTCGAACACCGCCCTGCTCTGCGACGTCGTCGCCCCCGGCGACGAGGGTGTCCAGGTGATCTACAAGCCGGTGAAGGGGGAGCAGCCGCTGTGGGACTTCCCCGACGGGACGCTCGCGGGACGCGAGGTGGCGGCCTTCCTCGTCGCCCAGGCCGGTGGGTGGGGGGTGGTTCCGCCCACCGTGCTGCGCGACGGGCCCCTCGGTCCGGGGTCCGCTCAGCTGTGGATCGGGGACCCGTTCGACGACCGGGCCACCGGCGAGCCGGTGGTGGACCTGGTCCGGGTCGGCCAGCGCCGACCCGGCTGGCTGCCGGTGCTGGACGGGCAGCTCCCCACCGGCCGGAGGGTCACCGTCGTCCACCAGGACCGCGACGACGTCCGGGACGCGGCCGTCCTCGACGCGGTGATCAACAACGCTGACCGCAAGGGCTCCCACCTCGTCCGGGACGCCGACGGCAGGCTGTGGGGGTTCGACCACGGGCTGAGCTTCCACCCCGCCCCGAAGCTGCGGACCGTCCTCTGGGGGTGGGCGGGTCAACCGCTGCGGCGCGGCGACGTCCTCCGGCTGGAGACCCTGCGAACGGCCCTGGAGGACCGGCGCTGCCGGCTCCGGGACTCGCTCGCCGCACTGCTCCCGCCCTCGGACGTCATCGCCCTGGACGAGCGGGTGGCCGGGCTGCTCACCGCGGGGGAGCACCCGCTGCCGCGGTTGGGAGGGCCCGCCATCCCGTGGCCGGCGCTGTGAGCCGGTCCGGTTAGGCTCGCCGCGTGATCTCCTGGCCGTCGCCCCCCGTCCCGGTCCTGCCGGGCACCGGCCAGCCGCTGCAGGTCTTCGACGCCGCCACCCGCAGCGCCCGCCCGGTCGCCCGCGGCCGGGTCGTCAGCATGTACGTCTGCGGCGTCACCCCCTACGACGCGACCCACCTGGGGCACGCGGCGACCTACGTGACCTTCGACCTGGTCAGCCGGGTACTGCGCGACGCCGGTCACGAGATGCGCTACGTGCAGAACGTCACCGACGTCGACGACCCGCTGCTGGAGCGCGCGAACCGGGACGGGATCGACTGGGTCGCGCTCGCCGAGCGGGAGATCGCGCTGTTCCGTGAGGACATGACGGCCCTGGCCGTCATCCCCCCCGAGCACCTCGTCGGTGCCGTCGAGAGCATCCCGTGCATCGCCGGCGACGTCCAGCGCCTGCTCGCCTCCGGGGCGGCATACCCGCTCGACGTGCCGGACGGGCCCGGGGCGGACGTGTACTTCGAGGTCGGGACCCAGCCGCGGTTCGGTGCCGTCTCGTGCCTGCTGCCCGAGGAGATGCTCCGCATGTTCGCGGCGCGCGGGGGCGATCCCGACCGGCCGGGCAAACGGGACCCCCTCGACCCGGTGCTCTGGCGGGCGGCGCGTGAGGGGGAGCCGTCGTGGCCGGGCGGCCCGCTCGGCGCCGGTCGCCCCGGCTGGCACATCGAGTGCACCAGCATCGCGCTGGCACACCTCGGTATGCCGTTCGACCTGCAGGGCGGGGGCACCGACCTGGTCTTCCCGCACCACGAGATGAGCGCCGTCCACGGCGAGGCCCTCACCGGCGACGCGCCGTTCGCCCGCACCTACCTGCACCAGGCGATGGTGGGGCTCGACGGGGACAAGATGAGCAAGTCGAGGGGCAACCTCGTCCTCGTCTCGGCCCTGCGCGCACAGGGCGTCGACCCGATGGCGATCCGATTGGCACTGCTCGGCCACCACTACCGCGCGCCCTGGGACTGGACCGACGAGGTCCTGGCGGATGCGCAGTCCCGTCTGGCGACGTGGCGTCGCGCGATGTCGGTGCCGGCCGGACCGGCCGCCGAGGCGACGGTGTCCCGGCTGCGCGAGTGCCTCGCCGACGACCTCGACGCACCCGCTGCCGTCGCCGCCGTCGACCGGTGGGCCGAAGCGTGCCTGACCCTGGGCGGTGACGAGACGGGGGCGCCGGATGCGGTGGCGCGCGCGGTCGACGCGCTGCTCGGCGTCCACGTCGCAGGGGCCGACGGGTGACGCGTCAGGGCGGCGGCTGCTCGTCGCCCCGGCGGCGCAGGTAGCGCTCGAACTCCCGGGCGATGGCGTCACCACTGGCCTCCGGCAGGTCAGCGGTGTCCGTCGCCTCCTCGAGCGACTGGACGTACTCGGCGACCTCCTCGTCGGACTCCGCGAGCTCGTTGACGCCGCGCTCCCACGCCTGGGCGCTCTCGCGCAGGTCGCCGAGCGGGATGGTGACGTTGAAGAGCGACTCCACCTTGGAGAGCAGTCCCAGGGTCGCCTTGGGCGAGGGCGGGCCACCGGCATAGTGCGGGACCGCGGCCCAGCAGGACAGCGAGGTGAGGCCGGCACGGGTGGCCGCGTCGGACAGGACACCGACGATGCCGGTGGGCCCCTCGTACCGGCTCTGCTCCACCTTGAAGCGGTGGATGACCTCGGTGTCGTCCGAGGTGGCGGTGACGGGGATGGGCCGGGTATGGGGCACGTCGGCCAGCAGCGCCCCGAGAGTGATGACGGTGCCGACGCCGAGCTCTTGGGCGAACTCGATCAGCTCCGCCGTGAAGGCGCCCCACCGGGTGGACGGCTCGATGCCCTGCACGAGCAGGACGTCGCGGCCCAAGGACGTGCCGGTGGCGAGCAGGACCCGGGTCGTGGGCCACACCACCCGGCGTCGGGAGTCCTCGGTGACCACGCGGGGCCGGTTGACCTGGAAGTCGTAGTACTCCTCGGGGTCGAGCGCGGCCACCGGCTCGGCCTCCCAGATCTCGCAGAGGTGGGCCACGGCGGACGTGGCCGCCTCGCCGGCGTCGTTCCAGCCCTCGAAAGCCGCGATGAGAATGGGGTCGTGCAGCTCGGGAACGTCCTCGAGTTCCAGCACGGGCTGCCTCCGCGGGGTCGATCGGCTGAGAGGCCCACCCTACGTGCTGGCCCGCCGGCCCTACGTGCTGGCCCGCCGGCGCCGCAGACCCCACCGGTAGACTCGGTGGCCCACGACGTCAGCCACCGGTGACGTCAGCCACCGGGAAGGACGGGTGACCGTGAGCGGCCGCGACGCCCCCCTCCGCACCCGTGACCCGCTGCGGAGCCTCCCGGCAGCGGTGCTCTGGGACATGGACGGCACCCTCATCGACAGCGAGCCCTACTGGATCGCCGAGGAGCACGCGCTCGTCGAGGCATTCGGTGGGACGTGGACCCACGAGCACGCCCTCGCGCTGGTCGGCAACCCCCTCGAGGTGTCGGCCCAGTACATCCTCGACCACTCGACGGTGCGGATGTCGGTGCCCGCGGTCATCGACCGGCTCATGCATGGGGTCATGAGACGGGTCGAGGTGCGGGTGCCGTGGCGCCCGGGAGCGCTCGAGCTGCTCAACGGCCTGCGCAGGGCAGGGGTGCCGTGCGCACTCGTCACCATGTCATGGCGCCCGTTCACCGACCTGCTCGTCTCGCTGGCACCGGCCGGCGCCTTCGACATCGTCGTCCCCGGCGACGACGTCCAGCACGGCAAGCCGCACCCGGAGCCCTACCTGACCGCTGCCGGCCTCCTCGGGGTCGACCCCCAGGCGTGCGTGGCCATCGAGGACTCGCCGGCGGGGGTGCGCTCGGCGGTGGCCGCCGGCATACCCACCATCGCGGTCCCGCACGTCGTCGCGGTGCCGCAGATGGCCGGTGCGGTCCAGGTGGCGACGCTCAGCGGCGTCACCGCGGACGACCTCATGGCCATCGTCGACGCATCCGAGCCCGGCCAGGTCCCCGGCTAGGCCCGGGCTACCCCGCTCCGGCCAGGGTCCCCGGCTGGGCCCCGGTCCGGCCAGGGCACGGGCAGCCGCCCGCGTACGCTGGGGGCATGCCAGACGCCGCCGAACCCATGACCGAGGACCAGGTCCGCAAGGACGACCGGGCGCACGTCTTCCACTCGTGGTCGGCGCAGGCCCGGGTGGATGCGCTGCCGATCGCCTCTGCGCGTGGGTCCCACTTCACCGACTACGCGGGCAAGCGCTACCTCGACTTCTCGAGCCAGCTGGTCAACGTCAACATCGGCTACCAGCACCCGAAGCTCGTTGCCGCGATCCAGGAGCAGGTCGGCCGGCTGAGCACCGTCGCACCGAGCTTCGCCAACGACGCGCGCAGCGAGGCGGCCCGGATGATCGCCGAGATCGCCCCGGCGCGGTTGAACTCGGTGTTCTTCACCAACAGCGGCGCCGAGGCGATGGAGAACGCGATCCGCCTCGTCCGGCTGCACACCGGACGGCACAAGCTGGTGGCTGCCTACCGCAGCTACCACGGCGCCACGGCCGGTGCGCTGACCCTCACCGGCGACCCGAGGCGGTGGCCCTCGGAGCCCGGTATGCCGGGCACGGTGCGGTTCTGGGGGCCCTACGCCTACCGCTCGGCCTTCTACAGCGACTCCGAGCAGCAGGAGTGCGACCGGGCGCTCGCCCACCTGCGCGACGTCATCACGTTCGAGGGTCCCCAGACGGTGGCCGCCATCGTCATGGAGACGGTCGTCGGGACCAACGGCATCCTCGTCCCGCCGGACGGCTACCTCGCCGGTGTCCGAGCGCTGTGCGACGAGTTCGGGATCCTCTACGTCGCCGACGAGGTGATGGCCGCGTTCGGCCGCTGCGGCGAGTGGTTCGCCGTCGACCGGTGGGGCGTGGCCCCGGACCTGATCGTCTTCGCCAAGGGCGTCAACTCCGGCTACATCCCCCTCGGTGGCGTGCTCATCTCCGACGCGGTGGCCCAGACCTTCGAGGAGCGGGTCTACCCCGGCGGCCTGACGTACTCGGGTCACCCGGTGGCGTGCGCCGCGGCGGTCGCCTCGATGCGGATCTTCCGCGAGGAGGGGATCAACGAGCATGCCAGGTGGCTGGGGGAGAGCGTCATCGGGCCCGGGCTCGCCGCCCTGGCCGAGCGTCACCCCAGCATCGGCGAGGTCCGGGGGCTCGGTGTGTTCTGGGCGCTCGAGCTCGTCAGGGACCGGGCCACCCGCGAGCCGTTGGTGCCGTTCAACGCCGCCGGGCCGGCGGCCGTCCCGATGGCCGAGTTCGCGGCGGCCTGCAAGGAGCGCGGCCTGTGGCCCTTCACCCACTTCAACCGCACCCACGTGGTGCCCCCCTGCACGACGACGGAGGACGAGGTGGGGGAGGGGCTCGCCATCCTCGACGACGCCCTCAAGGTGGCGGACGGGTACTACACCGGCAGCTGACACCCGTGTCGGCCGTGACCGCCGTGCCGGCGGGTCGGCCGGGTCGCCGGTCGTCAGCTCGGCAGGTCCAGCTCGCCGGTCTCGATGACCAGGTGGGCAATCTCGACGAGCTTGCGGTTGTTCTGCTGGCTGCTGATCCGGAGCAGGTCGAAGGCCTGGTCCCGGTCGAGCTTGTTCGCGTTCATGAGGATGCCGATGGCGGCGCCGATGTCGCGGTTGGTCGCCAGGGCGCGCCGTAGTCCCTCGTTCTCATGACCTCGCCGGGCACTGGTCAGGGCGACCGCACTGTGGGTGGCCAGCAGGGTGCTGACCAGCTGGTCGCTGTCATCGAACGCGTCGGGCTGGCCGGAGTACATGTTGATCGCAGCGACGGGGCCCTCTACCTCGAGGACGATCCGGACGCACAGCATGCTCCGGACGCCGGTGTCGGCCGCCGCCCGGGGGCCGAACTCGGGCCACCGCGAGTCGCAGGTCAGGTCCGCGGTGCGGAAGATGTCGTCCTTGACCATCGCGTCGACGCAGGGTCCGCTGTTGAGCTGGTACTGGATGTCGTCGACCCGCAGCGCAAGGTCATCCGTGGCCGCGACGGTCGTGAACGCACCGAGGAGCCCCTTGCTGATGGCCGCGCAGTCGGCCCTGGGGACGGCTCGCACCGCACGGCGGGTGATGACGTTCAGCGCGGCGTCCGTGCCGCGGTGCGGCGCCAGGTCACTGCCGAGGTCGGCGAACGCCTGGACGAGCCGGACGGGCAGGTTGTCTGCAGTCTGAAACACGAGGGTGCGCTCCTGACGGCGTCCCCCGCATCGGCTGCGGCGCAGGCCGGGAAACGTGATGGGTGCGCTGTGCATGCTAGCGCACCTCACTGCCCAGCAGCCCGTGTCGCAGCCACGTCGCGGTGAACCAGCATGGGACAGGGGCAGCGCCGCGCCGGCCCCCCGCCGGCGCCTGCGAGGTGCCGCCGTCGCGCGCCCCCCGCACGATGGCGGCACCCCAGGACCATTATGGGTGGTGCGGGCCGCTGACCGGGTGGTCTTGGGCAGACCTGCTCCCAGCGAGCATAGGTCGGCGTCCGCGGGGTAATCCTCACCTGTCGCCGCCGCTCCCCGCCCCCCCGGGTCGAGCGGCGGCGGCGCCAGCCGCCCCCCCGGAGGGCCCCTCAGGTCTCAGGAGTTCTGCGGGAAGCCGAGGTTGAGCCCACCGTGGCTCGGGTCCAGCCACCGCGAGGTCACCACCTTGCCCCGGGTGAAGAAGTGGACACCCTCCATCCCGTGGGCGTGCGTGTCGCCGAAGAGCGAGTTCTTCCACCCACCGAAGGAGTAGTACGCCATCGGCACCGGGATCGGCACGTTGATGCCCACCATGCCGACCTGGACCTCGTTCTGGTACCGGCGAGCGGCGCCCCCGTCGTTGGTGAAGATCGCGGTCCCGTTGCCGTAGGGGTTGGCGTTGACCAGCTCGAGCGCCTCGTCGTAGGAGTCCACCCGCACCACGGACAGGACCGGGCCGAAGATCTCGTCGGTGTAGATCGACATCGCCGGGGTGACGCGGTCGAAGAGCGTGGGGCCGAGGAAGAACCCGTCCGCGCTGCCGTCGAAGCTGTCCTTGCGCCCGTCGACGACCAGCTCGGCGCCCTCGGACACACCCGCGTCCACGTACCCCGAGACCTTGCTGCGGTGCTCCCCGGTGACCAGCGGCCCCATGTCGCAACCCCTCGTCCCGTCGCCGGTGCGCAACCCGGCCATCCGCTCCCTGATCCTGCTGACCAGCTCGTCGGCCACCGGCTCGACGACGACGACCGCCGAGATCGCCATGCAGCGCTCGCCCGCGGACCCGAAGCCGGCGTTGACGGCCGCGTCCGCGGTGAGGTCGAGGTCCGCGTCCGGCAGCACGACCATGTGGTTCTTGGCGCCGCCGAGGGCCTGGACACGCTTCCCGGAGCCGGTTCCCTTCTCGTACACGTACCGTGCGATCGGGGTCGAGCCGACGAACGACACGGAGGAGACGAGCGGGTGCTCCAGCAGTGCGTCGACGGCCTCCTTGTCGCCGTGCACGACGTTCATCACGCCGTCGGGCAGGCCGGCCTCGGTCCACAGCCGCGCCACGGCGTTGGCCGCCGACGGGTCCTTCTCGCTCGGTTTCAGCACCACGGCGTTGCCGCACGCGATGGCGATCGGGACGAACCACAGCGGCACCATCGCCGGGAAGTTGAAGGGCGAGATCACCGCTGACACGCCGAGGGACTGCCGGATGGAGTAGACGTCGACACTGGTCGAGACGTTCTCGGAGAAGCCGCCCTTGAGCAGGTGCGGGATCCCGCACGCGAACTCCGCCACCTCGAGGCCACGGGTGACCTCGCCGACCGCGTCGGACAGCACCTTGCCGTGCTCTGCAGTGATCAGCGCGCCGATCTCCTCCTTGCGGGCGTTGAGCAGCTCACGGAAGGCGAAGAGGACCTGGGCGCGCTTGGTCAGCGAGATGCGCCCCCAGTCCTTCCACGCCTCGTGCGCCCCGCGGACGACCTCGTCGACGACCTCGTGCGAGGCCAGGTCCAGCGCGCCGGTCACCGCCCCGGTGGCCGGGTTGTACACCTTGCTGGTCCGCTCGGAGGCGCCCTCCCAGGGGCGCCCGCCGATGAGGTGGGTGATGCGGGCCGGGGTGTCGGACACGTCGCACTCCTTGGTATGCCGTGTTGCGCTGTTGGGCCGTGTTGCTCTGGTATGCCGTGTTGTTCTGGTACTCCGTGTTGTTCAGATGGCTGGCCACCCGGTGGTGGGGGCCGGGCACCCGGCGGTTCTCTCGTACCGGGGGACGAGGTCAGCAGGGACTGCATCCCCGCCGTGCAGACAGCCGTGGCGGCGTACCCGTCCCATGACGTCGCGCCGACCACCTCGCCGCGACGGCTGGCGTCCACCCATCCCTGCACCTCGAGATCGTAGGCCCGTTCGAACCGCTCCCGGTAGTCGTCCGGGACCCGGCCGCCCCAGCGGCCGCCCGTGCTGGTGAGGACTCCTGAGCCGACGCCGACCGTCACGCTGCCCCGCTCCGCGACCGCCTCGCACCGGACCTCGTAGCCGACCTGGCTGTTGACGAACACCTCCGTGGTGACGATGCCGCCACCGGTCATGTGGAAGATCGCGACCTGCGGGTCGAGGACCCCGGGGGCCGCCACCGATGTCGGCGCGGGGGCGAGCACGGTGATGCGGCTGATCTCCTCACCGAAGACCCAACGCGCCACGTCGACCTCGTGGACCAGGGAGTCCCGGACGATCATCTCGCTGCGGAACGTCGGGTCGGGCACGGCCCGGTTCCGGTGGATGTTGTGCAGCAGCAGGGTCCGGCCGAGCTCCCCGGAGTCGAGAAGCCGCTTCAGGCCGGCATACTCGGGGTCGAAGCGGCGCATGAACCCGACCTGGACCAGCGGGCGCCCGGCGGCCCGTTCAGCATCGAGGACCCGCAGCGAGGAGGCCGCGTCCATCGTCAGGGGCTTCTCGCAGAGGGTCGGCTTGCGGTGCGCGATGCAGGCGAGGACCTGCTCCTCGTGCGCGAAGCCCGGGGAGGCGATGAGCACCGCGTCGACGTCGAGGTCGGCGACCAGGTCCAGGGGATCCGGGATGACCCGGACCCCGTCGAAGCGGGCCGCGAGCCGCCCGGCCCGCGTGGTGTCGGGGTCAGAGACCGCGACGAGCTCGGCGTTGCCGACGCGGTTGGCGACGCGTTCGGCATGGTCGGCGCCCATCATGCCGACGCCGACCACGCCGACCCGCAGCGGTGTGCCCGTCACGGCTGCTCGCCGCCCGAGCCGGCGGGTGCGGAGGTGGGGGAGAGGTGGGTGCGCTGGTCGCGCTTGTGCGCGGCATACTCCTCGCGTGCCCTGCGCGTCGAGCCAAGCTCCGACACCTCGCTGACGGGGACGTCCCACCAGGACTCGCTGTCGGGCGCGTGGACGAGCGGGTCCGTGCGCACGTGGATGACGACGGGCCCGGACGCGGCCTTGGCGGTGGCGATCGCCGTCCCCAGCTCCGCGCGCGATGCGACCTCGATGACCTCGCAGCCCAGGCTGCGGGCGTTGGCGGCGAGGTCGACCGGGAGACGCTCGCCGTCGAGTCGGCCGTCGCCCCCGCGGAACCGGTACTGGGTGCCGAAGCGCTGCGAGCCGAGCGACTCGGACAGGGCACCGATGGACGCGAAGCCGTCGTTGACGACGAGCACGACGATGATCTTGACGTGCTCCTGGACGGCGGTGACCAGCTCACTGGACAGCATGAGGTAGGAGCCGTCGCCGACCATGACGAACACGTCCCGGTTGGGTTGGGCGAGCCTGACGCCGATGCCGCCCGCGATCTCGTACCCCATGCAGGAGTACCCGTACTCGACGTGGTAGCCCTTGGGGTCGCGGACCCGCCAGAGCTTGTGCAGGTCCCCGGGCATCGACCCCGCCGCGCACACGACGACGTCGCGCGGGTCGGACAGCTCGTTGACGGCCCCGAGCACCTGGGACTGGGTGAGCACTCCCTCCGCTAGCGCGTCGGTCACCTCGCGCGGGGGTGCGTAGGCCGCGTCCACCCGGGCGTCCCAACCGCGCCACAGCTCGGCCTGCCGCTGCCGGTATGCCGCGTCCACCGACCACGCGCCGAGGGCGGCGGTGAGAGCGGTGAGCGCCTCCCGCGCGTCGGCGACCACGGGGAGGCCGGACTGCTTGCCGGCGTCGAACCCGGCGACGTTGATGTTGACGAACCGCACCGCGGGGTCCTGGAAGGCGGTGCGCGACGCCGTCGTGAAGTCGCTGTAGCGGGTGCCGACGCCGATGACGACGTCGGCCTCATGGGCCAGGGCGTTGGCGGCCGTCGTACCGGTCGACCCCACGGCGCCCATCGCCTGCGGGTGGCCGTGTGGCAGTGCCCCCTTGCCCGCCTGGGTCTCCCCGACGGGGATGCCCGTCGCCTCGCAGAGCTCGCGCAACGCGCCCGTGGCGCCGGAGTAGTGGACCCCGCCCCCGGCGACGATCATCGGCCGGCGCGCCGAGCGGATTGCGGCGGCGGCCTCGTCGACGACGGCGGCCTCCGGCGGGGGCCTGGGGACGCGCCAGGTGCGCTCCCCGAAGAGCTCGACCGGCCAGTCGAAGGCCTCTGCCTGGACGTCCTGCGGCAGCGCGAGCGTCACGGCGCCCGTCTCGACGGGGTCGGTGAGCACCCGCATCGCACCGAGCAGGGCGGAGG
>JAABUR0100008932.1_pt1 | contig 11426 bp, 8 predicted proteins | sample 5560091 | NCBI WGS metagenome assembly JAABUR01 (sample SAMN10711879, study PRJNA513375) | rock metagenome | isolation source: Antarctica rocks | place: Antarctica: Victoria Land, University Valley sud
GGGTGTCCAGGTCGGCGTCCACGCGAACCTCCTGTTCAGCGTCGGGTAAGCACGCCGATCCTGGGCACCCTTCACCGCCCTCCCGAGCGCGACACGCCGACCGACCCCTTGGAATCGACCATCTAGCGCGGCCAGGACGATCGCGGTGATTGCGGCGGTGAGCAGCCCTACCAGCGCCGTCATGACGACCTCACCGGGCTACGGAAGCGGTGCGTGGCCGGGCGGGCGGTGAGCGGGCTCATGCTGCTCCAAGTCGTGGGGTGGTGCTGGCCTGCAGCCCGGTGTGGGCCGGGCTGCAGGTCAACTGTCGGATGTGCGGTTTACTTGAAGACGTCCTTGAGCTTCTCGCCGGCCTGCTTGATGTTGCCCTTGGCCTGGTCGCTTTGGCCTTCGGCTTTGAGGTCGTCGTTGCCGGTGGCGTCCCCGGCGGTCTCCTTGGCCTTCCCGCCGAGTTCCTGGCCTTTGTCTTTGGCCTTGTCGATACCGCTCATGTGCTTCTCCTTCCGGGCCGTGTCACCGTGGCCCGCGTATTGCCGTCGAGGCCCGGTTGGCCTCGGCTGGCTGATCTTGGGGGTGTGTTGTTGTTCGGCGCAGCTGGTCTGGGGTTGCCGGCGGCGCGGGTCAGGTCGGTGCGGTGGCGCTGTCGCGTTGCGTGTAGAGCACTTCGGTGAGCAGTAGCTGTACCGCGGCTGCGCCGGGACGGCGATCAGGGCGTTGGTGACGCCGAGCAGTGAACCGCCGAGCAGGACCGCGACGATGGTGACCAGCGGGCTGACGTCGACGGTTTTGCGCAGCACCCGGGGGTTGAGCAGGTAGTCCTCGAACACCCGGTACAGCACGTGATAGGCCACGGTGATCAGCGCTTCGGTGCCGGAGACCGCGGCCAGGGCGACCAGGGCGACGATGACTCCGCCGACGGTGGATCCGCACGAGGGGGATCAGGTCCAGGACCCCGACCAGGATCGACAGGGCCAGGGCGTCCGGGACGTGCAGGGCCAGCAGCACGATGTAGTTCCCGTGGTCGCCACGATCGAGGTCAGGACGTTGCCCAGCACGTAGCCACCGACTCGGGCCGGCCCCGCGTCGCCGAGCAGACCGACGCGGGGCCGGCTGTGCCGGGGAAACCGCCAATAGAAACCGTGCTCGATCTGCGCCAGCTCGGCCAGGAAGTAGATCACCAACACGAGCACGATGACTGTCTCGAACGTAGCGCTGATCAGCACCGTCCCGGCGTGCAGCACCCCGCCGGCGGCCAGCGAGGCGCCGCCGGAGGCCTGGGCCTTGAGCTTGTCCACCAGGTGGAACTGGTTGTTGAGCCGGCCCAGCACAGTGCTGTGGTCGTTGAGCTGCTGCAGGTAGGCCGGTGCCTGGCTCGCCAGCTCAGTGCCCTGCTGGGCCAGTGCCGGCGCCACGTCCGCCACGAACCCGGCCAGCGCAGCCAACGCGACCAGCGCGATCACCGCGACCGCGACTGTCCGGCGCAGGCCGCACCGGACCAAAAACGCCACCGCCGGATCCAAACCGATGGCGATGAACGCCGCCGGCACGATCAACAGCAGCTCATGTGCCACGGTGCGCGCCGCCCAGCCCAACGCCAGCGCCAGCAGCGCCCCGACCGTCCAGCCCAAGCCGTGGCGCAGCGGGGAGCGCCGGGAGCTGGGGGGCGCCGGCACCCCGACGGCTGCTGGTCGCTGACCTGCGCCGCGAGGCGTCGGGCGCCCTCGTGCAGCAGCAGCACATCGCTTTGCGCGGCCAACGCGTGCGCCCGCTGCTGGGCGCGGGCCGCCCGGGCCAGCCCCGCCTGACCGCCGGACTGCTCGCTGGGCAACTCCTGGTCGGGGTGGTCAGGCTCGTCGTCGACTCGGTGGTTGCCGGCCGTGGCGGTGGCCGGTTCTGGCGAACCGGGTTGCTGATGGTCAGCGCTGGCTGTCATCAGTTGCTCACTTTCACCTCGGAACCGTCAGAACTACCGCAGGCTGCGGCCTCACCCTGCTACCCCTACGCCGTAGCGTCGGAACCTGCCGGGCGTGCCGCAACTTGCCACGGAGCGGACCGGCTGCCAGCGAGTAGCACCGGTGCCGGGGGACGGGGACGATGAGTCCGGAGCGGAGGGAGTCTGGTGGTCAGGCATAGCAGCGACCCACGACCGGATCGCCGCCGCCTGGACCTGTCCCTGGCCAAGGTGCTGGATGTCGCGCACACCCTGGTGCAGCGGGAAGGTCCGCAGGCGCTGTCGATGCGCCGGATCGGCCGGGAGCTGGGGGTGGAACCGATGGCCCTGTACCGCTACGTCGGGGACCGCGCCCAGCTGCTGGACGCCCTGGTCAACCGGTACGTGGACCGCATGTTCGACGACCCGTTGCTGCAGGCCGACAGCGATGATGACTGGCGGGCGTTCCTGACCCACCTCGGTCACGGAATCCGGGAACTCGCGCTGGCCCAGCCCGCGGTGTTCCCGTTGCTGGCCACCCACCCACCGGCGGCCCCGTGGCTGCGGCCGCCGTTGCGCTCGCTGCGGTGGGTCGAGCAGTTCCTCACCGGACTACTCCAGCGTGGCTTCGCCGATGACGGGGCCGCCGAGGCCTACCGCGCCTTCACCTCCTTCCTGCTCGGACACCTGTTGCTGGAAATCAGCGCCCTGACCCCCACCGGGGTGGAACCGAGTGCACCCGAAGACCAGCGGCCGGACGCGGCGACCCTGACAGCGCAGGCAGCGACGCCCACCCCGTCCGGCCCAGCCCCGGCCCAGAGCCAGGCGCAAAACCTGCACGACTACCCCGTCCTGACCCGGCTCGCCGACCGACTCGGCCAAGATCACGCCCAGCAGGAGTTCCAGTCCGCCCTTACCAGCCTGCTGGACCGCATCAGCCGACTCAGCGCCAACCCACCCGAGCAGTAGACGTCCCGCGCGCGCTGGTCTCTCGAACATCAGTCGGCGCTCGCCGGCACGGCCGGGACGGAACGGAGGCGGTGAGCGGCTGGTCAGCAGGCTGGGGTTAGGCCCAATACCGTTCAGTTAAGATGACACCGGTGTAGTTTGGCGGTATGCCGCGTGCTGGATGGAAGAAGCCGGAGACCGAACGTCGTTTGTCTGATCTCGTGTCGGTGGGGGTGCTGACTCGGGTGTTCCCGCCGGAGCTCGTCGATGAAGTGATCGCGGAGGTCGGCCGGACCGAGCAGCGACACCGTTCGTTGCCGGCAAGGGTGATGGCCTATTTCTCGATCGGGATGGCGCTGTACTCCGAGGGGTCCTACGAGGATGTGCTCGCTCAGCTGACCGACGGGCTCTCGTGGGCCTCGGGGTGGACCGATACGTACGCGCCGCCGAGCAAGTCAGCGATCTTCCAGGCGCGGGCGCGGCTGGGCGCCGAGCCGTTGGCGGCGTTGTTCGAGCGGGTCGCCAAGCCGATCGGGGGTGACCAGACGCCCGGGGTGTGGCTGGCCGATCGCCGGCTGGTCGCGATCGACGGGATGTGTCTCGATGTCGCTGACACGACCGCGAACGATGAGCATTTCGGGTGGCCCGGGGTCAACAAGGGGGAGCGGGCGGCGTTCCCCCAGGCCCGGGTCGTGGCGATGGCCGAGTGCGGCACGCACGCGGTGTTCGCCGCCGAGATCGGCAAGTACTCCCAGTCCGAGGCATCGCTGACCGAGCCGCTCCTGGGCCGGCTGGAGGCGGGGATGCTGCTGCTGGCAGATCGCGGGTTCTTCTCCTACGCCCTGTGGCGCAAGGCGATCGCGACCGGAGCCGACCTGTTGTGGCGGATCCGCACCGACACGTCCGCCCCCCAACCCAGCCACGTCAAAGACCTGCCCGACGGTTCCTGGCTGGCCCACCTGCGTGGCACCATGCCCGCCGCGGAACGCCGCCAGGAACCGATGCTGGTCCGGGTCATCGACTACACCATCGACGACGGCCGCGAGAACCCAGACACCTACCGGCTCTTCACCACCCTGACCAATCCGGACGAGGTATCGGCGGTCGACCTGGCCGCTGCTTACACGCAACGGTGGGAGGTCGAGCTGACCTTCGACGAACTCAAGACCCACCAGCGTGGACCACGCACCGTGCTCCGCTCAAAGTCCCCGGACCTGGTGCTCCAGGAGATCTGGGGCCACCTGTGCTGCCACTACGCGATCCGCTCCCTGATGGCCGAAGCTCCACCCATGCCGGGCATGACCCCGACCGCGTCAGCTTCGTCGCCGCGCTACGAATCACCCGCCAGACCCTCACCCACCCGGGCGCTTTTCCCCCCTGACCAACACGGCAGCGACAGCCCTGGCTGGCTCGACTTCCTCCGCCGACTTCTTAGTCGGCTCAACCCCAGCCGACGCCGACGCTCAGCGCCGCGTGTCGTCAAACGCAAGTACGTCAAGTGGCACGTTAAGCGCGCACACCACGCAACGTGGCCTCAGCCCGACAGAGCTGCAACCTACGCCATCCATTACCCTAACTGAACGGTATCGGGGTTAGGCCCTGTGCAGCACCACGTGCTGTTGAGCGTGCGAGGGTGCCCGGCAGAGGCTGGGCCGCGACTGGGGACGTGGCCGGGCGTGGAGTATCACTAGCCCGAGCGCAGTGGCCCCCGACGTACTGACCATGTTGGAAGGACGGGACGGCGAGCTGTTCGGGACGTTGTGCGCGTTCGCCGCCACGCCGCAGCCCACGCCTCTGACCAATACGCTGGGTGCGGCTCAGGTGCTGGCCCGGATGCTCAGCACGGTGTTGGCCCGCGTGCAGTTGGCCGTGGACCGGTCGTCGGAGACAGCCCAGGCGTGGGCGGCCGCCGAGCTGGATCCGCTGACCAGGTTGCGTAACCGTCGGGGCTGGGACAGCGCCTTGCGGACCGAGGACCAGCGCTGCCAGCGGTACGGGTCCCCGGCCAGCCTGCTGGCTCTGGACGTCGATGACCTCAAGCGCCTCAACGACTGGTCTGGGCACGCTGCGGGTGATGCGTTGCTCATCCGGTGCGCCGGGGTGCTGTCCGGCACTAGCCGCCCCCGGGGATGCGCTGGCCCGGGTCGGCGGCGATGAGTTCGCCCTGCTCGGGCTGGAGTGCGACGTGGTGTCGGTACACGCCCTGCTGTCCTGGTTACGGGTGAGGCACCATGGCGCCGGGACGCTGCAGGCCCAGCTCCGGGCATGAGACGTGAACATGCGCTTCGGCGGTGATGAGTCGTGTGCGTGGTCGTTAGCCTCGACCAGGGCGATGTCGGCTGTCGCCTGGCGCGCGCCAATGCCGTGTTGGCCGAGGGACCGCACCGAGTTCGGTCATTGTCGGGTTGGCGCAGCTGCGATCCGGCGACACCGTCCAGGACCTGATCGAACGCGCCGATCAGGTCCTTGTATGAGCAACGTGCCTGCCGGGCGGAGCCTCGCTGACCCACCGCTCGCTGACCTCAACACAGCCCGGGGCACGGGGACCAGGTGGTTCATGGGAGTCAGGGTCAGTGGCGGCTGGTACGGCAGTCGGCGCACCGGCGGCGGCGGTGAGGGGAGTCGTGCCCGCAGTTCTCACAGCGCCACGTCACGCCCGCCAGCGCCGGATGGGGGCTAGTGCGTACCGGATCGGACGACTGCCACGTCGTTGCGCGGGGCAGATGAGCACCGGTCGGGCTGACAAGGCCAGTCATGCCCAAACCGCCCCCTCAGCTCGGTGTCCTGCCGTGGCCAGCTGTCGCAGGGCCCGGGCGGCCGGGCGGCGTTGGCTGACCTGAGTCGGGGTCAGACCGCTCTGGTCAGCGGCTTGTCGATAGGTGTCCGGCCCGAGCACCACGTTCAACAATAGCCGTTGGCTCGCGGACAGCCCGTCGGCGTGCATCCAGGGTGGGCACGTCCGGGTGTCCTTGGTCCAGGTCAGTGCGCCCAGGTCGTTCACGCGGTGACGTGCCCGGCCCTGGGCGGCCCGGGTTGATCGATCGAGTTCTGCGCGGCGGTGTTTGGCGTGGTCATCGCGTCTGCTCCACCATCCCGCCAGCTCCTTCGTTGTCGCTGGCATCCCGTCGTGCCTGGCTGGTGGTGGTGCTGGTCGCTCATTGCAGTGCCGTCAGCAGGTGGGCAGCGACGGCCGCCAGTCCAACAACACCGACCGACAGTCCGAGGAGCAGGCCGCTCTGGAGCAACTCCGGCAGCAGCGGCTGAGCGCCGGTGTCCAGCGGCGGACGAGGCGAGGACGAAGGCAGCACGGTGGCTCTATCGGCAGCTTCGCCGTCGGACTTGAGCGCCTATTCGGGGAACGGGACGCGGTGGCGCTGAGTGCGTAGTCCGATCACCGCACCCCAGCGGTGCGAGGTTGCCGACGGCTGAGCTGCGTGCACCGGCTGGTGGACGGTGGGGCCGGAGCCGGGGTGGCCGAAGGCACGTCACCGCCGGGGCGGGACGGGTACCGAGGTGGGGGTAGCGGCGTGTTGGGCGTCGGTGGCGATGCTGGCCAGGTCGGTGAGTTGCAGGTTGAGCCAGCGTTGGACGTCGTTGTGCCGCACTACCTCGGCGGCGGCCCGGCGCAGTTCCGCCCGCTGTTGTTGGGGCATGGTCAGTGCCTGGTACAGGGCGTCGGCCTGTTGCGCGACGTCGAACGGGTGCAGCGTGATGGCGAAGCTTTCGAGTTCTCCGTGCGCTCCGGTGGACTCGGACAGGGCCAGGACCATGTTGTGTTCGTTGACCACCACGGCTTCTTTCGCGACCAGGTTCATGCCGTCGGCGATGGCGTTGACGACCAGCACGTCGCACCGGCGGTAGGCCGCCACGGCCAGCGGCAGGTCCGAGGCCAGGCGCAGGTCCACCGGCTGCCAGCTGCCGGTGCCGAACCGGGCGTTGACCCGGGCCGCGGCCGCGCCGATCCGGGTCAGGTAACTGGCGTACTCCGGCACGTCTTGCCGGCTGGGTTGCAGCAACGCCAGAACAACCACCTGTCCGTGCAGCTCCGGGTGTTCGCTGAGCAGCAACTCAAGGCGGTGAAGTAGTACCGCTCGGCCATCAGCAGGGCGGTCACCTGCGGGTTGCCGGGCCGGTAGCTGACGGCCCGGGCCTGCACGTAGGCGCTGCTGGTGCCCGTTCGGTACGGTGCAGCGCAGCTCCGGCGTCGAGGTAGCCCCGCTGGCATGCCCGACGTCAGCCACCACGGCGTCGCCCGTCCAGCACCGACGTGGCCGGCTCGGTGAAGCTGTGTCAGCTGGTGTACACCGCAGCGGAGTTGGTCGATGGCGCAGGCTGCTGCCCCGGCGGCCAGCCTGCCGGCCGCGCTGCGGGAGGGCGCAGACAGGCACCAGCCGGGTCGCCTTCAGTCAACTCCGGCGCCACAACAGCCACCCGCCTTTTGCGCGGCAAATGACAAAAGCCACGCCCCGCCACGAGTTCCAATGCGCGCTCACCAGCTGCTGGACCGGATCGCCCGTCTCCGCGCCGACCCACTCCGGCAGTAGAGGTCCCGCGGCGCTTTGCTCACCCAGCGTCAGCCGACCCCTGCCCACCCGGCTGGGACGGCCCAGCCGTGTCACAGGCAGCTGACTGCTGGGCGCCCGGGCTGAAGCCGCAGCTGAGACACCGACTCCACTTTGGGGGTCGGATGAGTAGAACCAGACTAAGTAGGGAACCTACCTATCAGCGGCCAACGGGGCCGTGCTGACGTGGAGGTGTCTGATGGGGATCATCGCCTGGATCGTGTTGGGTGCTGTGGCGGGGCTGATCGCGGAGCGGTTGACTGGTTCACGGACCGGGGTGGCGATGGCGACCGTGGTCGGGATTATCGGGGCCCTGTTGGGTGGCTTTTTGGCTAAGGTGCTGTTCGGGGTGCACTCGTTGAACAGCTTCTTCAACCTCAGCACTTGGGTCACCGCGATCGTCGGCGCGGTCGTCTTGCTCGCGGTGATGCACGCGCTGACCGGCAGCCGGGGCCGGGCTCGCGCGTAACGCACCAGCGAGCCGCCGGGTGCCACCGCGACGGTGGCGTCCGGCGCAGCGGCACGGGAGCGGGCCTGCGGCCAGCACCAGGCGCAGCAGGTGGGTGGGACCCGGTCCTTGGCGTCAGGCGCACAGACGCCAAGGACCGGCGGCAGGCCGGTGCGGTGTGTAGGGGAGGTGGTCGATGGTGTTGAACGATCGGCATTTCGCGGGGTTGCTCGCGGTGCGCAGTGACCTGGCTGAGTTCAACAGCGGTGGCGAGCGGTTGGCCCAGCAGCTGGGGTTGAGTCATGTGCAGCACCACGTGTTGTTGAGCGTGCGGGGGGACCCGCTGCAGGTAGGGCCGCGGGTCGCCGACGTGGCCCGGGCGTTGAGTATCGCCAGCCCCAGCGCGGTGGAGCTCATCGCCCGCCTCGTCCGGGCCGGCCTGGTGCAGCGACAGCCCGACCCGACCGACCGGCGGGCCACCCGGCTGCGGTTGACCGAGCTGGGGGACCGGGCGGTGCACCAACTCAGCCAGGACCACCTCCCGCAGCTACGGGAACTCACCAGCCGGGCTACTGCCCTGCTCAACGACTGAGCGGGTCGACGGTGATGCGCAGTCCGCGGTCCCGGGCGGGCACCTACGTTGCTGAGCTGGTACCTGGGTGTGCTGATGGCGTGCGCCGTTTACGTTCCGGTTCCAGTTGCTGGTCCATGGGCCGGCAACCCGGCCGGTGTGTCCAGGGCGGATCAGCACGTCCGACCGCTGCCTTGGCTGTCGCACGGCCGCGGCCGCCGCGGGACGGATGAGCCGCCTCTAGTTGCGTTCCGGCGTCAGTTCTCGGGTCCGGTTAGGCTGGTGATTCCGGCGGCTTGGCTGGGGGTCAGGACGGTGCTGTCGCCGGGGTAGGGGCGGGTGTAGTGGTAGCTGGCGTACCAGACGGCGCGGTTGAGCTGGCCCATGTTGACCATGTCCTGGGTCCGGAAGTTCTGTTGGCCGGCCCATTGCTGCCAGCTAGCGGCGAGTTCGGCGGGGGTGGGGCCGCTGGGGGTGTCGTTCGGCTGGGCGGTTCGGGCGCTGAGTGGTCGGCCGGGCGCTGGGGGGGTGGGGGTGATGGTGTCCAGTGGGATGGTGTTCTTGCGGGTGGTGTAGGGCGTGCGGTTGGGGGTGTCGGTGAAGGCGTCGTACATGGGGGTGGCGGCCAGGTCGAGCTGGTTCATCGCTGGTAGGCCCAGGATCTGCTCGATGGTGCGGACCAGGTTCAGCTGGGAGTAGTAGGTGTGCACGACGGCGCCGCGCTTGGCGTAGGGGCTGGCGATCAGGGCGATGTTGCGGTGGCCATCGACGTGGTCCACGCCGTCCTGGGAGTCGTCTTCGATGATGAACACGGCGCTGTCTTTGTAGTCCTTGCTGTGGCTGATGGCGGCGACCATCCGCCCGACGGCGAGGTCGTTGTCGGCGACTTGGGCGGCCGGGGTGGGGTAGCCGGGTGCGGAGCCGCTGGTGTGGTCGGCCATGACCCACAGCATGTTCAGTTTGGGCAGGGTGCGGGCGTGTTCCATCCGGGCGAAGTCCTTCAGGAACACATCGGTGCGGTACTGGTCGGGGATCTGTAGCTGGAAGTTGGGGTAGGCGGGGGACAGGATGCTTTCCAGCGACGGCACGTCGGAGTGGCTTTGGTAGTAGCCGACGGGGGCGTGTAGCGGCCCGCGGGCTTTGCCTTCCAGGACTTGGCTGTCGTGGTACCACTGCTGCCAGTCCCCGCGGGCCGGGGTGTTGTTGGGTCCGGTGAAGAAGTTGGCGTACTCACCCCAGGAGTGGGCGCTGACGCCGTGCCGGGCGGCGTCGTCCCACAAGAAGCCGGGTTTGGCGTAGGCCAGGGCGTCCCCGCCGGAGGCGGGGTAGGAGCGGGTGAAGTTACCGAACTGGCGTTCGTTGTAGTCGTTGTTGAAGGCCTGGGTGAGCCAGTTGTGGCCGTCGGCGGACAGCGTCCCGCCGCTGTAGAGGTTGTCGATCAGCGGGCCGGTTTTGGCCAGGGCGTGGAAGTTCGGGGTGACCCGCTGGCCGAACTGGGCCAGTGAGGGGTCACCGTTGCCGCGTTTGTCATCGCCCAGGACCTGGTCGTAGGTGCGGTTCTCCTTCACGATCAGGAACACGTGCTTGATCTTGCTGGGGTCACCGAGGTGGACCGGGATCGCCCGGGGCTTGGCGTGGCTGCTGCCCGGGGTGTTGCGGGCGGCCAGCCCGAACCACTGGTTGTTGCCCATCACCTGGTAGCTGTCGGTGCGTAGCTGGGCGAGGGTGGGGTCATCGAGTAGTTGCAGGGTGCCGACGTTGGCGTAGACGGTGTGCCCGACGGCTGGTTTGGTGCCGGCGCCCTCGAGTTGGGTGGTGACCGGCCCGACCGAGCCCAGCCCCTTGATGCTGGCGATCACGAGTTTGTGCAGCGGTGCGTCGACCAGCACGTCGGCGGGGTACCAGCCGGTCGGGATCAGCCCGTCAAGTTCGGCGGGGTGTTTGCCGCCGGTGAAGGTGTAGACCGCCACGGCGTTGTCCCGGCCCAGGCTGACCGCCAGGTGGGTGGCGTCTAGGCGGGCCAGCCCGTTGGGTTGCGCGCCGTAGGGGGCGCCGGGCGCGGGGTTGGTGGCGAAGGTCTGCACCACGGTGTTGCTGGTGGTGTCGATGACCGACACGGTGTCGTCGTTGCTGTTGGTGACCAGCACCTGGGTGCCCCATACCAGCATGGAGGTGGGTTGCAGCCCGGTCGCGACAGTCGCGATGAGCCGGCGGGAAGGTAGGTCCACCACGCTGACGGTGCCGGTGGTGGCCCGGCCGGAGCGGGTGTCACTGACGATGTCGGTGCCGTAGGAGGCGTTGGTGAAGTCTTTGGGGTTCGCGGTACGGCCGCCCTGGTTGGCGATGTAGGCGCGCTGCCCGACGACTTTGACCTCGCGGGGGGCGTTACCGACCGGGATCTGCACGATCGCCGCCGGCTTGGCCGGGTCGATCACCGCCAGGGTGTTGTTGGCGTTGAGCGTGACCAGCAGGCGCTTCCTGTCGGGCGCCAGCGCGATCGAGGCCGGCAGCGCAACGTCCTTGTCGGCACCGCGGGTCACCCCGGGCAGGGCCAGCACGGTCGGGGTGCCCAGCGTCCCGTCGGGGTGGACCGGGAACTTCAACAGGTCCGCGGACTGCGCCGCCCACAAAAAGTTCGCCCGGCCGGCGGCGTCTTTGGTGAACAGCAGGCCGTTGAAGGACACGTCTTGGCTGCCCACGACCGGCTTCACGACTTGGCGGACCTTGTGGCCGAGCAGGTCAGTGACGGTGAAAAAGCCCTGGAAGTTCTCCCAGGACAGCGACACCGCGGTCCTGCCGTCCGGGTTCAACGCGGTGGCCTGGGTCCGGCCGGCCTGTTCGATGACGGTGCCGACCGGGGTGACGAACTGGTTGGTGCTGGTCAACGCCCCGTGCGGACCGGCCCGACCCACCAGCCGGTGGTCCAGCGGGGTGTTCGAACCGTTGACCGAGCCGTTGCCCGAGCCG
>JAABUR0100008936.1_pt1 | contig 11421 bp, 13 predicted proteins | sample 5560091 | NCBI WGS metagenome assembly JAABUR01 (sample SAMN10711879, study PRJNA513375) | rock metagenome | isolation source: Antarctica rocks | place: Antarctica: Victoria Land, University Valley sud
GCGAAAGAAAGTCGATAATGCATATCAATATCAGCTTTATTTTGACCTTGTAAGTGCCTTCATTACGTTTAGTTTCATACTAATATAAGGGTAGGTAAAGCAAAAAATCGAAGAATATGAGGTTCTTCCTTCAAACACATACAATATGAACGAAAAGAACTTTCTACTTGAACTTCTTCAAAAGACTCGAAGAGTCTTTAGTTTAAAGCATCTTGACAGTGACAAATTGCTGAGTGCTAATCAAGACAACAATAGAGAATGAATTATCTTGATTGCAATCATTTGCATGAATATGACTCATATACTTTCTTCGATCATTTATCAGGCGATATCAGGCAATATTCAGAACAGCTGACTTACTGAATATGATTTCAAAGAGCAATTCTGCTTCTTTGCTTTCTTCGCTACTGACTGAACTAACGATGAATTGATCTACTCTTGACTCACTATCGTATTTGATCGAAATACGAGGTCAAAAGTCAGAAATTCACGCGATTATCATCTTCTATTCGTTGACGAGCATGACAGTCATATCAACATGAAGTTTCTTGACTGATGTGAGCAGAACAAGATGCTCGTGACTTTATATTCTTCTCATTCTACGCATTGTCTTCAATCTCTGAATGTCAGCTTATTCAATTCTTTGATCAATTACTACTCGCAAAATCTGAACGACTGAATCTTTAAAAGTCAAGAACTTTCTCGAATATCAAAAAGAGACTTCTTTGATTTATTTTGACCTGCATATCAAGCTGCTTTCACGTCTGTCAACATCAAAAGTGAATGAAAAAAGACAGAATTGCTGTCTTTCAATTCGTCACAGATTATAAAGCAGATTAAATCAAACGCTAGATCTGTTTCAAGTCATTCTTCTTCTTCAGCATTGTCAGAAGCTGATTGAAGAAAGATTCGATGATTAATGAAGTCAGTTGTAGAAGAAGCAATTGATTCGCAAGCTCATAAGTTGAACAATATGATTGAAAAGCTTACTACAGATGTTGCTCTTCTGAAAGCAGAAAATGAAGATCTTCGATGAACAGTATGTATTGAGAGAAGTCGCAGACGACGTGAAAAGTCTTTATTTGATGATTTAGAGATTAATGATGAGACAAAGAGAGTGTTTTTTAGTTCTAATAAGATTCAGATGACTCGTGATCATCAAATTCAAAGAATCAAAGAGAAACAGCAAGCTGCTATTCAAAAGACGAAAGAAAAGAAACAAAAAAAGCTTAGAAAGCTAGAGAAACAGCGTTTAATAGCTGAAAGAAAGATGAAACGAGAAAAAAAGAAGATGAAGCGAAAGAAGAAAGCAAAGCAAAAAAAGAAGCTACGAACGAAGAAATTGAAGCAACGACGTCTAATTTAGAAGCAAAAGCTGAAGACTAAAGAGCTTCAGAAAGAGCAAAAGAAGAAGTGTAAAAAGATGAAAGTACAGCAATTCACTGATTTTGTTGCTATTGAGAAGATGAAAAGAGAGTCAAGTCAAATCAGATCTACGCGAGCTGAAAGACAATTCAAAGCTTCTAAGTGATTTGATGATTGATTCTTATAGCTTGAAAGCTTCATATAGATATCGACAACTTTCTATATTAATTGCAATTTGATTCTATGAATGATGATTGAATAATAATAAAAAAAGTATGAATTGCTAATCGAGTTTAAAATGTGCACGAAATCGAAACATGCATTGAGTCGAGAATACTTCTACTAGATTCGTTGACTGCTCAAGCAAGTCTGTTATCAATGAAAAGCAACGCAGTTTTCGACCTTAGCTTACTCAGAGCTTATTAGGTAATTTCATTAACTTGTCTCAGTTTTGCTTGTCTCAGAATCTCAGACGAAGTAGTTGAAATTTAATTTCTTCAAGACTAAATAGATGCGCTACATCTTTTTGAGTAAGCGATGATGACTAAGTCTCTTTGAATTAGCTTCTTGCTTACTACGTAAGTTTCAACTACTACATCTGAGCATCGCAGATTACAGTCTGATATTCATTCAATATTGAATAATATCGAATTCTGTCTTATCTTTTACGATAAATAAACAGATATAGTGACATTATAACGAAAATATTTTACATAATTGATTGTATTAAATATTTACACATAAGTACAATCTGAAGATAATTGCATTGCAACAATCACAGCTACATCGATAAACATCAAAGTATTTAAGACGAGATTGATAATTCTTATGACTTTAGTGAAGTCAGATAATAATAATACAATATAGATTTTGAAATACAAGTTCAGCGCAATAATGATTAATTATGAGTTATCTATGATTTGTTTTATGTGATGATGAGCTTGAGAATCTTAGCTTTTGCAGCAATCTTACTTTTTGCATTCTTGAACATCTGAACAGTTTGTTCATTCTGACTCTCAAAAATCTGCATTACAATCTTGTATTTCATTTTGAAGTTGAATTCATCACAATGAAATGTCTCATGTAAAAGATGAATGAAATACATCTGTTTTTTAAATTTCTCGTCGCTTATTAAGCAATGTAAATCACGTCATCACTTATAATAGTAGTCAGTCTCATTCTGCATAATGATCATCTCATCAATATTCATTTTCTCGACATTAATGTACATTTTAATGACATTTTCAAGAAGCATGTATATTGCTTGAATTATGCTCATTTTATTCAGATCTGCAGATCAATTGTGATGTAGTGAATCAGTCTTTATCTTGTTGATAACATGAAAGATGATGAAATCATCAATGCAAATGTTGACTGTAGAAATTTTCTCAATCTTGTTAAGATTGTTCTTGATAAACAAAAGATAATGATCATACTTATTGTATGATATGAACATCTCATCTACAGCTGCAACAACTGATGAATGATCAAAATTGTAAACATTATAATAATTGATAACATATTTTAAAAATGTGACTGTTGATGAACATGATGCATGTTTAATGAACTTCTTGCTCTTTTTAATGAAGCTGTTGATGATTGAGAAATTGAAGTCAGAGATTAAGTCATTTAACATAATCATTATCATACATTTCTTATTGATGTTAAATGCAAGTGTCAAAGAATGAAATTTCTTGAACTTATTTTTTTTCTTAAAGTTGAATTTTTCCTTGACTGCATTTGCTATGAAAGATTAAACTCTTCATCACTGAAAGATCTTAAATTATTTGCATTAACATTAATTTCTGAAGAACTGTTCTCATCTGACATTGTCTCAATCTCATTCTTCTTCATGAATTGATCATCTTTTCTGCAAAAAGTGTTGAACGTTGTTTTTAAAATACTTTTCTTTCAAGTCTTCTACTTTTCAGCAGTCTTGAAAGACTTAAACGCGAACTTCATTTTAAAACTACTAGCATTGATCTTTTTGATAATCATCAAGAATGAGTCAACAGCTTCAAGAAACTTAGTCTCAAGCTTAGTCTTAAAATTACTAGCATTGATCTTTTTGACAGTCAACGAGAATAAGATGATAAACATGTTCATCATTGATTATACATGAGCATCAATAAAATCTGATACATAAGTGAATAGAATTGAAGAAAAAACATACAATGTCATTGATCATATGAAGATTGACAGTAATATTTTCAATGTTCATCATGTAGATTAATATTGTTTTCTTCAGAATGATAATAATTGTATGATTCTTAAAAATTGTTGATTTTTTTAGAAATTGAGTTTCTAAAAATGTGTGTTGAGTGAGTAAAGTGTCTGAGTTTTTAAAATTGATTATGATCTTTGTTTTAAAACTTTATGCAGCACAATTATAAAGTCGCGCAGCGCGACTTTATTGATAATCTCATCAAACTGTCAATTGTTATCAGAAAGACATACTATATCAAATGAGCAAAACTAATGTTCAATGAAACACTAATGTCAAATGTTTGATTATTGTGATCATGATGATAGATAACAAGTTAATCATGATAAAGTATTAAAGATTTTGATGATCTTGAAGTTTGTAAACAAAACTTATTTATTTTGTTAAAGTTCTGATTCTTTCATATTTTAAATCTTAATTCATTAATTAAACTTGATGATTTAATTTCAACATCTTTGTTCTATTGTTAATATTCATTCTGATTGCGCTATCTTTCATTTTAATGTTTTTATAATAAAGAAGAGTGTTAGCTCAACTATGATAGCAATATCATTTTTCAATTAGCTGAGACTTCAAATAGACTTTTTTTCTGAGATAGATTTCAGAAAACTCATCAACAAGTGAATGTTGAATCATGAAAGTGATGAAAATCAGCTTAGAGAAATCTTGAATATTTTTGAACAAGCTGAACTGCATGTCAAAGAACTGAATGATGTTATTATGAAAGCTAAAAAATGCTGATCAATGAAAAAATATGAAAAGCAAAGTTTGAAACAAAGAATGATATCATCAAGATGATCAACACTTCATTTTTGAAGAACTTTTGCGCTTGCGCTCAATTAAGTTGAAATAAAAAGAAACATTATATTGTCATCATCAAGATAAAATGAGAAATAAACATACAAGATTAATGATTCAAAACTTTAAGTAAGAACTATTTTAACAATGTCATGTTTATTGCAAAAGATTAAATCTTTAAGTTGACAAGTAATTTGATTCAAAAGATTATCATGAATCATTTGCAAAAAACTCAATTAAATCAAAACTTAACTCAATTAATTATCACAAAGAATTGAAAAGACATGCAATTATTTGATGAAAATGAAATCAAAGTATTACTTTCTTAAGCATTGATTTCAAATCACAAGCTTGTCAGATTCAAGAACTCAAGCATTCAATTATTCAAGAAATGAGCATTTGCAGTCAAAGAAATCAATCTTGACATTGAGTCAGATAAAATAAATGATGATGATGTTGTCATAAACTCAAAAAATGAAAATACAAGCATGCTTGATTTCAAGAGAGATGAAAGCGATATGAGCTCAGCGAAGTTCAAACATATTGATGAAGTCAACAGTGCAGAAGAGATTGACAGCGAGATTAGCATCACTATTCATTGCAAGAGAAAACATTTGAATTGCATCTGCAAAGACATTGAGTCTAGTCTGCTAAAAAGATTAAAACATAAAAATGCAAGAACATCTGATATAAAGACAGAGATCAAATGTATTAAGATATTATGATGCATCATAGCATGCAAGTTTAATGAAAAATCTTTCAAACATGTTTATCATCAACATCTTCATGCTCTTGTCAATCATTTTGATCTTCAGATAAAGAAATTAAATTCAGCTGAGCTGAGAAAATATCTTGAAACGTGCTGAAACAATCAAAATGATTTGATTGCATTCAAGATGACTTTTGAGCATATTTTCTAATTTCAACTGAATGCTTAATCACAGATAAAAGATGATTTGCATGATGTTTATGCAAAGTGAGTAATCAGACAAAGCATTGTTTTTAAATTAAGCGCAAAACAAGTTAAAGTCATTGTTAATGAGATCAACAAGTTGAAGATCTGAGCGAAGTGAAAAATGAATGAAAACTTATTGATTCAAGATATGTTTGTTTGACTGTGAGCAGAAGTTGATAGCAAGAAAGAACATAAAATGAGCATTGATGATATGATTCTGAAGAAATTTGATATATATCTTTATCATCAGCGTGAACAAAATGATCAATTGAACAAAAGTTGATTAAGAATGATGTTTTATTTCTTGAGTCAACAAATCATGTAATAGAATATCAAATATTGAGTGCTTTATGCATGTTTTCAATTGAACAGAAACATTCAACTGATTTCATATTCTTATTACATCAAGTTTGTAACTTTTGATGACTCAACATTCTTTTGTCACATAGACATGAGCATTTCTAAGTATCTCATCGACAATCATGAGAGAAACATTATTCAGAAGTCATTATCATTAAATGATGAAAGTTTCAAGAGATGCATTGAGATAGTCTTTGATTTTCACAAGCATATAGAGAAGTGATGAGCGAAAGTGAAGACATGTGAAATGATGATCAATGATCATATTCATGATCTGAATAAAATCTGATTGAAAAAAGATATCATCAAGTATGATGATTTCATTCTTGTTCTTTGTCAGCAAAGCAAAGTTCATGTTATAAAATCAGAAATTCTTCATAAGTCAACTTATAACAATGATGACATCAAATGTAGAATCATTCTTTCTTGATTTGTTGCAATGAGTCAGAATGATCAGATATTGAATAACAAGAAATTCAACAAGTGAAGAAATATTGCGTATGCTTATGCTACTCAGAAAGTCATCAATTTCACACTCTCTGATTTAATTAATAAATTCAAGCTCATTCTTTATAAATTCTCAGCATCGACACAGCTATATTTAAACAACTTAATCAGTCAGATGTTGATTTGTAGAATCATCTGAAATGATTTTGTTGTACAAGTTCAGACAAATGTGATGTTGAAAGTGAATCATGAACAAGCTGATTACACTATTAACAGACATTGATTTGAAGCGCTGTAAGCATTTAAAAGAGTTTACAATATGATGAAGATGATCAAGAAATTATTTTATAAAGCAAATAGTTTTTTCAATAAATAAATAAAAATAAGTCAAAACTTTTTATCTTTCAGATGAATTCTTTTTCTGATTGATTGAATGAACAATAAAGTTGCATCATGCTGTTTTAACTCAAACATCAATGCATCTCATTTTCAGAAAGATCAGATGTGTCAATGCAATAAACACACAAAGTGAATGAATTGATCAAATTTCTGAAGAGAAAGTCACTCAAGACTTTTGACACATCGCAATCAATACACAGATTGTAATGATGTGAAATCAACGATTGACTTAAAGTTGAGCGAAGCTTCTGCAAAGTGATGAGCAGAGAATTCAGTAAAGTGCGATTCAAACATGTAGCTCTTTCACAATATTGTTGATATCGCTGTCTGATTTTCTCTCATCGATCACGCAATTTGTTTATATCAGAGCGATCTTCATTATTCTGTCTTGCAAACTTCATTTGCTGAGCAGTTTTTCTTTGCTTAGCAGAAGATGACATCGACTGTGTTGATGCTTTGCTAGAACGACGTCTTCTTCGCTTTGAAGTCACACTCATATTGATATTGCAATCTTGCAACATCATTTTCAATGAAAGAGAGTGAGCACTTGAGCGCGTTTGAGCAAGAGAATCTCGATGAATCTGAAATGCAAACTGTCTGTGACGAGCGACGACAGCAGCAGTCTTTCAAGCATTGCTCTGATGTTTCTTATTTATAAAGCTGTTAGAAGATATAAAAGACATGTTGCAGAAGATAAAAGCACGTCGTTAATGATGAAGAACAAAGTGAAGCAGTATAAACACGAAGTTGAATAGAAAAATCGATCATTGAAAATTGATCTCTAACTGTAACAGGTTTAGCTTCACGATAGCTTTCGTGACCTTGGAAAAAGAGTCAATCGTTTTACAAAGAATTAAAATAAGGTTTTCGCAGGCTAGTGAAAAGGGGTCAAAATCAGTCGGTAGAAGCAACTGCGTTGCTAATTACCCCTCGGGTCACGCTAACTTCCGCTGGAAACGGTTTCATCACCTGCACTCGGGACATTTGCCAAGTGTTCTGACGACATGACAGCTATTTGGCCTCTCATGAGATGGATCGGTAATTCCGTACGTCCGTACATGGGAGTGGATGCTCTCCATAGATTGTCGTCCGGTCAGGCCTTCATCTCGACGCCAGCTTTCAAACATGGCAACGAAGCTATTTGAAGCTTCCAATCTCTCAGCCACCTAAAAGGATACCACTTGTTAGGAATACTGTTTGACTTCGGCCAGAATTTCTGGCAGCTTATATATCGTTTATACTCGACCAAAGGCTGAGCTCGGCTTTATATGCCGTTTGGCCTTGACCGGAGGCTAATTATAACGTTATAGCGATGATTAACTTCCTTCGTCATGAACCCTACAGACGTAGACGCTATCGGAGTAAGATCATTGTCAGCAAGTGCCAGCAAGCATACCTTTGATCCGCTCTCAGATGCTGGAGACAACCGCCGTATATTAAAACCGTTGCAGCGTCGCGTATGGTGCGTGGAATGAGGACATCTCTCAAAAATCCTCTGCACGCTCTGTCTCTGTATCGACCAGCGAATTCCTGTGCTTCATATAACAGTAAAATTCCTCCCAATCTACATGACTTGTGCTACAAGTTCATCGTCTCCGCCAAGCTACTACTACTTCCTGTTGCGAGTTCCAGTTTCGGATCGCCTGAGAATCTGCCATGGCATTTCGAAAGTCTTGATCAGCAAGGTTTGACAGAAGGCGACTTGAAGGCAGAAATAGAGAAAGCTAGAGGTGACATTCCCAATAGGAAAACAGCGTTGGCTCATCAGAAACCAAAAAGCTCGCGTGCAGAGACAGCGAAGGAGGCTCGCAATACGGAACACCTGGGACAACAACATAATAATCGTGTCGAAAGAATAACGCCAATCGAGAATGATGCGAGCGATGAGATCACTGAAGATCCTGAGGGAGCGCTCCTTGAGGCTATTTCAGACGGAGAAGGTGGAGAGTAAACAGTAAATACGACTCCATATGGACGAAGCGTGGAGTTTCCTGAAGGTCTATATGACTTGTGAGACGATGGTAGACCCCAGTAGAATAGCGAAACCAATCCTCTTTCTTACATTAGGTGAGTCGCCCTGCTACGAAGCAAAAGTCAGAAAATTACGATCGCAAGCGTGCAGATGAAAACTATGTAACGATGTCTCGGCGCTGATGAAATTAGAAGGCGCGCTTCTAACAAAACTGGCTCATATAGTTCCACTGCGGTAAAAAATGGGTTCATCAAGGGACCCTCCCGGGACTAGATGTCATGCAGTCATCACGTGTTCTGCAACCATGCTTTTCCTCTGGGGTGTCCTCGAAGAAGTCCTAAACTGCACATGGAAAGCCTTGACATGGCTCTAGTGATTATTCAGTTGGCCACTTATGGCCATAGTCCAATATTGGCCATCATCCAGATGATTGCCCTGGTATACACTGCCAGAAGTAACACATTATTCGTAATTTTTGCGGACAAGAAATTCCGAACCTCCGCGACTTGGTCTGTTCTGACTATGATGACCTTTCTGATATGAAGCCTGGGCCTATTGAAGATATTCGTGAGCCTTTCGCAGATTGCTTATGGTCAGCAATATCTTTTTCACACTCCCTCATTGGCTGTCGAGATGGGAGACAAATGTTCGCTCCCTTCGTGCAAGTCTTCCCTTCTCGGAGCTTTCCAGAGAAGATCAATCGATCCTGCGTGGCGAATTTACCGAATACATTGCCCTTAATTCTGACACTGATGCCGTTCAGTTTCATGACAACCATGTCACATGTACAATGAAGCCGTTCTTCTCTGGCTCTAAAGCTCTGACAAGAGGCTTCAAGAATGGTGGTCTCCTAGAGCCCGAGACAAGGCCTATATATGGGATCTTCACGATTGGTATGGAATGGCTGTATACACGGAACCTAATCTATCTCCCTATCGGCATCGAACCATTCCGTGAGGTGTGCTCCAGCACTAGATCCAATGTTATTTCCCAAATGGAAACCTCCATTCGTACTGTCGGCAGCAAGATAGAGCAGGACATCTTCGAAATAAGCGTCTTACACGACAAGCTGAATGCACTCCGGGCTGTTTCGTCAAGGATCCACGAAACAGTCCAAATGCTAATGAATGCCACGAACAAGACGACTATCATTGAAGGTCGGCCAGTTTGGGGGTGGCTTCTATATACACATGGAAGGTCCAAGCTTGATGATTACATTGTAAAGCAACAGATCGACCGTCTTGGATGAATGGCGCTAGTCTTTGGCCACGCTTCGCAGTATCTGGCTCAAAAAACCGTTCACCTAAGAGCCGTTCAATCTGGACTTCACGATCTAATGGAAAGGTGGCAGTTCGAATCCAAGGGAGGGAGTGATGCTTCGTCTTGATTCGCAGAACAAGTTCGGGCAACGGACAAAGAAGTACAGGAACTTGAACAGTCGTGGCTCATCTGGAGTAAACAGCGGAAGGATTCGAAAAGCAGTTTCTTGGTCAGTGATTGCAGCTTCTGGGTTCTTCATGGCCATTCTATTTGTCTCCGATATTCGAAGCTGGACGGTTGTACATCCATGTTTTTTGATTTCAAGCGTTGCTGCTATGTTGACAGTGCATCCCGATCGTGGCCTATCTTGTCAAGCATGCGAGGGCTACTCAGTGTTGCAGATTGGAATCGAAATATAACCTAATATATGAATAAATATGGAAATGCTCACCCAGTGATTGCACATCCTTCCTTTTGATACCATGCTACCCGACCTGTGTCAGATCTCAAGCATTTGCAACAGATTCACTGCCATGCCTATCGTCCTCTCTTACTCTGACATCCAACTGCTTTAAACCGTTGCTCATAGAAATCGCTCTCATATTTTCTATAATAGAACGAGTCGCTTGGCTTCACTGCCTGATCGCTTTGACTGATCTCAGCTGCTCGGCTACAGTTATGATAGGTACCGAAGGTACAGTACCACTGCCATTAGTGGCTGTGATTATTGATTTAAATAGTAACAACTAATGTTGTTATTGGCCGTGTGGCCTAATGGTTAAGGCGTTGGTTTTCGGCACCAAAGATTCCGCGTTCGAATCGCGGCATGGTCGAAATATATACCTTTTGCTTCCAACAGAACTTGATAAGGTACACAATTTTTTGCATCATACATGCCGATATTTTCTTATAGAAGAATTTTACGATTCATGATTGAGAGATTAACCATCGCAAAAGTTGGGCCCTGATTGATCCATGAGAGCTTGACTAAGCAAAATGAATCTCGAGGCGTCCATCTATTCGCTGCTGGAATGTAGAAAAGGAATGTAGATGTGCGTTGGTATACGGACTACGGACTGCCCTTCGCAATTGAAAGCTATGTTGTGCAAAGCAAGATGGTCCAATTGAAAGGTTGCTTGTATGTACTCTCTACCACGGAGATTTGATAAAAGGAGGTTTGGATGGTAATTAAAGCTTGCGCTAAGGACGGACGTCATGAATATGTAATTTAACACATGCATGACGACTATTATGAAGACTCGATTAATAATTAAAATTTCCTTTTTAGTTCTTCAGCACCTTCTCTTCTTTCGTGCTCCCATTTTGCTACAATGTCGGCTGGCCGATATTATCATATGTACGAGATGGCCAATTGGGATTGGATGTGATGGGCAGCCAAATGGAGCAGAAGCTCCTTCCAGCTCAGGTCGACACGGTTATTGTTGGCAATGGTCCCTCCGCCCTCATCCTATCTTACATTCTCAACGGCAACATACCATATTACAACGCCTCAAACCCACATCCGGATCCGATACTACACCAAAAGCTTCTCCAGTCGCCAGCCCTGCTCAATGTTAACGTAGCCGACCTTACAGCGCATTTCACTGCGTCCCGCCTTTCCTACTCGACTCAAGCCCTTCC
>JAABUR0100008938.1_pt1 | contig 11421 bp, 11 predicted proteins | sample 5560091 | NCBI WGS metagenome assembly JAABUR01 (sample SAMN10711879, study PRJNA513375) | rock metagenome | isolation source: Antarctica rocks | place: Antarctica: Victoria Land, University Valley sud
GCAGCTCGGTCAGCTGCATGTCCATGCCCAGCTTGAGCCAGCCCGGCTCCGAAAATGCGCGCAGCTCGTCCAGCCCCGCGAACTGTGGGCCGCGCTGCTGGGTGGGCTCCCACACACGCGAGACGAAACCGCTGCAGGCACTGCGGGGCGGGTCTGCGTGGATGGGGTCCGCGACCCCGCCCGGATCCGTGAGTCGGGGATACTTCGTTATCCGGGTTTTGTCCACAGCCACTGCATCGCTGATGTTCACCGCGGTGAAGGTAACCACGGGTGGATGAGGCGCAGTCATCGTACTTCGCGGCACTGTTGCATTGAGCCATCGTGTGAGGCCGGTACAACAGATCTTCCTGTCGGCTCCACGCGACAAGTCCCAGACGGCGCCATCAGGGCCACCGAAATGACACAAAGGAGACCCCCTGCGGAGGCTGAGCGCCGCCGGGCCGCAAGATCTACGGCGAGAAATTCACGGGATCGCTCAATGCAACAGAGCCCCGATGGGGTCCTCCACGGCGTGGTGGCGATGCTGGTGTCCAATCGCCGAGCAGGCCTGATCGATGGTGGACAGTGATACGCCCTCCTCGGCCCGTTCGGTCAGGTACGCGCAAACCACGGCGGGCTCGGCCGGGAACGGCACCAGCCCTCGACCCGCGCACCAGTGGACCCAACGGCTCCAGGCTTGGGCGTAGACGGCACGCGTGGCCGGGGCGTAGGCGGCGGTCTCCACCGCGGTGATGCGGGTGGCGTCGGCCTCGGTCAGCGGCGCGGGCAGGCGCGACGAGGAGCCCAGGGACGAGAGCAGGTCGGTGCGCTGGTCGGCGAGTGCGAGCGATGGCGATGGCGATGGCGATGAAGTGGTCATCGGCTCGTTGTAACGGCCCAGTCCCCCGCGCTCACCCTCAGCGCCGAAAAGTGCGAATAGGCGCGGAGTCTCGGAAGATCCGGGACACAGGCTCTACGGAGTCGCCGGGAGAGGCGAGTGCGCCGCTTCGCCTTTCCCAAGCCAGTCAACACATGCATTGGCTACTCGTCCTTGACGACTCTGAGCGTGGGCTTCGCTTCGAGCTACTGGTCATCCGGCAACTTGCCCAGAAGCCGCCCGGTCGCCACCGGCACCCTCTCGCCCTCGTCGTCACGCCTCTGTTGAGTCAGGCCGCGAACAGACACCGGCCAGGACGACACACCCAAGGTGAGCCAGCCCCACGAGGGGCGGGAGGAAGTACTCGAGTCAGCCCGACGGGCGTCCGACGGCACGCTACGGTCGGCCAGCCCGATCACGGGGACGAGGGTGGAGATCTTGGCTCGTTGTCCCGCCGACGCACGTGAGGACGCGTCGAATACGTCCTGGTTCGCAAAGTGTTCGATCTGAGACCGGATCGATTGCCTGCTCGCTGGGATCGCACCGGCGGCTCAAGTTCCTCGGGGGTATCGGCCATCGTCAGGTCGGCGTCGACGAGCGGGGTTCAGGTGGCTGCGCCCGGTGGTGGTGCGGAAGAAGACTCGCTCCACCGCTGGGACTGCGTCAGCGTGTAAAGGTAGGCCAGGGCCGGTCCCACGATCACCACTGCGGCTCCGACGGCGACGAGGAGCGCCTGCAGGGTCGCGGGGGCGCCGGCGGCGTCAACGATCCGGATCTGGTCAACCAACAGCCAGGGATACTGACCGACGCCCCATCCGGCGATGACTCCGGTCACGGCGAGGACGGCACAGAGGCGGGCCAGGCCGTAGCGGTGAGTCCAGAGCAGCGCGAGGGTGGCGAGGCCGGCGAGGGCGGAGAGCACCATCAGTGGGAGCGACCGGCCGAGCAGGCCGTCCCACAGGGTGGGGGCGTCGTGGTGTAGCGAGACCAGCCCGGCCAGCACCACTGCGCCGGTGACGATGCCGACCCCGAGGGTGCGGACCCGCAGCGCGGCTGCGAGGTCATGGTGACGCGCGCGGGCGGCGTCGGCCACCAGGAAGGTGCCGGCGAGGAACGCGGAGGTGCCGATCGCCATCAGGCCGCCGAGGATGGAGGTGGGGTGCAGCCAGGAACCCCACACGTCGCCGCGGCCCTGGATCGGCACTCGTCCCGAGGCGATGGCGCCGACCACGGCGCCGAGGAAGAACGGCGTGATCAGCGAGGAGACCGCGAAGACGGCACCGAAGAGGCGGGCCTGGCCCAGGGTGGCGGCGTACTTGCGGAAGGCGAACGCGGCCCCGCGCAAGACGATGCCGAGCAACGCGAAGAGCAGCGGCAGGATCAGGGTGTTCATCGCGGCGGCAAAGGCCTCGGGGAAACCGGTCCACCACACCACCAGCACATAGATCAGCCAGACATGGTTGGCCTCCCATACGGGTCCTATGGAGTGGTCGACCTGGGTGCGCAGCGCCGCGCCGCGCCGGCTGTTGCCGGCGGTGAGGTCGTAGAAGCCGGAGCCGAAGTCGGCGCCGCCGAAGAGCGCGTAGGCGAGGACGCCGGCGAACATCGCCGCCGCGACCGCGAGCTGGAGGCTCATCGCGCTGCCACCTCTCGGCCGTCGCTGTCCGCTGACTCGGGACCGTACGGCGAGGGCAGGTCCTCCTCACCCGCTCGCCAGCGGCGGGCCATCGAGCGCAGGGTCATGATCGCGCCCCAGGTCATCGCGGCGTAGACGACAACGGTGACGCCGTAGAGCCACCACAGGGCGGAGTTCTCGCCGGCGGCCTCGGTGGTGCGCATGATCCCGTAGACGATCCAGGGCTGGCGACCGACCTCGGTGGCGATCCAGCCGAGCTCGAGCGCGGCGACGCCGAGCGGGGCGGCCAGGACGGCGCCGCGCAGGAACCATCGGTGGAACCGGGTCTGGGTGTCGAGCAAGTCGTGGCCGCGCCACCGCGCCACCCAATAGATGAGGACTGCGATCATGAGCAGGGTGCCGATCGCCACCATCGACTGGAAGGCGATGTGGGTGAGGTTGACCGGCGGGCGCTGGTCGGCAGGGATGGTCTCGAGGCCCTGGACGGGCTTGGTCAAGGAATTGCGGGCAATCAGCGAACCCAGGGCGGGGATGTCGATGTTGAACCGGACCTTGCCATCGATGAGCAGGCCACCCAGACGCAGCGGCGAGGGGCTCTCGGTGTCGAGCGCCATCTCGAAGGCGGCCAGCTTGGCGGGCTGGGTCGCCGCGACGCGTAGCCCGAGGAAGTGGCCAACGAAGGGCTGGGCGACGGCGGCGACGCTGGCGAACGCGAACGGGACGGTGAACCCGAGCCGGTGGTGCCGGTCGGTGCGGCCGCGAAGCATGCCCACGGCGTAGACCGAGGCAATGGCGAAGCCGGCCACCATGAAGGCCGCCACCCACATGTGGGCGAACTGGAGCCATACCTGGTCATTGAGGAAGGCGAGCCACGGCTGGACGTTGACCACCTCGCCCTCGACGATGTCAAAGCCGGTAGGGGCGTTCATCCAGGCGTTGACGGCGAGGACGCAGAAGGTGCCGAAGACCCCGGCGACCGCCATCGGGACCAGCATCAGCAGGTGTTGGCGCGGTGGCATTCGGCCCCAGCCATAGAGATAGATGCCGAGGAAGATCGCCTCGACGAAGAACGAGAGCCCCTCGAAGGCGAACGGGAGCCCCAGCACGTCGCCGAAGGTGCCCATCAGCCCGGGCCACAACAGACCCATCTCGAAGCTGAGCACAGTGCCGGAGACGGCGCCGATGGCGAAGAGCACCGCCGAGACCTTCGCCCACCGCTTGGCCAGGCCGAGGGCGACGTCGTCACCCCGACGTAGGCCGCGCCAGTGCATCACCAAGATCATCGTCGGGAACGCGACCCCGAAACTGGCCAGCACGATGTGCCACCCCAGGGACAGCGCCATCTGCTCCCGGGCCGGCAGGAGCCCTGCCGGCCCGTCGGTCATCGCGGTGGCAGCAGTGATGGACTGGAGTGTGACGTGGAGCGGGGCAGAGAGGGCCAACACGCCCTCGACGCTACGACGGGGTGAAGATGAAAACACCTTTTGTGAACAGTTTCACAAAACCGGCACCGGTGGTCCTCGAGGGTGCGATGAGGCTAGCGGTAGAGGCGCCGACGAGGTTGTGAAGGTCGCCTCGGGTGCGCGTAGGACTGCCCGGCGGTCGCTCGGCGCAACTCGTCCTGGCCTTGGGTCGGGTGCCACTCGATGGTCGGTGAGATCACCGACCGGTTCGGGCCCACTCGGCGGCGCCGGCGGGGGACACCCGGTCCGAAGTCGAGGACGGCGCCACGATGGGCCGCACGGACAGGCCGGAGGCGTGGGCAATGGCTGAGCAGGTAGGCCCGGCTTCGGTCGTACGCCCTACCAAGTTAGTATCGCGATATGGCGATGCAAACGAAGTACGTCGATACCGCAGCGAAGACCGGCGACGGTGCCGGACTGATCGACGAGGCCCAGGTGCTGTCGGCGGCGGCATGCCTGTTTCGGGGCCTGGGTGATCCGTCACGGTTGGCGATCTTGCGGCACTTGGCGCTGGGGGAGCATCGGGTGGTCGACCTGATGACGCATCTGGGGTTGGCGCAGTCCACGGTCTCCACGCATCTGGCGTGCCTGCGTGGCTGTGGGTTGGTGTCCTCGCGGCCGCAGGGCCGGGCCTCGATGTTCTCGCTGACTCAGCCTGAGCTGGTGCGCGAGGTTCTGGCCGCGGCCGAGGGGCTGCTCGCCGCGACCGGGGATGCGGTCACACTTTGCCCGACGACCGGGCGGGATTCCGTGCCATGAGTGCGACATCCACGGGCGGGTCCGTGACCTCTGCTCGTCGACGGGTTCTGGGGCGGCGGGCACGGCTGTTGGCGTTGACGTCGGTGACCTACAACGTCGTCGAGGCGGTGGTGGCGGTCTCGGCCGGCGCTGCGGCCGGGTCGGTGGCACTGGTCGGGTTCGGCCTGGACTCTACGGTCGAGGTGGCCAGCGGGCTGATCATCGTGTGGCAGTTCAGCCACCGGCTGCCCGAGGAGCGTGAGCAGCGGGCGCTGCGGATGCTGGCGGTCTCGTTCTTCGCTCTCGCCGGCTACGTCGGGGTCCAGTCCGTCCGGAGTCTGTTCGGCGCCGGCGACCCCGATCCCTCACGCGTGGGCATCGCCCTGGCCGCGGTCTCGTTGGTAGTGATGCCATTCTTGTCGTGGGCCCAGCGTCGTACCGGCAGGCAGTTGGGCTCCCGGGCGGTGGTGGCCGACGGGACCCAGACCCTGCTGTGCACGTACTTGTCCGCGGTGCTCTTGGTGGGTCTCCTCCTGAACGCGACCCTGGGGTGGTCGTGGGCGGACCCTGTGGCGGGTCTGGTCATCGCGGTGGTGGCCGCCCGCGAGGGTCTGGAGGCCTGGCGGGGAGAGGCTTGCTGCGACCCGCCCCCGGGCCTCGCGGTCGCCCGAGACCATGCGGACCAGGAATGCGGATGTGAGGGGACCTCCTCGCCCGCGGCCGCCCAGTCCGCGGAGAGGCAGCAGTGACGGCCGGACATCAGCACGGCATCGCTTCCAAGTCGAAGAACTCGGACGGGGGGAACCCGGACGCGAAGTACCTCGGTGCCGCGCTGGGGCTGATCCTGGTCTTCATGGCGGGCGAGGTCGTTGTCGGCCTGCTGGCCTCGTCGCTGGCCTTGTTGACTGATGCCGGGCACATGCTCACCGATGCCGCCGCGATCGCGCTGGCGCTCGTCGCTGCTCGTTTGGCCGCGCGACCGGCGCGAGGGAACCTGACCTATGGGCTGCGGCGGGTCGAGATCCTCTCCGCGCAGGCCAACGGGCTCACGTTGTGGGCCCTGGCAGTCTGGTTCGTCTACCAAGGAATCGCGCGTCTGCTGGATCCACCTCAGGTGGAGGGCCTGCCGGTGCTGATCACCGCCCTGGCCGGGGTCGTGGTCAACCTGGTCGCGACGTGGCTGATCAGTCGCGCGAACCGCACCTCGCTGAACGTCGAGGGCGCTTTCCAGCACATCCTCAACGACCTGTTCGCCTTCATCGCCACCGCCATCGCCGGCCTGGTCGTGGTACTCACCGGCTGGGTCCGCGCCGACGCGGTCGCCGCCCTGGTCGTCGCGGCTTTGATGGCCAAGGGAGGGTGGGGCCTGATTCGCGACTCCTGGCGGGTCTTCCTCGAGGCCGCCCCGCGCGGCGTCGACGTCGCCGCGATCGACGCCGACCTGCACGCCGTCGACGGCGTCGTCGAGATCCACGACCTCCACGTCTGGGAGGTGACCTCCGGGTTCCCCGCCCTGTCCGCCCACATCCTCCTCGACCCCGACCGTGACTGCCACGAACGCCGTCAGGTCATCACCGAACTCCTGCGGGAAACCTACGAGATCGACCACACCACCCTCCAGATCGACCACGTCGCGCCCGTGCCGTTCGTCCCCACCGCGGACATCGTCCGCCCCCCTGTTCAGAAGACAAGATGAACGCAGGCACCTCGCGCACCAGGCGGATTGGCCGTTTCGGTGCCGGTGCCGCCATCGCTGGCGGGACCCGGCTGTTGCTGCGGCGAATGGCCGGCGACTTCGAGCGTGACCATCGTCTCCGGCGCAGCACCGCCGTCGGGGTCTACGGCGCCTACGTTGTTCAGCTCGCCGCGGTCACCGAACTGGTCAGACACCCCCGCCTGCGAGTGCCGATCCCGCCGTTGGCGGGGCGCGTCCTCGGCGGGAGCCTGATCGCTGCCGGATCCGGGGCGCGATGTTCGGGCCGCGGACAGCTATCGCGATGCTCGCCGTGACCCAACTGTCCAGCAACGGCTCCCGTGCCTGGCTCAACCGCGACGAACTGGACCGACGGCTCATCGGCTGGTTCGCCATCGGGCGGTCCCCAGCGCCATCCTCGGCCGCGGCGTCTTGCTGACACACGCGCCACTCACAGGGCTGCAACGCGTCCTCGGCGCGTTCTTGATCCTGACAGTGGTCTGGCGACGCATGAACCCCCTCATCCCAAGGTGTGTCGCGCGTCGTTCCTCCATACCGGCAACCGGATCAGGAAGCACGCTCCCCCGTCCTCAGCATTGACGGCGGTGACCTCGCCCCCGTGGGCCTGGACCAGCGTGGCCACCACGGCGAGCCCGATGCCGGATCCACCGGTGCGCACGCGCTGGCCCCGGTAGAACCGTTCGAACACGTGGTCCAGGTCCTCAGCCGAGATCCCCGGTCCGTCGTCGCAGACGCTCAGCTCCACGTTCTCCCTCGACGCCCCAGTGGTGACCCGCACCGACCCTCCGGTTGGCACGAACTTTAAGGTGTTGGTCAGCAGGTTCGTCACCACCTGCTGCAGCCTCACCTCGTCGCCCCACACAGGCGATGGTTCTGGGCGCACTGTCAGCTGCAGCGCTTGTTCTTCGAACCTGCCGGCAAGAGCGTCGGCGACTCCCGATACGACGTCGGCCAGGTCGACTCGCGTGCGCCGCAGGTCGAACTGAACACTGTCCGCAGAGGTCATGGTTTCGAGGTCGGCGACGAGGCGACCCAGGCGCAAGGTCTCCTCGTGCAGGGAGCCGAACAGAGCCGGATCCGCCACAGCCACCCCGTCTTGCACAGCCTCGAGCTGGCTGCGCAGCACTGCGAGCGGTGTGCGCAGCTCGTGCGCCACGTCGGAGGCGAAAGCTCGCCGCACTGCGTCTTCTTGCTCCACGGAGTCCACAAGGTCATTGAAGGCCTGCGCCATCTGCGCGACTTCGTCCGTGCCGGTGACCACCGCTCGGCGGCTGCGGTCGCCGCCCCGGAGATCGCGCGCGGCACTGGTCAGCTCGGTGATCGGCCGCACGGTCCGCCGCGCGAGGACCACGCCGACGCCGGCGCCGATCCCACCGGCCAGCAAACCCCCGAGTGCGAGGAGCCAGTTGACCGACGTGCGGAACTCTCGGTCGGCCAACGGCACGGTGCCTTCTGGGAGGCTGACGAACAGTTCACCGATCGGGCGGCCGCGCTGCACCAAAGCGATCCGGTCCTCGGGCTGCAGTGGACCAAGGGAGTTCATGTCGCGATGCATCTGCGCCATCTCCGGCCCCATCTGCGCGTTCGCCCACGACCACACGGGCTTTCCCGACGGGTCGACCAGGCGCACCTCGGCACCGGTCATGGCCACCAGGGGCGCCAGCCCCTCGAGCCGCTTGACTTGCCAACCCTGAGGCGGTTCGTAGGCCGAGGTGAATGCGGTGGCGAGCTGTCGTTCACGAGCAGCCCCCTGCTGCTCGAGATAGGTGTCGAAGCGGCCACCGAACGCGATGTTCACCATCACGATGGTCAATAGGGCTGAACCGAGGGCGATCCCGACGAACGCCGCCGTCAACCGCCGGCCAAGGCTGTCAGGCATCCGCGGTCGGGCCGAACTTGTAGCCGACGCCGGGAACGGTCCGGACGAACACCGGGTTGCGGGGGCCCTCGCCCAGCTTGCGCCGGAGGTTCTTCACGTGAGCGTCCACGGTCCGCTCGTAGCCGTCGTAGTCATAGCCCTGGACCCTGTTCACCAGTTCGAAGCGTGACCACGCCCGCCCCGGCCGCGAGGCCAGGGCGACCAGCAGATCGAACTCGGTCCGAGTCAGCTCGACAGATTCCCCGTCGAGCTTGACCTCGCGGCTCTCCAGGTCCACGGCCAGTCGACCCTTCGCGTACGTCGTGGTGTTGGTCGCTCCTCTACCACCGGTGCGGCGCAGGACCGCCTCGACCCGGGCCACGAGCTCGCGTGGGCTGAAGGGCTTGGTGACGTAGTCGTCCGCTCCGAGCCTGAGACCCGAGACCCGGTCTCCCTCACTCGCGCGGGCAGTCAACATCACTACCGGAACATCCGATGAGCGGCGCAGAATCCGGATCACCTCCTCCCCAGGAAGGTCAGGTAGGCCGAGGTCGAGCACGACCAGGTCGGGGGCGACCCGACGCGCCACAGCCACGGCTTCGTCCCCGCAGTCGGCGACGAAGACCTGATAGCCCTCGCGCTCCAGATAGGTGCGGACCAGGTCTCGGATCTTCGACTCGTCGTCAACGACGAGCACCGTCCCGTGAGGCATGTTTGAACCTCTCGCGCTACTGGCCGGCGGGGACCGGCCCCAGGCCTCGCCCGGATGAACCCGTCCCTGACACCGCACCGGGTTCTGTCTCCCCCGCGCCCGGTCCCACGGGATCGGACGGCACCCGCCTTCGCGCCCGGATGAGCAGTGCGGCTCCCGCTGCCACCCAGAGCAGCGACCACAGCTGTGGTTGGGTCATCCCCAGCAGGACCGGCTTGTTGATCCGGACCTCCTCGACGAGGAGCCGGGCGACGCCCGAGAGAACGGCGTACAGCCCGAACACGGCCACCGGCGCCATCCGCATGCGTACAGACCACAAGAGCCCCGCGAGCACGATCGCAAACACCGACTCGTACAGGGCGGTCGGGTGAACCGGCACCAGGGTAGGCATCGTCCCATTCGGGAAATCCATCGCCCACGGCGGGTCCGAGGGCTTGCCATAGGTGCCGTCGCCCGCAAGGAAGCAGCCGATACGGCCGATACTGTACGCCAACGAGAGCGGAGCTGGGACCCGTCCACACCAGACGATGTTGTTTGCACAGCCATACCCCTACTTGCCTCGCAGCCATGACCGATGACTGCCGCGCGCCAGAGTCCAACGGGGCCAGCTGACATCGCAGCGGTCCGAGGTCACTTCCTCGAGGAAACGCCGCTTGACCCCTAGTCCATGTTCATCCCCGACATGCCCTTGCCCGACATGCCCTTGCCCGACATGCCCTTGCCCGACATGCCCTTGCCCGACATGCCAGGCATCTGGGCCATCGCGTCGGCCATCATCGACCGCATCTCGTTGCGCATCTCGGGATCCTTCATCATCTTCGACATCGAAGACACCATGTGACGCTGCGACTGCTCACCGGACATCACCTGCGACATGTCTGTGTTTGAGCCGGCGTCACTGCGGTCCTGACTCGCGACCGCCCACGCCGGACCGCCCACCAGCACCGCTCCGGCGACTACTCCAGCTGCGACCTGACTCATCGTTCGGATCACCATGTGAATCTTCCTTTCGGCGCGAACTCGTGTTCGCATCTCGTGTAATTCCTGCTTGACGTCGACGATCATGTCTGGCGCATGTGAAGTAACGATGCGCATGCTGTGCGGTTCTGATGGGGCCGCCGGGCCGCATCGCCCACACTGGTTACGGTTGGTCCCGGCGTCGCGGTCTTGTGGGCGCTCAGACGCGCGACCATCCCCCACTGGATCAGGTGAACTCGTCGACCACCAGCGCGCTTCCCGCGCCGCGACGACGGGATCGAGCATTCTGGGCGGCACGCACCGCCGGTACTGGGCTTGCGACGTGGTCGAGGAGAACTAGCCGTCCGCCGGGTCACAGCACCGGGGCCATGTCTGGTTCTCCCCACAGGAAGGTGAGCAGAACATTTCGGGAACCCGAGGAGTCCCCGAAAAAAACTTTCGCATCCGTGAACTCCTCTACTTACTCAGGGGCCGGTACTGGCCCGGCATTCCCGATGCCGACCATAGCCCCTGATCGGGGGGTATCACGACACGGCGTGGCGAATCGTGTGACGAGCAGGGGTAATCACATGGGTTCAGGCAGGCTACCCGTGGGGGGTAGCCACAGTGCGACTCGGCGCGTCCGCGGTTGAAGAAGGGCGATGATCGTGAAGAACCAGCACACAGACGAAGGCCAGGTAGCTCGCGATCCACACTCCAGTGCCCGCCCACGCGGGATGGTCGACGAGCCCGGGCGGCAAGGCCCGCGGCGGATGCGCCTGAGCGCAGTCGTGGTCGTGGTTCTGCTCGTGGGCACCGGGGCTGACTTCGGCAGCCGGATCGGCCGCGACCCGACGCTGGTCGATACTCGCCTGACCAGCGAGTCGGCGCCCACATCCTCGACCTCCAGCGCGGTGGAGAACAGCCGAGCCGACGGGCCCTCGCAATGCTCGACAAGCACCTGACCGACCTCGACCATGGAGCTCCCGATCTACGCAGGCTGCGCGATGCCCTACGCAACGCGCGTCGAGCCGCCGCGACGGCAGCCCAGCGATCGTCTGTCAGATCACCGAGTCCACCCGCAACGAGACGGCGCCCGGGCGACCCGGACCCATTGGGAGGCGCGCGGTCCGGCTACGAGTTGGCTCACGAGATCCAATCGGGGGGCCTGAGCAGTCCAGATTCGGCCAGATTCCCAGCGAGCGGTCACTGCCCATGGCGAACCCTCGAGGCAGGCGGCGAGGCCCTTGAGTGTGACCGATTTGGGTGGTCGCGCTAGGAACATGACCGCCCTTCGGGGAGGGCATCGACAGGGCCGCAAGAATAAGTGGTTCGCCCCGGTTCTCAGGCCACCCTTGATTCTGCGTTTCGCAGCTGCTAGTTGTACTCGGCACAGACGTTGGTGACACCTGGGCCTTGTGAAAGGTGAGGACCTCCGGGCTTAGTGGAGATGTCTAAGTCATCCACCGGCCCAGGAGGTCCTCGTG
>JAABUR0100008940.1_pt1 | contig 11419 bp, 4 predicted proteins | sample 5560091 | NCBI WGS metagenome assembly JAABUR01 (sample SAMN10711879, study PRJNA513375) | rock metagenome | isolation source: Antarctica rocks | place: Antarctica: Victoria Land, University Valley sud
GGCGTCGCCGTGACCGTTCCAGGTCACGAGGTAGGTGCCGGCACCGGGCTCGCCGGCTGGGACCGTCAGCTTGACGATCCGGCCTGACTCGTCGGTGATGTAGGTCCGGACGATCGCGCCCGACGGGGTGGGCGGTGTCGGTCACCTTCTCCTCGACGACGGCGTCGCCCTGGTAGCGCAGGTCGCGGGTGCGGGAGAGGACGCCGGCGGTGCCGCGGCGAGCATGGCCGCGGCGACCGGGAAGCGTGGTTCGAGCTTGGCGACGATCTCGTCGAGCTGCTCGCTGACCGTCGCCGCATCGGGCTGGGCGAAGATCGTCCGGATCGCGGCCAACACCATCTCGGCGCTGCCCTTCGGGATCCGGGTCAGGACGTTGCGCAGGAAGTGGACCCGGCAGACTCCCTCTGTCAACCTCCGGCCGTTAGGCGGCCATCGCCACCCGACGATCGAGCGCCGGATCGTAGGTCTGGCGGTCGAGCCAACAGCGCCAGAGGATCCGGCCCCAGCGGGCGCCAACGGAGCGAGTCGCCCGACTGTGGCTCTGACCACGCGCTCGCGCGGCGTCGTATGCCTGACGCGTCCAGGGCGAGATCCGGATCGAGGTCAGCATCCACTGGCCCCAGACCGCACGGAGGTGGTGGTTCGCCGCGTAGCGGAATCCGACCCGACGAGACGAGCCGGACTGGCGTGTGACCGGCGCGCGAGACCTGCCTCGGCCAAGAGGCTGCCAGGCGACGGGAAGCGGGTCCTGTCCTCGCCGATCTCGGCGAGCAGCGTGGCGGTCGTCACGAGCCCGGTGCCCGGAAAGCTCGCGAACAGGGCGGCGTCCGGATGACGCTCGAGGACGCCGGCGATCGCCGCCGCGTAGTCGTCGACGACCCGGCCTCAATGTCGCTCGTGCCCGGGCGATGCTCGCCCTGGTCGACCTGGGCGCCGCCTGGCAGCGCTCATCGGTGCACAGTGAGGCGGGACCGCTGGTCCCCATCTCGCACCGAGCGGAGAGCGCCTTGGCAGCGGCGATCGGCTGAGATCCTTCGGCAGGCCCGCGCCTCCGCTCGGGAGGCGAGCCTACACCGGCCCGACGGAGACGTGCCTTTTGAGCACCGGACGATGAGCGTCCCGGGTGGGCTCGGTCTAGGGACTCCTCTGTACTGGCCTGGTATGGCCCTCGTCCAGGTATGACCGGATCGCCGGGTCGGGGCTGCAGCGAAGTGCGTCAAGAACAGTCGATAAGCCTTGCGCCAGGGTGCGCGCAGCGAGGCGATGTGGCTCACGTGGACGTGACCGATTCGTGACCCGCTACGAGGCCAGTTTGGCCGCATGGCCCTGCAATCGATCACGACTCCGATGCTGAACCGCTTCTTGAACCAGCTCGATCGATCCCTCGTCTCGACGGGCGGCTTGGTGGCCTCAGCCAACGGACCGTTGACCACGTGATCCGCCAAGTGAAAGCTTTTCATTCGTGGAGCTGGGAGCAAGGCCTGGACGAGGCCCACGAGCTCCGTTCTTGAGGACATCCCGTGGCGGAGGAACGGCAGCCAGTGGGCGCAGCCCGAAGTCGGCTTCGAGAGCTGCTCGTTGGAGTAGGTGCCGGCCGTCTCCGAAGGTGATCGCGAGGAGTCAGCTCGCCGAGCACCGCCGGTTCAGCATCGCGACCGACGTCGCGGTCTACTTCTGCGACCCGCGGAGTCCCTGGCAGCGGGGCTCAAACGAGAACACCAACGGCCTGCTGCGGCAGCACTTCCCGAAGAAGACGGACCTCTCGGTCTTCAGCCAGGACGATCTCGATGCGGTGGCTGCTCGACTCAACGGCCGGCCTCGCAAGACGCTCGAGTACCGCACGCCCGCCGCTATGCTGGCCAAGGTCGTGGCGTCGACCGATTGAGACCGCCCACCATTCGGGGGGACAATCCTCGGACAGGCGATGGGCGCGTCGTGATCGAGTGGCCCCCACACTTACGTTTGGTCAAGCAGTGGAAGCTTGCCGACTTCACGCACGGTTCGCGTGTCGAATAGCTGTCCAGTCGACGTCGCCAACAGTCGACCCTCATCAGCGAAGACATACGGCTCGACCGTCGATAGGCGTGTGCGGTCGAGAACTTCCCCCGTGTCCGTCCAACGCACAAGAGTGTCAGAGTGGCTCCGGTTGACGTTGTGTTCGACACCAAGCCAGTGGTCGGCCTCGGCATCCCAGCCTACCCACGGCACGTTCGTCTCGTGACTACCGCGGTACGTCCACAAGCGCGTTCCCGACAAGGAATAGGCCGATAGCTCGGCCGGCTCGGGACCATCTGCGTCGGCACTGTCGCTGATGAGGACGCCCCCGGGTGAGAAGGCCGCGGCCAGGCTCGCAAAACCGGCGACCCGAGCGGTCCAAGTAATATGCCAGTCGGTCACATCGACACCCGCGACGCGCGAGGCCAGACGGACAGCACCATACGATCCAAGGGGAGATTGCCAGAAAGCACGGCCGCCGGGAATCTCGGCGATCCGCTGCCCAGTCGAGACATCGAGGATTTGGATCGGCCCGCGATCAAAGGCTACGGCCACGGCTGAACCGTCGCGGGCCGGAGCGACCAGCTGGATGCGAGGGAGTCGCGGCCGGACCCACCGACGACTACCCAAACCGGCATCGTATGCAGCGACCTCGCGTCGCTCCCAGCTCCCGGTGATTACAACGACACTGCCATCGAGCCCAACTACAGCAAGCCTCGGGCCTAAGGGATCGAGGGTCGTTTGCAGAGTCGCCACGTGCTGGAGGTTAGACAACGTCCAGACGCTCACCTCGCCGTCTAGGCGCGATGCCGCCATCACGCCGCCGGACAGCGATGCCGCAAGATCCAAGTACATCGTCAGTTACTCGGTCAGAGCTGCGCTGGAGTGGTCAGTAGTTGACACGGAGGCCAAACGCGCGGGATATGACGCGCCCGAAGTTCAAAACCACGGACCTCGGCGGCCTCGTTGCAATCAACAGCTCCCACACTCTGTTGTAGATATACGCTTCCCGCTGGTGTGAGGCCGAGGGCCACCATGCCCCGTAGCTCGGGTTGTGAATGTTGATGCCGCGGGATCGAAAGAACCAGTCAAATTTCTGTGGGAAGACGTGGTGAGCTTGCGCAATGTACCCAGGCCGCACACCGGTCAGCCTAGACAGGTTCTCACGGAAATTGTAGGCGGTGGGCGACCGCAAGATCGGGTTTCGCGCGCCGTAGTGGACAGTTGACCAAAACCTCTGGAGGATCGGTACGGTCCGCTGAGCGGCCGTTTGAACCGCGGGAGCGATCGCTCGCGCCGCAGCTGCGATCGCCGGCGCCGCAATCATGACGGCGCGAGCGATGATGATGATAATGCACCAAGGACAGCGCCCGGAGGGATCCACTTTGGTGACCGGGTTTCCATCGGCATACCCGTACGCATTCGCCTCCGCGGCGCTCGGATCGGGCTGCAGGAAGCGGCCGATGCGCGGGCTGTAGTGGCGGGCCGACATGTAGTGCAGGCCGAGCCCGCTGAAGTCGTCCCACTGCACGCCGTACGCCCCGACGTAGAGGTAGTGGAAACCGAGGTCCGGGATGGCGTTGTAGGTGGCCGTCGTCGGCGTGCCCCAGGTCGAGTAGGTGTAGCTGTTAGCCAGGGTGAGCGTGCCGTCGGCGTTGATCCGGTGGACGGCCAGGGCGTCGCCGTGACCGTTCCAGGTCACGAGGTAGGTGCCGGCACCGGGCTCGCCGGCTGGGACCGTCAGCTTGACGATCCGGCCTGACTCGTCGGTGATGTAGGTCCGGACGATCGCGCCCGACGGGTGGGCGGCGTCGGTCACCTTCTCCTCGACGACCGCGTCGCCCTGGTAGCGCAGGTCGCGGGTGCGGGAGAGGACGCCGGCGGTGTACTCCTTGATCTGGGTCCGGTGGCCCTCGCCGTCGTAGGTGAAGGCGAGCTGGTCGTTGGAGCCGCTCTCGACCGCCGTCGTCAGGCGCCCCTCTGAGTCGTAGGCGTAGGTCCAGCCGTTGAACGCGTTGACGTTGCCGTCGCTGTCGTGGCCGACGTTGCCCAAGGTGCACGAGGCGGCAGTGCCGGTCTCGGCGTCGCACAGCTGGCCGGAGGCTGAGTAGGCCTGGTTGGTGGTCAGCCCGCCGGCCAGCGCGGTCAGCCGGTTGCCCGGGTCGTCATAGGTGTAGGTCTCGTCGCCGCTCGTGGTCGGGCAGCCGGTCGTCGTCTGGCGGGCGCGCAGCCGTCCGAGCGCGTCGTAGCAGTAGTTGTAGGTGGTGGCCCCGCTGCCGGTCGCGGTCTCGGTGACCTGGGTCCGGTTGTCGGTGTCGTCGTAGGCGTAGGCCGACGAACCCGTGGCGGTCGGGCTGCCGCAGCTGTGGTCGGTCGCCGGAGCGGCGCAGAACTGGTGGCTGACCGAGGTCAGGCGGTGACGCGTGTCGTAGGCGTGGCGGGTCTGGTGCTCCTTGGCTCCCGACCCGGTCAGCACGAAAACGCCCTCCGGCTGGTAGTTGTGGTCGGGGTCGTAGGTCGTGGTCGTGCCGGTCGAGGGGTCGACGAGCTCGATCCGCTGGCTGCGCGCGTCGTACTCCGAGGTCGTGGCGACGCTCGGCGGGTTCGTCCACGGCGTCGTGTCGGCCGGCAGGCAGGCGCCGACCGTGATCGCGGGCTTCCAGTAGCAGCGGTCGGTCGGGTTGCCGGCCGGGTCGTAATTCGTCTTGGCCGTCGAGCCGTCCGGGCGCGCCTCGGCCACGACCTGGTCGAGCGGGTTGAGCGTGAAGCTTGTCGTCGACGCCACGCCGCCGGTGCGGACCGCCGCCGTCAGCCGGCGCCCGGCCGAGTCCAGCGTGTCGTCGGCGGTTCGGTCGCCCAGGCCGGCCCCCGCCGTGACCTCGCTCCGCGTTCGCCGGCCGAGCCCGTCGTAGGTGTGAATCACGGTTCGGGTCTCGGCGCCCGACGCGCAGCTGTCGCCGGCGAGCCCGGACGTCTCGGTCAGCGCGAGGTCGCGGTAGTCGTAGGTGGCGGTGGCGCAGGTGAACTCGTCGTCGGTCTCGATCGTTCGGCCGCCGACGTCGTAGCCGAAGTCGGTCAGTTGGCCTGAGCCCGTGGCGAACCCGGTCTCCTCGGTGTCGCCGCGGTCGAGGGCGTCGTAGGTGCGGCGAGTGGTCGAGGCGACGTCCGGGCTGCTGCCCGACGCCTCGGTCGCGTCGACCTGACGGCCGAGCTCGTCATAGGTCGTGGCCGTCCATCCGAGGCTCGCGTCGGCGACTTGACGGCGGTCCTTGGCCGTCACCGCGCGGCCCGCCGCGTCATACGTGGCGGACGATGTCGCGGCCGCCGCGCCCGCGCCCGCGCCGTCGACGTCCTCGAACGTCCGTGTCGTCCGGCCAGCCCGGTCGTACTCGCTCGCCGTCGCGACGCCGCCGAAGTCGGTGATGCTGCGCGCGGCGCCGAGCTCGTCGTAGGTGGTCGTCGAGGACTTGGGCGCCGCGGTGTCGCCCGGCGAGCGCGGCGCCTGCTCGGTGAGGGCCTGGTTCAGGGCGTCGAAGCTGGTGCGCCCGACGTAGTCGTCGGCGTTGAGGCCCGTGCCCTTGGCGAGCTCGATCGCCCGGCGCGGGTCGGCCGTGCTGACCCGATTGCCGGCCGTGTCGTAGGTGTGGACGGTGGTCAGATCGGTCCGCGCGTTCGTCGTCGCGTTCGGATCGATGTCGTCACCTGAGCCCGCGACCGTGCCGTCGGCGTAGTTGGCGATCTCCTTGGTCTGGCTCCCGTTGGCGTCGTACTCGAACCCAGTGGCCCGCGCGTCGAGGAGCGTACCGCCGGCGGCGTAGTTGGCGCGCGTCTCGCGGATCACCCGGCCATAGGCGTCGTACGTGTAGCTGGTCGTGACGTCCTCGACGTGGCCGTTGGCCCCGCCCGCGACCCCGTCGACGTAGTTGCCGATCGTCTTGAGCAGGAGCAGGCCGTTCGCGTTCGTCGCGCAGGCCGCGTCGTAGCAGTGGCGCGTGATCGTCCGCTGGGTGGTCGAGCCCTCGAGGCTGACCGTCTGCTGGGTGACGTCGTCGTTGGCGTTGTAGACATAGTCGGTCCAGCGGTCGTCGGTCGCGCTGAGCGGCTCAACGACCCGGGACACCAGCCCGAGCGACCCTGCCAGGTAGCTGTAGGTCGTCGTCCGGGCAGGGGTCGACAGCAGGGCGCCGTTGTTCTGGGTGACCGCGGTCGACTCGGTCGGGAACGACGCGTTGCCGTAGGCCGTGACCTCCTCGATCCAGGTCGTGCCGAGCTTGCGCTTGACCGAGGTGACCCGGCCGTACGCGTCGGCCGCGACCGGCACCGCGTAGCGGCTCGTGCCGTCGGGCGTGCCCTGACGGAGCACCTCGACGAGGCCGGTCGTCCGGCTGAACGTGTTGGCCGGGTCGAGCCCGTCGTACTGCTCGGCGTCGCGGACGTTGCGGACCTCGCCCGTTCCCGCGTTGTCGATCTGGGTCGTGACCGGCCGGAGGGCCGTGCCGAGCGTCCCCGTCGACGAGTCGAAGGTCGTGTAGGTCTGGGCCTTGGTGAGGGTGGTGAGGTAACCCGCCGTGTCGTAGGTGAGGCAGGTCAGGTGGCTCAGGGTGTGGGTCGTCTGGCCGGTCGTCGGGCAGACCGAGGCCGTGTTGAGCGGGCCGGCCCAGCCGGCCAGCCGCCCGGTCGCGTCGTAGAAGAAGCGCTGGGAGCGCCGGGCGCCGGTGCTGGTGGTCTGGACGACGCCGCCCGAGACGTACGCCCAGTCGGTGATCTGGGTCACCCGGTCGGGCGTCGCCGCCGTGTCCCAGCTCAGCTCGACGTAGCGCCCGGCCGGGTCGGTGATCCGGTACAGGTTCGCGTTCGCGTCGTAGCTGAGATCCACGCCGTTGCCGTGGCGGTCGGCCTCGCGCACCAGCCGGGCGGCGGTCGTGCCGACGAGGTCGAAGCTGTCCCTGGCCTTGCCCCGGTAGGTGAGGGTGAACTCGGCCGCCTGGGCCGTGTCCTTGACGAGGGTCGCGTAAATCGTCGGCGGGCGGGTGTAGGTCGTGACCGTGCCGACCGTGACCGGGTTGGTGAAGGTGTGACGGGCGCCGGTCTGGTCGATGAACGTCACGCTGGTCGTGCCGTTGACGACCAGCCGGCGGCCCATGTCGAGCCGCCAGCCGCGGCCGAAGCCCGCGTTGTCGGGCTCCTGCGCGTTGTAGGTCAGGCCGAGCGAGAGGGTGTTGCCGCGGTAGGGCAGCGAGACGATCGGGTGCGCGACGAGCGCGTTGAGGGTCGAGGCGTCGACCGAAAGCGAATCGCCCGCGCCGAGGTCCCAGCTCTCGTAGCGGTGCTGAGCCTGGCTGCCCAGGAGTGACAGGTCGTAGGTGAAGGTGCCCTCGGTCCAGCTGCTCCAGGCGCCGCCGACCGTCTTGGCGGTAACGCGCCAGTGGTACGTCGTGCCCGACGTCAGGCCGGCCTCGAGCGGGATCGTCCAGGTGCCGCCCGAGCCGAACACGGCGCCGCTCTGGGCGACGATCGCGGTGAAACCGCTGTCGGTCGCGACCTGGGCCTGGTAGGTCGTCTGGCCCCAGGCCGGGTCGCGCGTCCAGTTCAGGGTCCGGCTGCCGGTCCGGCCGCCGTTGGGGTAGCCGAGGGTGATCGGGTCGTGGTGGGTGACGTACAGCCGGGGCGTCGTCGAGTGGACCTCCTCGGACGCGAGCAGCCGCTTCCAGTAGGTCGCCCCGCCGCCGTTCGTGTCGAGCCACACGCCGAAGTTGTCGACGTCCGAGTCGACCCAGTCCTGGACCCAGTTCTTGACGTCGAAGACGCACGACAGCGTGGTCGACTCGGCGCACGTGATGTACTTGGAGCCGGTCGTCGTCCAGGTTGGCTTGTTGGTCCAGGTCGCGCCGGTCTCGGTCCAGTCCGAGGTGATCAGGCGGGCCCACACGCCGCGCTCCTCGGGCGCGTCGTAGTAGGCGTGGTAGGGCCGGAGCTTGAGCTCGGCTGCGTCGATGACCTGCCCGGCGACGCCGCTCATGCTGAACTTCATCAGGGCGTGGTTGCGGTAGGTCGCGTCCGACGGGCTGAGCCCCAGCCACATCTCGTAGAAGTAGGGCGAATCGGGGCGCTGGTAGTTGGCGTAGTTCTGGCCGGCGTTGCCCTCGTTGACGAAGGTGTCGCCGAAGGTGTTCGTGCCGGCGTTGACGAGGGTCGTCGAGGGGTCGACGTAGACCGGGTAGACCGCGTTGCGAAGCCAGGCCGCGTCGTCGACGCTGACGGTCACCGTCGGCCGGCCGTCGAGCGCCGTACCTGTCTGGTAGCGGAGCGCGCTCGTCGTCCGGCCCGAGCCGGTCAGCGCGTCGGGCGTCGAGTCGACCGCGTACGGCGCGGCGACGAGGGCCTTGACCGTCCCGTCGGCGTCGCGGACCTCGAGGCCGCCCCGCCCGTCGGCCACGAGCGAGGCGCCGGCCGGCAGGTCGAGTACGAACGTCCAGGCCGCGACCAGCGGCGCGCGCTCGAGGACGAGGAAGACGTTGGCCCCGTCGGCCCGGGCCACGACCCGCAGGTCGGCGTCCGGGAAGACGGAGGCGACGTCGGCCGCGGGGCCCGCCGCCACCGGGCGCGCGCCGAGTATTGAGAGGACCTGGCCGCCGACGAGCGGCGACCAGGCGAGCTCGAAGCCGTCGGCCCCGGCCAGGCGCAGGACGCCCGCCTGGTCGCCCGCGGCGGCGACCCGGACGGTGACCGGCGAGCGGTCGACGAGGACCGCCTCGCCCGACGCCCGGAACCTCACGTCGATCGGCTGGTAGGGCGCGTCCGGCTCGGGGCGGTAGAAGACGGCCTCGCTGAACAGCTCGGTCACGAGCCTGCCGTCGCCCAGGTCGAACGTCCGGCTGGTCTCGGTCCGCCGGTCGACGAGCTCGGTCTCGGGATCGAGGGGCCCGACCGGCTCACCGGTCGGCAGGGGCGCGGGTTCGACCGGTTCGGCCGGAATGGGAGAAGGGGCAAGCGTCGGGGATGGCTGGGGCTCGGGCGTCGGCGACGGCGACGGCGACGGGACGGTCGTGGCGGTCGGATCGGGCGTCGGCTGGGACGAAGGCGCCGGCGAGGCCGCGGGTGTCGGCGATGGGATCGGGGCAGGCTTCGACGGTGCTGGCGATGCCGGGGCCGGGCTCGTCTCCGGTGACGGCGAGGCGGCGAGGGCCGGGTTGGGCGTAAAGGTGCCTAGTCCGCCGATCAGCAGCGCCACGAGGGCGATCGCAATGAACCTGCCGGGTGTACGCAACGGTGGGGCCCTCGTCCGCGACTCCCGATGTGCCGTGAGGGCGGCAGGTCTCCGGAGCCACGGAGAACCGTAGGCTCGCAAGCGAGCCGGGGGCAGTAGGGGAAACCCTTACTTGGCGGGCGGAATGGGGCGAAGGGGGGCGGGCGCGCAGCGGGAATCGCGGGAAGAGGTTTTCCCTACTGTGCGCCGCTCGGAGGCGACGTCTCCTTCCGGGCGGTCAGCGCTTCGTGCGACCGTGCTGTTTGCCCTCAGCTTCGTCTTGCTCGTATCCGCCACGCCTGTCGCTGCGGTTACGACCTACCCATCCGGATCGCAGTCGCGCTCACCGTCGTAAATCTTCCGCAGGTCGTCGACGGCTTGTCCTTGTACGGCGAGAGCGTCTCTCGGCCTTCGATCATCAAGGCTGCGCATGCCCGCTCGGCCGGGAAGTCCGACTCGACCTACACGGCGTGTCGCCGTCGAAACTGGGTGGATATGGGTCAACAAGACGGATCGATCCGTTCCACGAGAGCGAATACGCCGCATCGGTGGCCGGACGCCGATCGGGCAACTTGGCGCTTGACGCAAGGGGACGCGATCGCCGCGAGCGATCAGGGACGCTGGAGGTTCTACGTCGAGCGGCCAGCGGGTGAGGCAGTGAACGTCGTCATCGCGAGCAGCCGGTATGGAAACAAGTAGCTGAAGGCCACGGCGGACGGCGACCAGCCCAACAACCTGCTCTCGCTACCGGACTGCCTCTGAGCACCGCGGCGGCACGAGCACCGGAGCGCCCGACTAGTTTACGCGAGGTAGGCGAGAAGTGACGGAAACATGACCAGGGCACCAGCGTCCAGGGCATCGATCGCATCCAGCTCAGCGAGGCATCCGGGCGGGAGGATCGGCAAGCTCACACCGTCGGCGGTCGACGCCAGCTCCCGGGTCGACCAGCGCATACGGTCATCCGACCATGTCACACCCAGCGGATCGGCGTGGACTCGTGCGTCGACCGCTGTCAGGAAGAGCGGGCCACCGTCGACCTGCTCAGGCCCGTTCGCGAGCCCGTGGATCGTCCGAGCCCGGCGCTCCGATTCGACGACGAAACCGACGTTGACCGGCAGGTCGCGCGCCCGGGCGAAGGTGGAGCGGTAGCGGCTGATCTTGTCGGCCAGCACCTCGCCGCGCTCGGTCCCGAGGTCTCGCTCGATGAACAGCGCGATCGACCGGTCTCCGACCCGGACGCCGGCGAGCGCATCCGGCCGCAGGAAGCCGTCGAACAGCTGGCCGCAGGCGCGCTCGGGGATCCAGGCGAAGATGCCCTCGCCCCTCGATGGATCGCCGGCCTGCAGAAAGGCGGCGAACAGGTCGTGCGTCGCGAGCTGATGGACCGCGGTGGAGGGCGGCATGTCCCGTGCGCGATCGGGGCGACCGGCCGGCCAGGCGAGCCGTTCCACATCGAGCCGGGCCTGGCGGGTCAGCACGTAGGCGTGGCGTCCACGTGGCCGGTGCATGCCGGCGGCCCAGAAGCCGCGCAGGATGCCGAGCTCGGCCAGCCGGGCCAGCCGCCGCTGCGCCGTCCGCAGGTGACCGTAGGAGAGGAGCGCGGCCAGCTGCGCCGTGACGATGTCGCCAGACAGCAGCCACAGCAGCAGCTGGCGATCGCGCTCGGGCAGGGCCGACCAGATGGCGTCGGCCGGGGTGGAGCGTAGCGAGTCGGGTTTCCCGGCAAGCGCACCCTGAGCACGATTCGGTGTCGCGCTCATCGTCACCCTGCTGACACCTATGTCGCCGATGAGCGCGACGATGAGGACGACAGCTGCGCGCCACCCGCTGGCCGCCCATCACGCTCGTCGCTCAGCCGTCGAACCCGGTCGCCCAAGCCGAGGCGGGGGGGCTCGGGCAGGACGTCCGCGGTCATCACCACCGACTCGCCCCCGAGCTCGGTCCGGACGGCCATCCGGAAGCGCGGCAGGTTGACCAGGTCCCGCTCGGTCAGCGGAGCCATCAGATCGCCCAACAGCCGGACGTCCTCGCTCGAGGGCTGGAGCAGCATCGTCGTCGCCACGTTCGCCCGGATGGCGCTCTGCAGCTCCTGACCGAGGGCCTTCATGTACTGGGTGGCCATCGTGATCTGGAGCCCGAACTTGCGACCCTCGGCCGGCGTGGAGCGGAGCGACGTGG
>JAABUR0100008947.1_pt1 | contig 11413 bp, 11 predicted proteins | sample 5560091 | NCBI WGS metagenome assembly JAABUR01 (sample SAMN10711879, study PRJNA513375) | rock metagenome | isolation source: Antarctica rocks | place: Antarctica: Victoria Land, University Valley sud
CCGAGGACATCTCCCCCTCCAAATAGAGAAAGAAAAAGACCCTCCCGGCTCGCGCCGAAGAGGGCCTCCTTCAACGCCGCTCTAAGCAGCTATCAGCTCCCACGCGGCGTCGGAGCGGCGAAGAACTCGTCCAGCACCGGGGCGAGGACCTCCGGCGCGACGGCGTGCGTCTGGCCCGCCAGCGTCCGGCGGCGCGCGTCGGGGAGGATCTCCACGAGCGCCCGGGCCTGAGCGGACAATGGGCGCGGTGTCCGACGCGCTCGCGCTCATTCTCGCCCTCGCCCTGCTGGTCGTGTCGCTCGGCGCAGCGGTCGCGCGGCCGCGGTGGCTGCCCGAGGCGGTCGCCGCAGCGGGCGGGGGAGCCGTGCTCGTTGCGTCCGGCGCCATCAGCGTCGCGGGCGCGCGCCACGCGCTGGCGGACCTGGCTCCGACCGTCGGCTTCCTGGCCGCCCTGCTCGTGCTCGCGGAGGGCTGCCGGCGCGAGGGGCTGTTCGCGGCCGCCGGCGCGCTGATGGCGCGCCACGCGCGCGGGCGGCCGCGGCGGCTGCTCGCGCTGGTGTTCGGCGTCGCGGCCGCCGTCACCGCCGTGCTCAGCCTCGACGCCACCGTGGTCCTGCTGACGCCGGTCGTGTTCGCCACCGCGACGCGCCTGCGGACGTCGCCGCGGCCGCACGTCTACGCCTGCTCGCACCTGGCCAACTCGGCTTCGCTGCTGCTGCCGGTCTCGAACCTCACGAACCTGCTCGCGTTCGGGACGAGCGGGCTCTCGTTCACGCGCTTCGCCGCGCTGATGGCCCTGCCGACGCTGGCCGTGCTCGCGGTCGAGTGGCTCGCGTTCTCGCGCTTCTTCGCCACCGAGCTCGACCGGCCGCGGGCGGCTCGCCGGGCGGTCGCCGAGGCCCGGCCGCTGCCGCCGCCGCGCGCGGCGCTGGCGGTGCTCGCGCTTACCCTGGCGGGCTTCGCGCTCAGCGCGCCGCTGGGCCTGGCGCCGGCCTGGGTCGCGGCGGCGGGCGCGGCCGCGATCACCGTCCCGGCGCTGCTGCGCGGCGCGGCCGCGCCCGCCGCGCTCGCGCGCGCCGCCGAGCCGGGCTTCCTCGTCTTCGTGCTCGGCCTCGGCGTGATCGTGGCCACGGCGAGCGACCGCGGCCTCGCGTCGGCCGTCCACGCGGTCTTCCCCGACGGCGACTCGCTGGCCGCGCTGCTGCTCGCCGCCGCGCTCGCGGCGCTTCTGGCCAACCTCGTCAACAACCTCCCGGCCACGCTGATCCTCGTCCCCGTCGCCGCGGTGGCCGGCCCGCTCCCGGTGCTCGCCGTCCTCATCGGCGTCAACGTCGGGCCGAACCTGACCTACGCCGGGTCGCTCGCCACGCTGCTCTGGCGGCGGGTGCTGCACCGTGGCGACACTGACGTCGCGCTTGGGGAGTACGTCCGGCTCGGGGCGCTCACGGTGCCGGCGGGTGTCATCGGCGCGACGGTCCTCCTATGGTGCGGGGCGCAGGTCCTGCTCTGAACATGCGCACGCTCGTCTGGATCGTCGAGGACACCTGGGAGGCCACCGTCGCCGAGGCCGCGGCGGTCGTGCCCGCGGAAAGCGCGATCACGCTGCTGCACGTCGCTCCGGCCGGGGTCGAGGAGGTCGCCGGCGGTGCGCAGCACGGCCTGCTGGGCCGGCGGCGCCACGGGCCGGCCGCGCCGTTGCGCGCGATCTCGGAGGCGTCGGCGCGCGAGCTGCTCGAGGAGGCGCGGGAGCGGCTGGGGCGCGAGGCGGAGCTGATGCACCGCCGCGGCCGCGTCGAGCGCGAGGTGGTCGAGGCCGCACGGGACGCCGACCTGCTCGTGCTCGCCCGCGACGGCGACCGCCGGCACGCCGGCCCGCACAGCCTCGGCCCGACCGTCCGGTTCGTCGTCGACCACGCGACCTGCCGCGTGCTGCTCGTGTGGCCCTGAGGCCCGGCTAGGTCAGCGCGCCGGCGGGCAGCACGAAGCGGCGCGGGGTCTCGGCGCCGCTGGTCTGGCTGAAGCGCGCGCCGTGCAGGCCCCCGCTGGGAGCGGCGGCAACCATCTCCTCCGGCGCGCCGTCATGGGCCAGGATCCACGTCATCACCGCGTCGAAGTCCGCCCCGGCCGCCAGGATGGCGGCGCGCTCGACCACGGTGCCGCCGGACGGGTGCCGGCGCGACAGGCGGGTTACCAGGCTGCGAATCTCGTCGTCGTCCACGGTCTCCAGCCTAGACGCCTGCACGGGGAACGCAAGCGATGCGCCCGGGCGAGGTCTAGGCGCCGGTCCGCAGCATCAGGGTGAACACGGGGCGCGGCGCGGCGCGGGTCACCGTGAGCCGGCCCCCGTCGGCATGCGCGAGCGAGCGCGCGAGCGCGAGCCCGATCCCGTGCCCCTCGGCGGCATCCGAGCGGCGCTCGAACGTGTCCTCCGGCGCGCCGGTGAGTCCTGCGCCCTCGTCGCCGACGTCCACCGCGAGCCACCCTTCGACCTCGCGGACGGTCACGGTCACCGGCCCGCTCCCGTGCCGATCGGCGTTGGAGAGGAGCACGTCGAGGACCTCGGAGACGACCCCGGGCGACGCGGCGGCCACGGGGTGGGCGGAGTGCACGATCGTGCGCAGCGGTCGGCCGCGGTCCGCGAGCACGCCGCGCCAGCGCTCCTCGACGCCGTCGAGCAGCGCGCGCAGGTCCGCACGCGCCCCTTGCCGCGGCCGGTCGCGGGCGACGGAGAGCAGCGTCTCGATCGTGCCCTGCAATCGCTCGACCTGCCCCAGCGCGGCGGTCAGCTCGGGGCTGCCCGCCCCACCCAGCTCCATCGCCTCGAGCTCGAGTCGCAGCGCCGCGAGCGGGGTGCGCAGCTGGTGGGAGGCATCGGCGCTGAACGAGCGCTCGCGGCTGACGAGGTCGTCCAGGCGCTGCGCGGTCGTGTCCAGCGCCGCTCCGACGGCGTCGACCTCCGGGACGCCGGACCGGGAGGAGCGCACGGTGAAGTCGCCCTCGCCGAGCCGCCGCGCGCTCGCGCCCAGGCGCTCCAGCGGCCGCGCCAGACGCCGGCCGAGCACGAGCGCCGCCAGCACCGCGGCGGCCACCAGCGCCGCCGCGAGGGCGGCCAGCGCCAGCCACGCGCGGTGCGTGCGGTCGCTGACCGCCTCGTCGCTGCGGGTGGCGCGGACCGCGCCGGTCACGCGCTCGCCGGTCAGCAGCGGGACCGCGACCTCCAGCCGGTCGGGCGCGGACCGGTCGGCCGCCCGGCCGCTCGCGAGGGCCTCCCGGACCAGGTCGTCGGCGACCGCCGGGCCGCGGCCCGCGACGCGGATGCCCTCGCCGTCGTAGGCGGCTACGGCGTCGGGGCCGCGCGGCAGCTCGACCGGGTCGCCGGGAGCGGCGCTCACGTCGATCGCGCGCGTCGCCGCGAGCGTGTCGCGCTGCAGGCGCGCGAGCTCCTCGTCGCGGTAGGAGCTGCGCAGCACCAGGCCGAGCGGAACGGCGAACAGCACCACCGCGGCGGTCGCGACGGCGACGATGGCCGCGACGAGCCGGCGCCTCACGCGAGCTCGAAGCGGTAGCCGACGCCGCGCAGCGTCGTGATGGCGTCCGAGCCGAGCTTCCCGCGCAGCGTGAGCACGTGGGTGTCGAGCGTCTTGGTGGAGCCCATCCAGTCGGTGTCCCAGACCTCGCGCATGAGCCGCTCCCGGGTCACCGCGCGGCCCGCCTCACCGACCAGCAGCGCGAGCAGGTCGAACTCCTTCGGGCGCAGCGCGAGCTCCTCCTCGCCGCGCCACGCCCGGCGCGCGGCGACGTCGAGCCGCACGTCGCCCGCCTGCAGCGGCTCGGCGCGGTCGGCGGGCGCGGCGGCGTCGATGCGGCGCAGGTGCGCGCGCACGCGTGCGAGCAACTCGGAGAGCCGGAACGGCTTGACGAGGTAGTCGTCGGCGCCCGCGTCCAGGCCCGCGACCACATCGAGCTCGTGGTCGCGGGCGGTGAGGATCACGATCGCCAGCTCCGGCCGCGCGGCGCGCAGGCGCCGGCAGACGTCGATCCCGTCGACGTCGGGCAGCCCGAGGTCGAGGATCACCAGGCCGGTCTCGGAGCCCACCTCGGCCACGGCCGTCCCGCCCCGGCTGAGCCGGCGCACGTCGTAGCCCTGGGAGTCGAACACGCGCACGAGCCCCGCGGCGATGGCGTCGTCGTCCTCGACGAGCAGGATGCGATGCCGCTGCACTCCACGACGGTAGCCGTCCGCGGCCGAGCTTTGACCTGGCGTTGACCTGGCCGTCGCCGCGCGCTGACCTGCCGGACCTACGGTCGTCGGCATGCGAATCCGTACCACGCTCGCCGCCGGTGCCGCGATCCTCTTCCTCGGGGCCGCCGGCTGCGGCAGCTCCTCGTCCGGCGGTTCCCAGCCCGTGGACCCGAACGGCGCGGAGGTCACCCCGCCGGGCGACATCCCCGACAACCAGGCGTTCGTGGCGTACTCGCCGCCGGGCGGCGGCTACTCGGTCAAGGTGCCCGAGGGCTGGGCGCGCACCCGCGTTGGCGGCGCGGTGACGTTCACCGACAAGCTCAACTCGATCCGCATGGAGAGCAAGTCGGCGAGCGGGCCGCTGAGCCTGGCCGCCGCCAAGCGGCAGGGGCGCGGCACGGTCACGCGCGCCAAGCGCACCGCCGGCACGGCGATCCGCTGCGTGTACACGGCCGCGGGCAAGCCCGACGCGGTGACCGGGAAGCGGCGCACGAACGCCGTCGAGCGCTACGTCTTCTTCCACCGCGGCCGCGACGTCGTGCTCACGCTGACCGGGCCGAAGGGCGCCGACAACGTCGATCCGTGGCAGCTCGTCACCGACTCGCTGCGGTTCACGCGATGAGCGCCGTGCTCGAGGCCGAGAGCCTGTACCGGTTCTTCCACGCCGGCGACGACGAGACGCTCGCGCTGCAGGGCGTGACGCTCAGCGTCGAGCCGGGCGAGGTGGTCGCGGTCACGGGCCCGTCCGGCTCGGGCAAGTCGACGCTGCTGAGCTGCCTGGCCGGGCTCGACGAGCCGGACGGCGGCATGGTCCGGATCGCGGGCGAGCGGCTCTCGCGCCGCTCGGAGGCCGAGCGCGCCGGCCTGCGCGGCCGGCGGATCGGCGTGCTGTTCCAGCAGTCCAATCTCGTCGGGCACCTGTCGGTGGCCGACAACGTCGCCCTGGCGCAGCGCCTCGGCGGCCCCGGCGATGCGGCGGCGTCCCGTGCCGCGGTGCTCGAGTGCTGCGGGATCGCGCAGCGCGCGCACGCCCGGGCCGCCCAGCTCTCGGGCGGCGAGCTCGCGCGTGCGGGGCTGGCCGTCGCACTCGCCAACGACCCGGCGGTGATCCTCGCCGACGAGCCGACCGGCGAGCTGGACTCCGTCACCGCCGTGCGTGTCCTGGAGCTGCTCCGCGAGCGCGCCGCCGCCGGCGCGGCTGTGCTTGTCGTGACCCACGCGGCCGGCGTCGCCGCCGCCACCGACCGCGAGATCCACCTGCGCGACGGGCGCGTGACGGCATGACCGTCGCCGAGCCGCTCGTCCGCTGCGCGGGCGCGGCCCGGACCTACGGCTCCGGCCCGTCGGCGACCGTCGCGCTGCAGCCCACCGACTGCGACCTGCGCCCCGGCGCTCGGGTCGCGCTCGTCGGCCCGTCCGGATCGGGCAAGTCGACGCTCGTGCACCTGATGGCCGGGCTCGACGAGCCGACGGTCGGCACGGTCTCCTGGCCCGCGCTGGGCGAGCGGGCGGCGCTGCGGCCCGGTCCCGTCGCGGTCGTCTTCCAGGGCCCGAGCCTGCTGCCGCCGCTCACCGTCGCGGAGAACGTCGCGCTGCCGCTCGTGCTCGGCGGCATGGCGGACCGCGAGGCGCAAGTCCACGCGCGCGTTGCACTCGAGCTGCTCGGCCTGGGCGACCTCGCCGCGAAGCTGCCCGAGGAGATCTCCGGGGGCCAGTCCCAGCGCGTGGCCGTCGCCCGCGCTCTGGCGGGCGAGCCCCAGCTGATCCTCGCCGACGAGCCGACCGGCCAGCTCGACCGCGAGAACGGCGCCGCCGTCGTCGAGCAGCTGCTGGCGGCCACCGAGCACGCGAGCGCCGCGCTGCTCGTCTGCACGCACGACCCCGAAGTCGCCGATCGCCTGCCCGAGCGCTGGGAGATCCACAACGGCCGCCTCGAGGAGCCCGCATGGTCGCGCTGACCTGGCTGCGCGGGCTGCTCGCCCGCCGCCGCGCCCGGCTGCTGTCGACCGCCGCCGGCGTCGCCGTCGGCGTGGCCCTGCTCGCGTCGATCGGCACCTTCCTGTCCTCGACCACGGCGCAGATGACCCAGCGCGCCGTCGCGCGCGTGCCCGTCGACTGGCAGGTGCAGGCCCAGCCGGGCGCCAAGCCGGCGGACGTCCTCGCCCAGGTCAAGGCCTATCCGAGCGTCCGCCGCGCGCTGCCCGTGCAGTTCGCCGCGACGACGGGGCTGGAGGCCACCGCGGGCGGCTCGACCCAGAAGACCGGTCCGGGCAAGGTGCTCGGGCTGCCGGCCGGCTACGGCGCGGCCTTCCCGGGTCAGCTGCGCACGCTCTCGGGCGCCGGCGACGGCGTCCTGCTCGCGCAACAGACCGCCGCGAACCTGCACGCCAAGCCCGGCGACACCGTCCGCATCGGCCGCACGGGCCGGGCACCGGCGCCGGTGCGGGTCGACGGCGTCGTCGAGCTGCCGGCGGCCGACTCGCTGTTCCAGCAGGTCGGCGCGCCGATCGGCGCGCAGCCGCAGGCGCCGCCCGACAACGTGATCCTGCTTCCCGCGGCGGACTTCGCGCGAGTCGAGGCCGGCGCGCCGGCCACCACCCAGGTCCACGCCGCCCTGAGTCGCTCGCTGCCCGGCAACCCGAGCGCCGCATACACGGAGGCCTCCGGCCAGGCCCGCAACCTCGAGACCAGGCTGGCCGGCACGGGCCTGGTCGGCGACAACCTCGGCACGGCGCTCGACCAGGCGCGCAAGGACGCGCTCTACGCCCAGCTGCTGTTCCTGTTCCTCGGCGTCCCCGGGGCCGTGCTGGCCGGCATGGTGACCGCCTCGATCGCCTCGGCCGGCACCGACCGGCGCCGCCGCGACGCCGCGCTGCTGCGCACGCGGGGCGCCACCACGCGCCAGCTCGTCGGGGTCGCGCTCGCCGAGACCGCGCTGGCCGGTGGTCTGGGGGTCGCCGTCGGGCTCAGCGCCGCGCTGGCGATCGGGCACGCGGCGTTCGGCACCGCCTCGTTCGGCGCCGGCACGCTCGCCGCGGTCCTGTGGGCCGGCGGCGCCGCCGTCGCCGGGCTGGCGATCGCGGCGACATCGGTCGCGCTGCCCGCCTGGCGCGACGCCCGGCGCCTGACGGTGGCCGGCCAGCGCCGGCACGTCGGGCGCGCCGACCGCGCGCCGTGGTGGGCGCGCTACGGGCTCGACCTGCTCGCGCTCGCCGGCTCCGGGCTGGTCTACTGGCAGGCGTCGAAGGGGGGCTACAACCTCGTGCTGGCGCCCGAGGGTGTACCGCAGGTGTCGGTCAACTGGTACGCGCTGCTCGCGCCCGTCCTGGCCTGGATCGGCGCCGGGCTGCTGGCCTTCCGGCTCGCCGACCTGGTGCTCGTCCGCGGCCGCACGCCGCTCGCGCGGCTGCTGCGCCCGCTGGCCGGCGAGCTCGCGCCGACGGTCGCGGCGACGATGGGCCGCCAGCGGCGGCTGCTGGCCGGCGCGGTCACGCTCGTCGCGCTGACCGCCGCCTTCGCCGGCTCGACCGCCGTGTTCAACTCGACCTACCAGCAGCAGGCCGAGGCGGACGCGCGGCTGACCAACGGCGCCGACGTCGCGGTCACCGAATCGCCGGGCGTCCGGGTGGGGCCGGGCGGCGCCACGCGGCTGGCGGCGGTGCCGGGCGTGGCGAGCGTCGAGCCGCTCCAGCACCGCTTCGCCTACGTGGGCGCCGACCTGCAGGACCTCTACGGCGTGCGCCCAGCGAGCATCGGCGCCGCCGGCAAGCTGCAGGACGGCTGGTTCGCGGGCGGCACCGCCGGCCGGCTGATGCGCTCGCTGGCGGCGCGGCCGGACGGCGTGCTCGTCTCCGCCGAGACCGTGCGCGACTTCCAGCTGCATCCCGGCGACCAGGTCCGCCTCCGGCTGCAGGACGGCCGCACCAAGCAGTTCAAGACGGTCGCGTTCCACTACGCGGGCATCGCGAAGGAGTTCCCGACCGCGCCGACCGACTCGTTCCTCGTCGCCAACGCGGCCTACGTCGCCAAGGCCACGGGCTCTGACGCGGTCGGCACGTTCCTCGTCCAGACCGACGGGACGAGCCCGCGCACGGTCGCGCAGCGGATCCGCGCGCAGGTCGGCACCGGTGCGCAGGTGACCGACATCGTCGACCAGCGCAGGGTGATCGGCTCCAACCTCACCGCCGTCGAGCTGTCGGGGCTCACGCGCGTCGAGCTCGGCTTCGCGCTCGTGCTCGCGGCCGCCGCCTCCGGGCTCGCGCTCGGGCTCGGGTTCTCCGAGCGCCGGCGCACGTTCGCGATCGCCAGCGCGCTCGGCGCCAAGGGGCGCCAGCTCGGTGGGTTCGTCTGGAGCGAGTCGGCGTTCGTCACCGGCGGCGGGCTCGCGCTGGGCACCGCGATCGGCGGCGGCCTGTCGCTCATGCTCGTCAAGGTGCTCACCGGCGTGTTCGACCCGCCGCCGGACGTGCTCGCGGTGCCGTGGAGCTACCTCGGCGGCCTCGTCGTGCTCGTCGGCGCGGCGGTGGCGGCGGCGGGCGCGGTCACGCTCCGGGCGCTGCGCCGGCCCGCGATCGAGGAGCTGCGCGACCTGTGACGGTCAGTCGGCCGCGAGGGCGCCCGCGCGCTCGAGCTCGGCCAGGCGGGCGCGCAGCGCGTCCCGCTTGTCGGACAGCTCCTGCTCGAGCCGCGTGATGTCCTCGCGGCGGCGGACGACGAGCGCCGGCTGCGGACGCGAGGGCGTAGCCTCGATCGGATGGCCGCCACCTGCACGCATCTCGACACCGTCCATCACACCGAGGGCCCCGAGGGCGTCGAGGGGTGCCCCGAGTGCCTGGCCGCCGGCGACCGCTGGGTGCACCTGCGCCGCTGCGCGGAGTGCGGGGCGGTCGGCTGCTGCGACGACTCGCCCAACCGCCACGCCATCCGCCACCACGAGGCGACGTCCCACCCGATCATCCGCTCGCTCGAGCCGGGCGAGGACTGGTACTGGTGCTACGAGGACGAGCTGGCGTTCCGCGTGCGCGCCGATTGAGCGAGCAGCGTCGTCCGTACGACCGGAAGTCGCGGTCCGAATTTGACGCACGCACAGGATTTATCCCTGACCACGCTTCGCGGTCTGACCACCCTGGAGTACCGTGCCGGGCGTCGGACAAACGTGCCGGCTGGCCCGGCCACCAACTGGAGGGACCCATGAGCGGCTTCCGCTGCTAGTCCGCGTCGCCGGCTGAACCCTTTAGGGAAATCGCTGGCGCGCCGAGACTCCGAACTGATATGCATAACGTCGTGACCGGTGGGACACGCCACTTCCCGACTGCGCGTGAGCGTGTCGGCTTGCTTGTGCACGCGGTCGCGGCGCTGGCGCTCGTGCCCGCGTATGTCCTCCTGGCGCCCCCCTCCAACTGGGAGCAGCCGCTGCTGCTCGCGGTCCTGTGCGCCCTGGCCGTCATCGCGATCTGGCACGACGTCCCGCTGCCCAGCGGGATCTCGTTCGACGCCACGGCGGCGCTCGCCCTGATCGCCGTCGCGCTCGCGGGCCCGCTGCCCGCGCTCGTGGTCATCTTCCCCCCGATCGCCGTCAACGCCCTCTGCGGCCGCGAGCGGCTGCTGCGTGCCGGCAACCTGGCCAACCTCGCGGCCTACGGCTGGTACACGCTGGTCGGCGCGCTCGTCCTGCACACGCTCGCGCCCGACCCGACGGCTTCCGCCGCGCTCGGCTGGCTGCTGCTCGTCGGCCTCCTGCAGCTCGTCGTCAACTGGGCGGTGGGTCCGGCCATCTACGGCACCTTGTGGCTCGGCCACCCGCTGCGCGCGCTCGTGCAGATGCTGCGTGACGCGATGCCGGCCGGTGCCGCCATGGCCGCGCTCGGCGCCGTCACGGTGGTGCTCTCGGGCACGTTCGGACTGCTCGCGCTCGCCGTCTTCGCCCTCGTCGCCGTGCTGCCGCAGAGCGCGCTCACCTTCGTGGCCCGCTCGCGCCCGGTCGCGCGCCTGGACCCGCTCACGGCCGCCCGGCGCTACGGCGGCGCGATGGCCGTGCATCTGGGGCTCGACCGCGCCGCCCGGCGCGAGCTCGACGCCGTGATCCAGCTCGCCTACGCCCGGTCGCCCAGCGGGGAGCCCGCGGAGCACCTGAGCCACACCGTGGTCGACTGGAGCGAGGTCTCCTGCGCCGCCGGCCACGTGACGGAGTGGTGGAACGGCGCCGGCGGCCCGGCCGGGCTGCCCGGCATGATCATCCCGCAGTCCGCGCGCATCGCCGCCGTCGCCCAGACCTGGGCCGCGCTGACGGCGGAGGGCAGCCCGCGCGTGGGGCACGTCGAGGCGCTCGCGCATCTCGAGGGCGCCGCCGGCGTGAGGCTGGACCCGCGCGTGGTCGTCGCGGCCCGCGCCGTCGTCGGTCAGGAGCGGCTCTCGCCGGCCGTCCAGGCGCCCGAGCCGCGCCTGCACCATCTGCGGGTTCCGGCGCGCCTGCGCCGCGCGCTGGCCGCCGGCGTATAAGCGGAATCCGCACTCCGCTACTGTCGACGGATGCCGTCGCAGCAGCTCGAGGTCGAGTACATCCCGCCGCCCGAGCCGCTGCCGCGCGAGCTGGACGCCCGGCGGCTCCGGCGCCGCGCGCTGCAGGTCATCGGGCTGCTGGCGGTCGTCGGGCTGATCGCCTGGCTGGCACCGGGACTTGGCGAGGTGCGCGACCGACTCACCGAGGCGCAGCCCGGCTGGCTGGCGATCGCGATCGGGCTCGAGCTGCTCTCCTGCCTCGCCTACGTCCTGATGTTCAAGCCGGTGTTCTGCCCCCGTATGTCGTGGCGCTCGAGCTACGAGCTCGGCATGTCGGAGCTGGCCGTCGGCTCGCTCGTGCCGGCGAGCGGCGCGGGCGGGCTCGCGCTCGGGGCGTGGGCGCTGCGCAAGGGCGGGATGCCGGCGACGGACATCGCGCGCCGGACCGTCGCCTTCTACGTGCTCAAGAGCGCCGCGAACTTCGTCGCCGTCGCGGTCGTCGGCGTCGTGATGTGGCTCGGGGTGGGCCCGCACCGCTCGCCGCTGCTGACGCTGCTCCCCGCTGCGCTGGCAGCGCTGGCGATCGCCGCCGTCCCGCTCGTCCCGCGGGTGGCCGCCCGCCAACCGTCCGCCGCCGCCGACGCGCCGCGCCGGCGGCGCTGGATCGCGGCG
>JAABUR0100008948.1_pt1 | contig 11412 bp, 8 predicted proteins | sample 5560091 | NCBI WGS metagenome assembly JAABUR01 (sample SAMN10711879, study PRJNA513375) | rock metagenome | isolation source: Antarctica rocks | place: Antarctica: Victoria Land, University Valley sud
GCGGCGGCGGGATGAGCGTCTCCGGGCACGAGCTGAGCGCCTCCGGGCACGAGCGCCGCGCAATCCCCGGGGCGCAGGACCAGCCGCAGGCTCGCCTGGCGCTGGAGACCTCGCTGGCCGCCGGCCCCTCGCACGCCTACCTCTTCCACGGGCCCGCCGGCGTGGGCAAGCGCACGGTGGCCCGGGGGTTCGCCGCCGAGCTGCTGGCCGAGGGCAGCGAGGACCCCGACGGCGTGCGGCGGCGGGTGGGCCACGGAGTTCACCCCGACCTCACCTGGGTCCGCCCGACCGGAGCGCACGTGATGCGCACCGAGGACGTGGACGGCCCGGTGGTGGCCGCCGCCACCCGTACGCCCTTCGAGGCCGCTCGGCGCGTGTTCGTGCTCGAGCGCGTCGAGACGATGAACGACGAGGTGGCCAACCGGATGCTCAAGACGCTGGAGGAGCCCGCGGCGTTCGTGCACCTGATCCTTATCTGCGACGCGATCGGCCAGGTGCTGCCCACGGTGGTGTCGCGCTGCCAGCTGGTGCGCTTCGGTCCGCTGCCCGCCACCCGGATCGCCGCGGCGCTCGAGGCCGACGCCGTGCCCGCCGATCGCGCGGCGGCCTGTGCCCGGCTGGCGATGGGCAACGGCGCCCGCGCGAGATTTCTTGCCTCCGAGGAGGGCGAGGCGCTGCGGGCCGACATCGACCGCCTGATGGCCGCCGCTCTCGGCGCCGACACACGGGAGGCCACCGAGGCACCGGCCTGGCAGAGCCTGCTCGACCGCGCCAAGCGGCGCAAGGGCGAGGCCGAGGCCCGGGTCACAGAGACACGCGACTCCCGCCTGGAGAGCGAGCCCAAGGGCCGCGACCGCGGGGCGCTCGAGCGTCAGTTCGACGAGTCCGCGAAGCGGGAGGGCCGGCGCGCCCAGACCGAGGTGCTCGACCTCGGCCTCTCCCTGGCCGCCCTGGGCTTTCGCGACCTGGTCTGCCTCGCCGAGGGCGCGGACGCATCCGCCCTCGACCCCGGTCGCGCCACGGCGCTCGCCGCGGCTGCCGGCGCGCGCGATCCGCGCAGCCTGCGCGAGGCGGCCGAGCGCTGCGAGGACGTGCGGCTGTCGCTCTCGCTCAATGTGACCGAGGATCTGGCGCTGGAAGCGCTCGGCTACCGCCTGCTCTCGTTGGTCGGCGCTTCCTAGCGCCCGCAGCGCCCCTCCAGCACCGTCGCGACCCCGCTTCTCACCCGTGTGTAACCCGGGGGCCGTTTGCGCGGTCCTAGGCCGGGTAGACCCGACGCTCTCCCAGTCGGACCCCAGCACGGAAGGAGCTTCATATGCCGGACACTGAGCAGGCACAGCAGAAGGCCCAGGAGGTGGCGGGCCAGGCGCAGGAGAAGGCGCAGCAGGCCACCGGGCAGGCGAAGGACAAGGCGCGCGAGCAGGTGGACCAGCGCTCCACCCAGGCCGGTGAGCAGGTGAAGACCACGGCGGACGACATCCGCACGGTCGGCCAGCAGCTGCGCGAGCAGGGCAAGGAGCAGCCGGCCAAGATCGCCGAGCAGGCGGCAGACCGGGCCGAGCGGCTCGGCGGCTACCTGCAGGACTCCGACGCCGACCGGATCATCCGCGACATCGAGGACTTCGGGCGCCGCCAGCCGCTGGCCATGGCCGCCGCCGGCTTGGCGCTGGGCTTCGCTGCCTCGCGGTTCCTCAAGGCGTCGAGCAGCCAGCGTTACCAGTCGGCGGGAGGCAGCCCCAGCACATCGCTTGGCGCCGGCAACGGCGCTTCGACAGCGGGCTACCCAACGACCCCCCCGCCGGCCTTGCCTGTCACGGCTCCGGAAGAAGTGCCCGTGGCTCCGCCCACGGGGCGCATCGACGTCCCGGTGGTTCCGCCCACCGACCCCTACGGGGTCCCCCCGGCTCCGCCCACCGACCCCTACGGGGTCCCCCCGGCTCCGCCCACCGACCCCTACGGCGGGCGGTAGGCATGGCTGCGAGCAGCAACAACAACAACAACAACCCAGACCTGCGTGACCGTCCCGTAGGGGAGCTGCTCAAGCAGCTCTCTGAGGAGACCACCACGCTCGTCAAGCAGGAGCTCGAGCTGGCCAAGGCCGAGATGGCGGAGAAGGGCAAGCAGGCCGGGACCGGTGCAGGTCTGTTCGGCGGCGCCGGCGTGACCGGGCTGCTGGCGCTGATCGCGCTCACCCTGACCCTGATCTACCTGCTCGGGACGGCGATGGAGGATTGGATCGCCGCCCTGATCGTGACCGCCCTGTGGGGCGCCGTCGCCGGAGTGCTGGCCCTGACGGGCAAGAAGAAGTTGCAGGAGGCCGGCCCGCCGGTGCCCGAGCAAACCGTTGAAACCGTGAAGGAGGATGTGGAATGGGCCAAGACCCAGAGGTGATCCGTCATCAGATCGAGCAGACACGCGAGAACATGGGTGAGACCGTGGACGCGCTCGGCTACAAGACCGACGTGAAGTCGCGCGCACGCGACTCCGTGTCGGAGAAGACCGACGCGCTGCGCTCGAAGTTCTCGGGCGCGAGCGACTCGGCTCCCAGCACGGGCGACGTGAAGCAGGGCGCCAAGCAGGCCGCAGGTGTGGCCCAGGAGAACCCGATCGGGCTCGCGCTCGCCGGGGTCGCCGTGGGCTTCGTCGCCGGCATGCTCGTGCCCTCCACCCGCGTGGAGGACGAGAAGATCGGCGATCTTTCCGATCAGGTCATGGACAAGGTCAAGGAGACCGGCGGCGAGGCCCTCGACCGCGGCAAGCAGGTCGCCCAGGAGGCCGCCCAGAGCGCCAAGGAGACGGCGCAGGAGAGCGGCTCCGAGCACGCCGAGGAGCTGCGCTCCAGCGCCCAGGACAAGGCCCAGGAGGCGCGGCCCACGTACTGAGCCTTTTTCGCGCAGCGATTGTCCCGCGGGGGGAACCGCCTGGCCGCCTGGAAAGCGGCGCTCCAGCGGTCCCCCGCCCCCTTTTGGCCCGGTAGCCTCCAACCCTTCGCCGACGTAGCTGGAGGGATCGAGAAACCGGTAATGCCGACGGATGACTACGTCTGCGAGAAGTGCAAGAGCGTCCAACTCGAGCTGTGGTCGATCCACGAGGACCCTCCCGAGATTGTCCCGTGCCGAGAGTGCGGCCAGGAAACGAGGCGGAGCTACGGCGCGCCGGCTATCGGCACCGTCGCGGGCGCGGGTGGATCTCCAGCGCGGCCGGTGAAGCGGAGAGGATCGAAGTGATCGGAGCAATCGCCGAGCTGGTTGGCGCGCTCGCCCGGCGGGCCCGGCCACGAAGTGGTGGCTGCGATTCTGGTGGCTACGGCGTGCGCACCTCAACGCCGGCGGCGGTCGCTGCGCGCGCGAGGCGCGAATCCGTCGTGAGGAGTGGCTCGGCTGCGCGTAACGCGAGCGCGGCGTAGAGCGAGTCGGCGGCCGAGAAGTTGTCCCGCAGGGACCAGGCCGCCGGGATGAGGCTGGAGGTGGGCATGAGCTCCAGCGGAAGCCGACGCAGGCGCCGCAGGCCGCGCCCTGCCGCCGCATTCGAGAGCACACCGTGCAGCACGTGGCGCCGAAGCACTGCGAACACCTCGAACATGAGGATGTCCGGCGCGAGCCACGGTACGGCCGGCTCCGGCAGCTCAGCGATCAGGCGGTCGCGGCGTGTGGCGTCGGGCGGGGCGAGGAGGTCGACGATCGCGCTGGCGTCGACGACCGTCACGCCAGGTCGCCACGCACGTGGGCCAGCGCATCCGCAGCAGACTCGCCCGTCTCGACGGGCTCGATCGGGGAGAGCTCGGCGATCAGTTCCTCGCGCGAGGGCCGACGAGCTGCCTGCTCGAGCATGCGCCGCGCGTATTCCGTCAGTGACACTCCCTCGAGCGCGGCGCGTGCCTTCAGAACGCGGTGGACGTCAGGGGGCACATCCTTGATCTGCACCATCACGCCCATGCTCATGGGTAGCATAGCATGCTATGCGGTATGCGTCCGGCCCGGCCCGGGCCTGGGCTTCTCGCACGGGGTTACGGCTCCGCGGTTGGTCCCAGCAACGTGCTCGGAAAGAAGCGCGTCCCGCCTCGGTACGCTCCCACCCCTCGCCGACGTAGCTCAGCTGGTAGAGCACTTCACTCGTAATGAAGGGGTCCCCGGTTCGAATCCGGGCGTCGGCTTCGGAGAAAGGCCTGTACTCACGCACTTTCTGTCCCTCGCTCTTCCTCGACTCACGCCGACCCGCCAACATTTTCACCAACATCGGTCGGCTGCGGGCCACTCCGGGTCGCTCGTGCGCTGTGCCCGAGGTCCTGCGTCAGTTTCGCTCGCGTGCCGGCGACAGGGCCGGTCGGCGGGGTTACAGTCGAGCCGTCCCCCTTACCGTGAGGAGCGTTCAGTTGGAGGCAGGCAGCGCGAGGGTCCGCAACCACGCGAACCTGATCTGGGGCATCGCCGAGCTGTTACGCGGCGACTACAGGCAGGCCGATTACGGCAAGGTGATTCTGCCGCTGGTCGTGATGCGCCGGCTCGACCAGGTGCTCGAAGACCGGCGCGACCTCGTGATCGAGCGGACGGCGAAGTTCGAGAAGCAGGGCGTGGAGAACGTCGAGCTTGCGCTGCGCCAGGTGGCGGGCCAGCAGTTCTTCAATCGTCACCGCCTGCGCTTCCATCAGCTGCTCGATGACCCGGGCAACATCGCCCAGCACCTGCGTTCGTACATCGACGGCTACTCCGAGTTGGCGCGCGACGTGATCGAGAAGTTTGAGTTCGACGGCCACATCGACCGTCTTGACCGATCGAACCTCCTCTACCAGGTGATCGGGCGGGTGTGCGTCGTCGACCTGCATCCGGAGCAGGTGTCGAACCACGACATGGGCGCGATCTTCGAGGAGCTGATTCGCCGGTTCTCAGAGCAGTCGAACGAGACCGCGGGTGAGCACTTCACACCGCGCGAGGTCGTCCGGCTGATGGTCAACCTGCTGCTCGCCGGTGATGAGGAGGCGCTGCGCGACGATGGTGCGATTCGGCACGTCTTCGACTGCGCCTGCGGTACCGGCGGGATGCTCTCCGAGGCCGAGGAGCAGATCCACCGCTTCAACTCGAGCGCGACGGTGAGACTGTTCGGCCAGGAGCTGAACCCCGAGGCGTACGCGATCTGCCTGGCGGACATGCTCGTGAAGGGCCAGGACGCCTCCCACATCGCGTTCGGCAACTCGCTGTCATCGGACGGCCACGCGGGCCAGACCTTTCACTACTGCATAGCCAACCCGCCCTTTGGGGTCGATTGGAGCAAGGTCCAGGGCGAGGTCCGAGACGAGCACGAGCGCCTCGGGTTCGACGGGCGCTTCGGTCCCGGCCTGCCGCGCAAGTCAGACGGACAGCTGCTCTTCCTGATGCACCTGATCTCGAAGATGCGCGACCCCGACGACAAGGGCACCCGTATCGCCATCGTCCACAACGGATCGCCGTTATTCACCGGCGGCGCGGGCTCGGGTGAGTCGGAGATCCGGCGCTCGATTATCGAGAACGACTGGCTCGAGGCGATCATCGCGATGCCCGAGCAGCTCTTCTACAACACCGGAATCGCCTCCTATGTGTGGGTGCTGACAAACCGTAAGAGCGAAGAGCGCGAGGGCAAGGTCCAGCTGATCGACGCGCGCGAGCAGTGGGTCAGGATGCGCAAGAGCCTCGGCGAGAAGCGGCGGGAGCTTTCCCCGGAGCAGATCGATGAGATCACCCGGCTGCATGGGACGTTCGCCGAGGGCGAGCTGGTGAAGATCCTGCCCAACGAGGCATTCGGGTACCGGACGGTCGTGGTCGACCAACCGCTGCGGGCGCACTGGGAGATCCATGAGGGGACTTGGGACGCGGTCGAGCAGGAGAAGGCGTTTGGCAAGATCGGCGAGCACCTCATGGACGCCCTCGCTAAGAGGCTCCGATCAATCCCGCTGACCCGCTTCGCTGACGAGGCCGCCTGCATCGCAGCCATTACGAAGGCGATCACCTTCAAGGAGGTCACACCCGAGGTCGAACGTCGGAACGTTGCCAGCGTAGCCGCGACGATGGCGAAGAAAGTGCTCGCTCCTCGCTGCCTCGTCCGCGACCCCGAAGATGACCCGGTCACCGACACGAAGGGCAACCCGGTCGCCGATAGGTCTCGTCGAGATTCGGAGGACATCCCGCTTCATGAGGAGGTTGAGGCGTATCTCGACCGCGAGGTGCGCCCGCATGTTCCCGGCGCGTGGTGCTCGGATCCAGGCGGCAGAGTTGGCTACGAGATCCCTCTGACACGGTTGTTCTACCGGTATACCCCGCCGAGACCGAGCGAGGAGATCAAGGCCGAGCTGAAGGAGCGCGAGCAACGGATCCGCGAGTTGCTGGACGAGGCGTTGGTGTGAAGACGGTGCCCTTGAAGCGCCGGGCATCGGTGATCGCAGGCCAGGCGCCCCTTGGTGCGACTGTTCACGAACTCGGCGGCCCAGACGAGGGCAATGCTCTCTTGTTCATCCAAGGTAACGCGGAGTTCGGCGCCGAGCATCCGAGCCCGCGTCTGGTCGCCGAGCAGCCCCCCAAGGTGGCCCCGAGGGGGGCCGTCCTGCTGTCGGTCCGAGCTCCCGTCGGGGCCATGAATATCGCTGATCGACCCTTGGGCATCGGCCGAGGCGTCGCTGCGATCGTGCCGACCCCTCAGCTCGACCCACGTTTTCTCTGGTGGGTCCTGCATAGCCTTCGGGAGGAGCTCGCCTCTCGCCAGGTTGGATCCACTTACGGCGCCGTCGACGCTCGTGCCGTTTCCACCCTCCCGATCCCCGATATAGCGATTCAGACACAGCGGAGGATCGGACATTTCCTTGACCGCGAGTGCGAGCGGATAGGGGCTATCGAAGCGCTCCTCGCGGACCATCGCACGGCCGGCATCGAACTTGAGCGGCGAGTGATCGACGATGTGTTCGCCGGGGTTCCTCTCACCCGTCTTGGGTGGCGGGCCTCTATTCAGACCGGCCTCACCCTCGGTGGGAAGTACGCAGATGAAGAACTGGTCGAATACCCGTATCTACGCGTCGCGAACGTCCAAGCCGACGCGATCACGACCGTAGATGTCGCCACTGTGCATGTCCCGGCGCGCATCGCCCGCCGGACGACCTTGCGTCGTGGCGATGTCTTGATGACTGAGGGCGGCGACATCGACAAGCTGGGTCGCGGCGCAGTATGGGACGGAACCATTCCTGACTGCCTGCATCAGAACCACGTGTTTGCTGTTCGTTGCGGGGGACGCCTGCTGCCAGAGTTCCTCGCTGTCTGGACGCGGTCATCCGTTGCGCGTTCCTACTTCGAGCGCACCGCTAGCCGCATCACCAACATCGCCTCCACAAACCTGACCAAGCTCGTGCGGCTGCCGGTACCCGACTTACCCGTTGCGGATCAGCGAGCGAAGTTGCGTGCGTTCTATCGCGAGCACCATCGCATCACGGAGTTGCGTGACCAAACGATGCAACTTGCCACTGGTCTCGCCGAGTACCGGGACGCACTCATCACTGAGGCGGTGACCGGCAAGCTCAATGTTCGGCAGCTGTCCGGCCACCAGCTCGACGAGTCTGTCCGCGCCGTCGCCGAGCGAATGCAGCCGGAGATCCTTCCGGCATGAGTTTGAGTGTCCTCACCGCCGGTGTGCAGATTCCCGCTGACGAGGCAGCCGCGATTCGGTTCGATTTCGAGCTTCACGCATTACGAATCGCTCTCGTCGCGCGGGAGCACGCGAACAGACTCGGAGAGGATTGGCGGCGGCCGGGGGTGTACATCCTGCTTGGCGGTGTCGCGAACGGGTCCGCGACCGAGGTGTACGTCGGTCAGGCGGTCGACGTGCGGGGCCGCCTCCTGCACCATCGGCGCAAGCCGAAGATCGACTGGTGGCGAGCGGTGGTTGTCATCCGCGACACCACGACCGGCTTCGACTCGGCGCAGATCGGCTACCTCGAGGGGCGCCTCGCGCGGGAGCTCCGGCAGCGGCCCGCGGTGGAGGTACGCGAGGGCTTGACGAACATCGACACCACGGTGCCCACGTTCGCGAGGGCCCCGCTCGACGAGTTCGTTGGAACCGTCCTGGAGGCGCTTCGGATTGCCGGTGTCGACCTCCGCTCACAGGCAGACGTCGGTGAGGAAGGGGAGGAAGTCGGGACAGGCCGAACGCCGACGGTCATCCCCGGAACAGTCCGTGATCTGCTCGCCGCTGGGCTGATCTCGGCCGGCACCCGGCTATCTGCGAAGCGCGCCCATCGCGAAGCGGAGGCGGAAGTGTCGGCCACCGGCGAGCTGCTCGTCGACGGTGTGGCATATCGGTCGCCCAGCACAGCTGCGCAGCGCGGTCTCGGCGTGCGGTCGGCGAACGGATGGAAGACGTGGCAAACGTCCGGCGGCGTCAGTCTCGCGGATCTCCGGGCACAGTTGGAGCTCGTCGACCAGGACGTTGAGGACTCAGCGTGAGCGTGATCGACCACACCGAGTCCGCCTTCGAGCGCCTAATCGTCGCGGAGCTAACGGGGCCCGGCGGGTGGGACGAGGGCGACCCGCGCGGCTATGACCCCCAGGCCGGCCTCTACCCCGAGGACGCGGTCGGCTTCATTGTCGCCACCCAGTCGAAGAAGTGGGACAAGCTCGTCGCCCTCGCGGGCGGGGAGGCCGCAGGGCGGACGAGCCTGCTCAAGCGGCTGGGGTCCCAGCTCGACAAGCTCGGCACGGTCGAGGTGCTGCGGCGCGGCTTCTCCGAGCGGGGGATCGCGTTCTCTCTCTGCCAGCTCAAGCCCGCGCACTCGCTCGACGAGGCCACCGAGGTCGCCTACAACGCGAACCGACTGCGCGTCGTTCGCCAGGTGCGCTTCGACCCCACGGGCGGCGACTCCGTCGACCTCGTGCTGTTCGTGAACGGCGTGCCTACGGCCACCGCGGAGCTGAAGAACCGCTGGACGGATCAGAACGTGGAGCATGCCATCGAGCAGTACCGCCACGACCGCGATCCGCGGATCGTGCTGTTCGCCCGCCGTGCGTTCGTGCACTTCGCGATCGACGCGGAGTTGGCGTACATGACGACCCGGCTCGAGGGTGAGCGAACGCTGTTCCTGCCGTTCAACCAGGGGTCGGGCGGCGCTGGGCGGCCGGGCGGGAAGGGCAACCCTGGCGCCGAGGATGGTCACGCGACGTCGCACGTGTGGCGAGAGGTGTGGGATCGCGACCGCTGGATCGAGCTGATCCAGAAGTTCGTGCACGTCGAGCCGGCGGCGAAGGAGGGCGGGCGCCCCACGATCGTGTTCCCGCGCTACCACCAGTGGCATGTTGTGGTCGAGTGCCAGGCGCATGCGCGGGTGCATGGGGCGGGCCACAGCTACCTGATCCAGCACTCGGCGGGGTCGGGCAAGACGAAGGAGATCGCCTGGCTCGCGCACGAGCTCTCCTCGCTGCACGACGACGGGGACGTGAAGGTCTTCGACAAGGTCGTCGTGATTACCGACCGCCGCGTGCTCGACGCTCAGCTGCGTCGGCAGATCGAGCAGTTCGAGCAGGTTGCGGGCGTTGTGCGGTCGGTGACCGAGAGCTCCTCCCAGTTGCGCGATGCACTGCTCGCCGATCAGGCGAAGGTCGTGGTGACGACGCTGCAGAAGTTTCCGTACGTGCTCCAGGCGCTCGACGCGGCCGGCGAAGGTGCGGGGCTCAAGGAGCGCCGCTACGCGATCGTCGTGGACGAGGCGCACTCGTCCCAGACCGGCGAGTCGGCATCGGACCTCAAGGCGGTGCTCGGATCGGTAAAGCCCGAGGAGCTCGATCTCGAGGAGGACGATGGCACCCCGGCGGTGCTGCTCGCGCGTCTCGCCGCGCGGGGCCGCCAGCCGAACCTCTCGTTCTTCGCGTTCACGGCCACACCGAAGGGCAAGACGCTCGAGCTTTTCGGCCGGCGTGACCCCGGAGGGCAGCTCGCCGCGTTTCACACCTACTCGATGCGACAGGCGATCGAGGAGGGATTCATCGTCGACGTTCTGCGCAACTACACGACCTTCGACCAGCTCGCCCGGCTCGAGACCGCGGCCGACGAGCAGCTCGAGGTGCCCAAGGGCAAGGGCACCTCGTTCTTCTCGCAGTTCGTGGACCTGCACCCCTACGTGAAGGCGCAGAAGGCGGCGATCGTGATCGAGCACTTCAAGCGCGTGGTGCGGCCGCTGCTCGGCGGGCAGGGCAAGGCGATGGTGGTCTGCGAGAGTCGCGAGGAAGCGGTGCAGTGGAAACGCGCGCTCGACCAGGAGATCGAGCGTCACGGCCACACCGACGTCAAGACACTCGTCGCGTTCTCGGGCCAGGTGACCGTGCGAAACCACGAAGCCGACAACACCGGCATGGACTACACGGAGCCGGGGATGAACGCGATCGCCGGAAAGCCTCTCCCCGAGTCGAAGCTTCCCGAGGAGTTCTCGAAGACCGAGTACGGAATCCTCGTCGTCGCTGAGAAGTACCAGACCGGATTCGACCAGCCAAGTCTCTGCGGCATGTACGTCGACAAGGCGCTTACCGGCGTCAACGCCGTGCAGACCCTCTCGCGGCTCAACCGCTCGGCGCCCGGCAAGGACGAGGTGTACGTCCTCGACTTCCGCAACACCGGCGAGCACATCCGAGCGGCGTTCGAGCCCTTCTACGGGCAGACCGAGGCGACGCCGACGGACCCGAACGTCCTCTTCGATGCTGCCGACGCGGTGCGTGCAACGCGCGTTATCGACGACGCTGAGCTCGATCGCTTCCGCGAGCAGTGGGCCGTGCTCGCCGAGGTCGATGAGGGCAAGCGGCACGCGATCTTGAGCACCTCCACCCAGGGTGCCTACGACCGTGCGCTCGCCCTCGAGGCCGATGAGCAGCGCGAGCTACGCGACGCACTCGAGCGGTTCGTGCGCTTCTACGGGTTCCTCGCCCAGGTGCTCCCGTGGGTGCCGGCCGAGACTGAGGTGCTGTTTCAGTTCTCGAAGGTGCTGCTCAAGCGGCTGCTCGCCGAGAAGCCCAGCGGCGGGATGAACTTGTCGGGGACAGTCCAGCTAACGCACTTCCGCCTCGAGCAGCTCGGTGCGGAGGCGATCGGGCTCAGCGAGGAGGACGCACACCCACTCGCCGCGATCGGGGGTGATGGGACCGGCGGTGGGGCGGGGCCGGGGCAGATTCCGCTCGGAGCGCTCGGCGAGCTCGTCGAGGTCTTCAATGGTCGCTACGGCGAACAGCTCGGCGACGCTGATGCTCTGAGGGTGCTGGAGGAGGTCCGGGAGACGGTCAAGGACGAGCACGCCGGGCTGGGTGCTCAGGCTGGCGCAAACTCCCGCGAGGACTTCGTCCGCCACCGTGACGACCTACTCATCGGCGCCGCCCTTTCGGTCAGCGGCGACCGCGACCAGCAGGCGGTGCTGCTGAAGGC
>JAABUR0100008953.1_pt1 | contig 11408 bp, 8 predicted proteins | sample 5560091 | NCBI WGS metagenome assembly JAABUR01 (sample SAMN10711879, study PRJNA513375) | rock metagenome | isolation source: Antarctica rocks | place: Antarctica: Victoria Land, University Valley sud
AACCCCAACGTCACGACTCACCCCGCAAGCAAGACCACTGCGTCATAAGGACATTCTCCCGAAGAGACGACCGAGACCCGGGATCACCACGCGGCGAAAGACACCAGCCACCTAGTGCGCCGGCCGGGGGGAACGCCGCCGAGCCCGGGCGACTACCGTTGGGAGGTGCCACCGCGTCCTGAGGAGCCGCTCCAGCCCGGGCCGGGCGCTCGCAGCTTTGCCGACGACATCCGGGCCCGCACCGACGCGCAGCTGGCCCGGCTCGTCCTCGGCCGACCGGACCTCGCCCGTCCCGCACCGGCGGACCTGACCTCCCTCGTCGCTCGTGCCGGGACCATGGCCAGCGTGCAGCGGGCCGTCGAGGCGCTGGACCGGGGCCACCTGCACGTGCTCGAGGCGCTGGTTGTGGCCGGTGACGAAGGGGGCGTGGCGGCCCTGCTCGACACCGACAGTGACCTCTCCTCGCACCTCGGCCGGCTCTGGGACCTGGCCCTGCTCTGGCGCGCCGCCGACGGCCTGAGGGTGGTCCGCGCGGTGCCGGAGGTGCTCGGCCCGCACCCGGCGGGACTCGGACCGGCGTATGCCGAGCTGCGCGGCGAGGCCTCCCGAGACGTCCTCCGGAGCACCGAGCTCGACCGCCTGCTCGCCGCGGCCCCGACAGCGGCGCGCGCGGTCCTCGACCGGCTGGCCTGGGGGCCACCAGTGGGGGTCGTGGGAGGGGCCGGGACCGGGTCGGCCGGCGCGACCGGGGCGACCGGGGCGACCGGCGCCGGGGCGACGGGCGCCGGGTGGCTGCTCGAACGGCACCTCATCGTGGCGGTCTCCGGCGACCGGGTGGTCCTGCCCCGCGAGGTCGGCCTCGCCCTGCGCGGCGGACGACTGCACCGAGAGAGGGCGCTGACAGCCCCCGGGCTCGTCACCACGGCTGTGGGCTGCGCTGCTGCCGACGCCGCGTCGGGCGGCCAGGTGAGCGACCTGCTCGTCCTCGTCGAGGAGGTCGCCGCCCGCTGGGGACCGGAGCCTCCTCGGGTGCTGCGCGCGGGGGGGATCGCGGTGCGTGACCTCAAGCGGCTGGCCGGGCACCTGGACCTCGCTCCCGACAGGACGGCGTGGCTCCTCGAGCTCGCTCACGCGGCGGGGATCCTCGGCGACGACGGCGAGATCGTGCCGGTCTGGGCGCCGACCGCCGCGTACGACGAGTGGCTCCTCCAGGACGCCGGTGCCCGTTGGGCCCGGCTCGCCACCGCGTGGCTCGCGAGCACCCGCAGCGCCCACCTCGTCGGGGGCAGGACCGCGGGAGGCGCCTCCCCCGCCAACGCGCTCGGTCCCGACGTGCACTGGCCGCCGATCCGGGCCATCCGCGCCGAGGTCCTCGACGAGCTCGCGTCGCTCGCCACGGCCGACGCGCCCACCGCGGACTCCGTCGTCGCCCGGCTGCACTGGCGCCGCCCGCTGCGCAACCCCACCCTCCTCCGGCAGGCGGCGTATGCCGTGCTGCGTGAGGCCGAGTGGCTCGGGGTCACCGGCCGCGGCGCCCTCTCCCGGGCCGGACGGGCCCTCACCGCCGGCTCCTCCGCGGAGGACCTGGCGGGGCTCATCTCCGCCCACCTGCCTCCCTCCGTGGACCACATCCTGCTCCAGGCAGACCTGACGGCCGTCGCCCCCGGCCCGCTCGACGCCGGCCTCGCCCGGTTCATGCGCCTGTCGGCCGACGTGGAGTCGCGCGGAGGTGCCACGGTCTACCGCTTCAGCCGGGACTCGGTCCGGCGGGCCCTCGACACCGGCTGGACGGCCGATGAGGTCCTCGACACGCTGCGCCGGTCGAGCCGGACACCCGTGCCGCAACCGATGGAGTACCTCGTCCGGGACGTCGCCCGGCGGCACGGGCAGACCCGGGTCGGGGGTGCCGCCTCATACATCCGCTCGGACGACGAGGCGGTGCTCGAGGCCATGGTCGCCGACCGCAGCCTCACCGCGCTGCAGCTGCGTCGCGTCGCGCCGACGATCGTCGTCTGCGGGAGCCCGCCGCTCGTACTCCTGGAGGCGCTGCGTGACAACGGCTACGCGCCGGTGCACGAGGGGCCCGATGGGTCGGTCATCGTCGTGGTGCCCGGGCAGCGCCGGTCGACCGGGCGGCGCGTCGTGCCGGCGCCCCCCGTCGCGACGGTGGACGAGGCCTTCACGACATCCCTCGTCAAGGGCCTGCGCGCCGGGGAGGAGTCAGCCGACTTCCTGAGGGCGCAACAGGACTCGTCGCCCTCGCCTCGGTTGCTGCCGACCGACCCGACGGTCACCCTCGCGGTGCTGCGGGACGCAGCCGCCGACCGGCACGGTGTGTGGATCGGCTATGCCGACGGGAGCGGGCGGACCACCCGCCGCCTGTTCCACCCCACCCGTGTCGAGGGCGGCCGGGCCATCGGGACGGTGGCCGACGGGGCGGAGGAGCGCAGCTTCTCCATCCACCGCATCACCGGCGTCGCGAGCACCTGAGCCGCCGCCCGGCAAACCGGGCCGCACTGGCGTCGGGAGTCACGCATGCCCGCCGGTGAGCGCCCGCACCACCCGGGAGGGGGACGGGCGACCGAGCTGCTGCGCCATCCAGTCACTGGTCGCGACGAGGGCCTCGAGGTCGACGCCGGTGGACACCCCGGCGCCGTGCAGGGCCCAGACGAGGTCCTCGGTCGCGAGGTTCCCGGTCGCGCTCCCGGCGTAGGGGCAGCCACCGAGGCCACCGGCCGCCGCATCGACGACGCTGACACCGTCGGAGAGGGCCGCCATGGTGTTGGCGAGCGCCTGGCCGTACGTGTCGTGGAAGTGGACCGCGACCCGGTCGCCCGAGATCCCGCGCCGGCCGAGGGCGTCGAGCAGGGCGTGGACGTGGCCGGTGGTGCCGACCCCGATGGTGTCCCCGAGGCTGAGCTGGTCGCAGCCGAGGTCCATCAGTCGCGCCGCGACGTCGACGGCCCGCGCCACCGGCACGTCACCCTCCCAGGGGTCACCGAAGCACATCGAGACGTAGGCACGGACCCACAGTCCCGACTCCCTGGCCCGGGAGACGACCGGGGCGAACATGTCGAGCGACTCGCGCACGCTCCGGTTGAGGTTGCGGCGGGCGAAGGTCTCCGTGGCGCTGGCAAAGACGGCGACCGCCTGCACCCCGAGCTCGAGAGCACGCTCGAGCCCGCGCTCGTTCGGCACCAGCGTGGGACGGTCCCGCCCGACGCCCCCCGGACCGAGCGCGGTCAGCACCTCCTCGGCGTCGGCAAGCTGTGGCACCCACCGAGCGGGCACGAACGAGGTGGTCTCGATCACGGGGAGCCCGGCCGCAGCGAGACGCCGGACGAACTCGACCTTGGTTGCCGCCGGGACGACCGACGACTCGTTCTGCAGCCCGTCGCGGGGTCCGACCTCGTAGACCGTCACGTGGGACGGCAGGCCTGCTGCGGGCTCGATCTGCGGCGCTCTCACCGGTGGCCTCCTGGCCCGATCCTGCCAGCCGGCGCGGCGCCCCCCGACGCCGGGCGGTCCGGCTGGCCCCCATGGTCGCAGCGGGTGTGGCGTGCCCCGCCGTCCCCGGCGGTGGTCGGAAGGTCGCGCAGATCGGGCGGCGGCAGGGGGGTTGGGCGCGGATCTGGTCGGAAGATCGCCAAGATCGCCAAGATCGGCCGGCGGCCGCGTGGTTGGGCGCGGATCTGGTCGGAAGGTCACCCAGATCGGCCGGCCGCAGCCCTGGTTGGGCGCGGATCTGGTCGGAAGGTCACCCAGATCGGCCGGCCGCAGCCCTGGTTGGGCGCGGATCTGGTCGGAAGGTCACCCAGATCGGCCGGGGCAGCGTGGTTGGGCGCGGATGTAGGTTGGTGGCGAGCTGCTGTCCGTTCGGGGGCGGCCCCGCAACGGAAGGCGCTGACATGGCTGAGCCTCCCCCTGGCGAGGAGGCCACCGGACCGGAGCCGGCGAACGAGCCCGGGCTGTCCGGGGACGGGGACGCGGGCGGGGCCCTTCAGCAGGGGCCGCCAGCGGGCTCAGCCCAGCACCGGCCGCCACCCGGGTACGCGCCGGTTCCTCAGCCCGGGTACGGCCCGCCCGTCCCGGCACCCGGCTACCCCCAGCAGGGGCCGCCACCCGGCTATGGCCCGCCGGTCCCGGCACCCGGCTACCCGCAACAGGGGCCGCCACCCGGCTACGGCCAGCAGGGGCCGCCGCCCGGCTACGGCCCGCCGGTCCCGGCACCCGGCTACCCGCAACAGGGGCCGCCACCCGGCTACGGCCAGCAGGGGCCGCCGCCCGGCTACCCGCAACAGGGGGCGCCACCCGGCTACCCGCAACAGGGGCCGCCACCCGGCTACGGCCCGCCGGTGGGGTACGCAACGGCCCCCGGGTACGGGGTGGCCGCCCCGGGGATCCCCTTCGCCGCCGCCACGACCACTACACCGTGGAGCACCCTCGTCCTGCTCGTCCTGTCCGTGCTGTCGGTCATCGCGACCGGCATCATCGGCATACCGAGCGCCGTCGTGGCCCTGCTCGCCCTGCGCAAGAACGCCACCGACCCGCAGGCCACCGCGCGCCAGACGCGGATCGGGTGGGTGGTCTATGCCGTCAACGCGCTCGTCGGCCTCGTCCTCATCGGGCTGCTGTTCTGGGCCCGCTCCCAGCTCGCCTCCCGTGGGTGAGCGGCTGGTCGGCCCGGACCCGGTCGTCGTGAACCGGCTCTCAGCGGCGCGGCGGGCGACGGCACCGGAACAAGGCCGGCGGGCGCGGGGTTGACCGCTCATGACTGACGGCCCCCTCATCGTCCAGAGCGACAAGACCCTCCTGCTCGAAGTCGACCACCCGGGGTCGGAGGAGGCGAGGCGGGCCATCGCGCCCTTCGCCGAGCTCGAGCGGGCACCCGAGCACGTGCACACCTACCGGGTCACCCCCCTCGGGCTGTGGAACGCCCGCGCCGCCGGGCACGACGCCGAGCAGGTCATCAACGCGCTCATCACGCACTCCCGGTATGCCGTCCCGCACGCCCTGCTCATCGACATCGCCGACACGATGGCGAGGTACGGCCGGCTGACGCTCGAGAAGGACCCCGTCCACGGGCTCGTCCTGCACACCACCGACCGCCCGGTTCTCGAGGAGGTGCTGCGGCACAAGAAGATCCAGCCGCTGCTCGGCGACCGCGTCGACGACCTCTCGGTCGTCGTCCACGCGTCGGAGCGCGGCCACCTCAAGCAGGAGCTGCTGCGGGTGGGTTGGCCGGCCGAGGACCTCGCAGGCTACGTCGACGGCGAGGCCCACCCCATCGAGCTCAACGAGGACGGCTGGGCGCTGCGGCCCTACCAGAAGCAGGCCGTCGAGGGCTTCTGGCACGGCGGGTCCGGGGTGATCGTGCTGCCGTGCGGCGCCGGCAAGACGCTGGTCGGAGCGGGTGCCATGGCCGCCGCGAAGGCCACCACCCTCATCCTCGTCACCAACACGGTGTCGGCCCGGCAGTGGAAGGACGAGCTGCTGCGCCGGACCTTCCTCACGGAGGACGAGATCGGGGAGTACTCCGGGTCCCGCAAGGAGGTCCGGCCGATCACCATCGCCACCTACCAGGTGCTGACGACGCGGCGCAAGGGCGTCTACACCCACCTCGACCTGCTCGACGCCCGGGACTGGGGGCTGATCCTCTACGACGAGGTGCACCTCCTGCCGGCACCCATCTTCCGGATGACCGCGGACCTGCAGGCCCGGCGCCGGCTCGGCCTCACCGCGACCCTCGTCCGCGAGGACGGCCGGGAGGCTGACGTGTTCTCCCTCATCGGGCCGAAGCGGTTCGACGCGCCGTGGAAGGACATCGAGGCCCAGGGCTACATCGCTCCTGCCGACTGCGTCGAGGTCCGGGTCACCCTGCCGGACGGGCAGCGGCTCGCGTACGCCATGGCCGAGCCCGAGGAGCGGTACCGCCTCGCCTCCTGCAGCGACGCCAAGGACCCGGTCGTCGAGGCCCTCGTGGCCAGGCACCGCGGCGAGCCCATCCTCGTCATCGGCCAGTACCTCGACCAGCTCGACCTGCTCGCGACGAGGCTGGGCGCGAACCTCATCACCGGCGCCACCACCGTCCTCGAGCGGCAGAAGCTGTTCCGGGCCTTCCGCGAGGGCGACATCGACCTGCTCGTCGTCAGCAAGGTCGCCAACTTCTCGATCGACCTGCCCGAGGCGAGCGTCGCCATCCAGGTGTCCGGGACCTTCGGCTCGCGCCAGGAGGAGGCCCAGCGGCTGGGCCGGGTGCTGCGCCCCAAGGTGGACGGCAGGACCGCACACTTCTACACGGTCGTCGCTCGGGACACCGTCGACGCCGACTTCGCCGCCCACCGCCAGCGCTTCCTCGCGGAGCAGGGGTACGGCTACCGCATCGTCGACGCCGACGACCTGCCGGTCTGAGGGTGCCCCCGCTGGGTACTGTCGCAGCCATGACCGACCCTGACACCGTCCTGCTGGACGTCGACGGCACGCTCGTCGACTCGACCTACCACCACGCCCTCGCCTGGCACCGGGCCTTCGCCAGCCACGACGTGCACCAGCCGGTGTGGCGCATCCACCGCGCCATCGGCATGGGCGGGGACCGCCTCGTCGCGGCGGTAGCCGGCGACGACGTCGAGGACCGCCTCGGCGACGCGCTGCGCGAGGCGTGGGAGACGGCATACGAGCCGCTGCGGCGCGAGGTCAGGGTCCTTCCCGGTGCCGCGGACCTGGTGCGCACCCTCAAGGAGGAGGGGTTTCGGGTCGCCCTGGCCTCGTCGGGCAAGCCGGAGCACACCGAGCAGGCCGTCGAGATGCTCGGCGTCGAGGACCTGCTCGACGCGGTCACGACGTCCGAGGACGCTGACAGTTCCAAGCCTGCCCCGGACATCTTCCGCATCGCCCTTCAAATGGCAGGAGGGACCGCGGCCGTCGTCGTCGGCGACTCCGTCCATGACATCGACGCAGCCAAGGGGCTGGGGGCACCGTGTGTCGCGGTACGGACAGGGGGCTTCGGCGTCGCCGAGCTCGAGGAGGCCGGTGCGGTCCTCGTGGTGGACGGGCCAGGCGACCTGCTCCGGGCCGACTGGCGTGCGTTGGGCAGGCGACCGGCGCCCGCCTGAGGGGCCGGGCGCGGGCGCCGGAGCCCGGAACACACCGCCACGGTTCCCAGCGAAGTCACAGGAAATGCCAAGAGACTGGGGCCATGAGCACTGCGGCACCACCAGAGGCACGCCTGCTCGTCGTCGAGGACGAGCCCAACATCCGCGAGCTGCTCGCCACCTCGCTGCGCTTCGCCGGCTTCGAGGTCGCCGTGGCGGCCGACGGCGCCACCGCCCTGGGGATGGCCGAGGACTCGCCGCCCGACCTCGTCGTCCTGGACGTCATGCTCCCCGACATGGACGGGTTCACCGTCACCCGCAGGCTGCGCGACTCGGGGCGCCACCTCCCGATCGTCTTCGTGACCGCCCGCGACTCGGTGGAGGACAAGATCAAGGGCCTGACCGTCGGCGGGGACGACTACGTCACCAAGCCGTTCAGTCTGGAGGAGGTCGTCGCGCGGATCCGCGCGGTCCTGCGGCGCACCCGTGGGGAACGCAACGACGACGCCACGCTGAGCTTCCACGACCTCGAGCTCGACGAGGACAGCCACGAGGTCCGGCGGGGCGGCAGGGTCATCGAGGTCTCCCCGACCGAGTTCAAGCTGCTGCGATATCTCATGCTCAACCCCAACCGGGTCCTGTCGAAGTCGCAGATCCTCGACCACGTGTGGGACTACGACTTCCGCGGTGAGTCGGGGATCGTCGAGTCCTACATCTCCTACCTGCGCCGCAAGATCGACAGCGTCGAGCTGCCGTCGCTGATCCACACCAAGCGGGGCGTGGGCTACGTGCTGCGCCTTCCTCCGGAGTCGGCCTGACCATGCGCCAGGAGCGGGCCACGGGCTTCGGCCCGCCGCTGCGCAGGCGGCTGCGCAGGCTGCCGCTGCGGCTGCGCCTCATCGCGCTCGTCCTCGTGCTGCTCGTCAGCGCGCTCGCCCTGTCGGGGATCGTCACCGGCGTGCTGCTGCGCAACTACCTGCTGGACCGCACCGACGACGAGCTGCGCGTCTACGCCGAGCCCGCTGCGGCGCTGGCCTACCAGCAGATCGTCGCCGGCGTGACGCCCGCGTACCAGCCCAACTACACGGTGCGCTTCATCTCCCCCGACGGCACCCAGCAGCTCGCCGCCCCCGTCGACGCCGTGACCGAGGACGGCCAGCCGGACATCCCGCGGCTCACCCTGGGGGACCGCCGGGTCCAGGAGTCCACCCCGTTCACGGTCGAGTCGGTTCCCGGGCAGCCGCCCCTCGACTGGCGGGTCGTCGCCGGCGTCAACCAGCAGCGGGACGCCATCTACGCGGTCGCCGTCCCGTTGCGGGGGCTGGAGGGCACCGTCGAGAAGTTCCTCTTCTTCGCCAGCCTGATCGGGCTCGCGGTGCTCGTCACGGGCGCCATCGTGGCGTGGTATGCCGTACGGCGCGCCTTTGGGCCGTTGACCGAGATCGAGGACACGGCGGCCGCCATCGCGGCCGGCGACCTGACCCAGCGCGTCCCCGAGCGCACCTCGGAGGACGAGGTGGCCTCCCTCGCCCGCTCGCTCAACTCCATGCTGAGCCAGATCGAGCAGTCGTTCGCGGTGCGGGAGGCCTCCGAGGAGCGGATGCGGCAGTTCGTCGCCGACGCCTCGCATGAGCTGCGCACCCCACTGGCGACCGTGCGGGGGTATGCCGAGCTGTACCGGCAGGGGGCGGTCCGGGAGCCCGACGACATCGCCGGCGCGATGCAGCGGATCGAGAGCGAGGCGTCCCGGATGAGCGGGCTGGTGGAGGACCTGCTGCTGCTTGCCCGGCTCGACGGGGAGCGGCCGCTGGAGCACGAGGACGTCGACCTCGCCGTCCTTGCCGGCGACGCGACCCAGGACGCCCGCGTGCTCGACCCGTCGCGCCCCATCAGGCTCACCGGCCTCGGTCGGCCGCTGGGCCCGGTCCACGTCGTCGGCGACGAGGGGCGTCTGCGGCAGCTGTTCACCAACCTCATGGGCAACGCGCTCAACCACACTCCCCCCGGTACGCCGATCGAGGTCGCCGTGGGGCAGCGTGCGGGCGGAGGCGCAGCGATCGAGGTGCGCGACCACGGCCCCGGGATCGACCCGCCCGCGGTCGCGCGGGTGTTCGAGCGGTTCTATCGGGCGGACCCGTCACGCGCCCGATCCGGACGCGGCGGGAACGGGCTCGGTCTGGCCATCGTGGCCGCCGTAGTCCAGGCCCACCGCGGCAAGGTGGGCGTCGCGCGGACCCCCGGGGGGGGTGCGACGTTCGTCGTCGAGCTCCCACAGGTGGCTCACAGCCGGGACCCAGCGGTCGTTGACGCCCGCGTTGTGTAGTGGGGGACAAGCCAATCGAGCCCCACCCGACCCTCGGCCCGGGGCAGGCAATGGAGAAGACGATGACACACCCCGACACCCACCCGACCGGTGAGAACCAGACCGTCCCGCAGTGGTACGGCGACCCGGTGACGCCCGGCTACGGCGACCCGGTGACGCCCGGCTACGGCGACCCGGTGACGCCCGGCTACGGCACGGCCCCGCACGGTGCGCCCTCGCCGCCCGGCTACCGGCCGCCCTCCGGGAACCAGCCACCGGCCCGGCCCGACCGGCCACGGCGCCGAATCACCGAGCTGTCCGTGGTGGCCCTGCTGGCCGCGGCGCTCGCCAGCGGCGGGACCGTCGCCGCCACCCGCTACGTCGACGGAGCGCCGGTGGCCAGACCGGTCACGTCCTCGAGCAGCGCCCCCGCCAACCCCGCCGCACCGGTCCTGCAGGCCAACGGCAGCGCTCCCGACTGGGCCGCCACCGCGAAGTCGGTCGGCCCCAGCGTCGTGTCGATCGCGGTGTCCGGCCGCCAGGCGTCGGGACAGGGTTCGGGCGTCATCCTCGACAAGTCCGGACACGTGCTCACCAACAACCACGTGGCCACCGGGGCAGGGACCAGCGCCACCATCAGCGTGGTCCTCAGCGACGGACGCAGCTACGCCGCGAAGGTCGTCGGGACCGACCCGTCGACCGACCTTGCCGTGCTCTCGATCGACGGGGCCCCCGGCGACCTGACGCCGATCTCGACCGGCGACTCCAGCACGCTGGCCGTCGGTGAGCCGGTGATGGCCATCGGCAACCCGCTCGGCCTGGCCGGCACGGTGACCACCGGCATCATCAGTGCCCTCAACCGGCCGGTCAGCACCGGCGCGGCGGAGTCGCCCACCCCGGGCGCTGGGGGCGCCGAGCCCGTGGTGACCAACGCCATCCAGACCTCGGCGGCCATCAACCCCGGCAACTCCGGCGGCGCGCTGGTCACGGCTAACGGGCAGCTCATCGGCATCAACAGCTCGATCGCCTCCCTCGGTTCGACCGGAGGCAGCCAGAGCGGCAACATCGGGATCGGGTTCGCGATCCCCTCGAACGAGGCGAAGTCGATCGCCGACCAGCTGATCGCCTCCGGCAGGGCGCAGCACGCCTTCCTCGGCGTCACCTCCGCCGACACCGCCGCGGCCGACGGCAGCGCAAAGCGTGCTGCGGCCCTCATCAAGGCCGTCTCTCCGGGCACCCCGGCGGCCAAGGGGGGCCTGCGGGCCGACGACGCGGTCATCGCGATCGACGGCAGGCCCATCGACGGGTCGCTCTCGCTCGTCGCCAGCGTGCGGGAGCGCAACGTCGGGGACACCGTCACGCTGACGATCCTCCGCGGCGGGTCCCGGCAGGACATCACCGTCACCCTGGTCGCCCGTCCGGCTCAGGGCCAGTAGGCCGGCGCCCCTGACCGGACCGGCCGCTGCAGGGGCGTCCCGCGGCGCCGGCAGGGCGCCCCCTACCCGGGCGGTCCCTGCCGGCACTAGGCTGCATCGCCCCCCAACCCCGCCTCCGGAAGGTCCGCGCGTCGTCATGCCTGCCAACGTCGAGCTGCGCCGGGAGCAGGACTACCTGCGCCACGCCCGCGACGAGCTCGCGAGGATGCGCACGAAGACGCTCGGCATGCAGGCAGCCGGTGGGGACCGGGTCTCGACCGAGTTCCTCGCCATCTCCTTCCACCGCCGGGCGAGCGCCCTGGTGGACGACCCGGCGACGGCGTTGTTCTTCGGCCGGGTCGACCTGCGACGCGCGGGCGAGGGCCCGGAACGGTGGTACATCGGCCGGCGGCACGTCAACGACGAGCGGGGTGACCCGGTCGTCATCGACTGGCGCGCCGAGCTGTCCGGCACGTTCTACCGCGCCTCCCGCAAGGACCCGATGGACGTCCTGCTGCGTCGCCGCTTCGGGGTCGACCGGGGGCGGCTGACCGCCTATGAGGACGAGCACCTGCAGGACCTCGCGGAGCACGAGGTCCG
>JAABUR0100008954.1_pt1 | contig 11408 bp, 10 predicted proteins | sample 5560091 | NCBI WGS metagenome assembly JAABUR01 (sample SAMN10711879, study PRJNA513375) | rock metagenome | isolation source: Antarctica rocks | place: Antarctica: Victoria Land, University Valley sud
GCGGTGGCGATGACGCCGGGCACGGCCAGGAGCGCGACGGGCGCGAGGTTGGCGCGCAGCTCGGCGAGATCGAGGTTGTACGAGGCGTGGAAGAGCAGCACCGGCAGGAAGACGGTCAGCACGATGGAGGGCGTGAGCGCGATGCGCGGCGCGCCCGGGGCCACGGCCAGCGCGAGCCCGGTCAGCACGAGGGCGACCGTGTAGGGGATGCGCACGAAGCGCACCGCCACCGCGACGAGCGCCACCGCGATCACCAACGTCAGAAAGGCCGGGACATCGGGTCCGGGCGCTCCGCCCATCACCACCTCCTAAAATAGCATCAATAGCATCAATAGCATCTACGCAGCCGGTCCCCTCCCCGCGGTCGCGCGCGCGTCGATGCGCGCGGAGGCGCGGCGGGCCGCCGGGGCCAGCACGCGCGCCACGAGCACCTGCATAATGGCGGCGGCCGGGACGGCCAGCAGGGAGCCGACGACCCCCAGCAGGGCGCTGCCGAGCAAGATAGCCACCGTGACCGTGAGCGGGTTCAACTGCACGACCCTGTTCATCACCAGCGGGACGAGCGTGTTGCCCTCGATCTGCTGGATCAGCAGGTAGAGCAGCGCCACCTCCCCGGCCTTGAGCGGGCCCGCCGTCGCCAGCGCGACCAGCACGGCCGGCGCGCCGCCGACGAAGGGCCCGATGATGGGGATAGCCTCGGTCAGGCCGGCCAGCACGGCGAGCAGGAAGGGGTAGGGCAGGCCGAGCAGCAGGACCCCGCCGCCGCTGAGCAGCCCGATCACGACCATGTTGATTGCGACCCCGCGCAAATAGCCGCCGACTTTGCGCCCCATCTCGGCGATGACGTCGGAGGCCATGTCTTGCGCCCCCCGGGGGAAGAGCCCGACCACGAAGCCCTTGAGCCCTCCCGCTGTCGTGAGCCAGAAAAAGGCCAGCAGCAAGACCAGGACGGCGTTGAAGAGTAAGCTTATGAGCGCCAGCGGTCCGCGCAGCAGCAGCGGCGCGAGCCCCTGCGCCACCCCTCCCGCCTGGACCGGCAGGGCGCGCAGGATGCGCTCGGCCTGCGGGTTGCCGCTGACCGCCCGCTGCGCCTGCGCGAGCAGGTCTTGCAGCCGCGACTGATAGCGGGGCAGGTTGTCCACCAGCGCCGCGGCCTGGGCCACCAGCGGGCGCGCTAGCAGCACGTCCAGGGCCGCCAGCGCTGCGAGGATGACAACGTAGATTAGAAGCACGGCGAGGGTGCGCGGGACGCGGCGGCGGCCCAGCCAATCCACGAGCGGGCGGATGCCCTCGGCGAAGACGAGGGCGATGAACAAGAGCGCCAGGACGTCGAGCGCCTTGCTCACGACGACCCACCCGGCGGCAAGCCCCGCCGCGACCGACGCCGCCAGCCAGATCGTGCGCGGCTCGATCACGATGGCGCGGCGTCGATCCTCGACCGGCCCCACCGGCCCCACCGGCCCCACCGGCCCCACCGGCGCCGGCGAGACAATGCCCTCGTCCCGCGTCGTCCTCGTCATAGACCTTCGTCCCGCGTCGTCCTCGTCATAGACCCTGTGGCTCTCCCTGCTACCGTGGCAATGTGGCCATAGCGTACCACTCACGGTCCCTAGGCCCCTACATACTGTACCCACTGTACCCGCTCCGGCCACGCCGCCTATGAGCGGCGCCCCCCAGAGTCTGTGCATTGTCGGGGGGCCGAGCCCGTCCGCCGGCGCGCCTCATCGTTGGCGGGGGTCTGGGGGGAGCCATCTCCCGGGGTTCCCCCGGAGGCGCGCCCCACCGTCGGACCCGCGGCTAGGGTCCGGGGGACCAGTCAGCCGTGGGCGGAGGGGGCGAGAAAGGGCAGAGGGGGCGTCAGTGGTAGACGAAGAAAGCGGCCGCCAGCACGGCGTAGACCGCGAGGAGCTGGGCGCCCTCGAGCCACGTACTCTCGCCGTCGTTGACGGTCAGGTTGACCAGCGCGACGGCGATGGCCACCGCGGCCACCTCGAACGGGCCGAACAGTAGATCTATCGGCCGGCCCAGCGCGATGCCCAGCAACACCAGCGCCGGGGCCACGAACAGGGCGATCTGCGCCGCGCTGCCGAGCGCGATGGAGAGCGAGAGATCCATGCGGTCGCGCATGGCCGCGGTGACGGCGCTGGCATGCTCGGCCGCGTTGCCCAGGATCGCCACCAGGATGACACCCACGAACACCGGCGACCAGCGCAGCCCCTCGGTCAACCCCTCGACGCCCCGCACCAGTAGCTCCGAGAGCCCCGCCACGCCGACCGCGGCCAGCAGCAAGACGATGACCGCGCGGCGCGCGCCCCAACGCGGCGCCCCGTGCATGACCTCCTCCTGCTCCTCGTCGTAGAGGTGCGCGTGCGTGCGCAGTGAAAAGAGCAGGCCCGCGCCGTAGACCAGCAGCAGCACGACCGCGACGGCCACGCTGAGCCCGTGCACGGCGGCCGGCGCCACGTGCGACGTGGCGGCCAGCAAGGCCGGGACGAGCAGGGCCCCGGCGGCCACGGCGATCTGTGCGCCGCCGGCGCTGGCCGCGGTGCGGTCGAAGCGCTGGCGCTCGCGCCGCCAGCCGCCGAACAAGAAGGCCATGCCCAGCACGGGGAGCAGGTTGCCCAGCACCGAGCCGATCAGCGAGGCCTTGACCACCTCGTAGAGACCGGCCCGCAGCGCGATGATCGCGATGATGAGCTCGGTGGCGTTGCCGAAGGTGGCGTTCAAGAGGCCGCCCGCGGCCGGGCCGAGTCGCTCGGCCAGTTCCTCGGTCGCCACGCCGATGTAGCGGGCCAGCGGCACGATAGCCAGGCCGCTCAGGAAGAACAAGGCCACGGCGCCCCAGTGGAGGACCCCGGCGACGACAGCCAGCGGCGCCGCCAGCAGCAGCAGGTCGAGCGGATGTATCCGCCGGCCGCGCGCACGGCGCGGCCCCTCGGCATCTATCTCGGACCCCATGCCGGCCGCGGACCGGGGCGGCCGGTCATCGCCGATGGCCGGCCCCTGTATCCCCGTTACACTCACTTACTCGGTCTCCTATAATTCTCAGCGCCGGAGTTATCGGGGGATTATCAGCAAGCGTGGAGCCACCGACGATTAGCCCGCCGCCGGCCCCGTCAAAAGCGCCCCGCGCCCCGCGTCCCGCGTATCCATGCCGGCCGGCGTCAACACGCCCAGGCGACCGTTTGTTTCTATCCCTGTTGTCGTGGGGTCCCTGCGCCCCTCCCCCGCACTATCCCAGATCCGGGTGAGAGCGCGATGAGAGCGGGCGCCCGCGGCGGACGGCCGCGACATGGTACGTTTCTACGGTAGGCATTCGACAGATAACAGGTACAGGCACTGGTCGGGGAAGGGTAGGGTATCGCTCCTGGAACGCCTATTCGAGCGCGCGCTGTGGCTCAGCCGGCTGGTCGTGATTGTCCCGGTGATCGCCTGCGTCGTGATGGCCGTTTCTGCCTTCTACCTGGGTACAGTCGATGTCGTCTACCTGGTGACGCACCTCGCGTCGTACGCCGATGCGGGCGCGATTCACGCGACGGAGCGGGCGACACTGCTCTCCGCCATTATCCGGGCGGTGGACGACTACCTGCTCGCCGCGATCCTGCTCATCGTCGCGCTGGGGCTCTACGAGCTCTTTATCGGCCGTATCGACGCAGCGGAGCGTGAGGAGTTCGCCTCGCGCCTGCTGCTCATCCGCAGCGTCGACGACCTCAAGGACCGCCTAGCCAAAGTCGTGCTCCTCGTGCTCATCGTCGAGTTCCTACAACATGCCCTGACGGTACCCTTCAAGAACGCGCTGGACCTGCTCTACCTCGCCGTCGGCATCGCGCTCATCGGCTTGGCCCTCTATCTGACCACGAAGCACTGAACAGCGCCGAGCGCATGGACCCGATGCCCCTACCGTCACAACCGACGCGCGCGGCGCCTTCGCGCAACCGCCCCTCCGGGTCCCGCTCAATAATCGCACGTTGACGATCGAGGTCGCTGCGGCCGGGGCAACTGCTACTAGCCGTCGTGGGCGCGCCGCGGCTGAACACCTTGCTATCCGAGCCTTGTCACCGTTTTACGACGCCCTGCGTCTTTAATTAGTGTGAGGCGTGATGACATCAAGGGCAGGAGCCGGGAGCGGAAAGTCACTGTGAGCATACGACGAGCAACCCCCCATGTATGAAACGTCGGCTTGGCCGCACGCGGCGGCGCGACTGGTGGGGGCTGATGAAGCAGCCCGAGTGGGGACCGATGAAGCAGCCCTGGTGCGCGCCGCACAGCAAGACAGCGTCGCCTTCGCGCCGCTGTACGACCGCTATGTCGACCACGTGTACGCGTACCTCCGCGCTCGTACGGCCAACGATGAGGCCGCGGCAGACCTGACGCAGCAAGTCTTCACCCAGGCGCTCGCGGCGTTACCCCGCTATCGCGGGCGAGGCCTGACGTTCGCGCCCTGGTTGTTCCGCATCGCCCGCAACGTGGCAATCGATGACCACCGGCGCAAGCGCAACGTTGTTCCGTGGGACCTCCTCCCCGAAGCCGCCCACCCGATCGCTAATGACGACCCGGAGGCGGGCATCCTCCGGGGCGAAGCCATTGCGGACCTGCGCGAGATCCTACGCGGGGTCCCACCGGGCACGCGCGAGATGCTTGTGCTGCGGTTCGGCGCAGGATTGAGCGTCGCCGACGTTGCCGCTGTCGTCGGCAAGAAGGAGGCGACGGTCAAGCAGCAATTAATCCGCACGCTACGCAAATTGAGGGAACGCTACCATGACGCGACTGACTGACCACTATCCCGAGCTACGAGGCGAGGACGACAATCCGGCGGTGGCACGGGCCGTCGCCGACCTGGAACAGGCCTATGCCGTGGTCATGCCGGTCGCGCGGCGTGCCGCCCTCGCGCGTCATTTGCGGGGGGAGCTGGTCGGGACGGCCACGTCCGACGCGGCCAACTCCGCCCGACCTACCACTGTGCGACAGGCCGGATTCGCGGGATGGGCACAACGGCGCGTGGTCAGGCTCGGGGTCGTCCTGTGCCTCGCGTTGGGCGGCGTCGCGACATATGTCCAGGGGCAATACTTCGCGCCGGTCTCTGCCCATCGTGTCCTGAACCGGGCGTCCGGCGCGTTCAGGAACCTGGCTAGCGGCCGCGTCATCCACACGCGCAAGCTCCTGTATCACTCCGACGGCCAATTCGATAGCTCCGACGGAATGACCGTGACGGTCGACCTGTGGACACACCTCGATGCGACCGGCGCAATCAGCGAGCAGGTGGCGACGGCGATCAACGATGTGGGGGACGAGATGTACCGCATCGTCCAGGAGGGGCAAACCGTCTGGCGCTACGACGCCGGTTCAGGCGTGGTCCACGCGCCGAGCGTCGTCCGTGGCGAGGACAGCAGCGGCACGGACAACCCCTTCGGGCTTACCGACATGCGGGGCCTCATCGGAGTGGCCGCGGCTAGGACGGAGCCGCGTGTCCGCCTGGCGCCGCGACGGACGCTCGACGGCGCCACGGTCGATGTCGTGGACATCGCCACCCTCCCGGGCGGGCGCGTCCGCCTGTACGTCGACGCGCACGACTATACGATCCGCGAGTGGGACGAGGAGCTCGACGCGCCGCCGAATGGGCAACCGCTAGGCTGGCCGCGCACCCTGACCCGCATGCGCCTGCTGGAGTCCGATGTCGTCCCGCCTTCCGCGGTCCCAGACGGCGTATTCCCCGATCCGTCGGGGATCGCGAACGCGCCACCCTCCCTCGCAGCGGGACACCTCGGCGAGGCGACACACCCGACGGTCGCGCAAGCCGTTGCCATCTCCGACCTCCACACGCCCTTGCTTGATGGCGCTCCCGACGGCCTACACTTGGTCGGGACATACGACTCGCAGACGCCCCAACGGCGCATCATCGACTACACCTACCGGGCGCATCCGCACAATCTAGGTGCGCTGGACGTCAAGGCGCTGGATGTGCAGGTGTGGCATTGGCCATCCCGCGGCGGCGACCACGCTGTTGCGATATACGCCGGGGGGCAGCCGATCACGCTCACGCTGGCCGGGCAGTCCCTGCATGGCCTGTACGCGGCCTCGGAAGGCGACGCCATTGAACAGCATGAATTGCAATTCCAACAAGGGACGACAACCGTATGCATTGACGGGACACGCATGAGTCGTGACGAGTTTTTCGCCACGGTTCGCGCCCTGGTCGATGGCTCGACGCACCCTGAGGTTGTGACCACGTTGCAACGCGAGCTCGACGGCACGGCGTCATAGACATCAACCGACGAATGGGCGGTAGGAACGACCATGGTCACGAGCCGTTCCCGCATCCGTGGTGGCGCGTTGCTGTCCACAGCCATGAATCCTGCGGACGATCGAGATCGGCCACATCAAGGTCGTCTGTAGGTTCCTGTGCCCCAGCCACCTCTCTGGATCGAACTGTCTCGCGCAATCCGCGGCACGATCTGGCGTGGCATGTCCCCCTGCGCGCCGTTCCCCGTATGTATTAGTGGTGGACGATTATGGAGCAGAGTGGGGCGAGGGAATGGGGATGGTCCATGTTGACACAGATTAGGCGAGCGCATGCATGACGTCGCGGCCATGGCGCGCGGGCGGCGCGACGATGTCCCTGCCGCCGCACTCGACGATGCGATCCTCGTCGAGGCTGCGCGGCGCCAGGTATCCTCTTTCGAACCCCTCTACGAACGGTACCGCGATCGCATCTATGCCTACATGCGCCTGCGTACGCGCCGCACGGAGGATGCCGCCGATCTCACCCAGCAGGTCTTCCTCCAGGCGCTCGGCGCCCTCGCGCAGTATCGTCCCCAACGCGGAACGTTCGCCGCGTGGCTGTTCCGCATCGCGCGCAACGTCGCGACCGACGACGCGCGTCGCCGCCGAGTCACGATCGCCTGGGATCTTGTGCCCGAGGCGCTCCAGCCGCTCGCGGGCGACGCCCCTGAGGCCGCGACCCTCCACACCGAAGCCCTCGATCGCCTACGCCGCGTCCTCGCCGCCTGCCCGCCCCCGACACGCGAGCTGCTCGCCCTGCGCTTCACTGCGGGCCTGACCAGCGCGGAGATCGCGGCAGTCGTCGGCAAGAGCGAGGCCGCCGTCAAGAAGCAGCTGACCCGCATCATCCAGACACTATAAGGAGCACTACCATGAGCACCCTCGGTGATCGCTACGGGGATATCCTGTCGGACGCGCGCGACGCCGACGCGCTGCGCGCCATCGGCGATCTCGAAGCGGTCTACACCTGCGATATGTCCCCGCCATCGCACCTCGGCGCGTCCATGGATCGCGCCCTCCATACGCACATCGCGCGGGCGGAGCAATCGCCGTTCCCCTTGGGTCGCGTACGCGCCACGACCTGGACACGCCGCCCGATCGCGGTTATCGCGGCCCTTGTCGCCGCGCTTGCGATCGTCGGAGGCGTCTATGCGGGCGTGGTCACCTTGGGCGATCAGGCCCTCCTCGGCAATGACGGCACGCGACAGATCGCGGTCGCCAATCTCGGCCGTCCGCTGGACCTGTCGCGGCGCGTCTGCGGGTTCACGGTCACGCTCAATCGCGTCTACGCCGACGCCCAGCGGATTGTGATCGCCTATACGGTGGCTGGTCCGACCGGTCGCACCTTTCAGGTGGGATATCCAATCGGTATGGGAAACGCCTCGCCCACGCTTGTCAACGCGCGGGGGGACCAATTCGAGTCGGGTGGGATTAACGTCGTGGGGAGCCTCCCGGAGGTCGTCATGGGCAACGACGAAGGGCAAATTCTCTCCTACGGCGCCCGCGCTGTCCTGGTCCGAGGCGTCCAACACCCGTACCATCCGGGACCTGGTCCGGTGGCGCTGCGGCTTACGATCCCCGCCATCCACTTGGAGGAGTACGGCCCTGGCCCGTGGCCCGCGACGCCGGCGTGCGAGGCGCACGGCAACACGACAGGCGATCCGGGCACGGGCACCCGCTATCGTGGGGTCGAGGTAACGGGGCCGTTCACCTACGCCATCACGGCGCCCCTCGCGCCGATCCGCACGATCGCCACGCATGAGGTGGGACGCGCCGGCACGGCGACCATCACGCTCACGGGCGTCGAGTTGACCCCCAGCAATATGCGGGTGTTTCTGCATGCGAACGGTGGGTCCGCGTCTAATGGGTCCATAGGCTACGTCGGATTCCCGGCCGTCCTGACCCTCCCCGGCGGGTCGACGGGAGGCTGCCCTGCGTCGAGCGCGGTCGTCGATGAGGGACGCCCGGCGTGCCGGGGACTGCTCGGCCCCGCCGATGACGTGTTCGACCCCCATCTAGCGCTCAATCCGTACACACTCGACATCCCCGTCGCGGCGTACGGCGATCACGGCACGGCGACGCTCGTGGTCTACACGCGCCTCATCAAGCTGCGCGACAAGCGAACGCCAACCTCGAATAGGTACAGCAAGAGTTTTACGCCGCGGTACGTCGATCCTATCACCTTCCATCTCGATCTCGCGCTCACCGCGTCGGGTAGCGCCACGGCGACACCGCCCGTTACCACGGCCGTCACCCGTACCGTCGGGACGCAACCGACCACGGCGCTGACGGCGACCGTGACGAGCGCGCCGGTGGCGACGGCGACGGGCCAGCCATAATGCGCGAGACGGACATGCGCCTGCTGTCGCGAGAGGCCGCGACGGCGGTGGATTGGGAGGCGCCCGACATCATGGCAGCGGTCGCCCTCCTATGCAAGCGGTACCATGCGCCGGTGGTGGCCTTCGCCCACCGCCGCATCGGTGGTCCAATGGACGCTGCCGACCTGCACGTTGCGCCGCGCCGCATGACGGCGACCGAGGATGATGGTATCCTAGCGATATGGATAATGGAACGGCGCCTGCCGTGGCCGGGGCGCTGCGGGGCGTGGATGGGGGCGTCGCCTCGCGCGACGAGTAGCCCGTGCGCATCCTCGCCATCAGTGGCCCGAACCTCAACCTGCTGGGCCGGCGCGAGCCCGGGGTGTACGGCCGGGAGACGCTGGACGGCATCCACGCGCGGCTGGAGCGGCGCGCCGCGGAGTTAGGCTGCGAGGTGCTGACCTACCAGTCCAACCACGAGGGCGCGCTGATCGATTACCTGCAGGCGCACACGGACGATGCGCACGGCGCGGTCCTCAACCCCGGCGGCTACACCCACACAAGCGTCGCGCTGCGCGACGCCGTCGCGGCGATGCCCTTCCCGGTCGTCGAGGTGCACCTCTCCAACGTCTACGCGCGCGAGGAGTTCCGCCATCGCTCGCTCATCGCGCCTGTCGCACGCGGCCACATCGTGGGGCTCGGCCCCTACGGCTACGTCGCCGCGCTGGAGGCGCTCGTCGAACTCAGTCGTCAGTAACTTGAGCGTGGTATACTAAAGGTACGAGGATCGACCGGGGGGCAGCGGCGCTTTTGCCATCATCCTCACCCTCCCTGGCCTCTTAGCATGACCTGCACGACCTGTTATCGCGTCAACTCCAGCGGCGCTGCTCACTGCTACAACTGCGGCGCCCGCCTCGCCCCGGCCCTCAAGGTCGGCGCCCCGCGACCGTCCTCCTGGACGGGCGGCGGGCCTGATCCGTGGACAGGCCACGGCGGCCCCACAACCCTGGCGCCCGACGCGCCGCGCACGCCGGACGCCATCTACAACCCCGACGGCACGATCGCCCTCGGACCACGCCCAGGTCCCTTCGGCGGCGCACGCCCGCGAGCGAACACCGGGCGCGGCGGATTGGGGCGTCTGCTCGCGCCGCTGGCCCCCCTCGCCCTCCTGCTCGGCAAACTCAAGTTCCTGCTCTTCGCGCTGGCCAAGTTCAAGATTGTCCTGACGGCCGGGACGATGCTGATCAGCATCGCGGCCTACGCCGCCCTGTGGGGCATCGGACTGCCCGCCGCCATCGGCTTCGTCTTGCTGTTGTTCGTCCACGAGATGGGGCACTGGGTCGTGATGCGCCTCAAGGGCGTGCCGGCCAGCGCGCCCATCTTCATCCCCTTCCTGGGCGCGGTGATCAACATGCGCGGCATGCCACGCTCCGTCAAGGACGAGGCTGAGATCGGCATCGCCGGCCCCATCGCCGGTACGGCGGGCGCGCTCGCCTGCGTCGGGCTAGGCAACCTCTACGGCGGGCATCTGTGGCCGCTGCTGGGCGTGATGGGCTTGTTCCTCAACCTGTTCAACTTGCTGCCGGTCTCGCCGCTCGACGGCGGGCGCATCGTAGCCGCCATCTCGCGCTGGCTATGGATCGTCGGGCTCGTGGGGCTCGTCGGCCTGTTCTTCGTCTGGCACAACCCATTCCTGCTGTTCATCGGCGTCATCGGCGGCGCCGAGACGGTTGCGCGCTTCCGCGGCCGCTACGCGCCGACCGCGCGGCCGGGCTACTACGACATCAGCCCTCGCCAGCGCGCCGTGATGGGCGGCCTCTACTTCGGGCTCATCGGGCTGATCGCCGCGACGATGCTGAACAGCCCCGTGCTTGCCGGGGCGCTGTAAGACTCGCAGTCCCACGCCGCCTTCCCCCACGTCGCCTGAGCCCGAATGGCGGACGACGCTTGCCACGGTTCCGGCCACGGTTGGGGATGCAAGAAGCCGGGGGAGCCGTAACGGCTCCCCCGGCTTCTCTCTATCTTCTTGCACCGAGGGCTTGTGGTCTACTACACAAGCGCGGTTGCAGGGCCGTTGCCGCGCTACGCGAACAACGTTTGCAACGACTGAGCGATGCTCTCCTCGCTCACAGGGGTCTCGGTCTTGGCGTACATCCAGGTGTACCCCGGCGCCGCGTTGCCTGCGCCGATGCGGTGCAACTCCCACTCCTCGGTCGCGCCGTCGGGTCCGCGCAGCGCGCAGCGCGCCTGGCTCGTCGGGAAGGCCTGCGCGCGATCCACGTCCGCGGGCAGGTCGGTGATCGCCTCGACCTCGAAGGTAACGGCGCGCGAGCCGTTCGCAACCTGGAGCGCGTGGGCGTTGCGCGTCACCGCGGGTTGCCGCCCCGAGGAAACGGTAGCGGCCGCGCGCGCCGCGGCGCTCACGATCAGCGCGAAGAGCGACTCGATCTCCTGGTCGACAAGCCGCTTGGTCTCCGCCAGATACTCTTGGTGCGCATCGTTCGCGTACATCGACTCATCGTTGACCACGTTCATCTGCCCCACTCCTACAACACACTCTAGCGAGCCATTAGCAGATAGCATATAGTATCGAAGCTCACTCTTTAGCGATTGCCTGCTCGACGACTCTCTTAACTAGCGCCGTAGAGCCGCAATATCTATTCCGCGCCGCGGGCGCAACCCGCCCGCTCATCATAGGCGCCTCTACTCCCCGCGCGGCCCGACGCCGGTCAAGGTCGACCACCCACCGGCGACCGGCGACCACCCACCGGCTACTGGCTACTGGCTACTGGCTACTGGCTACTGGCTACT
>JAABUR0100008955.1_pt1 | contig 11406 bp, 16 predicted proteins | sample 5560091 | NCBI WGS metagenome assembly JAABUR01 (sample SAMN10711879, study PRJNA513375) | rock metagenome | isolation source: Antarctica rocks | place: Antarctica: Victoria Land, University Valley sud
TGCGGTGATGGACAAGTCAAGAATCAGCTGCGAGGTGGCGCACCCGCTTCGGCACGGGCTCGCCGCTCGGCCCCACCTCTGGGGGCCACTCGTCCACGCGCAGCAGCGCTCCGGGCACGGCAGGCCCAGGCTCGCCGCTGCCGCCGCCGCGCTTGCGCGCGCGCGCGCGCTTCGGCTTGCCGCCGCCGGCGCCGCCGCCCGATTCGGAGCCCGACGCGCCGGAGTCATCGTCCGAGCGCCCGCCGCGCGCCGGCTGCTGCTGTAGCGCATGCGTGCGCGGCTGTTTCAACAGGCAGCGTTTGCAGCGCAGCGCATCACATCACTGGATTTGCACGTCCGCCGGGAAGCGATAGCAATGTAATGCTGGCCCAATCTGGCTGGTTCAGTCCAGGCTGGTCTGAGAAGCCTTTTAGCCAAGCGCCTGCCCAGGAGGCGCCTGGCTGCAAGACATCTCCTGCCAACATCTGAACCGCAGATCCCGCGCAGCAGGGCCACCCGCATCGCATCACTCTCCCAAAGAGGCGACGACCTCCTTGCCGCACCTCATCGGCCGCACGCAGGCGTGCGGCGCGCACGCCCAGCGCCGCGGCGTCCTCGTCCTCCGGGCGCTCCGCCGCGGGCACCAGACGATTCCAGAACGCCGCGTCATCCTCCTGCGCGGCCGGCGCCGCGCTCGGCCGCCCTGTCCTGGGCCCGAGCATGGCACCGGGCCACCACGCTGCACGTGGGCGCCTCGAGGCGCGGCCTCAGGCCGCGTGCCCACAACCCTGATCCCTGCCATAGTCACAGGGCGAGTACCACGAAGCCCCCTCATAATGATGCCGGGCCCTCGTGCGGGCACGGCGCGCCCCCTGCACCCAAAGCGCGCACCTCCCCGGCAAAGGTGGCCACGTTGAAGGCGCCCAGCAGCTCGCCGCCCGCGCCCGCCTCCGCCGCCGCGGCCTGCTCCACGCCGGACACCACCTGCGCGGCGGGCGCTCTCAGCACGGCGCGTGACCTCGTCCAGAATGGCGCAAAAGGTCAGCACTGCTACCTGCTCCGACATAAGTCTGGCTGCCAGGTTGTCGGGTAGTATCAGGCTTTCGTGCACTCCCGGGACTTCTCGAGGAGATCCAAGCTCCACCTTTCCCCCCGTGTGTTGCCGCAAGGCACAGTCGCACCCCTCCCGGAAACGATGTGAATGTTATGTTGCAGTGACTGCGCCTGAGTTAGGGTGTACAGGCAACAGGCTGCCCTGCGGGCGCGCCCCAGAGGCAGCGCGCACCTCGGCGCGCGCGAGGATGGCGTCGATGTCCTCCTCCAGCAGCTGGTGCTGCTTCGCCTCCTTCGTCTGGTCGTCCTCCTGCGCAAGAGTCGAGACCCGGCTTGCAGCGCGAGCGGGCAGCGCCAGGCAGTGCAGGGGCAAAGAAGCGCCTTCTCTCCTCCACACAACGGAGCTTACACAGACAGCGGCGCCTTGCCTACCTGCAAGGTGGATGCACACCGTCCCCACGGCTGGACACCAGAGCAGGCACGCCGGGAGGCGACAGCCTCCTTCCATGACCTTTGCATGGCTGCAAAGCAATGTCCACCCATGACAGCGCCGCAGGCCAGCCGCCCGCGGCCGACGCGGCGGCGGGCGGCGCGCCTTGAACACTTCCTCGGCGCTGCAGCGCAGGATGGTTGCCAGCTCACCCTTGCTGTTCTTCCTCACCCTAATCCCACCCTATACCTTGGCAGGCGCGGCGGCGCCGGCGCGCCTTGAACAGCTCCTCGGCGCCGAACCGCAGGATGGCCGCCAGCTCGTCCTTGCCGAACAGCTTGGCGCCGGCGGAGGGCCCGCGCGGGTCGAGCACGGTGCGGCCGCTCGTGTCCATGCGCTGGATGACCAGGTGGTCCAGCACCATCTTCTGCTTCGCGCGCTCCAGGATGTCCTCCTCCACACTGCCGCTGGTCAGGAACCTGCCGCACAGCGAAAGGGTTAGGTAGGGTTAGAGACACGCTGGATGACCAGGTCGTCCAGCACCGTCTCCACGCTGCCGCTGGTCAGGAACCCGCCTGCGGCGCGCGCGCGTCGGCGCGGCGCCAGGGCCGCGCGCGGCCGGCTGCGCCGCCGCCAAATTTGCGAGCCTTTGAGGCGGCGGCGTCGCGGCGGCCTGTGCCTGATTGCATGATGAGCTTTCTGGCAACGCTGGCGCAGCAGCAGAGGCGACAAGCGCGAGCACCTGGGCAAGCGGAGCGCGGTGCACAGGACCTGCTTCCTCGTGCCTCACAGGCCCGCGAGGCGCGCAGCTGCCTGAACGGAGTGATCACGGCCGGGCGGCGGCGCGCGGGGCGCGCCTGTAAATGTTGACGGTCTCCGTCTGGCCGATGCGATGCGCGCGCGACATCGCCTGCAGGTCGTTCTGCGCCCCCGCGCCGCGCCGTGGCGTCAGGCTCGCTGCTCGTCCCTCCTCGAGACGCTGCTTGGTCCGAGGCTCCGGCAGGGGCGGCAGGGCAGCAGCGGCCCCTGTGTGAGCGTGCAGCCAGCCCGCACTCCGCAACAGCGGGCGCGCCGCCCTCGGCATCAGCAGGCCCCGGCGGAGAGAGCCTGCGCAGCGCTCCTGGCAGGCATGCAACCGACTCGACCCTTTTTCCTTCTCATCTCGGTCTTCTAGCTGTGGGAAGGTCAAAGGGCAGCTGGATCAGGCTGCATGCACAGGCTGCCACTCACTCGCCGACCCATGGCCAAGCATCCAGTGAAGGGCTGATTTCAGCCTTTCAAAATTTTTCAAAAAAGGAGGCCGGCGGCCGCGCGCGCGCCTGCGGGTTCCAGTCGGAGTCGAAGATGATGACCGTGTCGGCGGTGGCCAGGTTGATGCCCAGGCCGCCCGCGCGCGTGGACAGCAGGAAGGCAAAGTCGCCCGAGCGCGGCGCGTTGAAGTGCTCCATCGCCTGCGGGCGCGCCGGGCGCGCGTCAGTCCGGAGTGAGAGCTTACAGACGCGTGCGAGGCCCGGCGGAGGCTGGCGGGTGTGGCCTTAAGCGCCGCGGCCGCCAGGCGGCCCAAGTGATGCCAGACGGCCTCAGCTCATGGACTGTCAGCACAGCAACAACGGCTCACTTTGCGACAGGACCGGCGGCCGTCAGCGCGCGCCGGCGGGGCGTTAACGAGCGCAGCGCTGCGACGGCGGCCGCGCTGCGCAGCAGGGGGGCCGGGCGCGCGCCTGGTGGCGCGCGCCGGCGGGCGTGGAGCCGTCCAGGCGCTGGTGCTGGAAGCCGCGCAGGCGCATGTAGTCGCTGATGATGTCCAGCACGCGCACCATCTGGCTGAAGACCAGCACGCTGCGCGCGCGCGGTGCGGCGCTTCACGACAGGCGTCGATGAAGCGCGCAGGCAGCGGCAGGACGCCGTTAGGGCAAGCGCTGGCAGTGGCAGCAGGCGGGGCGCCTGTGATGCACTCAAGGTGCACTGCCGCACAACCGCGCTGTCCTGCTTTGATTGCATTGCATTCCCAAACAAAACCACAGTGCGGCATGCCAGCTGGGAGTCAGCCGCCACAGCAACCTGTCAGAGTCGGCAGAGACAGCAGGCTCAGCACTCTCTGTCCGGCCGCGGCCCGCCGCCAGCGCCCGCCTGCGGCGCCCAGCCCCGGGCATGCACGGGCGCCCGGGGGCGCGCGCCGGTGGCCGGTCTGCTTCAGGCGGCGCAGCAGCTTGTCCAGCAGCACCATCTTGCCGGCGCTGACGACCAGGCGGTCCACGGCCTTGGAGTCGTCGGAGCCGCGGAAGTCGGTCTCCGCGCTCTCAAACAGGAATGGGTGGTTGCAACACTTTTTGAGCTCGGTGATGATGTTGAGCAGCGAGACCTGCCCGCCGCCGCGCGCGCCCTGCGCGCCAGGTCCGCACCCGCACCGAATCACATCGTCATGATCCGCACGGAACTCTCCACATGCACCATACTGTAGGGGTTGCTTCCATGATGTCAGCATGTCGACTCCAAGGGAAAAAAACGTGTGAGTACTGATGCACCAACATGTGCACATCCGAGCCTGCAGGGCACGCTGGGGAGCAGAGCGGGCCCGCGCAGCACCTTGTTGAGCTCCTTGAAGTTGCGCGTCAGGATCCACTTTTAGTACTGCTTCTGCAGCGGCGACATGGCCACGCGCAGGATGCGCTCGTTCTTCGGCGGCAGGCTGCGCTCCACGTCCTTGATCACGCGGCGCAGCAGGTGCGGCCGCAGCTCCGCGTGCAGCTGGCGCAGCTGCGCGCGCGCCCGGCCCAGCGCTCGCACGCCTTTCCTGGATAGGAATTTTCCAGGGAAGCACGTAGTCGAGAGCCAGTCAGGCGCGCATCTCAGCGCTTGCCCCGTGCGCGCGGCAGCTGGGAGTTGGGCTACAACAATTGCATGCTGGTACGAATGCGCGCGTCACGCTGGCGCCGCGGGCGGGCCGCATGGGGCGCAAAGGGGGGAGCGGCGCGGGCGCACGTCCTCGGCGCGCTGCAGCGAGTGGCGCGCGTCGAACGCGTCGATGTCCGGGAACTTAGCCGGCTCCAGGAAGTGCAGCAGCGCCCAGAGCTCGCGCATGCTGTTCTGCAGCGGCGTGCCGGTGATGAGCAGCTTGTTCTTGAAGTGCCACTGGCTCAGCTCCTGCGCGCGCGCGCGCACCCTGATCAGTCCCCGGCTGCGCGGGCAGCCCCATCATAGACATGAACAAGGCAGGCAAGCACGACCTGTGCCGATGCCTGGTGCAGAGCACACTGCTGCCACGAATCCCTGCAGCAGGAGCTCTTCAGTACTCTTTTCAGTGACTTTCTGGTAAGATGATCTTCGACAAATGTAGGCGGCGCAAATGACACGGAGCGCGGCCCGGCTGCGGGCTGGCTCCGCTGCGGCCGCGCCTGGTACAGCGCGGCCTCGTGGTTCTTCAGGCGGTGCGCCTCATCGACCATGAGGTAGTTCCACTTGACCTTGCCCAGCGTCGGCGCGTCCTTGAGGACCAGCTCGAATGTGGTGATGAGCACCTCGAACTTGTACAGGCGGCCCGACGAGCGGCCCGTGTAGAACTCAAAGTTGCGGATCACCTGCGCGGAATGGTCGCTGGTCGGGATGGGCGCGAGGCTCTTCAGGTCACTCTGAGACCGGGCGAAGGGCGCCGCGCGGCTCCTGCATGGAGAAGGTGCACTGACAGGGGCAGGTCAGGCAGACTGGAAACTGCCGAGGCCGGCCGGGCGCGCGCGCCTCGCGGCTCTTGGAGTCGCCGACGTAGACGAGCGCGTTGACCTGCGGCAGCCACTTGCGGAACTCGCGGATCCAGTTGGGCACCGTGGACAGCGGCACGACGACCAGGAAGGGCCCCGGGATCGCCATCTCCATCGCCAGGTAGCCTGCGCGGCCGCGCGCACTAATTTTTTATAGATGCTCGGGCGCTGAAAGTTCCTTGCCGACACTGTAAAACTCACAGCGGGGCTGGCGGAAGAGCAGCACCCTGCGTTTGCAGAGGCGCTGCATGTGCAGGGACGGCGCACGCAAGCAGGCAAGGAGCATGTCACGAATGCATGTGGGGTGGGAGAAGCGCAAGGCAAGGCGCGGGCAGGCGCACCAACCATGCTGACGCACTGAATGGTCTTTCCCAGGCCCTGCGCGGCACCCCAGTTGCCAGCGTCAGGTGCATCCTCCAGCTCGCATCCGAGCAGGCAAGCTCTGCATGCGCTCTCTTCCCGCACGCTGCAGCCGCTCACGCTGCGCATGGCACGCGGCAGCGGCTGCCACGCAGGGCGGAGCGATGCTGCGGCCGACCGCGCAGGAGGGCGCAGGGGCTTCAGGGGGGGGCTCGGGGGCGCGCCATCTCGTCGGCCAGGATACAGTTGTTGTCCTGGCTCCAGGAGTAGATGAGCCAGTTGAGGCCCTCCAGCTGGTAGTCGCGCAGGCGCCCGGCGCGCACGTAGCCCGGCTGCTCGGTCAGTGCGCGCGTGCCGGCCGCCGCGAACGCGCGCCGCTGCGCGTCCACGCCGCGGCTGGCCTCCATCAGGCGCGCCTCGCGCGTCTGCGCGCCCGCGCACAGGGTCGTAGGATAGGCGCGCCCCTCTTCAGCCATGGCGTGTCAGTATCATTGACTCATGCTGCAGATGGCATGCATGCGTGCCTGCAGCAGCAGTGCCAGCGATCAAGGGGCTGGCGCCCTTGCATCTCCAATCAGGGGCAGCTGCACCAGCAAGAGCTCTGCCACAAGCAGGAGGCCCGGGGCCGCGGTCGCGGCGCCCGCGCGCGCGCCTGGAAGTCGTCGACGCAGTCCTGGCCGCCCGCGGCGAAGATGTCCTGCGCGGTCTCCCAGGTGCAGTCCGCGTACGGCAGGTCCTTCCACTGCCGCGCCCCGGCGTCCGGCGCGTCAGCCCGCCGAGCACCGCCGGTGTGCAGCTGGACAGGCGTGCGCGCAGGGCAGGTCCTCCCCACGGCAGCCGCAGGGCGCGCCGCGCATCAGCGCCCGCCGAGCAACGCGGGTCTTGGATTCGACAGGCGTGTGCGGAAGCCGCGCCGGCCGGCCTGTGGGCGCCAGGCGGGCGCAGGCGAGCCCGCAGGACGTGGCCGCGCTTGCGCAGGAGCGAGAAGAGCGCCGACGGGCTGGAATGGGAGGCGGCCCCAGACTGGCGGCGCGGCCTGCACGACCAAGGCCGCCCGCACTGCCTGGCAGTGATTCCGCAACTCTCCGACGGCAGCAGGCTCGGGGGGCGGCCTTTCTCTGAGCGGCGCGAGAACGCGCAGAGCGCTGCCCCTCTGGCGCTTGTTGCCAGGCAGGCGGCGGCGGCGCCGGGCGCGCGCCTTGGCCAGGTAGCGCAGCGAGCCGTCCGGCTCAGCGCGCTGCGCGATGACGCGGTCGGCCAGGCGGTGCTGCGCGACCAGCTGCTCCTCCATCTGCCGCTCCACGTCCGCCAGCTCGGCCTCCTCCGGCGTCAGCCACGCGCGCGCCACCTGGCGGCGCCCGCCGCGCGCGCAGTGAGCGCGCTCAACTTGGGTACCCTCTCTACTCCATTACGGGCTCCAACGCATCAGTTACAGCCTGACAAGCATGATTAATAGAAAATATGACAAAACCCAGTTGTCAAGTGCGCGTGCGCGCCGGCTGTGGGGCGGCGCGCGCGGTCTGCAGCGCCGCGCGCGGCCAGACCTGGCCGGGTCGCGCGCGAGCCGCGCGCGCCGCGCGCGCCCGGCGGCCAGGCTCATGCGGCGGCAGGCGGGGGCCGTAAGGGCGGGCGCGGGGCGGCGCGTGCGGCCCGGGGGGCTGACCTCGGCCTCGTCGACGCGCTTCATGTAGTTGAGCACGCGCTTGAAGCCGCCGAGCTGCGCGAGCGCGTCGCGCGTCTCCCAGGACGTGTGCATGTAGCTCCAGCGCTTCCACTTGATGCAGAACTCGCGCGCGTCCCATGGGTCCGCGCCCGGCTCGGCGCCCTCGCGCGCCCTGCGCGCGCCGCGGCGGCCGGCTCGGCTCGCAGCAGACCTGTGTGCCCCTCTGAGCTTGGGCCACGCAGGTCCCAGCCCACTCCCTCCGTGGTTGCCGAGCCCTCACGCTCTCTATGCAGCCTATGGCGGCAAGCTCAGCTGCCGGCAGGCATGCGCGGACACCCCAAAAAAATCCTGCATACAGCCTGCCCTGAGCGGGCCAGGCCGCTCATGGCCTCGCGGCCTCGCGCGCCTGCTCAGTACCGCCCGGATAGGGTACGCGGGACCATCCGCTCACGTTTCCTGGACACAAGCTTTCCTCTGCGCAGGTTCCCAGCGCCAAACACCCAGGGTGTTGCAGCACCGCGTGCACGCCAGGCAGGGTAGGGTTAAGGATAGGCTGCGGGGTGCGCGCCGGTGCGCAATGACGCGCTCCACCTCGTCCGCCTCCTCCACCGCGTCAGTAAGCAGCGCCGGCACAGCAGCCGCGCGCTTGGCCACACGCGCGCGGCGCTCGGCCTCGGCGTCCTCAAAGTCGCTCTCCGCACTGCCGTCCTCCGCGTATGACACCTGCGCCGCGGCGCAGCGCAGGGTATGGGCGGGGTATGGAGCAACACCTAACCCTAACCTCAGCGTGCAACACCTGCGCCGCGGCGTGGCGCAGGGTATGGGGCGCGCACGCGCGCACGACGCGTACGCCGTGTAGGGCAGACTCCCTGCCCTGTGAGCGCGCGGCGACGCACGCTCAGGCTTTCAGCGTCCTTCAGGCTCGCTCTCTGCGCTTGGATCCGGGGCGCCGGGGCGCATGCCTCACAGCGAGCTGGACCCCTGCCTCGGCTGACTCTCTTTGGGTTGTACTCAAGCTGTTCGAGCCTAAGCAGGCCGGCGCGCCTTGGCGACGGAGCGGATGCTGTGGCGCCCCACACGCCCGCCGCCGCCGCCGCCGCCCCCACCGCTGCGCGCCTGCGCGCGCTCCCGCCGCCGCGTGTCGTCCGCGACGTTCAGCGGTTGCGCCTGCGGAGGACGTTGGAAGCACGTCGGTGGGACCAAGCATGGCTTGGCACCGTAAGTCAGCTGCATCAGCACAGCGCTTTACGCGGCGCCTATGAACGCAGTCGAGCTGCACCTGGTGCGCATGGCTCTGGCACCAGGTGCGCCTTCCCGTCACAAGTGCACTGAGCCAACTGCCGCAGCCTTGCGCGGTTTACGCGGGGCAGCAGCGCAGCCACGCAAGCGCGCGCGCCCTCGCATCCAACATGCAGGCGGGCCAAGGAGCCGACTTCTGCAAGCACCTGAGTGCACTTGTGTCCAAAGTGCGTGGGGGCCTGCACGCTCCCTTAGCACCAAACCTAGGCCATCTGGGCGCAGCGTCGCGCGTGCTTGGCACCCACCTTGCGGGGCTTTGTGCGCAGGCCGAGCGCCGCGCGCCCCGGGAACTCGTCGCCATCGCCGCCGTCCGCAGCGTCGCCCGCGTCGTCGTCCTCTGAGAGCTCCGGGGAGTCGTCCTCCGCGTACGACGCCTGCGGGCCAGCCGCGGCATGTGATAAGGCGCCGGGCAGCACAGGGGTGCGCAGACATGCAAGCATACATGCGGCAGCGTCCCAGGCCTTCTTGAGTTATTGGGTCAGCTTAAATAGAAGTTGCACCTGGTAACACAGCTGTGCAGCACCCGGCCCGCGCAGGGTGCACCCATCATGCACAGTTCTACTGGGCGCCCACCCGATCGCAACCTCTGCACATCTCACGGCCATAAAGCAAAGGCCTGACACGCGCAAAGGAGCGGCTCGATATCGGTCGATGCGGGGATGCTTGCCGCGCAGGGCTGCGGGCCAGGGCGCGGCGGGCTGGCGAGTCGGGGGCGGGCCTTGGCCGCCTGGCGGGTAGCACGCGGCGGCCCGCCGCGCGCCGCCGCCTTCCGCGCGCCCGCGATCAGCTTTGACTGCAGGCGCCGCGCGATGATAGCGTCGCCCTCATCTTCGTCCTCCTCCGCATACTCTTCTTCCTCCTCCTCCTCGTCCTCGTCATCGTCGGCCTCCTCCTCGCTCTCGCTCTCGTACTGCGCCGACCGGCGCCGCCGCGGCTGCGGCGCGGCGCGCAGCAGCAGCCTCAGCCACCGGCAGCGACACGGGCCTGTGCGGATCGCCCCACCGTGCCTGCCGCCAGCTGCTGCCCCTGCCGCCCTTCCCCGGACGCTCACTGTCTGCGCTGCCGCGCAGGCAAGACCGCACAGACGCAGCTCAGCACACACTGATGCGCCATGCGGGCCGGCTGCGCTCGTGCCCTTGGTGACCGGACGCGCACAAGGCTGCGCTGTGCTCCGCGCCTCCGGCGCACCGGCGCTTGCCGCTTGGCGGCAGCCGCCCGCGCGCCCGCGCTGCGGCCGCCGGCGCGGCCACCGGACGCGCGCCGCTTCGCGCCGTAGTCCTCGTCGTCAGCGTCGTCGCCGCCGCTGCTGGACGCGCCCTCCATCCAGTCATCGCCTGCGCCGACGCGCGGCGGACCATCAGGGCAGACCCCCAGCAACAGTTTAACAGTGTGCGCAGGCCTCATACATGAGGCGGCATGCCCCTCCTCGTACACGTGCGCCCAAGGCGACAAAGCTTCACCTCATCAGGGCAGGCCCCCAGCAACAGCTGAACAGTGTGCGCAGGCCGCAGACAGCAGGCGGCAAGCCCCTCCTCGAACACACACGCCCAAGGCGACAACGCAACACTGCGTCTCGCATTCCCAACGGTCGCTGAACCGTTGGCTCTCTCACGCTTGCCCAATGACGCCCGGGCGCACCCTCATCCTCCGCCTCCGCATCATCCGCGACAAAGTCGGCGTCCCGCTCGTCATCCCTGCGGGCGTGCGAGGCATGAGGCGGGCAGGGCAAGCACATGCAGTGATGGCCCATGGGCATGCACAGTAGCTCAGAACATGGGTTGTGTGCAAGGCAGGCGCGGCATGCCTTGGAGGCTCGCGGCCTTGCAGTCCGCCAGGCCGGGCAGGCTCAGCTGTGGCAAGCATGCAAACTTCCCCGGGCTGCTATGCCAAGACGCACGGTACGCCGATGCGCGCGAGGCGGCGCCGCAGCATTCACAGGCAGCGGCGGGGCAGCGCAGACACACCCCAGCGTCCAGGGATGTGGATTTCGCTGCTCGCCTCTGTGCTCACATGCGCCCAGCCGAGATTGGGCAGGCATGCGCGGAGGCGCTGGGGCCTGCAAGACCAGGGCCTGCCCGCCGCGGCACACACGCGCGCGGCACGCCGCACGCCGCAGGCGCCGCACCCGCTGGGCTCCTCCGCCTCGGCGCCGTCAGCGTCGGCGTCCTCATACTGGTTGCCGTTGCTGGCGGGCCGCGCGCACGCCTGCGCGGGCGCCCGCTCGCCGGCCGCGCCCGCCCCCACCGGCGCCTGCGCGTCCTCGGCAGGCCGGTGCCTGCGCCGCGCCACAGGCCCGTCTCGGCCCCGCCTGGCCGCCTGTGCTGCCGGCAGGCCCGGCGCGCCGGTCGGCTGGCTGCAGCCCGGCCCTGCGTCCGCCTCATCAGCCAGCGTGTCAGGGCTGGCGGACTGCGCGTGCGGAGGGCGCCGCGCGCTGGCCGCGCCCGCTTTGCACCGCCTCGCGCGTCAGTGACGCAGCATGAACTGCGTGCACAGCGACGCGGCCCCTCACGCCGCTGGTGCCACCGCAGGCCCACAGCGCCCGACCGCCAGGTGCCGCTGGCTCCAGGTGTGCCGCCCCCGTGCCAGCGCACGAGCACTTCTAGGACCCGTGTCTGCTGCGCGACCAGAGGCACAGGCAAGCCTGGCAACCCCGTCTGCAGACTGCGGCCTGGCTCATGATTGGCGCGCGTGTGTGGCGCGAGAGCGCGTTCCGCAGGGCCGAGCCAGGACAGCATCCACGACTATCACGATGCCTCGGTGCGTCCATCCCATGCACAGCCTTGGCGGAGAACTTGGAGACCCTGGGGGCCTGCGTGCCGTCATCTACGCAGATATGCAAGCGCCACCCCTTGGAGCCCTCTGCATCG
>JAABUR0100008959.1_pt1 | contig 11404 bp, 12 predicted proteins | sample 5560091 | NCBI WGS metagenome assembly JAABUR01 (sample SAMN10711879, study PRJNA513375) | rock metagenome | isolation source: Antarctica rocks | place: Antarctica: Victoria Land, University Valley sud
TGGCGAGCGGACGCTGCCTGGGCCCGTGTGTCGGCATGCCTGAAGGTTAGGTGTGGCGAGTCAGCCTCGTGCACGAGCGGTGTTCGGGTCGTGCAAAGGTCAGGGGCCCGAAGGCGCAGGCCGCCACCATCCACCCGCCGCGGCCAGCTTGGACTGGTGTCAAGGAATCACCCTTTCGTGCCTGAAATGGGCGATTCTTTGATACCAGTCTTCGGGTCGGGGTGGTCGGTGGTGTTCCGGGCGGCCCTATGGACGCGCGGTCCAACGTCGTGCGGTCCAACGTCGTGCGGCGGCATGTTGCGCCTACCGCACCTACAGTGGAGAACGTGGTCAGAGTCAGCTGCCTCCGGGTTGGTGTGGTGGGGACCGGCGTCATGGGGACCGACCATGCCGAGCGCCTCGCCGGGCGGATCGCCGGAGCAAGCCTGGTGGCCGTCTCGGACCCCGATACCGCGCGGGCGGCCGCCCTGGCCGCGGCGGTCGAGGGGTGCCGGGCGCTCGAGGACCCGCTCGACCTCATCGCCGACCCGGAGGTCGATGCGGTCCTGATCGCGTCGCCCGGCTTCGCGCACGAGCAGCAGGTGATGGCCTGCATCGAGCATCGCAAGCCCACACTCTGTGAGAAGCCCTTGGCCATGGACAGCGAGTCGGCCCTGCGCCTCGTAGAAGCCGAGAGAAGAGCCGGCCAGGCCCTGGTGCAGGTGGGGTTCATGCGCCGCTTCGACCCTGAGTATGCCGCGATGAAGAGACTGCTGGACTCCGGCCGGCTGGGGCGGACGCTGCTCCTGCACAACGTCCATCGCAACAAGACCGTTACCGACACCTTCAGGTCCGAGATGATCGTCCTGGACTCCTTGGTCCACGAGGTGGACATCTGCCGCTGGCTCTTCGCCGACGAGGTCGCCGCCGTCACCGTGCTGACTCCGGCGGCCACGAGATGGGCACCTTCGGGCGTGGCGGACCCCCAGATGGCGGTCTTCCAGATGAGCCGAGGTGGCCTGGCGACCACTGAGGTCTTCGTCAACTCCCAGGTCGGGTACGACGTGCGCTGCGAGGCCGTGGCCGAGCTGGGCAGCGTCGCGATCGGCCAAGATCCTGGTCCAGTCGTGCGCCACGACAACCGTTCTGGCCGCGATGTCCCCGATGACTTCCGGGTGCGCTTCGCCCAGGCGTACGACGTCGAGGTGCAGGCGTGGGTGGACGCCTGCCGAACGGGTGAGATCGTGGGTGCCACCGCGTGGGACGGGTACGCTGCTGCAGCCGTCTGCACCGCTGGGGTGGAGTCCCTTCAGTCCGGCGCCACCGTGACGGTCGAGCTGGCCTCCGACCACGGCGTTGCACCGTCTTCCGACGTGGACACATCGACCACGCCGACGTCTTGACCACGTCGGCTCTCCGGCTCAAGGGTTCGCGATGACGCTCAGCCAGTCACTGGACGTGCTGAGGGACCGGCGGTTCGCGTGGTACTTCAGTGCCCGCTCCATCTCGACCGCCGGGTCGTCAATGGCGCCCGTGGCGCTGGCGTTTGCCGTCCTGCACCTCACCGGGTCCGCGGGCGCGCTGGCCCAGGTGCTCGCCGCCCGGATGCTGTGCATGGTCCTGTTCCTCCTCGTCGGCGGCGTCATCTCGGACCGGATGTCGCGCACCGCCGTGATGCAGGTGTCGCACGCCCTCACCGCCCTGACCCAGGGCGCTGCCGCGGCGCTGTTCATCACGGGGCACGCCCAGCTCTGGATGATCGTGACCATCGAGGCGCTCAACGGCGCCGTCTCGGCCTTCACGATGCCGGCGATGATGGGGGTCGTCCCGCTCGTCGTGGACCGGGACCGGCTCCAGCAGGCCAACGCCCTCCTCTCCTTCAGCCGGAGCGGGCTCTACATCCTCGGGCCGTCCATCGCCGGCGGGCTCGTCGTCACGGTCGGTCCGGGCTGGGCGCTCGCCGTCGACGCGTTGACCTACCTGCTGGCGATCTTCTGCCTGCTGAAGGTGCGGCTGCCGCCACGGTCGGCCGGGGCCGCCCTGCCCCGCTCGACGATGCTCACCGACTTGCGGGAGGGGTGGTCGGAGTTCACCTCACGGACCTGGCTGTGGCTCATCGTCGTCGTCTTCGGCGTCCTCAACGCCATCAGCGTCGGCGTCCTCGGTGTGCTCGGACCGCTCCTCGCCACCCGCACCCCAGCGCTCGGGGAGTCCGGTTGGGGACTCGTCCTGAGCGCCGAGGCGGTCGGCACCGTCGTGATGACCCTGGTCATGCTGCGGGTGAGCTTCCGCTTCCCCCTGCGCGCCGGGATGCTGGCCGTCAGCGCGATCGCCATCCCCGTGGCCATGCTCGGCCTGGCGCCGGCCACCTGGCCCCTCGTCGCGGCCACCTTCGTGGCCGGCGCGGGCACGGAGGTCTTCGGCGTCGGCTGGAGCACCGCGCTGCACGTGCACATCCCCGAGGCGGTCCTCTCCCGGGTGTCGAGCTACGACGCGCTCGGTTCGTTCGTCGCCATGCCCGTCGGATCCCTGGTCTACGGCGTGCTCGCGGCACGCTTCGAGGCGACGCCCGTGCTGGTCGTCAGCGCGATCCTGTATGCCGTGCTGTCCCTGGGGACGCTCGCATCACCCTCGGTTCGCAACCTCGAGCACCTCGCCGGACCGCCGCGGTGACTCCGACCTAGACTGACCTGTCACCCGTTGTCGTCGTGCTGAGGACCCCGCCCCCGTGTCGATCAAGGACATCCGCCTCTTCGGAGACCCGATCCTGCGCACCCCTGCGGTCGAGGTCGTCGACTTCGACAAGGAGCTGCGCCAGCTCGTCACCGATCTCACCGAGACGATGGTCAACGCCCCGGGGGCCGGGCTGGCGGCGCCCCAGATCGGGGTGGGCCTGCGGGTCTTCACCTACGTCGTCGACGACCAGCTCGGACACCTCGTCAACCCGAGCCTCGACCTGTCGACGGAGACGCAGGAGGGTCCCGAGGGGTGCCTCTCCTTCCCCGGCATGACCTACGACTGCCGGCGGGCCCTGCGGGTCGTCGCCAAGGGGCAGGACATGTTCGGGGAGCCGGTCCTGCTCGAGGGGTCCGAGCGCCTGGCCCGCTGCATCCAGCACGAGACCGACCACCTCGCGGCATCCTCTTCGTCGACCGGATGGACCCCGAGCAGCGCAAGTTCGCCATGAAGGCGGTCCGCGAGGCGGAGTGGGCCGGCGGCGCCGTCCCCACCGTCAGGGTCAGCCCGCACGCCACCTTCGGTCGGGCCACGTAGTGCGGCTCGTCCTCGCCGGGACGCCCGCAGTCGCCCTGCCCAGCCTGGCCGCCCTGGCCGCCTCCACCCACGAGGTCGTCGCCGTGCTGACCCGACCGGACGCCCCCGCCGGACGCGGGCGCTCCCTGGTGCCGTCGCCGGTCCGCGTCCGGGCCGAAGAGCTCGGTATGCCGGTCCTCACCCCCTCCAGCCCCCGGGACCCGGCCTTCCAGGAGCAGCTGCGCCAACTGGCCCCGGACGCCTGTCCTGTCGTGGCCTACGGGTCCCTGCTCCCTCGCTCGGTGCTCGATATCCCGGTCCACGGCTGGGTCAACCTGCACTTCTCGCTCCTGCCTGCCTGGCGCGGGGCTGCGCCCGTCCAGCGGGCCATCATGGCGGGAGACGAGGTCACCGGCGCGTGCACCTTCCTGATCGAGGAGGGTCTCGACACCGGCCCGGTCTACGGCGTGACGACCGAGACGATCCGGCCGACCGACACCAGCGGTGACCTTCTGAGCCGGCTGGCCACGGGCGGTGCCAGCCTGCTCGTGGCGACGATGGACGGCATCGAGTCCGGTCGGCTCGTCGCGAGGCCCCAAGCGTCCGAAGGGGTTTCGCTCGCACCGAAGCTCACCGTCGACGAGGCCCGGATCGACTGGCCCCGGCCGGCGCCGGCCGTGGATTGCCACGTGCGCGGGTGCACGCCGAGCCCCGGCGCGTGGACCACCTTCAGGGGTGAGCGGCTCAAGGTGCTCCCGGTGACGCGGGTCGCGGACCTCGACCTGTCCACGCCGGTCCCGGACGTCGACCTGCCGACGCAGGCGCAGCTCGCGCCCGGGGAGCTCGTGGTGACGAAGAGCGCCGTCCTCGTCGGGACGGGTTCTGCACCCGTCAGACTCGGCACGGTGCAGGCCCGCGGCCGGAAGCCCATGTCGGCCGCCGACTGGGCGCGTGGCGTGCGGGCCGAGCCGGGGGAGCGGTTCGACGATGGCTGAGCAGCCCGGCCGCCGCGGTGGTGCGGAGCGGCGGCGGCCGGCCCGGTCGGTGCAGCGTCCGGCCGAGCGGACCCGACGGACCGACCCGGCCCGGCTCGCGGCATACACGGTCATGCGAGCCGTCGCCGAGGGCGCGTACGCCAACCTGGAGCTGCCGAGGGTGTTGCGCGAGAAGGGGATCAGCGGCCGTGACGCGGGCTTCACCACCGAGCTGGTCTATGGCGCGACCCGGATGCGCGGCCTCTACGACCCGGTCATCGCGATGGCCGCCGGCCGGGACCTGACCTCCATCGACGACAACGTCCTCGACACCCTGCGCCTCGGGGCGCACCAGCTGCTCGGCATGCGGGTGGCCACCCACGCCGCCGTCGACGAGACCGTGGCCTTGGGGCGCCAGGTCAACGGCATCGGGGCCTCGGGGTTCGTCAACGCGGTGATGCACCGGATCTCCGAGCGGACGCGGGAGCAGTGGGTCGACGCGGTCGCGCCGGGCTCGATGGACCCGTTCGCGGCCACGGCGGTCCGGACCAGCCACCCGCAGTGGGTCGTGCGGGCGCTGCGGGCGGCGCTGGTCGGCCACGGCGCCGCTACGGCCGAGACGATCGACACCGAGCTCGAGGCCCTCCTCGAGATTGACAACGCCCCGGCCAAGGTGACGCTCGTCGCCCGTCCGGGCCTGGCAACCGTCGAGGAGCTCCTCGGCGACGGCGTCGAACCGGCTCGGCTGGCCCGGACGGCCGCGGTGCTCGACTCCGGCGACCCCGGTGCCTTTCGGGCCGTCCGAGAGGGACGGGCGGCCGTCCAGGACGAGGGTTCGCAGCTGGTCGCCCTGGCGCTCGCCGCAGCCGACGTCGAGCGGGCGCCGGGTCAGGCGTCCGAGCGCTGGCTCGACCTCTGCGCGGGACCGGGGGGCAAGGCGGGACTCCTCGCCGGCCTCGCCCTCGAGTCGGGCGCCTCCCTGACCGCCAACGAACTGAGCACCCACCGGACCGACCTCGTCCGCAAGACCCTCGCGGCGGCCGTCGCGCGGGGCGCGAGGGGGCAGATCACGGTCCGCACCGGCGACGGCCGCCAGATCGGCGCGGACCAGCCCGAGTCCTTCGACCGGGTCCTTCTCGACGCCCCGTGCACCGGGCTGGGGGCACTGCGCCGTCGGCCTGAGGCGCGCTGGCGGCGGTCGCAGACCGACCTCGCGGGTCTCGCCTCTTTGCAGCGGGAGCTGCTCGTCAGCGGGATCGACGCCACGCGACCCGGTGGCGTCATCGGCTACGCCACCTGCAGCCCGCACCTCGGCGAGACCCGCTTCGTGGTGTCCGACGTCGTCAAGAAGCGGGGCGATGTCCAGATCCTCGACGCCCGTGGGCTCTTCGTCGACGTCGCCCGTGAGCCGATCGAGGGACTGGTCGACGGGCCCTTCGTGCAGCTGTGGCCGCACCGCCACGGCACCGACGGGATGTTCTTCGCCCTGCTGCGCAAGCTCTGACGTCGCCGGCGGCTCGTTAGGCTCTCCCCGTGCAGATCTGCCCGAGCATCCTCTCCGCCGACTTCGCCAACCTCGAGGCGGAGCTCGTGGCCGTCCGCAACGCCGACTGGGCCCACGTCGACGTCATGGACAACCACTTCGTGCCCAACCTCACCCTCGGGCTGCCGGTCGTCGAGGCGCTGATGAAGGTCAGCCCGATCCCGATCGACTGCCATCTCATGATCGAGGACCCCGACCGCTGGGCTCCGGCGTATGCCGAGGCCGGCATCCAGTCGGTGACCTTCCACGTCGAGGCGGCGAACGCCCCCCGGGCGCTGGCCCGGACGCTGCGCGCCGCCGGCGCCCGGGCGGGGATGGCCCTGAAGCCGAGGACCCCGTGGCAGCCCTACGAGGACCTGCTGCCGGAGCTCGACATGGTCCTCGTCATGACCGTCGAGCCGGGCTTCGGCGGGCAGTCGTTTCTGGCCGACCAGCTCCCCAAGGTGCGGGCCGTCCGGGAGTCGGTGCGCCGACACGGTGGGCAGATCTGGGTCCAGGTCGACGGGGGAGTCAGCGGCCGGACGATCGAGCAGTGTGCCGAGGCGGGCGCGGACGTCTTCGTCGCAGGCTCCGCCGTCTACGGCGTGCAGGACGCGGCGCACGCCGTCGAAGAGCTGCGCGAGCTGGCCACCCGGCATACCCACGCCTGAGTGACCACGGCGTGGTGACCGTCACGCCGGGCCGTCTGCGCCGGACTGGGCCACCGGTGGCATAATCAACGGACGTGCTCCGGGGTCGGTGCAACTCCGAACCGGCGGTGACAGTCCGCGACCCGGCCGCAGCCAGCGGCCGGTTGACCTGGTGAAACTCCGGGACCGACGGTGAAAGTCCGGATGGTAGGCAGCACGCGCGGGGCCCTCACCGGTCCCGTCGGCGCTCGCGTCGTGACTGGGCCCGTGCCGGGTGCTCCTTATCGTCAGGAGGGCTCTCGCGTATGCCGTCCCGTCACCTCGCGCTCGCCGCAGACATCCCGGGGCTCGCCCGTCAGGCTCGAGCAGGAGGGATGTTGACATGCAGCACGGCCACACCGAACACGACCTCGCTGCGATGCGTGCCGCCCTCACTCTCGCCGCGCGTGGCCCGGTCGCGAACCCCAACCCTCGCGTCGGGGCCGTCGTCGTCGACCGGTCCGGGCAGACGGCCGGCGCCGGCTTCCATGCCGGCGCCGGGACACCGCATGCGGAGGTCGTCGCCCTCGACGAGGCCGGGGACGCCGCCCTCGGCGGCACCGCATACGTGACCCTCGAGCCGTGCTCGCACACCGGGCGCACCGGACCGTGCAGCGAGGCGCTCGTCGCCGCCGGCGTGACGCGGGTGGTCTTTGCCCAGACCGACCCCGACCCCCGGGCGGGCGGAGGCGCCGACCGGCTGCGTGCGGCCGGGGTGGAGGTGGTCGCGGGCCTTCTCGAGGGCGATGCCGAGTCCCTCAACCGGTCCTGGACGTTCGCCGTCACCCATGGCCGCCCCATGGTCACCTGGAAGATCGCGACGACCCTCGACGGCCGCTCTGCGGCGGCGGACGGGACGAGCCGGTGGATCACCGGCGAGACGGCGCAAGCGGACGTCCACGACCTGCGCGCCGCCTGCGACGCGATCCTCGTCGGCACGGGCACCGCGCTGGCCGACGACCCCTCGCTCACGGCCCGCCACCCCGACGGCTCACTGCGGGCGGCAACCCCACTTCGTGTCGTCATGGGCCGGCGCGACCTGCCGCCGTCGGCGCAGGTCCTCGACGGCAGCTCACCGTCCGTCCAGCTCAGGACCCACGACCCCACCGTCGCGCTGGCCGCCTTGTGGGACAAGGATATCCGGCACGTCCTCCTGGAGGGCGGCCCGACCCTCGCGGCAGCCTTCGTCCGAGCCGGGCTTCTCGACGAGGTCGTGGCCTACGTCGCGCCCGCCCTGCTGGGCTCCGGCCCGAACAGCGTCGGGGACCTCGGGATCACGACCATCGCCGACGCCCTACGCCTCGACATCCAGGACGTCACCGCCGTCGGGCCCGACCTCCGCATCCGCGCGACCCTGTGCGCCCCTGTCAGCACCGCCGCCACGACGACCACCACCACCGACACCCCCACCGCCGCCACCACCGTCACCGCCGACGGGCCCGACCAATCCGCCCCCAACGCTTCCCCCAGCAGCAAGGAGCTCCCCGCATGAACCTGCTCGAACGTCTCTTCGAGGCCCAGCTGAGCATCTTCGGCCAGCAGATCCTCTGGCGCGAGATCATCGGCAACGTCTTCGGCTTCGCCTCCGCCATCGGTGGGATGCGGCGCCGGATCTGGGCCTGGCCGGTCGGCATCGTCGGCAACGTGCTGCTCTTCACCGTCTTCTTCGGCGTCGCGTTCGCCAACCCCCAGGGCGAGACCCTCTTCGGGCAGGCCGCCCGCCAGATCTTCTTTCTCCTCACCAGCGTCTACGGCTGGCACCGGTGGAACCAGGTCCGCCGGATCAACCACCACGAGGGCGAGCAGCCGGTCATCACGCCGCGCTGGGCCACCTCCCGTGAACGGCTCGGCTACGTCGGGTTCTGGGTCATCGGTGTGCTCCTCGGCCAGTGGATCTTCGCCTCCATCGGCGCCGGGTTCCCGGCGCCCCGCTGGTACTACTGGTTGGACGCCTGGATCTTCATCGGCTCGATCGTCGCGACCTACTCCATGGCCCGGGGATGGAACGACTTCTGGCTCGCCTGGATCGCCGTGGACCTCGTCGGGGTGCCGTTGCTCGTCAGCTCACACTTCTACCCGTCGGCCGTCCTGTATGCCGTGTACGCGGTTCTCGTCCTCTACGGCTTCACCGTCTGGCTCAAGGCCTCGCGCGTCGAGCGCCCTGACCGGGAGCCGGAGGCGGTGACGACCGCATGAGCACGGTTCTCCGGCTCGCCGAGACGTGGATCCCGACGAGGCACGGCAGTTTCCGGGCCATCGGCTACCGCGACCTCGGCACCGGCGTCGAGCAGCTCGCCATGGTCAGCCCCCGGGGTCTGGGGGAGGGGTCACCGCTCGCCCGGCTCCACTCCGAGTGCCTCACCGGGGAGGCGTTCGGCTCGCTCCGGTGTGACTGCGGTCCCCAGCTCGCCCGCTCCCTGGCACGGGTCGCGGCCGAGGGCGGCGTCGTGGTCCATCTGCGCGGGCACGAGGGTCGGGGTGTCGGTCTGGTCAACAAGCTGCGGGCATATGCGTTGCAGGACAAGGGAGTCGACACCGTCGATGCCCAGCTCGAGCTCGGCCTGCCCGTTGACGCCCGCGAGTACTCGGTCGGTGCGGCGATCCTCGCCGACCTCGGCCTCGGCAGCGTCCGGCTGCTGACGAACAACCCGTGGAAGGTGCAGGCCATGCGCTCCCTCGGGGTCGAGGTCTCGGCCGTCGAGGGACTGGGCACGGCCCCCCAGCGGGACAACACGGCATACCTGCGCACGAAGCGCGACCGGCTCGGCCACGTAGGCTTGACCCTCGTGAAGAGCTTCGAGCAGCTGTACAGCGAGCTGGGCGAGAAGGCGGCCACGAGACCGGAGGGTTCCGGGACCGTCGTTGCCCTCGACGCAGGCGTGCACTCCATCGGCAAGAAGATCGTCGAGGAGGCCGCCGAGGTGTGGATGGCGGCCGAGCACGAGGGCAAGGACCGGACCGCCGAGGAGATCAGCCAGCTGCTCTACCACCTCCAGGTGCTCATGCATGCCAAGGGACTGACGCTCGACGACGTCTACGCCCACCTGTAAGCACCACACCGAAGGTCTGCACATGCTGCGAGTTGCCCTCCCCAACAAGGGATCTCTGTCCGAGGCCGCCATCGAGATGCTCCGCGAGGCGGGCTACCAGGTGCGTCGCGACACGAAGGAGCTGATCGTCACCGACGTCGACAACGACGTCGAGTTCTTCTACCTCCGGCCGCGGGACATCGCGATCTACGTCGGCTCGGGCACTGTCGACGCCGGCATCACCGGCCGCGACCTGCTCCTCGACTCGGGCAGCAGTGCGGCAGAGGTCATGCCGCTCGGTTTCGGTGCCTCGACCTTCCGGTATGCCGGTCGCCCGGGTGAGGTGGCCAGCGTCCCCGCCATCGCGGGCAAGCGGGTCGCCACGAGCTATCCCGGGCTCGTCGAGAAGAGCCTGGCCGATCAGGGTGTCTCGGCGTCCGTGGTCCGGCTCGACGGTGCGGTCGAGACGGCGATCACCCTTGGTGTGGCCGACGTCATCGCCGACGTCGTCGAGACGGGGACGACGCTGCGCAGCCAGGGCCTGGCGATCTTCGGCGACCCGATCCTCGTCAGCGAGGCGGTGCTGATCCGCCGCGACGAGCACCGGAACGACGCCGCCTTCGAGGTCCTCCGCCGCCGGCTGCTCGGCGTCGTCACGGCACGCAGCTACGTGATGATGGACTACGACGTGCCGGCCGCCCTGGTGGAGCAGGCGTGCGCGATCACTCCGGGGCTGGAGTCGCCCACGGTCTCGCCGCTGCAGGACAAGTCGTGGTGCGCCGTCCGCTCGATGGTCCCGCGCCGCACCACGAACCGCGTCATGGACGAGCTCTACGACCTCGGTGCCCGGGCGATCCTGGTGACCGACATCGCCGCATGTCGGCTCTGACCCGGCCACGGCATACCGTGACGGCGCCGCGCGCAGCCAACGACGAGGACCCCTTTCGGATGTTCCGCTCCGTGCGGGGTCGGGTCGTTGCGACGGGAATGGGAGTGCTCGCCCTCGTCGTCTTCGGCGGCCTGGCGCTGGTGCTCCCCACACCGGCTCAGCTGGGCAGCTGGCAGGTGGGGGATCGAGTCCTCCTGGCGGGGATCGGCGTCGCCGTCGCGGCACTCTGCTGGCGGTTCGCGACGATCCGGGCCGTCCCGACCCGCGAGGGCCTCGAGGTGCGCAACCTTTTCACCACCCGTCACCTCAGCTGGCCGCAGGTCGTCACGGTGGAGTACGGCGGGGGCGCGCCGTGGGTCACCCTGGACCTCGACGACACCGACACCCTGGCCGTCATGGCGATCCAGCGAGCCGACGGTGCGGCCTCCGACGCCGAGGCCTCGCGGCTGGCCGCCCTCGTCCAGGCTCTGGGGGAAAAGCGGGAGCCGGTCTAGGCGGGTTCGGACCCAGACCCGGGCTCGGATCCGGACTCGATCGTCGTCACGACTGTCGTCACCGAGGGCACTCTCGGGGTCGACGTGAAGCCGAACCGACAGGGCGGGTCGACGGGTGCGAGGCCGCCGAGCGCCGTGTCCTCGAAGCGGCCGGCCAGAGCGGTGACGGCTCGCAGGTCCGTGGCGCCGTACCACTCACGGCGTCCCGCTCGAGCGGTCCCCCGGGTGTGCACTCCCGTGAGTAGGACAGCGAACGGGTCGATGAGCGTGGCCCACCGGATGCTCGTCGCGAGGGGTCGGGGCACTGTCCTCAAGAGGTGGCCGAGAGGGAGTCGGCGACCGATGGTGAGGTCGAGGTCGAGGGACGGTGCGGTGACCAGCCAGTCGTCGCCGTGCTCCTCGATCGCGACCGGCTCGATCCGCACCTCGTCGAAGACGTAGGTCGCGACGATGACGTCCCCGACGGCCTTGGAGGGGGCGAGGAGGACGCGGTGGCCGTCGGCCCGTTCCACCATGACGTCAGCGAACGAGCCGAGCGGCGTCCGGGCCCAGTTGCCGACGACGAGCCGCACGCCA
>JAABUR0100008962.1_pt1 | contig 11403 bp, 15 predicted proteins | sample 5560091 | NCBI WGS metagenome assembly JAABUR01 (sample SAMN10711879, study PRJNA513375) | rock metagenome | isolation source: Antarctica rocks | place: Antarctica: Victoria Land, University Valley sud
GCGCGCGCGCGCAGCGTGCTGGGCATGGGCCTGCTGCCCGCGCTGGACTACGCGGGCGCGCGCCTGCTGGCGCCGGGCGCACGCGTGGTGCCCGCGCGCGTGCAGGTCCGTCCCAGCCGCTGCATGCGGCCAGCCGCCGCACCGCCCCGGCGGCGCCTGTCGCCGCCCCGACGCCCCAGCTTAATCATAACTCAGCCGGCGTGCGCCTCCTCGAGTGCGCACGGGTGATGCACGCGGCGCGCAGGTGTGGGCGCTGCTGGCAGAGATGCGCGTGGGGCCCGCCGCGGGCTTCGACCTGTCGGTCATGGACCGCTACCGCTGGCACCCGGGCCTGGAGCGCGTCGAGCTGGACAGGCGCGCCCCCTCCACGCTGCCCCGCCGTGCGCCGCGCCTGGCGCGGCCGCGCCCTACCTATACCCTACCTACCCTACCCTAAGATGTGGCTCCGCGACGGGCGGCCGCCCGCGGCGCGGCAGGGTGCCCTTCCGGCGCCTGAGCGCGCCGTTCCGGGCCGCGGCGCTCGACCTGCACGCGCGCGTGGACGCGGCCGCGGCGGCGGCCGCCGCGGGCGCGCCGGACAACCTATGGGAGTCCGATGAGCTGCTGGCCGTGCGCGCCGCGGCCGCGGGCTCCTGGAACGCGGTCGCCGTGTGGTTCGAGGCGCGCGCACGACCATACCCTACCACTGCTCTGCCGCGGGGTTGTGCGCGCGGCAGCGCCGCTCGCGTCCGGCGCGCGCGCGGCGCTGCGCGCGCGGGCAGCGCATGCGCGCGCGGCACCGCAACGCTGCACACCAGGCGCGCGGTCGGCCTCTTCGCCCCGGCGCGCTCGCACGGCAGGCACGACGGGGGCCGCCCTGAGCGCGGGCGTGCGCGTCGGTTGCTCATGGCGCGCCTGCGTGGCTGGCGCGCGTAGGCGCGTGGGGTCCGCGCGCAGGCGGACATGAGCGAGGGCGTGCGCGTGGCGAGCTGGAGCGCGGGCGGCGACGGCGGGCCGCCCGTCTGCGCCTCCTGGCGGCAGGCCCTGGCGTACCTCGACCCGCGCCTGGTCGCCGAGGTGCCGCCCGCGTCGCACCAGGGCGTCGCGTCGCGCGCCTGCCCGTTGCGTGCCCTGCGCCGGCAAGGGGGCCCCGCCCGTGCGGCTGCTGCGCAGAGCTCCTGCCAGCAGTGCGGCGGGGCGAGCGCCTTGTTAAGTGAGGATTAGGGTAGGGTTTGGCAGATTATGCGGCACTGCACCGCGCGGCTGCGCTGCATGCAGGGCGAGCTGGTGCGCGTGCGCGTGCGCTGGGACGCGGGGCAGCTGCACTTTGCGGCGGAGCCGCCCGCGCGCCGCGCGCGCCACGCGTTCGTGCCGCGCTGGCACTTTGACATGGTCCTGGACGAGCAGGCGCGGCCCGCGCTCGGCCCGCGGGCCGGCCCTGCGCTTGCGGCCTGCGGGGACGCGCCGCACCCTGCCTGGCCGCTCGTCGCTTGCGCTGCTGGGTCCCGTCCAGCGCCCGGCCCGCGGCCCCGCCTGCCCCGGTGCTGGGGCCGCGGCTGACCGGACCTTACCCTACGGCTGATCAGCGTGCGGCGCGCCAGCGCAACGCGGCGTACGACGGCGCGATCCGGCGCGCGGTGGCGTTCCGGCGCGGCGCGGGCGCGGCGCGCCTCACCGCGCTGGACGTTGGCGCCGGCTCCGGCCTCCTCAGCATGATGGCCTGCGGTGCGCGCCGCCACGGCCTCGTCCACGCCAGCCCGCATCATGCAGCGCACGCCCGCACTGCCGTGACGACGTCGCTCGAGCTGCCCTCCCTCTTTGCTGGTCTCGGTCAACGCATCGTCCGCCGAGCGGCCGGGCTCCGCATCTGCTTTACTATAAATGCAAGCTGGGGTCCGTGTGCCTGGCGTCACTGCTGTGCGAGCGCGTCCGGCGCAGGGCGGGCGCGGACTGGGCGACCGCGGTGGAGGTGAGCGGCCACATGGCAGATGCCGCATCGGAGGCGCTGGTGGCCAACGGCTTTGCGGGGCGAAGCGCGGTTATCGCGCGCGACGTGCGCCGCGTGCACGCCGAGCCGCTGGGCGACCGGCTCGCCGACCTCAACGCGCGCGCCGACCTGCTCATTTTCGAGGTGCGTTCGCGCCTGCAGTACAGACGCTGCGGCAGCAGTGTGGGCGGGACAGCCGCTGCGCCGGTGGCCGCTCTCTCTTCCTGCCTGGACCGGTCGAATGCACACGCGGCGGTGGCGGATGCGCTCCGGCGCGCTGGGCCCCGGGGGCTCAAGGCCGGGCCTGCGCATGCTGTCCGGCACGCCCGCGTGGCACATGCGTGGCAAACCCTGCACGTGCGCCGCACACCGCGGCCCAGCGCGCAGGTTTTCGACTCGGGCCTGCTGGGCGAGGGCGTCCTGCACCTGCTGGCCTGGGCGCGCGCGCGCCTGGCCGCGCCCGACGCGACGCTGGCGCGCCGGCCGCTGCGCCGCCCCCGTGAGGCCGTGCACAAGCCTGAATACAAGCCGGCGGCTGCCTGGCTGCCATACACTGGTTTGGCTGGTTTGGCGAGCTCGTGGCGTTTGAGAGGTGTCAGGCCTGCGGCTCACGCACGCCGTGAGTGCGTGGCTGGGGCCAGCATTTGTGGAATGAGGCGGCAGGTGCCCATGGGGGCGACGGTGTTCTGCCAGCCCATCGAGATGCGCGTGGAGGCGGCGGCCGGCCTGGACATGGCCAGCGCCAACCGCTGGAACTTCAGCCCCGACTACGAGGGCGTGGACCTGGCGCACTGCCGGCACGCCCCTGCACACAGCCCCCTGCACGCACCAAGGCACCGCTGCCGCCATACCAACTGCAAACGGCGCATGCAGCGCCCACGCGAGCCCGGCCGGGCTCGGAGCGGCGCCCGGGCGACAGCCTCCAGCGCCGCTGAGCACGGGCCCATATCCTCACGCGGGTCTGGGCCTGCGGCAGGCAGCAGTGGCGCGCGCTGGCGGCACCGGTGCAGGCCATGGCCTTCGACTTTTACGAGGCCGCGGGCGACCTGGCGCCGGCAGAGGCGGCGCTGTCCGTGGTCGCCACCGCCGACGGCGTGTGCAACGCCGTCGCCTTCTGGTTCGAGCTGCAGCTGGACGAGCGCGCGACGCTGAGCACCAGCCCATACGCGGCCAAGGCGCGGGGCTGCGGGCCCGGGGCGGGGAGCCGCCGGCAGCGGCCGGCCGCCGTGCGCATCGCGCGGCGGGTGCCCGCGCAGCGCTCGGTGCTGCGCGGGCGGCGGGCTTGCAGCCGGCCCTAACGCTACCCTATGCTGACATGGTGACGCGCGGCAGGGCGCGACCTGGCAGCAGGCGGTGCAGTGGGTGGGGGAAACGCATGTCACGCGCGGCGAGCGCCTCGCCGTCACCGCGGCGCACGACACCTACGGCCTCTCGTTCCGCGTCGCCGCCGGCGGGGCCGCGCGCGCGGCGGACGGCTGGCGGCCCGGCCCGCTGCAGGCGCGCGCGACGCTTCAGCTTGCTGCGGCATGCAACTTGTGTAGATCAGGGATAGGGTAGGGTAACCGAGCGATGCTGCGGCAGCGCGCGCAGGCCCTGGCCTGGGCCGCGGCGCAGGAGGCCACCACAGGCTAACCTGCGTCCCTGACCCTGACCACGAAGCGATGCTGCACCGGCACGCGCAGGACCCGGCCTGGGCCGCGGCGCTGGAGGCCGCCAACGCGACCAACGCTGCGCTCGCGCGCGCGGTGGCGCAGAGCCCGCTGGAGTTCCGCGCGGTCGCGGGCGCCGCACTTCGCCTGGCCGCCCGGCCGCACGACATGGGCGTGGACGCCGCGCAGGCGGCCGCCTTCGCCGTGCGGATGCTCAGCTGACGGCGTCCGAAGGCGGGCTGGGGCTGGCCCCGGCATGACATCGTGCCGGGGGCCTTGCATGCATGCAGGCCGAGATGCCCACTGCTGGACACAGGCAGAGACGCCCGACTGCGTCTTACAATATGAATATAATGCCAGACGCAGAGCCCAAACCAGCAGGTTGCGCAGATTGAAAAAAGCGCCAACAGCCTGGATACGCTGGCAATAGCTCTGGTGCTACGATGAGCCGCAAGGCATGCACACGAAAGGCTGCACAGCTCAGCCTCAGCTCGTTGTAGCTCTAGTGCCATGCGCGCTGAGTCGCAAGGCACTCGCATGAGGGCCCGCGCAGCCCGGCCGCCCCTCCCTGCGATGCAAGGGACTGCAAAAGCGCACACGCTCGCTAGCCGTAAAACAATGTGGGCGTCATGGCCCGCTGCTCTCCGGGCCTTTATTGAGGCGCGTGCATCGTTCGTTCTCGATCAGGACCCCGTGCGCACTGCTCAAAGCGAAGCACGCTGCCTGCGTAGTAAAATTGATCAAATTAGCCGGCCGCGTGTCGGCACCCAAGCGAAAGAATGCGGCAGGGGCCGGGTGCGGCCCCCGACGGCTCGCGGCGCGGCGGGGGGCGGCACGCGCGCGGCGGGCGGCGCCTCAGCCGCCCTTGGCCATGGCATTGACGATGAAGGCCTCGACGCGCGTGCTGATGCGCGTGCCGTAGTTGAGGTCCGTGCCGCCCGCGACGTGGATGCCGATCAGGTAGCGCTTGCCGTCCTGCGCCACCCAGACCGGGCCGCCCGAGTTGCCGTTGTCCGTGTCTGCGCGCCGCGCAGGACGGGCCGTTGGCCACGGGCACCGCCGAGGCTTGCAGGCGCCGCGCGCCTGCGGGAATGCGAGCGCGCGCGCGTGTAGCTGCGGCAGCCTGGCGCTCTGCTGGTCCGGGCCGGGGTCCGGGGCGGGGGCGCACCGCAGGTGTAGCTGAAGCGCGCCGCGAGCGCCAGGATGCGCTGCTTCACGCACTTGCTGTACCACATCTCGACCGCGTTGGTGCTCTGCCGCGCGCCACGCGGTCCCGCTGTCAGCGCGGCGGCTGGTTGGAAGCACACACCATGCCCTGGACCTGTGCCAGCGGCGCCCCCGGCGCAGCGGCAAGCGCCCCCTTTCGCGCAGGGCAGAGCAGAGCAGCGCGCGGGCCATCCAGACAAGCCGCATGGGGACGGGCGCGCCTTGTCCGCAGGGTACCCGGCATTGAACATGTTGATGCTCGCATTCTTGTAGTTGGGGTACCTCGGGAAGTAGCGCGTCTGCACCGCAGCACTCCTTTTAGGTCTGCTTCGCATGTGCCCGCCTGCCTGGCCTGCACAACAGTCAGCAGCATGGCACGGCCAAGCACACTTGCGTTCGCCTGGCGGCGATCCAGGCGGCAGCGCTGCACAAGCACTGCAAGCAAGCATGCACCTATCATGCTGCCCGCTCTGAGCTGTGCGCGTTGGTGCGCAGCCGTACTGAGCGCTGTGCTGTTTAGCACTGTGAAGCTCCGCAGCTGGGGCACTGTCGCAAGGCCAGTCTTTGCGGGCCGGCCGCGGCGGGCCTGCGCGCACGCATGGCCGCCCTGCGCGCTCCCAGGGCAGCGGGGCCCTGCGCAGATGCGCGCAGCCCCGGCCGGTCCGCGGGCAGGCGCACCCTGGCTGTGCAGGGCAGGGCAGGGCAGGGCAGGGGCGGCCCCGCGCGCGCCTGCTGCCCGACCGCGCTCTGCAGCTTGATGACGGCCCAGTCATACATGCGCCGCGCGTTGTAGTTGTCGTCGGCCGTGTCTGCGTTGGCGCGCGTGGAGTAGCCGGTCGGCACGAACGTCTGCGCGGCGGTGACCACGCCGTACGGCGTCACGGTCGCGTCCTCCTGGCCGGCCGCGTACGTGATGCCGCCCGCCGCGATGAACTTGGTGTTGGGCAGGTACACGCAGTGCGCGGCGGTCAGCAGGTAGGACGGCGCGATCATCGCGGCCGTGCAGATCAGCTCCTCGGTCGCGTTCACCAGCCCGACCAGCCGGCCGAGCTGGCGCCTGCGCGCGCGCGCCGCCCGCGGCAGCCGCCGTCACGCCCCGGAGCCCGGGTGCGGCATCTGCGCGCGCGCGCCGGCGGGGGCGCACCAGGGCGCGGCGGTGGTGTTGGTGACGCGGATGCGGTTGTCCGGGCCGACAATGCTCTCGGAGCCTGCCGGTGTGGCGGCGCCGCGCCGGGCGGCCGCGGCCGCAGCCCAGGTACGCTCCTCGAGCCCGGGCGAGTCGCCATCGGCGGCGGCCGCCGCGGGCCTCACAGGCGGCAGGGCGCGCGGCTCGCGCTGCACTGCGGCCGGCGCGCTCGCCAGCGCCACCCAGTCGGCGTCGGTGCCCTCGTCGACGGCGTCCTCAGCCTCTGCGTCGTCTGCGCCCGCCTCCGCGGCCTGCAGGCGGCCCGGTGTGCTTGGACCTTCCCGGCACGCCCAGCCTATGGCAGGCATGGTGTGGATGTGATGTCAGGACGCGCACTGCGGGGCTTGGCGCAGGCACGGCCGCGAAAGGGAACACGCGGCTGGATGCACTCGGCGCCGCGGCGGGCTTGACTGCCAGCGCAGGGTGTTCGCCCAGGGTTGCGGCGTGCATGCAGCCTGCTGGCACGCATGTATATAGTAAGATCCCCTGTACAGTAATGCGCAGCGCCTGCTTGTACGAGCGCAGGCGTGCTTGGCGAAGACAGCTGCGCGCGGAAACGCAGGCGCGCACCTGCAAAGCACAGGAGCAGCAGGAGGGACATCCGCTGCAGGCTGCAGCCTGCACCCGCCATAGCTCTTTGCCCTGTGCTCACATGCCGTGCATATTCAGCTCTGGCATGCAGCGTCCGGTAGCGGCGCGCGCGAGCTTGTTACAAGCGCGTCGGCAGGCAGCGGTGGCACACGCAAACACTGCATGCGCTGCTCGTCGTGTGGTATGGCCCCACACTTTCACAGTAACAAATAGCAAGCAGAGCCTGCGGTCTCCCTGTGCTGCTGGTCCAGCGTAGCTTCGCTAGCTCGCTAGCACTGCGGCAGGTAGCCTTGAAACCTGCTAGGGCTTTTCTGGGCGCTGGCCTAGCATCGCGCGTGGGTCGAGTCGCTTCCTGCGTTTCGTTCTGCGGACCCCCTCCAGGCACAGCTACGGATGAGAGGACCGCGCTGCCATGGAAATGCGCCGGGCCCCGGCTGCAGCGCTGCTGTGGCTGCTGCTGCCCTGCTGCGCCCTGGCGGGCGATGCTGGGGTGCTCGCTATCGCGGACGGCGCCAACGTATCTAGCGTGTGGACGCTGCAAGGAGCAGGTGCGCCAGCAGTCTCTTGACCGCGTCATAGCGGGCATGCAGCGGCGCCGACGCGTGTGGAGATGGGGAGGGGGCGCGAGTGCCCGCACGGCGTATGCGCAAACCCAGCAGGGGTCGGCCGCGCTGGGGATGTGGAGGACTGTGTTGTATGACAGCTGTAGGCTGGGCGCAAAGCTGTGCATCGCCGGAGACTAACTCGTCTCGCGAGCGCGCCTCGTGCACCCCTGTCGGGTGGCGCGGCTGCTGCGCCTTTGGCGCGCTGCGGCGCCTCCCGCTCGCACCGCCTCGGCGCGGCGGGGCGCCGCGCTTGTGGCCCCTGCAACCGCTCGGAGCCACCCTCCCCGCCGGGATTCTTCCCCCGCGCTGGCTGGCCAGCAACGCGCGCAGGCTGACCAGCAGCCCGCGCCTGCCGCTGCGCAGGCGTGCAGGCGGCCGCGGCGCGCGGCGCGGTCGTGCGGCCGGAGCCGGCGGCGCCGGCCGCGCTGCGCGTGGGCTTGGAGCTGGAGCTGTGCGACTGCGAGCAGGCGGCCGGCTCGCCCGACGGGCTGTCCTGCGGCAAGGAGGGCTGGTTCATCTCCAGCTTCGAGCGCGAGGGCTCCTGGGTGCGCGGCGCGCCTCGGCCTGGCGCGCAGCCGGCCCTTGCGCAGACTGGCTCTGCGGCCTCGGCTTTGTGTGCGGGCGAGCTGCGCGGAGCGTGCCTGTCGGGCGCGCGCCTGAGCGACCCCCCACTGGTTGTTGGCTGCGGCGCTGGGGTCTACCGTGCGCGTGTCCACAGCCGGCGTCCGCATCATGGCTCCGCCACGGCCCATCCCCGTCGCCGCGTTTCGCGGCTGTCCGTGTGAGGAGCGCTGCGCCCCCCCACACCGCACAGCACCGGCCACCAGGCTCGCCTGAAAGTGGGCTGGCGCCGCGTAGCTGAGCGGCGGCGGGTTTGTGCCGCTGTCGCGCGCGGTCTGCTGCCGCCCCTGCCTGCCGGCGACGCTGCCGGACTCGGGCGGCGCGCTGCCGGCGGGCGCGCGCGCGGTCGCCGTGGTCTCCATCGGCTGCCATGGGTCCTCCGCGCCGGGCGCCGCCGCGCTGCGCTGCGAGGCGGCCGGCAACAGCTTCGTCTCCGGCGCGCCGCCCCCCGGCGCCTGCGGCAACCCCCTTCCTCCCGCTCCACCCTCGGATTGGAGCGCATAAATGGTGAGGATGGAGAATGCTGGGAGCGCTGCAAGGTTCTGGTCTGGCTCGCCGAGACGCGGCAGAGCTGTGGAAGCACTGGGCCTGTGCAGCCACGGCGCGCAGGCGCGGCAGCAGAGCTGGAGCGCCGATCAGCCGTGCGCGCCACCCACTGCGCGCCGTCCCGGCGCCGGCGGCAGACGCGCGGCGCGCGCGCGCAGGCTGGCAGCAAGCGGTCCGGGTGAGTGCGGCCGTGGACGCGTACTACCCGATCGGCGCGGCCGAATGCTGCACGCCCGCGCTGCTGCTGGAGACCGGCGATGCCTGGTGCGTCGCGCGCCGCGGCGCCCAGCTCACCCCCTGCGCCGCGCCGCAGCTGACGCGGCGCACGTGGCGGCCCAGTGACGGTGCGAGGGCGGTCGGGGTACTGAAAGCGTGGGCGCGGGGCGCCAGGGAGCTGGAGCGCTGCGGGTGCACGGAGGCGCCGGACATCAACTGCGGCGGCACGGCCACGCACCAGCTGCTCTACGGCTACAACAACTTCCGGCGCGCCCCCGGAGGCAGGACCATGCGTTCAGGCAAACGTGTGCCTGTCGGCACTGTCTGGGCGGCCGGCCTGATGCCGCTGAGACCGCTCGCCTGAGACTGGCGGTGATGAGGCATCAGAAACGCAGCGGGCTCACGCGAGCGCGCGCCCGCCCGCCAGGCTGACCACAGGCGGCGCGGCTGTGCCGGTCGGCCCCGCGGCGTGCTGCCGCACATGCTTGTCGCCGCGCGTCGCGCCGCTTGATGCCTGCGCCGACCTCAACTACTGCTCCGGCCACGGCGTCTGCGCGCTTGGTGCGCGCCCGGCCCTCGGCGCCCCAGGCGGGACGCGGCCGGCGCGCGCTCGCTCGTCGGGGCTGCCGCTGAGCCTGGCCCGCCCGCGCAGGCGCGTGCGAGTGCCGGCCGGGGTATGCGGGCGCCGACTGCTCCTACATGGTGCGCGGCCCTGGCGCGCGCTGGCCGCTCGGCTTGAGGCTATGACTGTGGCTGTGACCGTGCAAAGCGCCTGCACGCCCCGGCCCGCTCCGGCGGCCTGCAAGGGGCCGGCGGCGCGCGGGGCAATGCGCGCAGCGGCGCCGCGCAGGGGGGCGCGGGCGGGCTGCCCTGGTGGGTTGTGGCGTTCATCTCGCTGGGCGCGTGCGGCGTGTTTGCCGCGTCGGTCGTGGGCGCCAACCTCATCGTGCGCACGTACCAGCGCCGCCTGCTCGGCGCGCCCCCGCCGCGCTCGCTGCCCGGGTTGGAGGGTTAGGGTTCGGGCAGGTTTTCCAGCACCTGCTCGAGGAAGGCACGGTGCGCGCGGGTCGAGGTATGCGTCTCGCTCGGGCGCGCCGCCAGCCCGGGCTGGCCGGCCCGCACGAGCCGCGAGGCCCGCTGTCACAGTGCGATGGCCGCCGTGCCGCAGGCGCGCGCGCGGCGAGCGAGGGCGGCGAGCAGCTGACGGCGCCGCTGCTGCTGCGCATTGACGGCGACGACGCAGGCAGCGTCGGCTCCGAGGACACCAGCGGCGCCGGCACCGATTCTGACGCCGGCGCGCCCCCCGCTTTGCACCCCAGCCCCGGCGGCGCCAGCTGCCCCCGCTGCGGCATGCGTGGCCCAGCCAGGCCACAGCTGCCCGTATGCTCATGCAAGGCGTGCGCCCGCGGCGGGCTTATGCGGGCCCTGTCCTGAGCTGCCGGCCGACGTGGTGCCGGCGCGCGCAGGCGCGCAGGCGGGCGGGTCGCCGACGGCGCAGCGCGGGTCGATCGCGGTGCCGCTGCCCGCCGTGGCGACCGGCGCGCCCGGTGCAGAGGAGCCTGAATCGTACGTGTTCTCGCCCAGCGGCATCATGCTCTCGCGCGTGCGCCATGCGCTCGCGCCGGCCGCGCCGCCCGGCGGCGGCGGCGGCGGCGCGGACGGCCGGGGCGACGCGCAGGCCGAGATCCAGGCGGCGCCCGGCGAGCGCGCGGGGCCGCCGGAGCGGCGGCGGCGGCGGAGGCGGCGGCGGGATGCGGCGGAGCGCGAGGCGCCTGCGACGGCGCCCTCGGCGTCCGACGGCAGCGCGGCGGCCGACACCGACAGCGAGCGGCAGCCGCAGGCGCGCCGGGGTGCCGGGGAGCGGCGGAACCCTCAGCAACATGCGTAGCTGCACATAGCGTCGCGCGGTGTCCTGTTGGCGCAGCCTGGGTAACAGATCGCGCCTCCAACTTGCCACTGTGCTTGATGAGATGCGGAGCACGTGCATGCGGCAGCCGTGCTGCGTTTGCTCAAACGCCTCGCGGCGCACAGGAGGACGATAAGCGCCGCGCACCGGGCGCGGTCTCTGACGGCGGCGCGCCCAACGGCGGCGACGTGTGCGGCAAGGCCGCCCTGACCGCGCGCCCGGCGGGCGGCCTGGTCGGCGTCGACTGCAGCGTCTGCATGGTGCGCTGTTGCTCAAGTCCCCACCTGCAGCGTCTGCATGGTGCACCCTTTGCCTGATGCCTGCACCGCGGCATCGACCAAACGCGCCTGCCGTTCACTGCCAATTAAGGCGCCTGACGCCCCATGCCGCTCTGGCTGACGCCTGCACGGTCGCCGCCGGCGCAGGTGCGGCCGGTGCAGGTCGCGCTCATCCCCTGCGGCCACGCGAGCATGTGCCGGCGGTGCAGCCGGCGCCTGGCGCGCTGCCCCATCTGTCGCAAGGCGCGCCACCCTGCCGTCGCAAGGCCCCTGCCCTGCCTGCAGCGCCCGCCTCGGCGCGCGCCGCTGGGCGCCCGCTGCTCCGCACGTCCATAACAGGACACGCAGGCGCGTGCACGGCGTCTGACGCTGCGTGCTGTGCACGCTTGCGCGCAGGAGATCGCGAGGCGCCAGCGCCTGTTTGTGGGCGGCTAGGTGCGCCGGTACGGGCGATGCTGTGTCCGCTGTGAAGCGGTGCCGCACACGCCTTGTCAGGATGCTGGGCCGCATGGTACCTGGCAGCCAGGTTCACAGTCCGCCAGGGCGAGCGCCACAAGTGTGCATTGAGGCTGCCGCTTTCCGCGTGGGCTGTGCAGGCGGTTGTACACTTTGTAGCATAGAACAATTTTGTAG
>JAABUR0100008963.1_pt1 | contig 11402 bp, 11 predicted proteins | sample 5560091 | NCBI WGS metagenome assembly JAABUR01 (sample SAMN10711879, study PRJNA513375) | rock metagenome | isolation source: Antarctica rocks | place: Antarctica: Victoria Land, University Valley sud
GATCAGCGTCGACCCCTGCGCCATCAACACCCAGAACCGAGCCTGCTTGTCGATCAGTTCCTTCTTCGACCACATCCACAACACCTCACATCAGTAGGGGGTGTTGCAACGACCGACTGAGCCCGCCCACCTCCAACGGGATCTACCGCCGGCTCGGATTCGTCGAACGCGGCAACTTCGCCGAGATCGCGCTTTCCCGCGGCGTGGATCATGCTCTCCCGGCGAGGTTCGACGTCTCCCCGGCGAGGATCGACTTCGCTGACGAGGATGCAATTAGCTCATCACGTCACTTCAACCGCAGTTCGGTCGAAGTCGATCCTCGCCGGGCTCTGGGATGCTGGCCGTTTGGTGTGGCAACGGGCGTTGGGTAGCTTCGGGGTGTCATGACAGATAACCTCCCCGGCACTGTTCGGGTCCGGGTCGCCCCGTCACCCACGGGCGATCCGCACGTCGGGACCGCCTACATGTCCTTGTTCAATCTGGGCTTCGCTCGCAGACACGGCGGACGATTCCTGCTGCGGATCGAGGACACCGATCGGTCCCGGTTCCGCGCGGACTCCGAGCAGCAGTTGTACGACACCCTGCACTGGCTTGGCCTCGGCTGGGACGAGGGCCCCGACATCGGGGGCCCGTGCCGGCCCTACCGCCAGTCCGAGCGCCTGGGAAACTACCGGCCGTACGTCGAACGGCTGCTCGCCGAGGGGCATGCGTACTACTGCTGGTGCACCCCCGAACGGTTGCAGCAGATGCGCGAGGCGCAGCAGAAAGCCAAGCGGCCCACCGGTTACGACCGGCTCTGCCACGCCAAGAGCCGGGAGGAGCGGGCGACCCTGCCCGGGTTCACCGAGACGCCGGTGGTGCGGATGCTGATCCCGGACGACGCGCCGCGCACCTTCATCGACGTCATCCGCGGTGAGGTGAAACTTCCGCATCCCGACGACCAGGTGATCCTGAAGGCCGACGGCTACCCGACCTACCACCTTGCGGTCGTGGTCGACGACCACGAGATGGGCATCACCCATGTGGTGCGCGGCGAAGAATGGATATCCTCCACCCCGAAACACCTGCTGCTGTACCGCTGGCTGGGCCTGGCCGAACCCGCGTTCGCGCACATGCCGTTGCTGCGCAACGACGACCATTCCAAGATCAGCAAACGCAAGAACCCGGCCGCCAGGCTGACCTGGTTCTCCGACCAGGGCTACCTGCCGGAGGCCCTGCTGAACTTCCTTTCCTTACTGGCCTATCCGCCCATCCAGGACGCGGACGGTTCCGAGCGCGAGGTGTTCACCTTCGAGGAGTTTTCCGCAGGCTTCGACTGGACGAAGGTCAGCCCGGGCGGTCCCATCTTCGACCTGAAGAAGCTGGACTGGCTGAACGGCGTCTACATCCGCTCGCTCGAACTCGCCGACTTCACCGAGCGCCTGGTGCCGTATCTGCTGGCGGACAACGCGTTCGGCCCCGGCATCGATGTGCAGGACCAGCTGACCGCCGCACAGCGCACCACTCTGCAGGCGATCGCCCCGCTGATCCAGACCCGCATCAGCCTACTCAACGAGGCATCGGGCTACGTGCGGCCGTTCTTCCAGAGCACAGAGGACCTGCTGATCGCCGACGACGCGCGGGCCCAGCTGAAGGAGGGCGCCGGCGACGTCCTGGCTGCGGCGAGCACCGCGCTGCGCGCCGTCGAAGACTGGACCAGGGACAACATCGAGGCCGCCGTCCGCGGCTCGCTGATCGAGACGAGGGGATTGAAGCCGAAAGCGGCCTTCACCCCGATCCGGGTGGCGACGTCCGGTGCCCGGATCTCCCCACCGCTGTTCGCATCGCTCGAGATTTTGGGCCGGAGCGAAACCCTCGACCGGCTGACCAGACTGATCGGAGAGTTGTAACAGACCGGGAGGCGGCCGATGGCCAGATTCGTCTACGCCGGAATCACCTCGCTCGACGGTTATCTCGCGGATGCCGACGGCGACTTCGACTGGAGCGCGCCGGACGAGGAGGTGCACACGTTCGTCAACGAACTTCAGCGGCCGGTCGGCACCTACCTCTACGGGCGCCGGATGTACGAGGTGATGCGCTACTGGGAGACCGCGGGCTCCGCCGGCGACCAGCCGCCATTCGAGCAGGACTTCACCGAAATCTGGCGGGCAGCCGACAAGATCGTCTACTCCAGGACCCTGGACGCGGTCTCCAGTGCCCGGACCCGCATCGAGCGGGACTTCCGGCCAGGAGCGTTACGGCAACTCAAGGCGTCAGCGGACCGGGACATCACGGTGGGCGGCGCCGACCTCGGCGGCCAGGCGATCAGGGCGGGCCTCGTCGACGAATGCCACATGTTTCTCACGCCCATCGTGGTCGGCGGCGGAAAGAGATTCCTTCCCGGCGATGTCCGTTTTCAGCTCGACCTGCTGGACGAACACCGGTTCGGCAATGGCGTTGTCCATCTGCACTACCGGGTTCGGACCTGACAACGTTCCACCCCGGTCGCCCCGCCCGCCACACGCCCGCAAGGTGTCTGATCCGCCGCGCCCCCAATGTCATGTGCGGCCGCCACGCTGATGGGACGAGCCGTCCCCGGCGTTGTGCATGCGGATGGCGCTGAAGCCGAGCGTGCTGCCGACCACCGCATCGCAGTAGGGCCGAAGGTTCGCCAGGACTCGCAGCTCGATGCCGGCCTCGGCATGCAGCCGGAAGAGATCGCCGACCCGGTCCGGCGGTGCCAGCGGACGCACCGGACGGGTGGCGACCAGCGCACTCACCGGCTCACCGAGCGGCGCGAAGTCCTCGGCGGCGAAGCGGTAGGCATACAGCTCTACCGTCCGCATCGCCGCCAGCCAGCGGTACTCGATAGCGTGCACCCGGTCGAGTTCCGGCCCCAGCAGGCGCTCGCGATCCTGGATCGTCGATGTCGGCTGCGCCCAGGCCAGCACCCGCGGGCACTGCCGGGGGAACCAATAAGCGGGCGCGAGTGCGGCATCCACGGCCCACACGTAGGCATCGCGCTGCCGGGCCGTCTCCGCGACGTGCGGAGCGAATTCGGTGATCGTCGGGTCTTCGGAGAAGTGCAGCACTTCGCCGGGAGCGGGCCTCATCCGTGCTCACCGACAGGCGAACCCATTGCTGCCGGTGAACCCATACCAGCCGGAGAGCTGTGGGCAGGCGGCGAGCTCGGTGCTGCGCCAGATTCCATGGCTGCGCCAGATTCCATGGCTGCGCCAGATTCCATGGCTGCGCCAGATTCCATGGCTGCGCCAGATTCCATGGCTGCGCCAGATTCCATGGCGGTACCAGATTCCAGGGCAGCGACCGCGAACCCGGTCAACTGCTCGGCCAGCTCCTGGTCGGTCAGTGGGGAGTTGAACGTTCCCACCGAGTTCAGCAGTCCGAAGGCGGCGTGCACCGCTGTGCGCACTCGCTGTTCGGACCAGCCGGGGTGAACGGCGGCGACCAGTTTCCGCCACCGGTGCACCAGGGCACGCTGTCGCTCCCGCAGCTTCCCGGCCTCGACGTGAGGCAGGTGATGAACTTCGCGGACGAACACCGCCATCACCTGCCGGCTGGCCGCGACGCCCCGAGCGTAGGTCGCGACGGCGGCCCGCAATCGGGCGACGGGCTCGGAGGTCGCCGGAATCGCCGGGGGGGCGACCACGACGTCCAGAATCGAGTCGAACACGGCGGCCAGCACCGCCGCCTTCGAGTCGAAGTGCCGGTAGATCGCCGGGCCGGTGACGCCGGCCGCAGCTCCGATCGCGTCCATGCCGACGGCCGGGAATCCATGCCGCGAGAACAACTCTGCTGCCGCCGAGACGATCGCGGCTTGGCGCGTCGCCCCCCTGGCCCGCGTAGCCCTATTGGCCGGCGGGTCCCCCTTGGACGGATCCGCCCTGGGCGGTGTCACGGCCGCGGCGAGACGGCGGCCGCGCCCGTCAGCTGCCTCAGCGATGCCTCGTCCGGCCGGCTTTCGAGCGGGTCGCTACCGGGAGACCCGGGACCGGGGCACCCGCCAACGGCGCGGCATCACCGCGCGGTTGAAGGCGTAGAAGCCCAGCGCGCGGCCGTTGCGGGACAGCGTGGTTCCGTCGCCGTTCGGGAACTCCCGTCGTACTTCCCTGGCCAGCCGGCGGCCGAGGACCATGCCGTCGGCCACGGCGGCCAGGATCGCGATCAGCAGGACCATCGGACCGAAGGTCTGGATGTAGGCATTCGGGATGATCAGCACCACGAACGACAGCACAGCCAGCGGCATCAGCAGGCCGGCGAGGTTGCGCCGCTGATCAACCTTGTCCCGGACGAACGCGCGGACCTTGCCCTTGTCCCTGGCCATCAGATACGCGTCGTCACCGCGCATCATTCGTTCCCGGCGCTCGGTCGACAAGGCACGCCGCTCGTCCTTGGTGAGGGACTTGGCGCCATCCTTGGAGCGCTTGATCGCTTCCCGCTGTGTTTTCGGCGGCGGCGCCACTGGTCCCCGGCGCGCGCCCTGTGCATCCCGGCGCTTCGGCGTGGGGCGGCCCTTGCCCGCCACCTTCCCGGCGGTGACGGCGCCCGAAGCGACCGGGTCCGGGGAAACGTCTGGGGACGCCTTGGACGCGCGACGCAGAAGTCTCACCCGACAAGGTTAGACGAGCCGCGGCCATCCGACGGACCTCGGTCAGGCCACATCAGCGCACACTTCCGCAGCGCACCGACCCGGGACCGACGTGGGGAACAACCAGCTCCGCCGACGTGTTGGTCGCAGAGATGGCCCCTGCAGGCGCGGGGACCGTGGCATCATCGAGATGTGCCCGCACACTCTGAGCAAGGGATCTCCATATGACCACCGCAGACACCACCACCAGCACCGAGAGCACCGCCACCCAGCACGCGCACGGCGTCACCCTGACAACGCCGGCCGCATCCAAGGCGAAGGGGCTGCTGGATCGGGATGGCACTCCGGGCATGGTGCTGCGCATCGCCGTCCAGCCGGGTGGCTGTTCCGGCCTGCGTTACGAACTGTTCTTCGACGACCGCACCCTGGACGGCGACGCTTTGGTGGAATTCGACGGTGTGGGCCTGGCGGTCGACCGGATGAGCACGCCCTACCTGGACGGCGCGGTCATCGACTTCGTCGACACCATCGAGAAGCAGGGTTTCACCATCGACAACCCGAATGCCCAAAACTCCTGCGCCTGCGGCGACAGCTTCCACTGATCTGATCATCCGTCGGGCCCTGATCCGTTAGGCTCTGATCCGTCAGGCCCTGATCCGTCAGGCCTGCTGCCAAAGGGCACCTGCCCGAAGCCACGCCCGAGGTCACGCTGGCCAAGGCCAGGCCAGACAGGGGCCACACCCCGAGCCACACCGCCCGTCCGGCTCTCCGCCGGGCGGGCGGTTCGCTGTTCGCCGGCCAACTACCGGTAGGTTCGGCGTGGGCTTCTCCCGAGCCGGTTCGAATCCGAACAAGATCACCCGTCACACCTCCGGAGTTGTCCGTGCCGATCATTGTCACCGGGTCCATCGCGACCGACCATTTGATGCACTTCCCGGGCAAGTTCACCGACTCGCTGCTGCCCGACCAGCTGGAGCGGGTGTCGCTGTCCTTCCTGGTGGACAACCTGGTGGTGCACCGCGGTGGGGTGGCCGGCAACATTGCATTCGGGATGGCCGAACTCGGCCTTTCGCCGGTGCTGGTCGACGCCGTCGGCGCGGACTTCGACGACTACGCGGCCTGGCTCGCCCGGCACGGGGTGAACTGCGACCACCTGCTCCGCTGCGACGATGTGCAGACGGCGCGTTTCGTCTGCACCACCGACAGCGAGATGAACCAGATCGGCTCGTTCTACTCGGGAGCCATGTCCAGAGCCGGCGACATCGAGCTGCGCCCCATCATCGAGGCGCTCGGCGGCACCGACATGGTGGTCATCGGTGCCGGCGACCCGAACGGGATGATCCGGCACTCCCAAGAATGCCGCGACCACGGGTACACCTTCGCCGCTGACCCCTCCCAGCAGCTGGCATTCATGCAAGGTCCGCAGGTGCTGCAGCTGATAGAGGGTGCGGAGTACCTGTTCACCAACGATTACGAGCTCGGCCTGCTGAAGAGCAAGACCGGCCTGTCGGACCAGGAGATCCTGCAGAAGGTGCACTACCGGGTCACCACCCACGGCGCCCGCGGGGTGGAAATCGAGTCCGCCGATGGGGACATCCCAGGCAGCACGATGACGGTGGGCGTAGTACCGGAGACCGGAAAGGTCGACCCGACCGGGGTCGGTGACGCATTCCGCTCGGGATTCCTTTCCGGCCGATCCCGGGGGTTGTCACTGGAGCGGTCCGCCGAGCTCGGCTCGCTGCTGGCCACCCTGGTGCTGGAGACGCACGGCACCCAGGAATACGTGTTCGTGATCGACGAGGCCCGCGAACGGCTGACCGGCGCCTATGGCGACGGGGCCGCCGGGGAGATCGCCGCCGCGTTGGGCTGGTGACGCGCCATCGACCCGCTGAGCCACCACCCACCTCGACCTCGTCGATGAAGACAACGACGTGGTCCAAGTCGTTGAGCTGGGAGAAGACGAGCTGGGAGAAGACGACGTTGATGCGGCTGGCCATACCTGCGCCACCCGCGCCAGACCCGCCGCGCCCGCCGTGCCGCCGGTCCGCACCGGCATCACAACCGCACCGGATAGGTCGGCATCGGCACCTCCGGCGTGATCTGCCCGGTCACGAAGATGCCGTGCCAGAGCATGAACACCAGCACCGTCCAGACCTGTCTGGAGTGGTCCGCGTCGCCGGTCCGGTGCGCATCCAGCAGGGACAGCACCGCTGACCTGTCGATGTATTCGTCGGTCTGCGCGGCGTTGATGATGTCCCGCGCCCAGCCGTACGAGTCGCCGGCCAGGAAATGCCGGATCGGCACCGGGAAGCCGAGTTTGCGGCGATGCAGCACATGCGGGGGCACCACCAGTTCCAGCGCTCGGCGCAGGGCCAGCTTGGTGGTCTTGGGCGTGACCTTCTCCGACTCCGGGATGCTACGGGCGACCTCGAAGACCTCCTTGTCCAGGAACGGCACCCGCAGCTCCAGTGAGTTCGCCATCGTCACCTTGTCGGCCTTGACCAGGATGTCGCCGCGGAGCCAGCTGAACAGATCGACGTGCTGCATCCGCGACACCGGGTCGGTACCACGGGATTCGGCATAAACCGGGTCGGTGACGTCCCGGAACGACACGTCGGGGGAGTAGCTCCTGAGCAGTCCGGACAACTGATCCTCGCGAAAGATCCTGGCATTGCCGTAGTAGCGGGACTCCAGGTCCAGAGCACCCCGGCGCAGCATGTCCTTGCCTCGGAAACCTTGCGGCAGCGCCTTTCCGACCGCTGCCAGGCCCTTGCGCAGACCGCCGGGAAGGCCAGTGATTCGACGCAGGCTGGACGGCTCGCGGTAGATGTTGTAGCCGCCGAAGAGTTCGTCTGCGCCTTCACCGGAGAGCACCACCTTGACGTGCTTGCGGGCCTCGTTCGCCACGAAATACAGCGGCACCAGCGCCGGGTCGGCCACCGGGTCGTCCAGGTACCAGACGATCAGCGGCAGCGTGCGGGTCAGTTCCTCCTCACTGACCACCCGGACGAAGTGTTGCACCCCAAGGGCTTCCGCCGTTTCCGCGGCCACGTCGACCTCGGAGTAGCCCTGGCGTTCGAAGCCACTGGTGAACGTGAGCAGGTCAGGGTTGTACCTCTTGGCCAGTGCGGCGATGGCCGTCGAGTCGATGCCTCCGGACAGGAAGGAGCCGACGGTGACATCGGCCCGCATGTGCTTGGCCACCGAATCTTCCAGGACGTCGGCGATCCGCTCGTAGAGGTTCTTGCGGGCGGAGTCCGAGTTCACGGACACGCCGGCGAACCGCGGGTGGAAATATCGCTCCGTAATCAGCTCGCCGTCCCGCACGGTGAGGTGGGTGCCCGATTCGATGCGGCGCAGGTGCGAGTCCATCGACTCCGGCTCCGGCACGTACTGCAGCACCAGATAGTGCTGTAGAGCGGTCGGATCGACGGTGGGCGGCGGGGTGAGCGCCCGTAGGCTCTTGGCTTCGGACGCGAATCCGAAACCGTCGGCGGTCCGCGCCAGGTAGAGCGGCTTGATGCCGAACGGATCTCGGGCGCCGAAGAGGACTTGGTCCTCGGTGTCCCAGATCAGGAAGGCGAACATCCCGCGCAGCTTCGCGACCCAGCCGGCGCCGCGGTGGTGGAACCCGGCGACGATGGCCTCGCCGTCACCCTCGGTGTTGAAAGTCGCGCCGAAGTCGGCGGCCAGCTCCGCTCGCAGTTCCAGGTAGTTGTAGATCTCGCCGTTGAAGACCATCGCGTACCGCTCGGGCGACTCCGGCGGCCCCCACCGCAGCGGCTGATGGGAATGCTCGATGTCGATGATGGACAACCGGTTGAAGCCGAACACCACTCGGGAGTCGTGCCAGGTGCCCGGCTCATCCGGACCGCGATGCCGGCAGGCGGGCATGCCGGCGGCCACGTCGTCGACCCGGCCGGCAGCCTCGCCCCGGGTGGAGATGAACCCCATCAGTCCGCACACGTGTGTTCTCACCGTTCCTGTTCTGGCCGATCCCCCACTGTCAGGCTCGCCCGAGTTCCGTCCGCCGGATGCACCCAGCGCGATCGCTGACGGCGCGATCGGATGCAGTATCGCCGATTCCCCGGCCGCGCCGGATCCCGGTGGCCCGAGCCGGCCCCCGGTGAAGTAATCTCAGCGGGTCGGTCGTGCGCGGGCGTGCCCTGCGGATTCGGTCGGTATCCGATCGGCGAGGAAGGCGGACACGTGGCCCTGTCACCTGCGGTTCGGCGGTTCGCCCTGGCGGGTGTCCTGGTATCCGCCGGGACGTTGCTGAGCGGCTGTTCGATGGCCGACCTGCCCCGTTTCGGATGGCCGGAGGGTGTCACCGAGCAGGGTCGCCATATGCAGTACTTCTGGTCGGGGGCATTCATCGCCGCCCTGGTGGTCGGTGTGATCGTCTGGGGAGCGATGTTCTGGGCGTTCGTCGCTTACCGCAAGCGGTCAGGGGGTCCGATGTACCCGAAGCAGACCAAGGAGAACCTTCCGTTCGAACTCATCTGCACAGCCATCCCATTCGTACTGGTCGCCATCCTCTTCTACTTCACCGTCACGGTCGAGAACAAGGTGCTGACGAACGTCGCGAACCCCGATGTGACGGTCGACGTGACGGCTTTCAAATGGAACTGGGACTTCGGCTATCGGGGCACCACCGTTCCGGGGGCGTTGGCCGGCAACGGTGCCGACGCCTCCTGGTACAACCGGACTGAGGTGCACACGATCGGTTCCTCCACCGAGGTCCCGGTGCTGGTCGTGCCGACGAACAAGGTGATCGAGTTCCACCTGCAATCGCGCGATGTCATCCACTCGTTCTGGGTGCCGGATTTCCTGTTCAAGAGGGACGTCTTCCCGGACCCGGTGGCCAACGAGACGCAGAACGTCTTCCAGGTGACGGTCGACCGGCCTGGCGCCTTCGTCGGCCGTTGCGCCGAACTGTGCGGGACCTATCATTCCACGATGAACTTCGAGGTACGCGGGGTACCAGGGAGCATCTACCAGGCCTACATCGCCCTGCGCACCCAGACCAATCCGGACACCAGAGCGACGTACACCGGCGCGGAGGCGCTGCGGAAGGTCGGCGTCGACAACCCGGGTTGCGGCCAGTTGTGCTCCCCCTACGCGACCTCGACGTACCCGTTCACCACGAACCGGCAGGCGAAGGCGCCCTCCGAGAACCCGAACGGCGGTAGCTGATGTCCCAGCCGATTACCCCCCACCAGCCTGCAGGTCAGAGACGTCACGACTCGGACGACAGCGTACTGTCCACCGAGCCGGCCAAGGGCCTCGGTGTCGAGGGGGTGATCTTCCTCGGCCTGACCGGTTTCTTCTTCGCGGCCGCGACCATCTACGGCATCTGGTCGAAAGAAGCCGCCGGGACGGTCGCGCTGATCCTCACCGGCGGCCTGACGCTGATCGTCGGCACCTTCCTCTGGTTCACCGGACGCCGGCTCGAGGGCCCGCGGCCGGAGGACCACGACGCCGACATCGCCGAGGGCGCCGGGGATCTCGGATTCTTCTCGCCGGGTTCGTACTGGCCGGTGACGTTGGCCGCATCGGCAGCGCTGCTCGCCGTCGCCACCGCGTTCCTGTTGATCTGGCTGATGATCATCGCCACCGGGTTCCTGATGATGAGCGTGTGCGGACTGCTCTTCGAATACCACCGCGCACCAGCCGCCCACTGACAGCTCAGGAGCCGATCGGCCATGACCATGCGGGGCCGGCGGACCGACAGCCACTGGAGCGTCGTGCTGGACGCTCCGGACGCCCGATCGCTGGCCCGCTTCTACCTGGAGATGCTCGGCTGGACCCTGGGTTCCGACGATCCTGACTGGGTCACCATCAGGCCGCCGGACGGCCACGGCTACCTGTCCTTCCAGACGAACGAGGGCTACCGGCCGCCGGTGTGGCCGGCCGCGGCCGATGACCAGCAGCAGCAGCTGCTGACAGCCCGGTTCGGCGCAGCCCCGAACAATCTACGATGCAGATACGTAGAATGGAGGGCGACGTGTTTCCGCCCTGGTGACGGCCATCCAGCCGGCCACCCTTATCCGATTATGGAAGAGGTCCTTCGAGTGCTGACCGAGACCCCCGTCCTGGCTTCTACCGCCGACCGCGAGTTCACCTAGGCGCAGCTGCAGGAGCATGTCGGTGCCGGCCGGTTGACTCTTGACGAGTTCTCCGAGCGGGCCGCCGCGGTCTACCGGGCTCGGACCGTCGGGGAACTGCAGGCGCTGCTGGCGGACCTGCCGATCGCCCCCGCCGGTCCAGCGAGCAGTTCCTCCCGTTGGCCGCGGTGGGCTGCGATCGCCGCGGTGCTGCTGCTGGGCATCCTGGCGGTGGCGCTGCTCTCCAGCGGGCATAGTGGGCGGCGGCGGCCCTGGTGCCCCGCAGGTGGAGGTGGGCACAATGCACGACATGATGGGCGGCGGCATGATGGGTGGCTGACACTCTGTGGGGGGTCAGGGGTCAGGGGTCAGGGGTCAGGGGTCAGGGGTCAGGGGTCAGGGGTCAGGGGTCAGGGGTCAGGGGTCAGGGGTCAGGGGTCAGGGGTCAGGGGTCAGGGGTCTGGGTACAGGAAATGCCGATGGATCAGATGCGTGTCAGCGGTGAGTGTTTCCTCGCCGATACGGCCCGAGGAATCCAGCGTCAGCAGCACACTGATCGACGCCGCGGGAAATCCCAACGCTAGGAGAGTCCTGAATAAGGCTGGGTTCCGGGGTTGATTCGGTGTTGGGTAGGCGCGCCGGGTATCTCAATGGGCGGTCGATGCCGCGAGTCACAACCGTGGTTGGACAACGAGCTCGCCCGGCGC
>JAABUR0100008967.1_pt1 | contig 11397 bp, 10 predicted proteins | sample 5560091 | NCBI WGS metagenome assembly JAABUR01 (sample SAMN10711879, study PRJNA513375) | rock metagenome | isolation source: Antarctica rocks | place: Antarctica: Victoria Land, University Valley sud
GAGGGGCTCGTATTACAGCTAACAGGCGGGCTCAGCTCACCACCGTGTAGCAGCGTTGTGGCGCGCGCCGGTTCGGAGTCAGGCGACGCGGGTCGTTGAGGGTTGGCAAAAGTGACCGCCCGGTCAGCGGGAGACTCGGGTGGACGCCTCACGGAAGGGGCAAGCTCATGGTCATCGCAGCATGTCGGGGAGCAGGTGACGGGCCTGGGGATGGCTGACGGTGAGAGCGATTTGAGCACAATAATGCCGGCGGGTGCGACCATGCGGCCGCGCCGGGCGCAATGGACCTTCGCCGGGCGGCGGCGGCGCGATGGCTGGCTCTTGGTCGCGCCAGCGGCGTTGCTGATTGTCGCGTTGAGCGTTTATCCGCTCCTCTATTCGCTCGCCTTAAGCTTCCGGAGATGGGAATTACAGAGACCGGACCACCCGTTCGTCGGATTTTCCAACTACCACACGGCATTGGGGGATGGACGAGTCTGGAACGCGCTGCAGAACACCGGATTAATCGTGGTCGCGGCCGTCGCGATCGAGCTGATCGCCGGCTTGGGACTGGCGCTGGTGCTGGTTGCGGAACTTCGGGGCAAGCGTTTCGTAATTCCGGTGCTGATGCTGCCCGTGATGATGGTACCGGTAGTGGTCGGGCTAACGTGGCGAATGCTTTGGGACAACCAGTACGGCGCGATCAACCAGATCGTAGGGTTCGTCTTAAGAAGGGACGTCACGATCGTCTGGCTGGCGCACCGGAACACAGCGCTGGTGGCGATGATCGTGACTGACGTTTGGCAATGGACGCCGTTCATGCTGCTCGTGCTGTTGGCGGCCCTGTCAGGTGTCAACCCGGAACTGTATGATGCCGCGTCGCTCGACGGCGCGGGATGGTGGCAGACACTGCGGGACATTTCGCTACCGGGGATCGCTCCGGTGATCGCAGTCGCCGTCCTCTTTCGAGGTCTCGACGCGTTCAAGATTTTCGACTTCGTCTTCATGTTTACCCGCGGAGGTCCGGGCACGTCGACGGAGTCAATCTCCTGGTACATCTACCAGCTCGGCTTCACGTTTTTCCGAATGGGCTACGCGTCGGCGATTTCCTACCTGACGTTGATTCTTCTCTCGATTTTGGCGACGGCGTACGTGACACGATTCCTCCGCGAGACGACGGTGTGAGCGAGGACCTCCGAGTGCCAGTCGTGGCAAGCGGTGGGGCGGGGGGCTGGCAAACCGCCTCTCGAGCGAACGCGTGGGAGAGGCCGGGTGTCGCGACCGCGCTTCGTTATCTGGTGGTGCTGGTTGCTCTCGGCTTTTTCCTGTTCCCGATTTTCTGGGTGATTGGAACCTCCCTCAAGCTGCCGGGAGACTACTTGCGGAATCCTCCTGCGTGGCTGCCCGAGCATCCGACGATGATCCATTACCGGAACGTACTTGCGACAAAGGGAGAGGCGGCTCTGCGGAACAGCGCGATCATTGCGACATCGGCGACCGTCTTATCGACGATTGTTGGGAGCTTGGCCGCGTATAGCCTCGTTCGCTTCAACACAGGGGGACACCATTTCGCGTTCTGGCTCCTTTCGCAGCGGATGATGCCGCCGGTTGTCTTAATCGTTCCCTTTTTTCTGGTGTTGCGGGAACTGGGCAAGCACGATCCGCGCATTGGTATCGACTCCCACGCGGCCCTGATCGCGCTGTACACGGTATTCAATCTTCCTTATGTCATTTGGATGATGCGCTCCTATTTCGCGGGCGTGCCCGCTGAACTGGAGGAAAGCGCGCTGGTAGATGGGAGTACACGGCTCGGGGTCTTCTGGAGGCTGACGCTGCCGCTGTCGTTGCCGGGGTTGATAGCGACCGCGACCTTCGCGTTCATCTTCAGTTGGACCGAGTTCCTCTTCGCTGTGGTATTCACGCGAACCAATGCGGTGACCCTGCCAGTGGCGATTGCCGGGTTTAGTGGAGCGCAGGGCTCGAATTGGGGCCAGGCGTCGGCGCTGGCGGTGATCGCAACCGCACCTGTATTCGGTCTCGGATTACTCGTGCAAAAGCATTTCGTGCGTGGGTTGACATTGGGAGCGGTACGCGGGTGAGAAAGCTATTGGCGTGGAAACGGCTGTTGTCGGTGACTGCGTACCTGCTGGTAGAGGCGGTCTTGCTCGTGGCGGGAAGCTCGGTATGGGGCCGATGAGATGAGGGTAGCGGTTATTGGCGCTGGTTTGATGGGATCACAGATTGGGTGCGAGTACGCCCTCGGAGGTCACGACGTCACGTTCGTGGCACGCCGGCCCAATTCAGCGCGGCGGCGGGTGGAGCAAGCGCTCCGATTGGTTGCTCGCTACGGCCTCGATCGTGACGACGTGATTGAAGAGGCGAGGGGGAGAATTGACATAACTGAAACGACAGATGGGTTAGACGAGCATGTCGAAGTTGTCGTGGAGTCCGTCGTCGAGGGGATCGATGCAAAGGTGAGTGTGCTACGGGAGGCCGCCCAGCGGTGTCCGCGCGCCATCTTGGCGTCAAACACGTCATCGCTGAGCATCAGTTCCCTTGGCGACGGGAGCGGAGCGCCGGAGCGGACGATAGGCACGCACTACTGGAACCCGCCGTTACTGATGCCGCTGGTGGAGGTTGTCCGAGGAAAGGAAACCGACGCGGAGGTGGTGGACCGGCAAATGGCGACGTTACGGGAACTTCGCAAGCGACCGGTGCTCGTTGAGCGCGATGTCGCCGGTTTCGTATGGAATCGGATGCAGCTAGCCTTGCTGCGGGAGGCCGTGTGGTTAGTGGAGCAGGGAGTGGCTTCGCCAGCGACGGTTGACGAGGTCGTTCGCGATGGACTGGCCCGTCGCTGGCGCTTGACCGGTCCATTCGAGACAGTAGCGTTGGGCGGCGCTGAGACGTTCGAAAGAATTGCCGCAAATCTCCTTCCGGTCCTCTCAAAATCCGAGGCACTTCCCGGTCTGGAACGATGGCTCGATGATGCTCAGGCAACGTTAGACGTGGCGCGCGAGCGGAGGGACGACGGCTTGGCGGCCGAACTCCAACGCGAGCGAGGGGTGGAACCGGAGATTCGCCAAAAGGCGGCGCCATGACCAACCGGCTGCCCAACATCGACCCAATCAAGCGGGAGCCGCTGGCTACGGAGATTGCCCGGCGATTGGTCGACTACCTTTTATCCGGCGGCGTGGAGCCCGGGGGGCGGATGCCGTCGGAACGTCAACTGGCGGAAGCTTTCGGGGTCGGCCGATCGGCGATGCGGGAGGCGCTGAAGGCGTTGACCCTCCTCGGATTGGTCGAAGTGCGGCACGGGGACGGAACCTATCTCAAGAAGGCCGATTCGGCGCTGCTACCCCAGGTGATCGAGTGGGGGTTGTTGCTTGGGGAGCAGCGAACCATGGACCTCGTGGAGGCCCGGCAGAAGATCGAGGCGATCATCGCGGGGCTGGCGGCGGTCCGGCGGGATGATGAGGATGTGGACGAACTGCGCCGGTTACTGGAGAGAATGGAGCAGGCGGCGCGAGGAGGGGAACCGCGAGCTTTCGTCGACGCCGACGTCGCCTTCCATCTCCGCCTGGCCGATGCCGCCGGGAACACGGCGCTGCGGGATGTGCTTTCCGGCTTGCAGGCGCTGTTACGTGCCTGGATCAGCCGCGTTATCGCGGCGGGTGAAAACAGCGACGTTTCGTATCGGGAACACGTTCCGATCTTCGAGGCGGTCGCGCGGTCGGACGCGAAGGGAGCGGAAACGGCAATGGCGGCCCACATGACGGGAGCCGGTAACCGATTGCAGCAGGCGTTGGACGAGGCTGGCGCAAAGCATACAGGAGCCTAACCGTGGCGATCCAATCGCGAGATCTCACGTCAGAGCTGCTTCGGGAAGACGTCATGAAGACAGCCGTGATCATAGGACGGGGGCGGATCGAGGTCGTCGAGCGGCCTGACCCAGCACCTGAGCGCGGATTTGCTCGCCGCGCTCGATCGTGGAGCACGCGTGCTGGCGGTCAACCGGATCGCGGAGCGTTTGGCGCTGGCGAGGGACCTGGGCGCGGAGGAAACGATCGACGTCGCCGATTCCAGACATGCCAACCGTGTCGCGGAGTGGACGGGCCAGGGGTGGTCGTCGACGCGGTGGGAGCGCCTTCAGTCATCCGTGCGAGCATTGACCTGGTTGCCAGTGCCGGTTGAGTCGTGATTATCGGTCTGTCCGACAAAGCGATCTCGATGCCGATTATTGATTTCACGCGGAAGGAATTGACGATTCTTGGCTCGCGAAACGATGAGGGTCTTTTCAGAGGAGCAGTGTCTTTGGTGCAGCGGCACCGGGACCGGCTGGGGCGATTGATTACCCAGCATTACCCACTGGAACGGGTGCCGGAGGCGATCGCGTTCGCAAGTGGGCATCCGGCGGAGGCGGAGAAGGTGATGATTGACGTGGCCCAACAGCGCACGGCGAAGCTGTGCGATGGCGGTGGGTGACAAATTTCTTGGTTACGGCGCGCGTCAATATGAAAGGAGGGTAGGAGCGGGAAGATTCGCGGAGCGACGTAGACAGGGATGGCAATGTTAGGCACGACAGCGAAGGGAGCGGCAACCGTGAAGATGACGCGTAGGCTTGGCATCCTGGCGGTGAGTGTGATGGCGCTCTTACCGATTGCGGGAACTTGGGCTCAGGAGGCAAGCCCAGAGGCCGTGCAGGGAAAGCATGGCCAGGTGGTGATCGGTTACTCAGCGCCAGGTCTGGTCGGTGCCCAACTGGAGATCGAGCAAGGGCTGGTGGATCACGCGAAAGCGAAGGGATGGAAGGTTCTGACCACGACGTCCAACAACGATCCTCAGAAGCAGTTGGACGACATCAATAGCTATATCACGCAGGACGTCGACGCGATCGTCGCGGTACCCGACGATAGTGCCGCGATTTGCACGGCGGTGCAGGCGGCGAAGGACGCCAACATCCCCTTCTATACGATCGACCGGTCGCCGGAGGGATGCAGCATCAACATGACGGTTCTTTCAGATAACTACCTCGCGGGCAAGCAGTCGGCCGAGGAACTCGTCAAGCTGCTCACCGAACGCTATGGATCGCCGAAGGGGACGGTCCTGGAGATCACGGGGGAGTTGTCGCAGAACGTGGCGCAGCTCCGCGGCGCCGGATTTGACGACGTAATGAAGAAACAACCGGACATCCATTTGATCGTCAAGACCGCGGAGAAGTGGGATTCGGCTAAGGCCGCGGATATCGTTCGTGACGTTGCCTCCAGCGAGGATACGATCGACGCGATCTATATGCACTCGGATTCGGCGTATACCGCGGGAACGATCCAGGTGTTGCAAGAGATTGGCAAGCTCGTGCCGCGCGGCGAGGACGGACATGTCTTCTTGGCGGGAGTCGATGGGAGTCCCGACGCCCTGCAAGCCATCCGGGACGGCAATTCCGATCAATCTTCGAACCAACCGATTCCCGACTTCGGCCTGATTGTGAACTGGATCGAGCAGGGACTGCGAGGCGAGGAGATTAAGCCGGGCCCCGTGACGGAGGCGAACGCGATGTGGTCACCGGCCGAGGTCAAGGCAAGCGACGTTGGTCCGCAGCTCTTCTTGGCGACGACCTCGGTTACGCCAGCGAACGTTGATGACCCGCGTTTGTGGGCGAACATTTTGGCGACTCATTCCGCCACCCCGACCTCTTAGTCGTAACTCATAGAGGATCCGACCAGCTGCCGGGAAGCGCCATTGACGGCGGACCGGCCGCTGGTCAGGGGAAGGACAGGGACGGAGATCATATGAGCGATGTCGCGATCACGCCGGTGATCGAGATGCGGGACATCGTCAAGACGTTTCCCGGCGTCAGAGCGCTGGATCACGTCTCGTTTTCCGTGGCGCCGGGGGAGATTCACAGCGTCGTGGGAAAGAACGGGGCGGGCAAGTCGACGCTGATGCAGATCTTGACTGGACTCTACGACCCCGACGCTGGAGAGATCTACGTCCGGGGACAGCGAGTCGAACGGATGACGACGGGGCGGGCACGGCAGGCCGGCATTGTCCTCGTCGCGCAGCATGCAAAGTTCGTACCCGGATTGAGCATCGCCGAGAACGTCTTTTGTGGCGGCTTGCCACGCCGGCGGGGCGGCTTTGTGGATTGGCCACGATTGAACAGGGAGGCACGCGAGCGCTTAGCGCGGGTTGGGCTGGAGATCGACGTCCGTCGCAAGATGGAGGGATTGAGTGTCGCTGAGCGGCAAATGATCGAGATCGCCCGGGCGCTCTTCGCGGACGCCAGCGTAATCATCCTCGATGAGCCGACCGCGCCCCTGCCGAAGCATGAAGTCGAATTGCTTTTCCAATTCGTTCGCCGGCAGCGGGAGCGAGGCGCTTCGTTCATTTACATCTCACACTATTTGGAAGAAGTCTTCGCTCTGTGCGACCGGGTTACGGTGCTCCGAGACGGGCGAGTGGTTGGATCGCACGCGGTCAATGAGTTGGACCAAGGGGCGCTGATTCGCGCGATCAGCGGGACGCAGGTGGAGCGATTCCGCCGGGCGGCGAGGGGACGGGGAGGGGGTGAAACGCTTCGGGTTTCGGGCCTCAGCCGGGCCGGCGCGTACGCGAACTTGGATCTGTCTTTAGGCGCGGGTGAAGTGGTGGGGTTGACTGGACTCGAGGGCTGTGGAAACGGGGCATTGGCGCGCGGGTTGTTTGGCCTGGAGCCACTTGGGGATGGGACCGTCCTGTTGGAGGGGCGTCCGTTCCGGCCGGGTCGACCGGCGGACGCGTTAAAGCGCGGAGTGGCATATCTGCCGCGAGATCGGCACGGGCTTGGGATCATCGCCAGTCGAAGTGTCCGCGACAATATCGCGCTGTCGGTGCTCCGGCGCTTGGTCAATGTGGCGGGCTTTATCAGACCGGCGGAAGAACGCCGGCTGGTGCACGGATTTGTCACGAGTCTCGGCATTAAGACGCCGGGATTGAACCAACCGGTGGAGTTCCTGAGCGGGGGAAACCAGCAGAAAGTCGTGGTCGCGAAGTTGGTCGCGACCAAGCCGAAAGTGCTCCTGCTCGATGAGCCGACGCAGGGGGTGGATGTCGAGGCGAAGGTCGAAATTCTGCGAATTATTGACCGTCTGACGCAACAGGGGGTGGCGGTTGCGATTATCTCAGACGAACTTGGCGAGCTGATGGACATGTGCGATCGCATTCTGGTGTTTTACCGGGGCCAGATCATCGACGAATTTCGCAAGGGGGACGGGCGGATGAGTCACGAGCGAATCATGTACGCGATCGAAGGGGGAGCCGTCGTTGATGGCGTGGCGTAGGTATCTGCCAGGTGTCCTCGAAAATCTGATTTGGTTAATCCTTGTCGGGGTGATTCTCTTTTTCGCGACCCAAACGGATCGGTTTTTGACGCCGAACAACCTGCGGAACATCCTCGTTGCCGCCTCGGTTCTCGGACTCTTGGTGATCGGCCAGACGTTTGTCTTGATCACGGGGAACTTTGACCTCTCGGCGGAATCGACCCTTGGACTCGCGGCTCTGCTCGGGCTTTGGTTGATTGTGCCGGCGGGGGCGCCGACGCGGGGAGGAGGTCTTGGCCTCAATCCGTACGTTTCTATTCTGGCGGTTCTTCTGGGCGGGGCATTGATTGGTTGGACGATTGGTCTGCTGATCACGGTGTTTAAGATGAACAACTTTATCGTCACCCTGGCGATGCTGATCATCGTGCGAGGAATCATTCTGCGAATCAATAACGGGCAGTCCGTGACGACCGGCACCATCGCGGGAGCGAAAACGTTCAACCACCTTGGTCATGACAATCTGTTCTCGCTGCCCTGGTTGGGGCGGGTGCCGGTCTCGGTGGTTGTGCTTTTGGTGATGTACGGGGTCGCCTATGTGGTTCTTCAGCACCGGCCGTTTGGACGGGAGCTCTACGCCATCGGTGGCAACCGGGCGGCCGCGCTTGCCTCGGGCATCAATCCCGACCGGCTCGTGGTGATCGTTTACGTGATCAGCGGCGTGATGGCGGCGTTCGCGGGTTGGATGCAAGCGGGCCGACTGGGGTCGGTGCAGCAGAATCTCGGCTCCGGGATGATCTTCAATGTCTTTGCGGCGGCGGTTATCGGCGGGATCAGTCTTCAGGGCGGCCGCGGCTCGATCATTGGGGCGCTGGGTGGGGTTCTGCTGCTCTCGACGATCAATGCAGGGTTGAACTTGATGCAGGTGTCGGTGTTTTGGATTCAGTCGATTCAAGGATTCGTCATCCTGGTGGCGATGTTTATCGACGCGCAAAAGGTCCGGTTGCGCGGCCCGGTGGTCAGCTCGGGCTATATGCAGGGCGGGGCGGCACCGGGGTCTCCGGCGGCCGAGCCAGCAGATTAGGACCGACATTAAACCGAGCACTCAGGAGGTCGTGTTGACCATGGCGGCCGAAACAGCACCCGATGCGGAGACGGCGCGAACACGGGTCATCCGATATGGGAGCGAGGGGGAGTTGCCCCGGCGCCATTTGGTGCGAGCCGGGGCGGTGACGGCCGTCGTTGAGGGTGGCGTTCTACGGTACATGCAGGTTGGCGGTGCGGAAATCGTGCGGCGTATCTACGTCGCGGTTCGAGACCCAAACTGGGGAACGATCGCGCCGCGGTTTGTCGCGTACCAACTCGACACGGACGACCGCAGCTTCGTCGTACGCTTCACCGCGGAGCACGTTGCAGGCGACGTTGACTTTAGCTGGGATGGACGAATTGAGGGAACGGATGCCGGCGTGATCACCTGCACGATGGACGGTGTCGCGCGGAACACGTTCCTCAAGAACCGGATCGGATGGTGCGTGCTTCATCCCGCGGACCTGGCAGGTCAGCCGGCCAGCGTGCGAACCGCGGAAGCGACGCATCGCGGCGTTTTTCCGGCTCAGATCTCGCCGCATCAACCGTTCGTCGAAATGACGGGGATCGCGTACGCGACGCGGCGTGGTGACGACGTGATGGTCCGGTTCGAAGGCGATCTGTTCGAGATGGAGGACCAGCGGAACTGGACCGACGCATCCTATAAGACGTACTCAACGCCGCTACGGCTTCCGTACCCGGCGGAGATTCAGGAGGGCGAGCGGGTCGCGCAAACGGTGACGATCCAGGTGACGAGCGTCGCCGCGGTGACCTCGACTGTCGCGGACAACGCCACTATGGAGGTAAGGGTCGGGATTGAACCGACGGGCGCGTTGCCGCCGATCGGTCTTGGCGCCGCGTCCCATGGGCAGGGTTTGAGCGACCTGGAGGCGCAGCGAATCCGGGCGCTGCGGCCAGCACACCTACGAGCGAGCATCGACCTTGGCGAAGGTGATTGGGAGGAACGACTCCGGCAGACGGCCGCTGACGCGGAGGCCGTTGGGGCAGGGCTGGAACTGGAGATCAGGGCGGGGGACGATGGGAAGGGGTTGGATGCGCTGGCGAGGACACTGGGTCGCTTAGAGACTCGGGTCGCCCGCATTCTCGTCTTTCCGCGATCAGAACACGTCACGACGGAGCGCGTCATGGCGCGGGCGCGGGAGGAGTTGCGCGGGGTTGCGGCGGGGGCTCATCTCGGAGGAGGGTCGCGGGCGTACTTCACGGAACTCAACCGGGCGACACTGCCGCTCGAATTGATGGAGGTGGTGGGATATACGATCAATCCGCAGGTCCACGCGTTTGACAACGCGTCACTGGTGGAAACGCTGGCGGCGGAAGGGGCCACGGTTCGGAGCGCGAAGGCGATCGTGGGCGATAGGCCGCTGGCGGTAGGACCCGTGACGCTTCGACCGAGGTTCAATCCGAACGCGACCGGGCCGGAACCCCCGACCGCGGCGGGGGCGCTGCCCTCATCGGTGGATTCCCGTCAGCCGTCGTTGATTGGAGCGGGTTGGACGCTCGGCAGCATCAAACATCTCGGGATAGCGGGGGTGGATTCTCTGACGTACTACGAAACGACGGGCTGGCGAGGGGTGATGGAGCGATGCGACCACGCCTTGCGGGTCGAGGCGTTCCGCTCTTCGCCGGGGATGCTGTTTCCTCTCTACCACGTGCTGGCAGACGTCGGAGAGTATGCCGGAGGTGGATTGCTCCCGGTCGAGGTGAGCGATCCGCTCGAGGTGGAGGCGCTGGCACTGAGGTCGGGTTCCAAGATCAGGGTTTTGGTGGCGAGCTTCGACAACGAGCCGCGCCAGGTTCGGCTGGCGTTGTCTGGCTTGACGGAGGCTATCGTCAGGGTTCTCGATGAGACAACGTTCGATCAAGCGACGACCGAGCCTGATGGTTGCCGGAAAGGGGCGATATCGGTTGCCACGCGGGGTGGATCGATCTCGCTCGCTCTACGGCCCTTCGCGGTCGCGACGATCGACGCATTTGGGAACTGGTGAGCATTGGCAGTGCGGCTGATGCGAGCCCCGGGGTCCATCCTGGCGGGATGGACGCGTGGGAGGACATGAACACCAACTGCTAAGGATGCTCGCGACACAGCGGTCGTTTCACGGCGTGCGGGCGTTGAAGAACGTCGCCGGTGACGGTCGGGCGGGGAGGTGTTCGCACGCGGCGGCGAAAACGGCGCTCAAGAGAGCACCCGGATGCACGTGGTAGCCGTGGTTTACCAAGCGGACGACGGGACATCGGCCGCGACCTTCAGGCGAATGGCGCCACACGAGACGACCAGGCAGCGGGGAGTGTGGGCAGCAGGAATGTCTCTCAGGGGCGCAGCATCTACTCGCTGCGCGCCGTAGTCGCGACCATCTTTGCCGTCCGGCAGCGCATAGGAGCGTGGGGAAAAATGGGTCGCCGGCAGGTGGACCGGGATACCAAGGGGGTGGGCGACACTGGACTCGAACCAGTGACCTCCACGATGTCAACGTGGCGCTCTAACCAGCTGAGCTAGCCGCCCCCACGGGCCAGGTTGAACCCGGCTAGGCGAGTATATCGAGCGGCGCAAATTCGTGTCAACCGGCGAGGATAAGGGCTGGGTCGCGAAGGGACGGCAATAAGGCTGCGTGGGCGCGCTGTCGGATACCGTGCTCGCGACGCAATGGGCAAGGGCGTTCAGTGGGGTAGGGGCCGGGTAGAGTGGGTAGGGTGAGCCGGACACATACGGGCGCGGTGACGATGGGCAGGGTTCTATACTCCAAGCATGGGGGACAGAGAACACCAGCATGACAGGGATCCGAATAGGGATTTAATCGACGCCATTCCGCTTGTGGGACGGGCGACGACGCAGTTCGAGCGGTCCTTTGGCCCAAGTTGCCTGCTCAGCCTGATCATCGTCTTGTTGCTTGTTCTCGTCATCAAACGCTTTATGCATCTCTCGTGGACGGGTCTGGGAATCGTCACCATAGGTATTTGGTTGGGGGTGTTATTGCTCCTGGTGCGGTGGCGACCAGACCGAATCATCGACGACGAGAGA
>JAABUR0100008968.1_pt1 | contig 11395 bp, 13 predicted proteins | sample 5560091 | NCBI WGS metagenome assembly JAABUR01 (sample SAMN10711879, study PRJNA513375) | rock metagenome | isolation source: Antarctica rocks | place: Antarctica: Victoria Land, University Valley sud
TCCTGGGCAAGGGCCGGGGACCGCGAGCGTGTCCGTTTGGCCACAAAACAGGGCAAGTGCTCGATCGATATCTGCGGGCGCGCGCTCGGCGGGCCGACGCCGCCGAGCCGTGGCTCTGGCTCGGCAAGCGGGGCCGACTGACCGAGACCGGCGTCGAGCAGGCCGTCAAACGCCGCGGCCGCGCCGCCGGGCTGCCCGACATCCACCCCCACCAGTTCCGCCACACCTACGCCCACCAATGGCTCGCCGCCGGCGGCAGCGAGCGACCTGATGCGCCTCGCCGGCTGGAAGAGCCGCCAGATGCTCTCGCGATACGGCGCCTCGGCCGCGGACGAGCGGGCCCGGGATGCTACAAGCGGCTCAACCCGGGGGATCGGTTGTGACCTCCGCTGCGCACGCCGGATTCGCCATGTCGTGACCCCTCGAGAGGCGACGAGCTCGACACCGGCGCGATCGGTGGGCACGGACGCTTCGACCGGCAGCGATCGACGCACTCATGATCGGCGGGGCAACGCCCGAGTCGCTCGATCGATACTCATATCCCAGATGTCTGATCCCAGGATCGCCGTGCGGGCCGCTGCGCGTCGTGCTGCCGTCGGCCTCAGGAGACTGTTGTCCCCCCATGCAATACTGAGTCATGTCCGTCCGCACGGTCATCGAACGCGGGCCCAAGGAGAAGCGGTCGGTGGCCTTCGGCGTCGACTGGCCAGGGTGGAGTCGGGGCGCGAGGAGCGCCGAGCTCGCCCTGGAGATGCTCGAGTCCTATCGGGAGCGCTACCGGCCGGTCGCGGGTCTCGCCGGGATGGCACGCGAGTTCGACGCCGCCGGGCCCCTCGAGATCGCGGAGGACAAGGTCGGAACCGGTTCGACCGACTTCTGGGGCATCTCCTTCTCGCCCTCTGCGACCGAGCAGGGGCCGATGGGCGAGGCGGAGTTCGAGCGCGCGATCACGCTGTTGCGGGCCTGCTGGGCGTTCTTCGATGGCGTCGCGGCGCGGGTCTCGCCGGAGATGCGCAAGGGCCCGCGCGGGGGAGGACGCGACCGCGACCGGATCATCCGCCACACCATCCGCACCGAAAGCGAGGACTTCGCGAAGCAGGTCGGGTTGCGGATACCGGAGGGCGCGGCGCTTACCCCGGATGGACTGCGGCAGCATCGGGAGGCCTACGTCGCGGCGATGCGCGCGTACAACGCCGGGGAGATCAAGCGGCGCATGCGGTCGTGGACGCTACCATTCCTCATCCGACATTCTGCCTTCCACACGCTCGACCATGCGTGGGAGATGGAGGACAAGGACCTCTCCGCCCAGGACGGGGCCTGACCCACCACTCTTCGGTCCGCCGCTCTGGTCCCCGCTCGCGGCATGCGACCAAGTGGACGTCAATCCCACCCGAGCGCTTGGTCGTACCCTCCTGTCAGGAGACGGGTGCCGGCATCAGGGCGGCAAGCTCCTGCGTCAGATCCGGCGTCTCGATCGGGTCATCTAGCACGATCTTGCCATCGGCGAGACTGTAGTAGGGCCGATGCCCGAACCGCTCCGCACCGCGGTCATTGACGTTGCGCGCACTTACGGACTCGCGAGCGGCTGGGTCAACCTCGGCGCCGACTCGCTGCTCGATCTTGGCCTTCCCGCGGGCTTCCTCGAGCGCCTCGCGCGACACGACTACGGCGGGCTCGTCGCTTGGCTTGCGGGTCGCTTCGACATGGTCTGTTTCAAGCTCGATGCGGCGGTCGACCAGGACTTCGAAGCCGGCACCTGCAGGATCTAGGCGACCGCCGTCCGGACCCAGACGAACTCCTCGCGGCTGCTCGCTGGACGATGACGCGCGATCCGTCGCCCGGATATCGATCGCTGCTAGTCAGTACGCTCGACCAACTCGGGGTGGAGGATGCCGATGGCTCGCTCACCTAGTGCTCTCCAGAGTGCCCTGCTCAACCGCGCGTGGATCCAATGGATCCCGTCTGAAGCAGGTGGCGCGCGAGCTCGGTACGTCGGCTGAGGCGATCGGCGAGTACGTGGCCACGGTGGCGGCCGCCGGCGGGCCTTCTTGGCCGATGGCGACGCAGCCGCGACCGGACTATGCCACCCGGGGCAAGGCTCGGCTCGACTCGGCCCAATCGCGGTCGCGGCTGCGCATCCGCCTGCGCGCCGCATTCGGAGTGAATGCCCGGGCCGACGTGCTCGCGGCCATGTTGGTCGGTCCTCAGACCGGACTGAGCATGGCCGACCTCGCTCGCAAGACGCGCTTCACAAAGCCAAGCACGGCGTTCGCGGTGGATGCGCTGATGCTGGCGGGCCTGCTGGAGGCGCGGACGGTGGGCAATCAGCGGCGCCTCGTCCTGACGAAGCCGGGTGAGATCCTCCCGGGGGTACGACCACCCATCGTCCAGCCCGACTGGGTCGCCCGATTCGGCGTGGCGCTCGAAGTCCTTCGTTTCGATCGGCAGGATGAGCTGTCTCCGTCCGTGCGGGCGATCGAGGCACGGCGAGTCGTCGAGGGTCTCCGGACCAAGATCCTCCACGAGGAGCTGCCTCAACCAAATCTCGACGCGCTTGGCGACGATTTCGCGAACGCGTTCGACCGATGGGTCGTTGACCTCACCTACAGCGTCCGGAGCCCGAGCCGAGCGTAGGGGCCGAGGGCGACTTCAGTCCGAGCCGTCCGAGGAGGTCTACCGCCTCCGCGTAGTTCCTCTTGTCGCTCACCCGGAGCAGCCGCTCGACCTCCTGGCGGTAGATCGGGATAGCGTCCTCGGGGTGCGAACCTTCGCGTTCCGCGGCCAGCCGCAGCAGCAGACCGGGCGAACAGCTGCGCTTGCGCCTCCGACCAGGCCTCGTCGACGTTGCCCTCCGAGAGGAGGATATCGAAGGCGCACCGGGCCGCTCGTCGAGCCTCTAGGCGATCGTCGACGCCCCCTCGAACGCATTCGGGGCATGGCTCGTTGAACTCGTGGGCTGCCTCAGGAACTCGAGTCGAACGTAGGTGCGGCGGTTACCTCTTCCTCAAAGCGCTCGATCAGCTCGAACAGGCCGTCGGCAGCGTATTGGCGGTCGTACCCGCCCTCGGTGATCTGGCGGACGACTCCCGCGGCCTGCAGATCCTTGAGGGCCACCAACGCCCGTTGATGGGATACGGAAACGGCTCCTCGGACGGTCGCGGCCGATACGATCGGCTGGGCCGGCAGGAGATCGATGATCCGAGCGGCGGTGGAGTCACGCCGGACGCTCGCGTCACCAACCCATCGCTCCTTGAGGCGAACGACCTGGTCGGCCAGCTCGATCGACCGGGTCGCTGCCCTGTGACAAGCGCCTGCGAAGGACGCACACCAGGTCGCGACCTCGCCCGCTCGATAGGTGACGAGGCCGTCGACGTACTGCTCGGGCCTGGCGGCCAGGACGATGGAAACCGGTGGCACGAACCGCGGGGCCAGCCCACGCCTCCGCAAGACGACATGGATCAAGCACCGGCCGACGCGGCCATTGGCGTCGACGAACGGGTGGATCGTCTCGAACTGCGCGTGAGCGATCGCGGCCTGTGCGGCGGCCGGCAGATCGTCGCGCTCGTTCACGAATCTCATCAGGTCGTCGATGAGGCGGGGGACCTCGCTCGCTGGGGGTGGGATGTATCTCGCGTCCAGCGGGGCGTTGAGTCGGCCGCCGATCCAGTTCTGCTCTCTGAGCTGGCCGGGTCTGGTTCTCGGAGGTTCGTCGGCCATCAGCGTGCCGTGGATCTGGCAAAGGTCGTCGACCGTCAGGGCGCCGGCCTGCTCGCCGAGAGCGATCGCTTGCTCCATGGCGACGACATTGGCAGCCACGGTGTGCGCCGTGCCCCTGGCTGCTTTCGGATCGAACAGGGCACGGGCAAGGTTTCGCTGGGAGAGCTCGTAGCCTTCGATCCTAGAAGAGGCGATGGCCTCGGATCGGAGGAGGAGCGGACCGATGGCCTCGAGACCGATGACGTTGACGTTGCCGTTCAGTGCGGCGATGGCTGCCTCTGCGGCCTCGATGGTGCCAGCCGTCTCAAAGGTGATCGCCGGATACAGGTCCGTAATCGCGTCTGGTACCCATGCGCGGTACGTGAACGAGGAACGAGCCCGTCTACCGCCGTATCCGCCCGGATCGCCTTCCCACTTTCGGTCGACGTACTCGCCCAAACCGTTCGAACTCCAAGATAGATTGAACGCTTGATCGTAGTGTGGACTACTAAGCGTTCAATGTCAACGCCAGATTGAACGCTTACCGGCGAGGGCGGCGCCTATCCGTTCAATCATGCCTGGAGACCGAACGCTTCCGAGGCGTGGCATGGCAAGGTCGTCTGGTCGTTCGCGGCGGCGGCGCGCGGGCCAGCGCACCTCGATCTCTCCTGGGTATTGCCAGAGCAGGAAGTCATGAGGGTCAGCCCGTTGCCGGATCCGTAGAGCTGGAAGCCGTTGAGCTCCATGAGCTCTGCGTATGTGATCGTCGACCGGCGACCGTGATCATCGAGCAGCTCGTCGATGCCCTCGACCGGCCCCGGTGGGTCCTTGCTGCAGACGAAGACGTAGAGATGGTCCCGCTCGTCAGCAACAGCCTTCGCTCAGTCACGTGCATGTCCGGCCACAGCATCAACACTGTGTCGAAGCTGCTGGTCGATATCGGTGCGGCGTGCGCGGCCTACATGGATGAGCACGTGCGTTATCTCGACTGCCAGCGTATTCAGGCCGATGAGATTTGGGCATTCTGCTACGCCAAGGCCCGCAACGTGCCGGAGGACAAGCGCGACACCTTCGGCTACGGCGACGTGTGGACATGGACGGCGCTCGATCCGGACACGAAGCTGGTCGTGTCCTGGCTGGTCAGCGACCGCTCAATCGAGTCGGCGCGTGACTTCATGGCCGATCTCGCTTCACGGCTGGTCCTACGGGCGCAGATCACCACGGATGCGAATGTGTCCTACAAGGAAGCCACCGAGGCGGCCTTCGGCTCCGAGGTCGATTACGCCCAGCTCATCAAGGACTACGGCCTCATGGACTCGCAGGACGCGAGCCCTACCGCCCGCCGCTACAGCCCGAACGTGGTCAGGTCGATTGAAAAGCGGGTCGTGACCGGCAATCCCGACCCCGCCTACATCAGCTGCACTTCATGTACACAAACTTTGCCCGGCCCATGAAGGTGCTGGCGAACCCCTACCCGCGCACTCCCGCGATGGCCGCAGGCATCAGCGACCACATCTGGACGTGCGAGGAGATCGCGGCGCTGCTCGACTAATAGCGACTAGTGTCGCGCGCCGGAATCGGCTTGTGTCTTGCGGACCGCCTTGGCGAGGATCTCGTCAGCGGTCTTGACCCAGGTGAACGGCCCGGCGCCGGTGTTCCACTCCCGGGTGAAGCGCTCGATCGCCGCCGTCAGGACGCGGACGTTCTCGAACGACCCGCGCCGGATCGCCTGGCGGGTGAGGATGCTGAACCACGTCTCGACCTGGTTCATCCAGGACGCCGAGGTCGGGGTGAAGTGGAAGCTGAAGCGCTGATGACGCCGGAGCCATGCCTGGACCTCGGGCGTCTTGTGGGTGCTGACGTTGTCGAGCACGACGTGGACCTCGCCCTTCCGGTACGTCCGGGCGAGCAGCCGGAGGAACGCGAGGAAGTCCTCGCCGGTGTGTCGCTCGCGGGTCTGGTTCGTGACCTGCCCGGTCGCGACCTCGAGCGCGGCGAACAGGCTGAGGGTGCCGTTGCGCTTGTAGTCGTGGGTCCGGCGCTCGACCCCGCCGGCGCGCAGAGGAAGCATCGGCTGGGTCCGATCGAGGGCCTGGATCTGGGTCTTCTCGTCGACCGACAGGACGATCGCCCGCTCGGGTGGCGCGAGGTAGAGCCCGACCACGTCGGTCACCTTGGCGACGAGCTCGGGGTCGCGGCTGTACTTGAACGTCTCGCTCCGATGCGGCTTGAGCCGGCCCTCGGCCCACACCCGGCCGACGGTCGAGGGGCTCACGCCGACCTGCTTGGCGAGGCGGGCCCGGCTCCAGTGGGTCGTTGCCTCCGGCTTGGTCAGGGTGGTCGCCAGGATCTGCTCGCGGACGGCCCGCCCGTACGTCCGGGGCCGGCCCGGATGGGGCGCGTCGACCAGGCCGGCCAGACCCTGCTCCTTGAACCGCCGGCGCCACAGCAGCACCGTCGGGATCGACACGCCGAGCTCGTCGGCGATGGCCACGTGGGCGGCACCCTCGGCCGCCCGCAGGATGATCCGGGCGCGCATCACCGTGCGCTGCTCGGTCGTGCCCGCCCGGGTCATCGCCCGGAGGGCTTCGGCTTCGGATGCACTGACAGCCAACGGAGGTGCGGGATGAGCAGCCATGTCGGCCACGATACGCTTGACCGATTCAAGAATCAAGGCCATTGCGACGCATCACACTAGTGCCGGTCGGCGTCCCGCAGATTGAGCGGTTCGTCCGGGGCGAGTGGCTCAAACTCGGTCTGAAGCGAGTTATACGCTTCGGCATCGATTAGATAGCCACTACCGCCACGCCGATTTCGCTGACGAAGCCGCTTGCGTGCGATGTCGTCCGGGCAGATCACGTTGTAAAGAATCACTTTGGCGCCGATCGCGGCGGCGCGGGCGCGGGCATCATCACGTCGCTGGCGCGACCAAAAGCCAAAATCCAGGATTACGTCTCGTGTCCCACTCGTGGCGATCTTGGGCCACAAATCGGAAAGCAGATTCCAGACGCAGTCAAGAAGTCGACGATCGAGGTCCACGGCCTCACCGGTTAGACCAATCGTCCAGTCATCTAGGGACAGACGAAGGCCACCGGTCTTGACTTCGAGCTCCTTGGAGAACGTCGTCTTCCCGCACGCAACGAACCCATGGACCAGGTGGATGGTCGCCATTGCAGTCAACCATTGTCGCCTAGCTCAAACTGAGACACTACCCTCGTGGCGCTGGCGGCCCAGCTGGGGGACGTCGATGCGCGTCTCCGGGACGTGAGCACCGATTGGTGTATCACGTATGGCCGGTACATCAACGGGTCCCGACTTCGGCAGGTGGCACGGGATCTCGGGACGCCGCCAGACGCGATCGGCGAATACGTGGCAACGGTCGCAGCGGCCGGCGGTCCTGCGTGGCCGATGGCGACCCGGCCGCGGCCCGGCTACAAGCGCCGCGGGAAGGCCCGACTGGAATCCGCTGCATCGCTGCCCCGCCTGCGGATCCGACTCCGCGCCGCGTTCGGCGTGTATGCCCGGGCCGACGTGCTCGCGGCATTGCTCGCGGAACCTGGGACCCGCCTGAGCGTCGCCGATCTCGCTCGGCGGACGCGCTTCACGAAACCGAACGTCGCGTTCGCCATCGATGCGCTCGTCCTCGCCGGACTCCTCGAGACCCGCTGGGTCGGGAATGAACGGCGGGTGGTCCTCGCACAGCGGGGCGAGTTCCCTTGGAGAGTCTCGGATGCCAGATGATAAGATTGAGCCTATCGATTCGATAGATTGACTATTACTCTTCGCGCGCATAGGATCGTGGGATGACGTCCATCGGTCGAACCCAGCTCGAGACAGCGCTCAGGGCTCTCGGGGAGCTTCTCGAGGCCCGCGCGCTCCATTATGAGGTCGTCCTCATCGGGGGCGGCAACCTGATCCTGCGCGGCCTTGTGACCCGACCGTCTACGAAGGATCTCGACCTTCTCGGCGAGTGGACGGCCGACGGGATCAAGGCCATGCGGCCGATGCCGGAACCACTCCGCATCGCAGTCTCCGACGTCGCGCGCGCCTACGGGCTCGCGAGCGACTGGGTGAACCTCGGCCCCGAGTCGCTGCTCGATCTCGGTCTTCCTGACGGCTTCGTGGGGCGCCTCGAGCGACACGACTACGGCGGGCTCGTTGCGTGGCTCGCCGATCGGTTCGACATGATCTGCTTCAAGCTCTACGCGGCCGTCGACCAGGGACCCCGCAGCCGGCACATCCAGGATCTGCGCGACCTCGGTCCAGACCGTGACGAGCTGGTTTCCGGGGCTCGCTGGACCATTACACATGATCCGTCGCCCGGTTACCGATCGCTGCTCGTCGACACACTCGGCCGACTCGGGGTGGAGGACGCCGATGCCTCGCTCGGATAGCGCGCTCCATAGTGCCCTGCTCAACCGGGCCTGGATCCAATGGATCGCGCTGGGAGTCGACGCCGTCGGCGAGCGTGACGACGCTGTGGTCGATCCCGAGGCGCTCATCGCGCTCACGGCAGAGTTGGGCGATGCCGACGCGCGCCTACGAGACGTCAGCACGGACTGGTGCGTCGCCTACGGCCGGTATGTCAACGGATCACGTCTCAGGCAGGTCACACGCGAGCTCAGGACACCGCCCGACGCGATCGGCGAGTACGTGGCCACGGTCGCCGCTGCCGGAGGCCCAACATGGCCGATGGCGACCCAGCCACGTCCGGACTACGTCTCAAGGGGCAAGGCTCGCCTCGACTCGGCTCTGCCGAAGCCGCGGCTGCGCATCCGCCTCCGCGCCGCATTTGGGGTGAACGCCCGGGCCGACGTGCTGGCGGCCCTGTTGGTTGCCCCCAAGAACGGGCTGAGCGTGGCTGATCTAGCCCGCAAGACGCTCTTCACGAAGCCAAACGTGGCGTTCGCCGTGGACGCACTCGTGCTGGCAGGCCTGCTCGAGTCGCGGGCGGTGGGCAACGAGCGGCGCGTCACGTTGGCCCGGAAGGGCGAGATCCTCCCGGGGCTCCGACCACCCGTCGAGCAGCCAGACTGGGTCGCCCGATTCGGCGTGGCGCTGGAGGTCCTTCGTTTCGCTGGGCAGGACCAGATGTCACCGTCGGTGCGGGCGATCGAGGCACGTGGAGTCGTCGAGAGTCTCCGGACTAGGATCCTGAGTGAAGGTCTTCCTCAGCCGAACCTCGACGCGTTCGGCGACGACTTCTCGAGCGCGTTCGACCGGTGGGTCGTCCAAGTCGTGGACAACCTCAGAAACCCGAGTCGAACGTAGGGGCGGGCGTCGCGCTCACCTAGTCGTGTGCGGACCGGCTCGGCTTGGTTCGCTGGCCGATTCTTGATGTCCGGCGCTGAAGGAGGCGACGCGATGATGCTCATCGACCATCAACCCAGAACAGCGTGCAACGCGCCGACGCCTCGCCGCACTCAAGCTGCCGCGTTTCACATCCCGGAGCCCGGAGGTCGTCATCTTGGATCGCGCGGGCGCCCGCATCTTCGAGCCCGGTTACGAGGCCGGTGTCGCGATGATGTCGCAGTAGCCCGATACCCGCCGCTCTGCCGCGATTTCGAGGCGATCCAGGCGCAGGCTGCTGAGCACACACACCTGCCCGCCCCTCGGCTCGTCCTCCCAGCTCTGAAGGTAGGCGATGCGGCCATCGGGCGAGAAGCCGGCGACGCGCATCGGACCGGCCGATGGGATGTGCGCCAGCTCCTTGAGCGAGACCGGGTCGAGAACGAACAGTCCGTGGGGCGTCACGACTCCAGCCTCAGCGTGACGCGACTCGATATCCGTCCCTGTGGCGAGAAGGCGGGCACCATCCGGGCTGAGTGCCAGTCCGCTTACGGGCTGGTCGATCCGGCCCACGATCCGCAGCGTGTCGGTGTCGACGACGAAGCCGCCGAGGGCCACCTCGCGGAACTCGCGGAAGTCGTCCGACTGCGTCCGGTGCATCGTGGCCACATAGAGCCGGCGACCCTCCGGATCGAGCACCGCTGTGCGATCCGTCCCGGGTACCAGCTTGGCGTTTGCGATCGGGACGAGCCACCCCGCGAGCGAGTCGAGCGGCGATCGAGCGGTCACGAGCTCGGTGACGGCCACCACTCGACCACGATCGAGGTCGACCACCGTCAACCGATCCTCGCTGGCGTCCACGATGTAGAGCCGATCGCGGGCGATGTCCCAGGCGAGACCGGGACGGAAGGAGTCGTAACCGTCGGCTTGGGATCCCCGCTGGCCGGCGACAACGCCCTCCAGCGGTACGTCGGCGACGAGGCCGCGCGCATCGGGATCGAGCAGGAGGATGCGCGGTGGCTCGTTGTTGAGCCACGAGGCGTCCGTCCCGACCGCGAACACCGCGAGACGGCCGCGCTGCGTCGGACGGAAGTCCCAAGGAACCAGCGATGGCGGGAGCGAAACCCGGCCAACCTCAGCACCGCTCGCGCCCGCGGCGAGTACCAACTCCGACGCGAACGGCGGTGTCGTGGGCGACAGTGGCCAGTACAGGTCGTTGCCGTCGGGAGCAAACGCAAGGGCGGCCACGTTCGCGTCGACCGTCACATCGGTCGACTGGACCGTCCACGGTTCCAGGTCGATGAGCTGAAGCTGTCCGCCCGCGCTGGCATCCGAAGGCCACCCGATCACCGCCAGCGCTCGGCCGTCGGGGCTGGTGCCGGCGACGTAGTGGTGGCCGATGGCCACTGGCTTGAGTCCAGGGATCGGTCCGAGCAGCTCCGGATCGATCGGGCTCACCGAGAGCTCGAAACGCCGCGTCTCCTGGACCAGGAGCGTCCGCATCGGCGCGGCCCGGGCGATGGTGTCCCGGGTCGCCGCGTCACGATCACGCAGCCACGCGCCAGCGGCGACGCTAGTGGCCAGCGCGACGAGGACGATCGCGATGAGGATCGCCGCCCAGTTCGTATATCGACCAGACCGGATAAGCGGCCTTGGCGCGGGACCTTGCACCGATTGGACCTCCGCCCGTCCTACACCGTGAAGCGGCGATCGGTTCCCCTTGCTGCGAACGATGGCGAAGGATCGAGAGGCTACTGCGGCCGACTGATTCGCGGCCCGCGTTTCCTGCACGCGGGCGGATGATGACGGGCCAGGTTATGGAGAGACTGACGCGGCGACTGCCTGGACCTGACCGTTCTGGAGTAGCAACACGATCGCCGCAATGCCGAGCGCGATCAGGACGAGCCAGGGAATCCGCAGGCGCCGTCGGGGCCTCGGTGAGGGCAGCACAGCCACATGTCCCGCGGCAGCCCGCAGAAGCCGCGGGCTCATGCCCCCGGTGTCGCGCCTCCATCGCCGGATGAGGTCGTCCCAGAACACGTCGCGCCTCCATCGTTCGGTAGGCCGAACGAAGATACACCCGCCCGATCGGCCGACGTGAACGGGCTCAATCCAGACGTGGAGCGATCCTGCGTCGCGCACCTTGAGACCAGTCTCGATGGCGAATCAGGTATGCGCTCTATCGGAGTTATGTGCTCTTGGCTCATCCGCCGATAGAGCCTATGAGTCACCCGATTCATGCGTGAGCCCACTCGGGAAAGCACAGCGGTTAGACCGGCAGGTTTATGAGTCCCCTGCTCTACCACTGAGCTACTCCGCCACGGATTCACGCTCAGTTACACGACACAACTGGCGTCGAGCTTGACCACAACCGCTTTTGAGCCTAACTGTGACCATGCTTCCACGCACG
>JAABUR0100008970.1_pt1 | contig 11394 bp, 11 predicted proteins | sample 5560091 | NCBI WGS metagenome assembly JAABUR01 (sample SAMN10711879, study PRJNA513375) | rock metagenome | isolation source: Antarctica rocks | place: Antarctica: Victoria Land, University Valley sud
CCGCCCAGACGTATGGGGTTAGAGTAGGATTAGGGTTAGCCTATACCCACCTTCAGGCTGGCCAGCTCGGCACGCAGGTCATCCACCTGGCGCCGCAGGTCGCCCGCGTCCGCCGCCAGCCGCTCATTCTCCGCGCGCAGCACGCTTGCCGCCTCCGCCGCCGCCGCCTCTGCGCCGGCCACGCGCTCCTGCGCACGCCGGCCCGGCGTCGGCCGACGTGGTGGCCGCGCTGGCGCATGGGGTGCGCACATGCACGGGTACCCACACAGCATGCGGGGCGCACCGCGCACAAGCCCTGGCTTAGGCAGGCGCTTGCTCTGTGCTGTGGGCCCACGCCCAGCCAAAGCTTAATATGCACTCTTAGAGAAGCCCTCATGCTCTGACAAGCCGGGCCACCATGTTCGCCACTGCGCGTGCCAGAAAAGAGGCACTCGGGTCGCGTGTGACTGGCTGCTGCGGCGGCAGTGCCCCCACACAGCGCCCCTGCCCTTGGCATTTGGCGGCCCCTGCGCACCTCCACGGAGAGCGCGCCGGCCGCCGAGAGCTGCCGCTGCGCTTCCGCCAGCTGCTCCTTGGCGCGCGCCTCGCCAAGGCGCGCCGCCGCCGCGTCGCGCGGGTCGTCGCAGAACGTCTGCAGCACCTCTACGAAGAGCCGCAGGTCATCCGCGCGGCTCTGCGTGGCGCGGGAGCGCGCGTCGGCGGGGCGCGCGTTGCAGCCGCACGGCCCTCTGCAGCTGCAGGGCGAAAGTGCCGGGGCCGGACCACTGCCGCGCCCTCGCCCTCCCTGAGGCGCCTTAGAGCGGGCATCGCTGCAGGCGCGAGCAGCTGGCGCACGTGCGCTGCTCGCCCATGCACCATGCACGAGGCGGGCGCACAGCCGGGACTGCGCGGCAGGCCAGCCGCACGAGCAGGCCGCACAGGCAGGCGCGAACAAGCGGCGCGCATGGGAGGGGCCCTGCGCGCCTTGTGCTCGGCCTCCTGGCTCCGCGCGGCACGCGCCTCCGCCTCCGCGGCCGCCGCGCGCTCCTCCAGCCGCCGCAGCTCCGCCTCCCGGCCCTGCGCGGCGCGCGGCGGCGGGCTGGCGAGGGCGAGCCAGCGGGCTGCGCGCTCTCGGGAGCATTCCCCAGACTGGTGCAGAGGCGGGCGGCAGGTGGGCCGGGGCGCAGCACCAGACGCAGACCGCGGGACGCAGCTGATGCCAGCCACGCGCTGCGGCTAGGCCGTGCTGTCCCATGCAGGAGAGCCATTATGCAGAGACACTGGCCCGCCCAGGGAGCGTTCCAGCGCTCCCTGGAGGCCGACGCGCCATGGCACGGAGCGCAGCGCCGAGGCGGCCAGCCTCATCAGCAGTCAGACCCATGACAACCAGAGCGCAATTTTAGCGGTCAGTGTCCTGCACGCACGGCCACGCCGTGCGTGACAGCGCGCAGGCCCAGGCGCGCCTGCAGGGCTGCCTCAGCCGCGCGCGCCGCGGCGCGCGCGGCCTCGGCCGCCTCCTCGTGCCGCGTGTGCCGCGCGACCACCTCGCGCAGCGCCTTCGCCTCGCGGCTCAGCGCCTCCACGAGCTGCATGAGCTCGGCGGCCTGCGCGCGGCGGGCGCTCAGCGCGATGTCTCGCGCGCTGTGTGCCTTCATCGGCGGCCTGCTGCAGCGCAGGCCTAGGGGCAGGGCACGATGCTGGTGAGGTAGTTGGAGCGCAGCGCTTCGCGAAACAAAGGGCGGTGGGGCCTGGCTTGGTTGCGAGTGAGGCTGCCTCACTTCAATGTGGCTGCCACGTCCTTCGCAAGCCACTCCTGGACAGGGACATGCACACACACTCCGACCAAAGATAACATGAGGGTGCCCTCGACATGGCCTTGAGCAGGGCTCGTGGGCCGCGCCGTCTGGGGGTGGCCCCGCCGCTCGAGCTCGCGCTGCACAGCCGCCTCGGCGGCGTGCCTCTCCGCCTGCGCGGCGGCCAGCGACCGCTGCATGTCCGCAAGCGCGCTCTCCGCCAGCGTCAGCCGCCGCCGCGCGCTCTCGCCCGCCTCCGCCTGCGAGCGCACATTGGCGCGTCGCTTGCAGCTCCCTCACGCCTGGCGGCGGCTCCCATCATGCCCGGCGGCCGCGAATGGGTGCGGGGATTCAACGTGCACGAGCGCGAGCGGCGCCCGGCAGCCGCGCGCTGATGACTCGAACAGGTACAGGGCTTCCACGCAGCTGGCCCAGCTCAACAGGCCGCGCGTGCGGCAGCCACAAGCTCCCAGCTCACGCGCTGCGGGCCGGCTCGGGGTGCGGCAGTGAGCACAACGGGGGCTGCCTGCCAGCGCTGCGGCGCCGACACAGCCCCGGCAATGCACGTCGAAGCGGACGAATGCAGGGGCGGCGGGCGGGGCGGCGCGCCTGCAGCTGCAGCGCGCCCTCGCGCGCCGCGGCCGCCGCGTGCGCGCGCTGCAGGTCGGCGGCCTGCGCGTGCGCGCGCGCCAGCTCGCCCTGCAGCGCCGCGGCCTGCGCCTGCGCGGCCCGGTACAGCTGCGAGACGGGCACGGTCGCCTCCTCCGCGACGGCCGCCTGCAGCTCCCGCAGCTCCCTGCCGCGCGGGCGGGACAGGTGCGTGGGCGCCCGCGCTGCGCCCGCGCTCAGCGACCGTGGCGGGCCGGCGCGAGAGCTGCCGGGGGCAACGTGCGCTGGCGCTCATGATGCACCTATCGCTGGTTTTCACCAAGAGTCACGCAGGGCGCCGCAGGGTGCGCAGCGGAGGCCCGGGTGCCATGGCGGCCGCAGGCTTGCGCTGAGCGGCCCCATCAGCTTCTGCCAAGCTGTGAAAGCTCTTGTGTCCTCCCAGCTGCACGCGTAACCACCAGGTAACAGCCGGCCATCTGATAGTCGCCCGCTTGGCGCACGCTGACGCATGCCCACAGGCACGTCTAATTCTTTATGAAGGTAAACGCACAAGCGCGTGCGCTGCAGCCAGCAGGGGGCGCGGTCAGCAGGGCGGGGCCCCGAGCGCGCACCGCTGCACGCGCAGCGTCGCCTCCCGCTCGGCGTCCAGCTCCGCGGTGCGCTTCTCCAGCAGCGCGCGCGCCTCGGCCGCCTCCGCCGACGCGTCCGCCGTCGCCGCGGCCGCCGCGCCGCCGGCAGCCTTGCCGACGTCGCAGCTCGCGCCGGCCCGCAGCAGGCCGCCGCCCGACAGCGCCGGCGCCAGCGGCGACAGGCCGGCCCCGCCGGCCGCGCCGGCCGCGCCGTCCGCGCCGCTGCCGGCGCGCGAGGCGAACCACTTGCGCTGCATGGTCAGCAGCTCGTCGGCGCGGTCGGCGGCCTCGTTGCGCAGGTCGCGTATGACCTGCTCGTCCTTCGCGCACTGGTCCTCCAGCATGCCGACCTGCCGCCCCCGCCGCGCTCGTTCGTTAGCAACGCCTTCAACTGAATAGGTGCACTGTCACGCAGCGTCTGCCACTAAAGACACGCCCAGCATGCTGATGCATGGTTGTTCGCGCAGCTGGTGCGTGCACTACAACATACAGTGAAGTCTGAAGGTCGTCAGGCAGCACGACCGACAGGGGCGCCATGGCCAGAGCACGTCGCTGCAAGCCCGCGTCTGCTGACAGCCGGGCCAGCTTGGGCCCGGCACGGCGTGCCAGGCGGCCGCCGGCGCACCCGCTCCTGCAGCACGCGGCTGACCGCCTTCTGCGCGTCCGCCGCGCCGCGCGCGCCGGCCGCGTCCTTGCGCGCGCGCGCCAGCGCGTCCTCCGTCTCCACGCCGTTCGGCTGGCCCGCGTGCGCGGCGGCGGCGTCGGCGACCGCGCGCGCCGCGTCGACCGCGTCCAGCAGGCCGGCCAGGACAGCGCGCGTGCCCGCGGCACGCGCGGCCAGCGCGGCCTCGACGTCGGTGGACTCGTCGCGGACCTCGGCCGCCTTGGCGCGCACCAGCGCGGCGGCCTTCTCGCCGCCGCCGCGCAGCAGCCGCTCCAGGAACAGGTCCCCGACCGCGGCGGCCGTGCCGTTGCCCGCCCTGCATGGCGGCGCCGCGGCCGGCGCCGGCGGCGGGCTGCCCGGCGCGGGCGCGGCGCCGGCGCCCTCGCGCGCGCGCGCCGTCATGAAGGCCAGGTCCGCGTTCAGCTGCGTCCACATGCGGTCCACGCAGGCCAGCGTCTCCTCGTACGCGGCCTGCTTCTTCTCGGCCTCCTCCACCTTGGCCTCCAGGCCGCCGAGCTGCTTGCGCTGCACCTCCAGCTGCGCCGCGAGCGTGGTGTTCTGGTACAGCAGCATCTGCGCGCGGCTGCCGCCGTCCTGCGCCGCGGCGTCCCCGGCCGGCGCCTGCATCGCGCCCGCCGCTGCTGCGCGGGCGGGCGGCCCCGCCGCCGGCCGCGCACCGCAGCAAGCCCTCCCTGCCGCCCCCCTGCTGCAGGGCGAGCCTGCACGCGCGCTGCACCCCCGTCTGAGCGACTGATGCATGAGGCGAGGGCGTGAAGCTTGAGAAAAAACACCACAGGCCTTTCTCATACGGCACCTGTACTTGAAGCCTGGCAACGCGAGCCCTCAGGCTCGCATGGCGCGGCGGGTGATGATCAAGGTCCAGCGAGTGCTATAAAAACGAGCGGCCTGGTCGTCCACGCTCTCGCACGGCGCAGCTGGTCCACCTCTCCCCTGCTCACTGCGTGCTTCGCAAGTGTGATCACCTGCCAAGCTGCTGCTTTGCCTTTTTTTTAACCCTTGAAGAGCTCATCAGCGTTCTGGCGTTCTGGCGTTCTGAGCCTTTGCCTCGGCGCTGGAGGGAGTTTCCAGGCTGACTTCACAAGCCAGGCGGACATGGCTGACAGTGAGGGCAGGGACCCGGTGTCCCAGCTGCAGGCCGCTGCGGCGCGAGCGTGCTGCGATGCAGGCATGCGGTGGAGGACGCTGGTTGACAGCGCCAACCATCACCGGCAGGCCGTGCAGGGGAGTGCCGCGCAGCTGTGGGGCAGCCTCGCGCATGCCGTCGAGGAGCGGCTGAAGGCGCACGAGCACGCGCCAATGCCTGCGCTCGCGGTGCGGCACCGCCCGCTGCTGGCGGGTGCTGCTGCGGCGCGGCTGATACGCTGCGTGTGCATAGTCAGTGACGGGCAGGGCAGCGAGGACTGCGGCGTGACTGGTACGCTGCGTGTGCGCAGTCAGTGACGGGCAGGGCGGCGAGGACTGCAGCGCGACTGATACGCTGCGTGTGCGCAGTCAGTGACGGGCAGGGCGGCGAGGACTGCAGCGCGGCTGACACGCTGCGTGTGCGCAGTCAGTGACGGGCAGGGCGGCGAGGAGGCATCGAGCGCAGCCGGTCGCAGAGCTGGCGGCGGAGCCGCAGGACATCAAGTCGCGGCTGGCCGGCGTGCCGGTCTACACGGTGGCCAACAAGAAGAACGAGTTTGTGCTGGTGTCGGGCGAGGTGCTCGTGCTCCCGCTCAGTGCCCGCGCATAGCGCTTGCGTGTGCACCGCTCGGGCTCCTGCAACAGTGTGCACGCAGACCAGACATGTGCGGGCACCTGCCGGCACTGACAGGACACTGGTGCTGTGGTGCTGCGCCAGGGCGAGAACGACGCCAAGCAGCTGGGGCTGTTCTTCTTCGCGGAGCCCGATGCCGAGGCGATGGTAGAGAAGGTGTGTGGCGCACAGGCAGGCCTGCCTTGCTGCAGCTGCTTGTGCTCTGTGCTGAGCAGCAGGCACTGCGCGCGCAGATCAGGGAGCAGAACCCGAAGCTGGCAAAGCAGACGCGCGTGCTGAAGGTCACCGTCGACAAGGCGAGCGCCCGCCCGCCGCGCCGCTTGTGTCGCGCGCAAACGTGCTGCAAATGCTGCTTGACGATGGAGACGGAAGGGCAGTGAGTCACCAAGCCGCGCCCCCAGCACAGGTGTACGATTTTGCCATCACGCCGGACGGTGCGGGCGTCCCTGGCGCCAACGGCGCGAGCGTCATCTTCCGCTTCATGCCCGACGCAAAGGAGGTGCAGAGCGCCCTGGAGGTGCGGCCTGCGGCCCGGCCTGCCTGCAGTGCAGGCCGCTCAGAGAGCGCCCCTGTGCGTGTCGTGCTATGTGCCCGCCTGGGAAAGAGGGGTGCGATAGCCGCGCTGAGGCAGGTGGAGTTTAAGAACTTGTGCGGCTCGGGGTGTGCTGCCATAGCACGGCTCGCGGCAAGTGCGCACGCCCTGCACGACCCCGCGGAGGCTCCTGCTGGGAGCGCATGCTCCCGCCCGCGTTTGTGCCCGACCACGCCTGCGACGCGGCACAAGATGCAACCGCTCCATGTCCCTGTCATTGAACTTCGCCAACTGCACTTGGGGCGACCGATCTGCTCGGCGCGCGCCGCAGCTGTACCGCGAGGCCGGCATCGCGGTGGGCGGCTTCGCGGGCGTGCCCGTGTTCCAGGCGGAGGGCCTGACGGTCAAGACCGAGCGCGCGCGCTACACGCCGCTGTTCCTGGCGCGCGAGGACCTGGACGCGGCGGTCGGCAACGCGTACAACCAGCGCGGCGGCGAGCGCGAGGCCGGCGCGTCCGCCGGCGTGGCTGCAGCTACGGAGGAGGACCAGCGCGCGCAGCAGGCGGTGCCGCCCCCTGCTCGAGAGCCCCGGGGGGCTTTCTTTTGCATTTGACGCATGTCAAACTGTCCGGCTCGTACTAGAACATGTACCGGGATGGCTGCGGCCAGGCCAGAGGACTCGAAATGTGCAGCACGGGAGCAGCTTGCAATGAGGGTGTTACAGCGGTGCGCAGCTGGAAGTCCGCGGAGGGATCATTGCTGTGACGTGGCAGCATCGCATGCGCCCTGGCGAGGCTTTGAAGCAGCAGGCTGCATGACTGCATATCGTTGGCTCAGCCTGCATGGCGTGCTGGAGCGCCGTTCTGCTCGCTTGAGGTGGCTCTGTTCGTGCAGCTGGCGGCCGCAGAGGGGAAGGACCGCAGCGCGCGGGAAGCGGACGCCGCGGCGGCGGCGGATAAGCTGGCCAAGGCGGAGGGGCGGCTGCGGGCGCTGCGCGCCGAGGGCCTGCCCAAGGTCCGCCAGGTGCCCTGCTCCTGGCACTGTGTCACACGGCTCAGTCAGCGGTGGCCGCACCGGCATCTTGTGGCCCGTCTGCGGGCTGCTGCACTCGCTCGTACCCAGGCAGCGGTTGTCGGAACACGCACACTACCACACTAGGTTCTCCAAGCGCCTGAGAGCAGTCTTCTGGCGAATAGGCGTGCCACCTGTGGTCGCCAGGCGGCAGCTCACGCTGCTAGCCTCTTGTGGTGTGGAAACGTAAATCCCGTGCCTGGGCTGCGGCAGGTCGAAGTGGGCTCGCTGGAGGAGGTGATTGGCAAGATGCAGGCGGACGCGAGCGGCGAGTGGGCATCCGTCATGTTTATTCCAGCTGGTGCGCGCACGCTCTGGGCTGGGCCTCCCCTGTTCGACAGCTTCAGCATCGTGCTCGATACTATGTGTGGGTCTGCCTGCCACCGGCGCAGAATGCAGGCCGCCCCTGGCTGTGGGGCCTGCCACAGCCACTGATGCTTGCAAAAGGCGCTTTTGTGCTGGACCAAACGTCGTGATGCGGTGTCGAGTACCTAGCCGTGCAGTGTTCTGACTGCGCGTGAACATGGCGCAGGTGCCCTGGCAGCCCCGTCATGATGTGTGCGGCGTGGCGAGGTGCTGCGAGCTAGCTTGACAGGGCGGGGCGAGTGAGTGACAGTGAGAGTGGTGGCATGAGCTTGTGAGCCATGAATCAGTTTTGTTGTGTTAGTGCACCAGGTGCTTTGCGCAGAGCAGTGTTGTCTAGCCTTTTGTTCACTTGTGCATGCATGCCATTTTGGTAGTGGCTCACGGCGAGACGTGTCATCACAAAAGGGCCGTGCCTGGATGCCTGGGCCTCGCCACTACACGACACTCTCTCTATCTGTCCTATCTTGGTCTCAGTCTCAGCAAAGCAGGAGCACCACTGCACTTGACAGCACTCCGCCTACAAGCCAAAGCAGCATGTCTTTGGCACACTATCCTGATCAAGACGCTCACACACTCGCTCATACAGGGGTATATCATCTTTCTGGCATTGCACAGACACCCCAGCACCACGGCCGCTTCTTGCATGCAAAACAGATTGCTTCTCTGCAAGCACACACCCAGGAGCAGAAAAGCGCATGTCCAGCACAATTGCTTTGCCGCGGCCTCAGAACTGCATCTCGCCGGCCGCGCTGTGGAACAGGACGTCGCGCCCGTTGAGGTGCATGACGCCGTCCTTCAGCGTGCACTTCCAGCGGTTCTTCGTGCGCGTGACCTTCTCAAACTGCGCCACGACCACGTTGTCATACCTGCGTGCGACATCGCATGTTGTCAGTCAAACCCCGCACGCACGTGCCTGAAGACTTGCTGCTTATTGAAACGTTTACACCTCTCTCTGCAGGACTGCTTTTCATCGCCATTGTGCCACATAATTGCACAGTGCTCGGCCCTGGGCTGGCCTGAGTCCCCCCCGCCGAGCGGGGAGTACTAAGTCAAGCCGAGTGTGATACAGTCACTGTACAAATGGGTGATGAACCAACAAGAACATGAGACCAGAGAGCTACACCCTGTCGCCTGGGGCAGCACGCACTCTTTGTCCTCCTCCGCCTCGTCGCTCTCGACGTCGGACAGCGTGTCGCGCGCCTCAGGAGCCTCCACCTCTGCGCTTGCGGCAGCAGCGCCCGAGCCGCCAGCTTCATCGTCATCGTCCGCAGGGCCATCCTGCACGAGGGGCAGGATCAGACTGCGCCCCTGGACAGTTCGCGCGGCCACCTGCCTGTGCATAGGCTGTGCGGCTAGGTACAGCCTGCTCTGCTCTTCTTGCTCTTCATAGAGCACAGCCGCAAGCGCTGAAGCACACGCACGCACCCCGAGCTCCACAGTGCAAGCCGGCAACTGCACGCACCTGCTGTGGGATGGCGCCGGTGTGCGTCGGGTGCTTGGCGGGCGCCGCGGCCGGGCAGGCCTCTGCATCCTCCAGCTTGCGCTTCAGGGCGCCCGCGGCTGGCGCTCCGCTCGCAGCTGGAGCAGTGGTCGCAGGCGCAGCGCCCAGCTGCGCCGCAGGCTGGCCGAGGGCGCCGTTGTAGGCTGCGTGCGGGTGCCCGGCGGCCGCAGCAGCCGCTGGCCTGGGCGGGCCCTGGTACTGGTGCGCCTGGTACTGGCCCGCAGCGCGGTGCGCCTGGCCTGCCGCATAGTGCGCCTGGCTGTACGGCTGCCCGTACGCGGGCGCGGGCCGCGGCGGCGCACGCCCCGCGCCCGCGGCGGGGTAGCCCAGCTGCTGCTGCGGGTAGCCGAGCAGGGGCGCGCCGTACGGCAGCGCTGCGGCCCTGCCGCAGGCACACGCTGCTGAGGGGGCGTGCAAGGAGCAGATCCACGCTGCACCACGGGCTGGCGAGCAGCCCAGCTTGTGCTCTGCGCTGGCGTGAGACTGTCATAGCTGATGCTGCTTCTCACTGAAAACAGCGGAAGCGATCTGTGACAGAGCTGCAGGGACCCGCTGCAGTGCCGGACAGGCGCGGCGGGGCACGCAGGCGCACTGCGGTGCTGCCGGCGGCGCGTCCAGTGCGCCAGTCTGCGCCAGCTTTGTCTCCCAGAGCACGCGCAGCTCGTCGAGCACCGCTCTGCGCCTCACCACCCGCGTCAGCTCTTGGCTCAGCACCTTGGTTTAGGTGGCGACCTTCACACAGCGGCGGCCTGGAGGTTGGCCTGCGGATGAACCAAGCCAGGGCGCACTCGTCCACGCCATCGCCCACAAACTCGGGCTTGACGCGGACGACGACGTCATCGATGATGCTGCGATACACGGAGCTCACACTCTGCTCTGGCTCCATGGTTCGCACGGAGTCTCTGAATTTATAGGGCGGCCTGGACGTGTTGATGCAGCCCTAGCCCTGCTAGTGCGGTAGGGCCAAGAGGTGCGTGAAGCGCCCAAAGCGGCGTCCTGCGGCTGGAAATACACCGCATGGCTTACCTCTGTGCGCAGCTGCATCTACCGCAGGTCCATGTGCTGATCATTAGCAGCACCATGCCCCCAGGAGTCCTGCGGCCTTGCCTCTTGCTTTATCCACATTCGCCTCCCGTCACTTGGGTGACCAAACCAGTAACTCCGCCGCACTGAAGACTGCCAGCTCACAGGGCATTCTACTGTGTGCTCTCCTGCACTTCTTCGCATGTGGGCGCCCCACTGGTATGCTTGGTGTGCTTCCACGCACGGTGTGACGGAGGCGGAGCAGCCCGTCACCAAAGTGCCCTTGGCACTTGGCAGGCGCATGCAGACCATGCGCATGCATGGTGCGGAGCTTGCCCGCTGGCCACAAGCGTATGCACGCGTGGTGTATTGCGTGCTGGCGTTGGGCTGCGCACGTCCCGGATGCAGATCATTTGCTTAGGTGCATGAAAGCCCGTATGCGGCAGCTTCCGGTGTCCAGGTTGGGAAGGTGGCAGCCTGTCAGACCGACGGGGCCACTGAGCGCTTGTGCGCGCATACATTTTGCTTGACCCGCATGCTCTTATCTGCCTCGCAAGGGTCGAGTGCGCGCGCTGCTCCTTCGCCTGCCGCAGATAGGAGCAAGTGCAGTGAATATAGGCTGGAGGCCTGCCAGTCGCTACTGCATGCGCGGTGTGCACCGCGTAAACCACAGAAAGCCGTACGGCTGGATTGGGCACGGCAACACAGGCGCAGCTCTGCGCTTAAGTGAGCGCTCTTCCAGACAGCCTGCGGCGCCCCCCGCAGGCACAAGCACGCAGGTGCTCGTGCTCGGATAAGAGGATTGATTAGTAGAGGAATGCATGTTGGAGGTGCCTTCATGCGCAGCAATCTAGTGCACCATCTCAGCTCACGCTGCTCATGCGAAGCGGATCCCAAGCTAGGTCTTCCTAGGGGGTTTTGGCAACGAGAGGAGACGGCGGGCTGCTCCTCCGGCCGTAGCTCGCCGGCGGGCGATTGGAAGTGTTCTGTGGTCGGGCAGGACGCACGCCGTGCAGTGTGCCGAAGGTAGAGGCTGCCCGTGGATCCGGCACGGCATCAGGACCGGCGGAAGGGTCCGTCATCACTGCTGAGCCTCGCAGTGCACAGGGGTCGCCTGACGCCGCGCGCCCTCAAGCCGGCGCCACCGAAGAAGCCTGCGCACGCGCCGCCAGATGTATGCGCACCTGCGCTCGGTGCGCGCGCCGCGCCGAAGATTGCCTGTGGCGCGCGCGCAAGAGCAGGAGCGCAGAGCTGAACGCTGCGCCGGCGCAGGAGGAGGTTGACGTGACAGAGTTCCACCGGCGCGCGCCGCGCATCGAGCCGTCCAGCTTCCTGCTCACGCGCTCCAAGATATGTCCGGTCGGCAGGAAGGTCGTGTTTATCAAGGACGGGTGCGCCCCGCAGCGCGTTGATGTGCAGCTGCGCGCATGCGCGCAGGGATGCGGCTGCG
>JAABUR0100008973.1_pt1 | contig 11393 bp, 10 predicted proteins | sample 5560091 | NCBI WGS metagenome assembly JAABUR01 (sample SAMN10711879, study PRJNA513375) | rock metagenome | isolation source: Antarctica rocks | place: Antarctica: Victoria Land, University Valley sud
ATGCTGATGAGTACTCCGTACAGCTAAAGAAGAAAGCTGATGTCTGTCGCCAAAACGTCGGGACTCTACGAACCAAAGCGCCGGGACGGATATCAGTCGATCCTTGCTAGCGTAGGCAAGCTTCGACAAAGTAAACATGTGCCAAGAAGCAGAAACAGGTGGACATCTGATCATGTCATTATTGACCGCTTGTATCTGGACAACATTCACTCTCAGATAAATGTACTGGCCTACCCTGACTACGAATGCGGTTGCTGGCCAAAGTGCTATATTTGGGGAGAGCATTGAAACGCGTCACTTTGGGCTGCGGCATCCCCAGACTCGAAGCCTGAAACTTCTAACTGTATCGAGCCGCATGATAACAGCGCAGGTCCCATAACATACAACGGACAACACCCTAGGGCTCCAACATGTCCTCTGATAAGGTCCCGGAAGGTTCTTCTTGGAGGGATAATTCATCAGATCAGTCACCGACGGATACTCGAAGCCAATCACGTCTCCAGTCGACAGCCGGCGAAAGTAATTCACAAGATGAACACAACGCTGGGAACTCGGGGACAGTGCGGCGGAATCGTCCGCCAGCAATTGCTACCAGCATTGGTAACCATATTCAAACGGGTTCATTACCGAGGAATGCTGCTAACTAGCACTTCGGTCTGTGACAGATTCGTTCATTACTCCAGGAGAACCCTCCTACCAAAATGAGCGAACACCTACTCAGCGTGACACGGGATCGTCTGCACAACAGGGGCCGACCATGGAGCCTATAAATCCTGGGCCGAAACCGAAAAAGCCTGGCATGGGACGAAGGGCCTCCTCGAAATTCCAAGCTCCCTACAAAGGACAGGAATTCTCAGTCGACGATGATCCTGTCGAATACGAATCGGACGTCGCACAAAGGCGGTCATCGGTAGCCAAGGCAGCATCGGGTTCAGGGCCTGCGTTGAGGAGGCAAGCGTCAACGCTAAGGAGGAGACCGACAGCGGTACCGACTACCCTCCCACGTGTAGACTCGCGAGGGGAAGAGGAAGAGGAGGCAGAGCAAGTTCAAGCAACTACACAAACTTCACCAGATTCTCCAGATGCTCAAGAAACATCTGGCGAAGACATTGTTCAAGCAGATGCAGATGGAGAAGATGACGACGCCGACTCGAGTGACGCTGAAAGTTTTACCTTGAGAGATCGACAAACAGCGATAAACGAGACTCATCCATTTGGTATACGTATCTGGAAGCCCGCGCTATACAAGAAGCATAGGTCTGTAGAGAAGACTGCAGAAGGAGATATACACTCATCACCTGGCGGTCGAGTAAATAAATTCTTGTGGGGATTCAATCTCTTATGGACCATTCTCTTTGGCTGGTGGCTTGCCATCGCCGCTACTATGGGAGCCATTGCTTGCTTCGTTCTTGGGTTCACACCAGGAGCTCTAGACTATGGCAGATTACTGTTGGGTCTTGCCTGGTATGTCTTCTACCCTTTCGGCCAGTTCGTGAAGCTAGAGAAAGACGAAGCATACGCAGAGGAAGATGAGGGCGAAGGCCGCAGCATTAGCGAATACGAGCAATGGCAGAATGGCGATATAGAAGATGGCCGTCTTTTCTTCGGTCCTTTAACATCTCGCTCTATCATTGGCCAGCGAAGAGATAGTGTAGATTCCGTGGGCGAGAACGACAGCCTACTGGGACGGACAAGAAGAGGTGTCGGATCCAATCAGGACGGTCCACGGAACAAAAGAAGATTCTTCGGCCGTGGAGAATGGAATTTTGGCCGAGTCATTTATTTCGTATTCTTCTATTTCTTAATCGCGCCTCTACTATTAGCGGCCTCCGGGATTTGTTGGTTTCTAGTATTTTGGATTCCGATGGGGAAAGTGACAATGCTACTCTTCTACCACCTGCGCCGGCATCCTCTAGCTTTGTCGTTCCACTCCGATGGCGCCTATTCGCGCGGAGGATCCTCATCGCCTTCTTCCTCGGTATTGCTATGCACCTACCGCGCTGTGGGCTCCAAGTACTGGAAATACACAATTGACGGTACTAATATCTTCCTCATCAATCTGATTGTGGTAGTCCTGTTCGTAATCTTGGACTACTGGGTTCTCGGCGTAGCCCTTGGCCTCAAAATCTGGCTTGTCCACCCTGGCCTTCTGTTCGCGCTGGCGCTCTTTTCCATCATCCCGTTAGCGTATTTCATCGGGCAGGCAGTGGCCTCGATCTCTGCGCAGTCTTCCATGGGACTCGGCGCGGCGATCAACGCTTTCTTCTCCACTGTCGTTGAAGTATTCCTGTATTGCGTAGCTTTGAATCAAGGCAAAGGTAAATTAGTGGAAGGCAGCATCATTGGGAGCATATTTGCTGGTATTCTCTTCCTGCCAGGTCTCTCTATGTGTTTTGGAGCCATCAAGCGTAAAACTCAGAGATTCAACGTCAAGTCCGCTGGTGTGACCTCGACCATGCTTTTGTTTGCCGTCATAGCTGCATTTGGCCCTACACTATTCTATCAAATCTATGGTAGTGTAAGTAGATTTAAACCCCCAAGATCCTTTGTCTGCTAATTGTCTCCTCAGCACGAACTCAACTGCCATTCTTGCATCATCACAGATCCCGCAGATGGAGACTGCCGACGATGCTACTTTTCTCAGGTACCTGCCGTCAACGATCGCTTCTACCTCGAAGCAGTCCGACCATACTGCTGGTTCGCTGCGGTGTTACTGTTCCTATCCTACGTCATTGGGTTGTGGTTTACTCTGAGAACGCATGCAGCAGTAATATGGAGTACCGATTTGGATGAAAAGAAGATCCAACTGCCTCCTGGGCCAGTTGGAAGTATCACTCATCAGTCAACTCAAGCATATTATAACGCGGCGACTAAGCAGAAGAGCAATGGTAGTATCAAGGGATCGAGCAGTCGCACTGAAATAAGGGATTCCCAGCTTTACAAACGCATCCTGGATCAATCTCTCAACCAGGTGGGATTGAGTCCTCGCAACGCAGAAGATTCGCTTCATCCACCAGTCTCAAATAACTCCCAGCGAAACCAATCACCGCAAACACCCCATCTCGTTCCGCCAAAAAGTAGCGGAGGGGAGAGCACTGCTGTTGCCGACAACGCGAGCCAAAGAAGTATCCATGTTGCCGGTCTTTCGGAGGAAGACAATGTGAATCTGGTCCGTCAAGTCGCTGAAATGGCTGCTACGGCGGCAGCCGTTGCCGCTCGGGACGCAACAGCAGCTCCTCGTAAGGCCTCAGCAAGTGCGCGGACGGCCGTCCATCACAGTCCTCACCCTACCGCTCCTGGTACTGCAAGTCATCATGAACTCCATCACGAGGCCGCCATTGCTGGGACCTCTTTACAAGGCGAAAGCGGCGGTCATGATGCTCCTAATTGGAGTAGGCTAAAGAGTTCTATCATCCTACTTGGGGCTACCCTTCTCTATGCCATCATTGCCGAGATCTTGGTGAACACCGTGGATGTGGTTTTGGAAAGTGTGGATATTGATGAGAAATTTCTGGGAATCACGCTATTCGCTCTTGTGCCTAATACCACAGAGTTCTTGGTAAGAGTGCAACCTAGAAAATAGCGCTCTCGCTGACACCATGGATGCAGAATGCTATATCCTTCGCTATGAACGGCAACATAGCTCTTTCCATGGAAATTGGCTCAGCGTACGCATTGCAAGTTTGTCTGCTTCAGATCCCCGCACTCGTGCTATTCAGTGCGTTTTATGGAGGATACACAGATCCACAGGATATCATAGACCACACTTTTGTGTAAGTTAGAACCCTGTCAAGGTTTATCACAGAACTCCTGTTGATAATTCGCAGCCTCATCTTCCCTCAATGGGATATGGTATGTACCTCAGTTGTCGAGATTCAGTATGCTCCTGCTAATCGTTTTAGGTCACGATCATCTTGTGCGTGTTCTTACTTAGCTATGTATACGGTGAAGGAAAGGTATATCATACGAACTTCCACATTTGTCAAGATGAGAACTGACCGTTTGATCTCCAGAGCAACTATTTCAAGGGCAGCATCCTTGTGCTCACCTACCTGGTTATCGTCGTCGGTTTCTACCTTTCCGGGTATTCCCAAAACATCGAGATGATGGGCGTTGATCGGTTCGACACTCTCGCAATTGGACGAGAGACTTTTAGAACGATTGGCAGAACGAGGAGTGGAAGGGCGTATTGAGTGTTCGGGTTTTCTCATATATTTCCAAGACATCACATTTTGCTCTTGAGCGAGGCGTTCGGGAAGGATAAGACGCAGCGGCATTGCATCGAGGAGCAAAGGGTCTTTCTCGAGAGCAGGAAATCTGCTGTACTGGATTTCTGCAACTGCCGGTATAGTTGTTGGTGGTGGTTCGTTTAGGCAGCTCTAGGTACACATATACCATGACAAGAGGTAAGCGAATGGTAAGAGCGAAATGCTATCTTCCGCTTTTTATCCCAAAGCCAAGAGTGACAGGAAGCAACCTCCTTGCTCATTCACCTATAAGTATTCTTCGCTTTATTTTCTTCTCCATAATCTCCACCATCACTATGTTGTTCATATGCTTCTTCACCTGCCTTACCATTTACCCGGCATACTTCTGTCGTGATTTGGTGATGTCTTCCCACCAACGCTACTTGCAACCCTTGTAATTGCTCTTACGCTCATGATTCTAAATCCCTAAAATCCCCTTTCCACCACTGGACCCAACCCCCTCGAAAACATCGCATGAGCTATGCTAATCCCTTTATGAGTGTTTTTTCTGAATATTCCTAGAGAGCTAACTATTGACATAAACCTCCAAGGAGCGAGCGACCTAGCCACTCACAGAAGCAGCAAACAGCTGGGGATGTCCAAATATGGAAGATCTTGTTAGCTTGGTGAGGCCAATCGGAATTTTTCCTAAACAGGGTTGACAGCCTGAGGAACGCTTCGCTCACAAGGAAGAAAACCGGTGTGAGTTTGTTCGAGGCTGATAACTGCGTGCGCTCTTGGCCACTCGATTCTTCTGCTGAGAAGGCACCGGAAGCTCTACTGGTTTCTCTTGCATGCATGCAAACACCAAAGATGTGTACGTTCCCTACCGTTACCTTTTCTGAAGCTATTGAGAGAGGGAATCCCGGGTCATGATGCGTGGGGGGGGGGGGTTGCAGTTTGGAGCTGTGGGTTCGGTAGTGGAGATGGACATGGTTGTGCGGTGCGAATGCGATCAGTGACGAGGGGGACGAGGTAGTATCGGCCTACTTACCAAAGGGGTGGTTGGAAGTCAGTAAACAATATATACGGTTCTTTGCAGAGAGCGTTGGCTATAGATTTGTTTATTACATCGAATGTTACGAAGCATGCTTGTTGTTTCGTTGCGAGTAAGCACGTTTTCTCACTTTGATTGATCGAGGCGAATGTTTGAATATTTGTTTTGGGTTTGGGTTCCTTGTGCGGCGAGGAGGATTGGAAATGGAATAGGGAAATAGGGGATAGATTATTTTTACCTTGAAGTGTGACTCTTTTCTTTTTTTGTTGGTGTTCGGGCTGGGATGGGATATTGAACGTTCGTTTGATGTTTCGGATGATCTTTAGTGATGTATGCTGCATACGACGGTTTCCTGGGATGTGATATTAGAAACGTTGGCGTCTGCGAGGGAAGTTGTGAGCAGCTACGAGATATTTTAGCTGTGATGCTCTACGTTGTGGTATGTTGTAGTATTCTATTCATGGTATCAGGAAGTAAAATAGGTTTGAAAGATCATACCTGTTGAACTTTTTCCTATATATGTACTATCTAAGACACCTTGAACCAAGAGCACGCCTTTCAATTCCTCAACTTTTCTTCAATATAACCCACATGTCTAGAAAAGCTCCCTAAACAAATGCCTAATACGACGTCTCAAAAGTGCTCTCTTTTTCCTATTGAAGGAGTTTTGAACGGCAGGCAGGAAGGACGGGCGTAGGAGAAGACCCCGTTATCTTAATTTCTTGAAGTAATTTTCCAAGCAGAAAGAACAAAAGAAAGTAAGTGAAAGTTTAATGCTTACATCCTAAAGCTTTATGCTATTTGTTCGTTTTGATCTTCATGATATCCTTCGTTCCCCCCCCCCCCTTACAGACCGCCCAATTCGTCTCGCGATATAACACAACAACTCTCGCTGACATCAAGAACAAAAGTCCACTCTACGATCTTTTAACAAGCACTGCAGAAAAAAGCATAAAAACAAAAAGAACGATATTCTCAGAAGCAAATCCAGCACCCTTAGAAAAATATTTTTGAGATAGATATAACCCTTTCTGAGAACGAAACCCTACAAACTTTACCAAAGACTTAAAGCTCCTAAGATGTAATTTTTTTTTTATCTCAAGAAGAACCCAAAGTCGCGGTCGGGGGTGCCCGTCGCGGAAATGATACTACTTAAATCCTCGCGGCGCAGACGGAGGGCGGAGGTGGCTGTTTACGGTGGGTTTGGATGCAATACGAAGGGATGAGAGTGTGTGTGGGTGTGTGGGTAGGTGGCTCCCTCCCTCCCTCCCTCGCCACTCCACCCCTTCCTCCCCCCCCCCATCACGTCCGCTACGAGAAGAACAAGTATCCAAGGAACCAAGGCAGTCGATTTGAAAAATGACCAAGGAGGCGATTATATCGCAGAGAACGATAATGAAAGTTGTGGAAGATGGTTTGGGGAATCTCTTATTGTGTTTGATGCTCTCCTTCCATCACCCTCCGAACCTTCTCATTCCCCATACATACCTCACTCACCTCTTCCTCTTTTGGCCGCCCTTTCCTCTTTTCTAGCCCCCACCTTCACCCATTCCCCCTCGTCACCATCTCTCATCTTCCTCACCTCACCACTCCCTCTTCAACCCCGTTCCTCAATCCGATTCTCATACCTCAGTTCTAATCCTCTGATCCTTCCTCACACAACGAAACAGAATTCAATCGATCCTGAAACCTCTTCGAGTTCTATTCTTATTTCAGGGAACGAAAGATCAAATTGATAGATGCATATATTCGAGTACCTAATTCTATCATATCGTACTCTTCCGGGATCACTTCGCCCGCCTGATTTTCATCCTCCCTATACACCACATTCGTTAAGAATCCTCAATCCTATCATACACCTGACCCCTCATCAATCTTTATCTTCTATCGTACAACTTCGTCTACCTTCTCAAAGCTCACGGCGTACTGCTCGTTATCCGCTACATCTCCGTTCTCACCTTCGGATAATCCCATGTCACTCATTCAGTCACCCACCCCACCCTTTCATCGTCCATGATAACTCTTCCCCCGCCCGCCACTCTCCATCCCCTCCAACCTCGGCCTCTGCCTCACCCCTCCCTCTGCCTCCATCTCGCCAACGATCCACTCTAGCACGCTCTCATAACACAGCACAAACTGGCGGAGTGTCTGCACCATACTCAATCGCTGATGCCTGAAATCCTCAACCGTTTTCGCGACAAGGTCATTATCATCTCTCATTAGCCACCCCTTCCCTCCGGTCGTATCAGCTTCGTCTTCGTGCTCCTCGTCATCCACATCCATATCCATGCTATCCTTGTTGTTTTCCTTTTCGGGTTTCTGATATTGAAGGCGCTGCCGTTTGAGCATATCCACCACACTATCCACTGTACAGAATGTCCCCGTCCGCCCACACCCGGCACTACAATGTACCACAACCGGCCTCTCGCCCTTACCCGCCGGCTCGTTCTTCCAGATCCCATTGTTTGTCCCGCTATCAGCGTAGCTGTTCACCACACGCCCACAATGCTGCACGAGTCCCAATACGTGCGCGGGATGCGCCGGGGCGCCAAAATCCGGCCAGCTGGAGTATTGCAGTTGTGTGATTTCACGTAGGGGCTCGAAAGGGCGGGCGGCGTGCGAAAGAGAAAGTTTGCGGATGAAGACGTGGGGAGTCTCAAGGTCAGGTGAGGGAGAGTCCGGGGGTGATTTTCTGCTGAAACTGCCGTGATGGGTGGAGGAACGGTGCGGCATACTGGGGCGGTGACCCGCAGTAGCTCTTGATGGTTTCGAATCAGAGCGGTTAAGGATGGGGTGGGTAGAGACACGTTTAGGGGTTTCTAGGGAGACGCGGCGTTCGGAGAGGGACTTCAGGTTGAAAGGGCCATAGTCCCCAGGAAGCCAGTAGGGGTGGCACTTGCGTTGGCCGCCTTCGGATTCAGCCGTCAGCATGACGATGACACGAGCGTCCTGTTCCCAGACGACGCGCCAGAAATCCTGGCTTTACGTTAGCTCAAGATCCGATTGAACGAAACAAAGGAGATGGCTTGCCTGAAACGTAGTGGGCACGGGTGCTTGTGACGCAATGTAATGCTTATTACTCCATTGGGCTGCAAGATGGCTGGCGTTGACATAGTCACAGTCCCCCTGGGACACGTTCTGTAGCTTAACCCTCGAATGATCGTATGGCAACATATCCTTGTAACGATTCTTGGTGCCCTTTTCAATCCCTGCAATCTGTATGCTCTCAGCAGAGATTGGCTTCGGCGTGCCATAAGACACATTTGCAGACAAGGCTTCCTGCATTCGCTGCTGCTCTGCTTTCTCGATACTAAGAAAACGGTCTGCTACTATTTGACCTTTATTTCTTTCGTCGGTGACCCTTCTCAACCAGGTGGGTAACTGTGCCACACCTTTGTCTGTAACACCCGTTGGCAACTTGACTGGCATTTGGCCTACGCCGCCAATCAAGTCCATGTTCTGTCTGATATTGCCAAAGAACGGATTTGCAGCACCAACAGTTTTGGGCATCAGGCACCCTCCGGCTACAGGAGCTCCAGCGGGTGGCTCAATAGATAGCTTCGTCGTACTCGAGTAATCTTCCATCTCATCTACTCGTCTATTGTCTATTCGGTCCGGAAATTTCTTCGAAAACCCCGAGTGTCCCCCGCGAATGATATACGCAGTCCCTTGCCAACCTTCTGTATTGAACTTTTTCAATGTATTGATCGCGGATGTTGCGTCCTTTATTTGGGCCGAGCTAGCGTCATATACGATAATGTATTTTGCCGCTTTCCATTGCTTGAATTTGGCCTTTTCCTTCTCCTTGGCAAAAGTATCGGCTAATTTCTTTACGTCGAACGATGGGCGCTTGAGGAGAGTAGTTGGTATGCAGAGATTGAGTGCCCCAATAAGCCTCGACTGCGAGTACTGAGGGTAGACCCTTAGGTCGAGTAGAAGAATGTCCTGTGAAAGATAATTTTCAAGCAAATCCACGACGTCTTCGGGTGAACACATGGTGGGTCCATCGCTTGTCAGAGTTCCGGGCAATGTCTCAGCGCGGCTGAGGGCACGCGACAAGGCTGGAGACGGAGGGTCCACTCTGTTGTGTGGGAGTGAATGGCGAGGATCCCTTTCACTAATATGAGAAAGTTGACTTCTCTGTGAATTCGATAAATCTAACGAAGGCGAGTTTGATGGAGATTGAGCTCTGGGCATGTCGAAAAAGGAAGGCGTACCGCAAGCAAGTGACGACTGGGAACCTTGCTGAGTCACAGGGGGGACATCCACGTCCATACGATTCGCAGCAGGTGTCAGATTCGCCACATCTGGGACAGCAGTATCTAGCGATCTTGGGGAAACCAACATTTCCGCCCTTGCCTTGTTGCTCTTCAAGCTCCCTAGTGTTGGCAGATTCTCACCAGAACCCATGCTAAACTCTACCAAGTTACCATGGCTCAAGTTAAATTCGTTTGTTTCCGATTGCCTTCTGAAAGCGTCGAAATTCGCCGCTTCTAATGGTAACCCTCGTCGGGAAGTCGCTGCGTGTGGACGGGCGTCAGAAGATGGCTGATTCCAGTTCTTCTTCGCATGGCCCCCAGCGTTAAGGTTTGGTGGATTGCTGCCGGGGTCGACCACATATTCGAAGTAACTCGGACTTGGCGTGCGGAGGGTGCGTTGTGCATAAGGCGAGCGAGCTTTGGTCGATAAGCCTGCAGAAGTAGAAGTGGGCTGGCCGGCAGATCCTGGGGTTCGTGCTGGAAGTCCATGAGGTGTGGTAGTAGGTCTTGAGAGGTTCCGAGAGGGAGTTTGGGAGACCCAACGACTCGGAGGTGAAGCTCGACTGGTCGCAGCGGTGGACATGACTTTGACTTCGCGTTAGGAATCTTAATGCGAAAGGCGATCTTTATGAGGTTAGGTTGAGTTATCGATTTTCGAGTTGGAGAAACGCCATTTTCTAGAGGATCGTTATCGGGGGTGTGGTTTGGGTAGAAAAGATCTCAACGAGCTTTCACGTTTTCTATCTATCTCATCGAGAGAAGGTGGGTTGAACGTGACTGCTGAGCGGTAGGGTCTGAAGGCGGTCGAGACCCTGTCGAATCTTCCTCTCTACAGTTTAAAAAGTTGACGTTAGTGGAAGAAGCAGGTAGACAGGACGTCTGTGATTTGAGTCGAAGAAAGGGAGAGTGTCAATCGTAGCTGTTCTGGAGATGATACGGTAGGAGAATCATGATCATAATGGTAATTATCATACTGTGTATTTCTTCTTCGGGGGCTGCAACAATTACAAAAAGGTTCGCGGAAGCCGATCAGGGTCTCCCAAATCCCCCGCCACCACGTCATAATGTCAGATTTTGATTACGCCTAAAAATACGGATGTACAAAGCACGTAATCGGCTAGTACTCGTAATTTTGGATCAAAGAATTGCTCATTGTTTATTGCACTGATGTAAGTGAACAAGAACAACGATACTATGTAGATAGATCAACTCGACTGGCAGGCTTGAGATGCATGATCTTCATGCTGTGCCTGAAAATCCGTGCCCGCTCCACACACCGCCCACCCATGGTATCCACCGCCCACTAAGGTACCTCGCTCCACTTTGTCATACCGAAGATCAGCAACGCAACGCAAGGACACGAAAGGAAACATTGGCCCGTCGACCACTGAAGCCAGCCTCGTCGACTATCTATCACCAAGGTAGTAGCTATTGTCCCTTTGAAGTCTTAATCTGATTAACAGGTTGCTCCCCTTTTCTGGAATGATGTGTTAGTTGTTCTGTCCTGTAGGTGAAGTGAGACTGCAACATACATTCTCATATCAGAGTTGCCATGCAAAGCTAACAGCCAATCTAAATCGATTGCCTTCCTATGCTTACTGATGTAACATGTCCAGCATGAACCAGGGCGCCTGTTCAAGAACCATCCTCGTCCTGGAGAATCTTCAATACACCTTTTTAATCTTTTGGGCTGTCATCTAGTACGCGGCAACATCAAGGTGAAGGGGTTGACGCTCTTTGCGCTTCCTTGGGTATCATTCATGATTCATCCAGTCAACGGCATCGCAACAGCTGTCTCAGGCCAAGCATCAAAAGATAATGACAGTTCTTCTCTTTCTCCAACGCTCATATTCCCCATGTCCCATTTGACAAGGCCGTGGTCGGTAGTGG
>JAABUR0100008974.1_pt1 | contig 11393 bp, 14 predicted proteins | sample 5560091 | NCBI WGS metagenome assembly JAABUR01 (sample SAMN10711879, study PRJNA513375) | rock metagenome | isolation source: Antarctica rocks | place: Antarctica: Victoria Land, University Valley sud
TTGTAAATATTCTCATTCACATTTTGAGTAGTATGGGAATTGTTACATCAGCACTAGTGAATATCCTCAAATCTGTCTTCATGAGTTGTGACGCTCAATCGCATATGAACAGCTGAAAGGGTTGGATGACTTTCGAACCACGGGACGGGTACCTTAGGCAAGTACGCTCACGGATGCCACTGCTTTAGGATAAGTTCAACGAAGGACGAATGTTATCCCGGTCTAAGAAGAGTCAGTTCGAGTTGAATGATAAGTCAATCACTTCAGGTATCTCTATTGAGACTTGAAGTAGTTAAGTTTAGGTAAGGTCTAAATGTAGTGCTTGTGCGAAATTGTGGCATTGGGAGCAAGATATTCAGCCCTGCAACTACCCTAGTCTCGGCTATCCCTCGCTTCCATAGCTAATAAGGTAACCTTCAAACATCACATGACTCATCTCAACTTCTTCCTTCATCCCCCTTCAAAACCTGGTTCGCACCATCTAAGATCAAGCGGATGAGAAGTAGTCAGCTCTTTCACCTAGAACTTTAGTGTCTCATGGTAGATATCGAGATTCATCCACTTTCCCAACTCCGAAATCGGAAATCCCCATATTTCGCACCCGTCAGTTTGCCGTTTCAATGAACCTGGCGCACCCCCTGGACGGCCTTAAATCCAAAGAAAGCCAGCGAGCGTCGGCATCTAGGGATGGTGCTGGGTGTCCCATCACAATCTACTCATTGAGACCAGAGATGTGGACAGAAGATTCGCGTATCTGTCACTGTCCATCATTGTATCAAGATTGATTGAAAGGGCTTTTGTCTCGTCACTTCGACACTAAGTCGCTCAAACGAAGTAAAGCTCCGGCACCTCATGGCCGTTTCCGAGGCTTTAGCTCGTCAAAGAGCGTCAAATAAGCCCATAGCTAGAGGTCTATATCGCTAATGAAGGAGGCTAAAACTGATAGTATGAGACCTGAAGATCCGTACTTAGCTATCGCAGAAACGGCCGCAATGAGCATCACCATATATCCATAACCCACACATCAACATTGTGCAGCACTCAATGCTCGCAAAGCTGCGAATATGGTCAGTGTGTCGGTCTTACGCGGACGAAGATCAACTTGAGAAGAGATATACCGAGAAAGGGGTACTGATGAAGTCCTCGTTTTGTTTATGCACACTACGTTCGCTTCCGTTAGCTGCTCGATCCCAAGAATGCAGGCCAGAAATATGGCCTTACAATTTCTTCCTTTCCTCCATCAATTCCAGCCTTTGCTCTTGCGCTACCTCCAAGGATACGGGGAAGTCTGTTGTGAGCTGCAACCCATGACTTAGCTATGTTTCGATAAGGTGGTAGAGTTACTGATTTTGCGTACGCTCGTAACGTGATCGGCCATCTCAGGCGGCATCTGGCCCAACGGTCCAATACTGCGGACTTGTTCCGCCCACCATGCTTTCTGCTGGCATGGTACATTGGCTGTACTGATTATTTTTAGGTGTGGATCCACCAGAAAAAGCGCCATAATCTTGCGATGGCCTGGCCGGTTGGGATCGGACAGGTGGAAAGGGCAGACGCGATGTTGATACACCTGCTTTAATGTCAGGGGTCTGCTGCACAGCTTGACTAATCACACAAACATTTGGAAACGTCAGCAGTCGGCCCTCCTAGAAGAGTGTTAGCTCATGCTGAGTGTTGACGTTTCGGGGGGCAAGCCTTTGTGACGACTTTGCCGAGCTCTTGGACCTGGGGCTCTCCGTTTTGGAACCCGTAAATTGCCTCAATGGCATTGTGCCTATCTTGCTCATATGATAGTTCCCCCTGAACATCGTCGGAAATCTCGTGGCGAAATGCGAGTAAGCTCTCGCTGATGTTATCTGATGCATAATAGTACAGCGCAGTTGCACATCTAAGAAGCTGTTAGCTCATACAACAACGGCTTGGCCACTGCACGACTTGCATTCTCTCATTCAGCTGTCCTTCCACATGCCAAGAACCGCCTCCGTATGTTGGCTTCTCTGGCGTGAGACAGATATTTGCAAATTTAACGATGATTTGCAGCTTTTCGAACTCTTCCCGTAGGTCCACGGGACGGTTATTCCGGCGCTTCTCGGGCCAATAATCCCCATATATCTCTCGAAACCTCTCGTCAGGTGGCTTGAATTCTCCAGGCTCTGGCTGGATAATCTTTAGCGCATCTTTCAGCCGATCAGTCTTGTTCCAGTGGTCAGAATAGCTCTCGCCGGATTCCCGCTCTGGCTCCTTGAATTCTTCAAATCCGTCTCCTTCCATGCTCAATAGAGGAAGAAGTCTCCAGGTTGCTCTAGGAAGCATAAGGGTTTGATTCCAGAGTGAAATGGTCCTAGAAACCAGTTTTTCTATAACCGAGGATAAATTTCTGTGATATTGGGGGTGCAAATTATTGACATAGCTTGTGATTCTATCAATTTTTAATCAGTTCTGGTAAAGATCTGAATACCTCATGCCTACTTCACATCATCCACTCCTTTTGGAATCTCAAATTCACTTGGCAGCCACTGAAATTTTTGCGACCAGGCCTTGTTTTCTGCCTCTTTGGAAGGGGATGAAACCACTTCGCCGTCGCCACAGCGCTTCATACAGTCATCTAAGCTGATGGTCTCATCGACAAGGACCCTCGTTTGCCCATACACAAGGGGGTAAAGCGAAGGGTGAACTAGATCGAGAACCTGTCTGTCGGATTCCGGATGCCAATCCTTCTCACGATCCGGAACATTTTCCAGTGGGGATATAGCACGCTGAAGCTCTTTTTTTAGCTCGTCTGACACGATCGTGTCAGATTTGAAGACACCATTGAGCACTTCAATGCAATTTGTGTCTTTGAATAATCCTGCTTTATATTTAAACTCGGCGATACACTGCCTGCCGTCAGATGCGGATAGTATGCTGAGTCTGAAGGAGAAATGCAAGAAGTACCCACCCAATCGACCATCTTCTCCGAAATATCAGTATCCGGCGTCGCCAACGCTTCGGACTTCCACTTTGTAGTGATATCTTTATCGAAGACCTTTTCGTTCCAACCTATTTTATCACTCATGCGATTCGTCAGTTCCATCATCGTACGCTCGCGAACGGTAAGAAGGTCTCCGCTACTGTAGCCAAATCAATTTGACGGAAAGAAAGTGTTTAACCTTGACGCAATAAAAGCATGAGACATACTCGTGATCTCCTCCAACAAGTATAGATGGGAAGAAATTTGTACCTTCCCTAAGGTAGGACATCCTGTGTAATTTGTGCACGGAAGCTCGGTCAGGGTGGTAGGAAATGGGAAGTTGTTGTTCGACAGAAGACCCTATACGACATCTAGAACCGGTGAGTGAGAGGTTTAGATACTATATAAGACGACGAAAAGATCTGCAAGAGGGAGAACAAGGTCATGTTTATACTGGGAAGCGGATCAATTGGGCTTGCGATCGTCGCGTTGCTGCCTTGACACGGGGTCAGGTGATGAGTTGGACGATTAGGTAGGTATATAAGCTGATATGATTGGGCCAACTGACAGCGTTAGGGTTATCTACGCCACTACCTATTAACCGTAAGGCAACACGGTCGGATTTAGCAAATTTGCTACTATAAATAGAAAATTGGCATTGGTCAAGCAGGTGTTTCAGCTCTTCGTAAGACTTACTGAAACTCTTGTTCACGCAGACCAACTGTGCAAAGTGGACATATTGCATACAATTCCTCCACTCTGACCAAAGCTTAACAGGTTCGAATAGCAGATGCTGTGAGCATTCTCAAAAACGCGGTGATGCTGATTAGCTGATGTACTATTCAAAACCGCGAATGCTTTTCAGGGGTATTGATGTACAAGATAGACTTTGATAATAAGAATAGTAGCACAAGCCTGATGACTTAATTTCATCTATTGTGTTCGTAACGATCCTACATATTGCTTCACTTAGCCTTCATTCATGTACGGCTCAGTGGTCCTACTACATTCCCATCAGCTTTCTCACCGCCTTAGCCGGCCCCAAACGAAGTTGTCCAGGCCTGTAGCATGACAAACTTCAGTAGTTCATCGAGGCTTCTTAAATCTCCTCGCGTTCTTACTTGGCAAGATTTGCCGGCTCTGCTAGAATATACTGGCGAGATCGTAAGAGAATGAGTATGAACGTATACAAAAATTTCGATAAGAATATGCTGTCATTTAACAGCGGGGTCTTCTACCATTGTATAGTGAACCAGTCAATATGTCGCTCTGTATGCGAGGAATAAGTGCAGGCCGGATATTCAAGCCTATCTGGGCTTCAGCATGGAGGAGCATGAGAAGATTCTGGCTTATGTAGGCTTGGAAGAGCCAATTGTGTTCGTTCGGCAGAAATCCATTTTCTCAAGCTGTTTCAGAGTATTCCGTTCTCGTAAGAGGCGGGTTTCTGATGGTTTGCTGCACTTGTCACATGAATACTTTTCCTCCAGAGACGTGATGATTGAGATGTTTTGCTTCCTTGCTAGTGCTCTCGCTCACGTAATACGATGTCACACAATGAATACTATACCTATAATTTCGAGCATAATGTATGTTCAACGAACCGTGCTGTATGAGTATATTGCGGCTTCTATAAACACGATTTCTCGATTCAAACGCTACCTATACGTATCCGTTCGTACATTTCAGTACACTGGGACATTTTTATCCTTATAACCGTGCCACAGTGGCCGAGTCCTCTTATACTTTGTTCCAGAGCTCCGCTGCAAATCTTCGATCGCGGATGCATACTTGACGAGCGTTGCTTCTGACCAAGCGGTGTTCATGAGCGCCAGAGCGAAGGGCATCCCTGTAGCGCCACTTCTGCCGGCAGGCAATGTCACCATTGGATAACCTGCGCGACCCATTAGCCTTCAATCTCGAGGAGTGTTGAGAGAACAAGGACAGAAAGAACGGTCAGTCAGAGAAATTGGATGTCTTACCGGCTTGAGCTGCTATTTGATAGGTCTGACCGACATCGGGAGGGACAAGAAGACCTGATAGCTGGGTACCATCATGTTGAAGTGCGGCATCAATCCCGTCTTCTCTTGTAGACTTTTGGCAGAACGCTAAAGCTTGGTAGTATGTTTCGTCCATGACGCCTTTGAATTAGTCAGCACAAATTTTAAATGTTTAGTCCCAATCACCATGGCGTAGCTTACCTTTGGTGTTTAACGATGCTAGAAAATCGTCCTGACCAGACGCGAATGCAGGATGGATGTTAGGTTCACCCCCTTCTGTACCTGTATTGTTGATATTATATCTAAGACGCAATAGTGAAAAGTCATGAACTTGATCGTAAGAGTTTGCCTGTTATGAAGAACACAGTTCAAGACCAGGAGGCTCACTGTACAATGTCTTCAAGGGATCTGATATTGGTATTTTCCAACTCGGCCAAATAGGCCTTGATATTGTTGTAGAAGTCTACCTGTTGTGGTGTTTGCGCGAATCCTCCAACTTCTCAAATAACTTACCTTGATGACTGTGAACTCTGATTCATTAGGATGCCCCCGTGTCGTACCATAGTCCCTGTACATCTTGAAGTTAATATGTCTGAAGGGCTTCCTTGGGGATTATTAAGGTCATACCAATTCCATCCATTAGGGCTCACAGTGGTTTTATAAGTCGACAACTCAGTACCATTGATAACTCTTGCACCCGCTTGCTGCATCAAGTCAACCAACTCATTCAACGACGCATACATTTCTTCGCTCGCGTAGATCCAGAAAGTGTTCCATGGTAAGCCGAAAGTGGCACCTTTCAACGCAGAGCGGTCGCTTAGGAATCGCGCATATCCTCCTGAAGGAGTCTTCCCTCGCTGGGCAAACGTATAATTATCGCGGGGATCTATGCCGTAGATTGCATCTAAAGCGTAGACTGCGTCCCGAACGGTTCTGCCGAAGGTGCCAACGGTATCTTGATGACTGCTTTCGGGAATGACACTTGTATCTACATTAGTAAATTGATAAACAAAAATTCAGGCGAGGGAGGAAATACCCGGCGCGCGAAGTCAGGCCTACAGTGGGCTTGATCCCAACCAAGGCATTTCTTTCCGCGGGGTTAATGACTTTGGCGTAAATCAAAGTCGGTATCAGTTTTGAATTTAAGTAGAGATTCATCGGCTGATTTTCTTACCGCTGCCATCAGTCTCAGTTCCCAGCGCAAACGTGCACAAGTTGGCTGCAACAGCAGCCGCACTTCCAGAACTACTACCTCCAGGATTTGTTGTTAGATTATATGGACTCCTTGCCTGGCCCCCTCTAGCCGAATAGCCCTCAGAGTAGTTACTACTACGCATATCCGCCCATTCGCTAAGAGTCGCATGCCCAAATAATAGGGCACCAGCCTGTCTAAGTCTAGCAACGACATGCGAGTCACGTGGCACCACAGAGCCGAGAAGTGCCCAGCTACCGGCAGTGGTTTCCATTTTGTCCTTTGTGGCTATGTTGTCCTTCACGAGAAACGGAAGGCCATGAAGAGGACCACGGACCCTTCCAGCGGCGCGCTCGGTGTCTAGAGCGACGGCTATCTCCATGAAATCCGGGTTGAGCTCCATGATTGCCCTTTGCGTCACGTCAACTTCATGACAAAATCTTTCCCATTTGAAGGCTGGAAATTGGCATACTCAATGTAGCTATCTGTCTGGTAGATTCGTTGCAAATAACAAGAGGCAATCTGGGAAGAAGTTAAGATCCCACTGCGCATCGCATCTTGCAAGAAATCCATTGAAGCCTCTTCCAAGGCTATCCCATTACATAAGGGCATAGGGAACAGATTCGCAACGTCTTTTACATTAGGGAACTCATAGGGAAACGGTGTCCTGAGGGTTTGAAAGTCTACAATATCAGAGAAATTCTGGACCGCGACTGTGTTCTTAGTCAATATACTTGGGAGAACTGCAATTGCAGAAGTCGTTGCAAAAAGGCAGAGGCAAGTACTTGCTGACACGAAGATACTTCGAGGGCACAAGTCTGGAAACAAGCGATGGAACATTGCTGCGTCATCTGAAGCGCTTGGAGGACAATTTAGACAGAGACTCCTATATGTCTATACAGAAAAACAATCAACAAACGGAAAAAATGATGGGGAACAATCGTAGCCACCGGTGGGCAAATAACTGGGCGAAGTGGCACAGTGGGTGAAGAGCCGAGTCGCCGTACGGATAGGACTACGATCGTTTAAGTAGGACCAGACTCTCGACAACCCCGGAGCGACAACTCATAAAACTCAGGTATCTTCAACTGAGGCTTGCCGGAATAGTAGACAAAAAAAAACCTCACGCAACATATCACTGACCCTTCTAGAACTTACCCCCCTACCCTCCCCCCATTCAAAAACATCCCCTCACTCGCCGGCCCCACCCCCTCAAACCCAAACCTCGCGTACAGCTCCCTCGCCCTCCCATCCGCAATCAAACTCACATACCCCGTCTCCGGCACGTTCTCATCCATCCACCCCCTGAGCTCCGCCATGATCATCTTCCCCAGCCCCCGGCCCTGATGCGCCGGATCCACCGCGATGTCCGTTACCTGGAAGAAACAGCCGCCGTCGCCGATTATGCGACCCATGCCTACGACGGTGTTTTCGGAGGAGGAGGAGGAGGAGAGGATCTGGACGGCGAAGAGGGTGTTGCTGAGGCCGGTGGTTGCGGCTGCGGGGGAGAAGGGGCTGAGGCTGCAGATGCGGCGGAGGTGGGTGTAGGTTGGGAGGGTGGGGGTGGAGTGGTGGGGGGTGTAGGTGGGCATTGGGGTGGAGGCTTGGGGGGGTTGGGAAGGTAGGTTCTGTAGTGGGAGAGTGTGGTGTTCCGTAGGAGGATATGGGGAATTCGGAGAACACTTTCGACCTTGATATGGCGATTTGTAAGGCCCACCCCGAAGCATTGTATGGATCACGTGATCTACGCCCTTCGTTATCAACATCTTGGTGCACTGGTCACATTAGTGTAAGTCTATGAGGCAAAAGACTATAGTAGCAACAGTTTCCCTTATTCTATCATATTTGTTTTCTAACTCCAAGCTTCTTGCAGTACCTGCGCGTAAACTAAAACCGTCTAATGTTACGGCAAGCCAGCATCAATACCTTTACAATATGATTGGCTGCGATCTTCGGTAGCAGATTGTCTCTTTCTACCCCAGAAACATTTGTAATGGGTTTCGTAGCAAGGAGTCTGTGGTAGAAGTAGGCACATGCTAATTACTTGGTAATTTGCAAAAGGCGAGATATTGACGAGCGAGGCAGGTCTTCCAGTGACAAGATAGCAAGGCGATTGCCATTTACATACCATGACCATTTTTCAATGAGGTTTCAATTAGAGCTTGCTTCATTAAAACTATGAGCAAACTTGTTCTTCGAGAACGAACGCATCCTGCATATTCCGTAAGATGTTCGTTAATCTAGACTTTTGCGCCAAGTGGAGGCTTCTACTGCGGCCAGAGTGCAAGAATCAGTCGGTATTCTTGATGCGGCTCCGTGATTTGACCGTATGTAGTAAAGACTCAAGCGCTCCAAAGTCTCCTCTAAAAGAATTACGTGAAGCATCAAAATAAGTGTTCCATTGGGTCCACCGCTGTGAAGCGTCCCATTCCAGGTATCTTGATACCGAAAAGCTTGTGTTCTTCATGTATTGGTAGGTCTCAAAATACTGTCGTCGATTGACGTTTGGTTGAGACACCCTCCGCTCAAGATCGTTCTCATGAGTTATGTTGAACACCGGCAGCTCCAGAAGGGACTTTCGTATTTCATCAAGGTAATTCGCCCAAGTCGCAGGGTATTCTCTGACTCTCTCTGGGCCATTAGGATTCGAGCCAGGGCCTGAGATGGGATAACCGTCTTCGTCGAAGTCATGAAGTAAGTGTATACGACTAACAATTGGGCAGTCGTAAAGATACAACTTCCGAAGGTTGCCATGTTTGGTGACCCACTTCAATTGCCAGGTATGAGTAAAGGTATACTTGCCTAATGCTAGGACTTGCAGACGAGGGAAGAACAGCGGGGTGAGATCAATCCTTGGCCAGTAGCCCCAATAGGATTCGGAAAGAAGCTCGAGGGTGGTGAGATTTGACATTACAGGAGCGAACCAGGCGGGTGTACAATCGCCAAAGAACAAATGCGGAGAACCCCACTCTCGGAAGCGAAGCTCGTCAGTGACGAAGTGGAGCTTGAGGCCACGGAGTCGTTCAAATACCGAGCAGAATTTCGGATGTGTTATAAGTGCAGCACAATCATGATTTGCGACACCGACGAAACAAAGCGTCCGAAAGTACGGTATGATATATATGGCGTTAGAGAGGGCTGAGACCAATCGTAGGAGGATCCTGGTCTGGAAGTTTATTGTTCGGTTAGAATCATAGCCCTTCGCCATTTCCTCAAAGTGGCCACCCAAGTCAATGCCGAAGGATATAGTAATAGACAATAGTCTCTGAAAGCGGCAACAGTTCGCGATAGCTCGTTCAAGCTCGAGTGATGTTAACACATTCCTGGAGAGGCATTCCTAAGGGAGTTAGCGTCAGAATAGTCACATTTGGGAGTACCAGACGTTGTACATACCTCTTGGCCGGCTTCTGGCATAAGGCCAATGTATTTTAAGTGCTTTACACAAATCTTCAGGCGATGCGTTGCACAGACTCGTTTGAGCTTCTCAACGCCTCTAGCGGTAGCACGCACTGTAAATTGCCGGAAGCGTTCTTCAGTAGCTATACTTTCCAATCTCCATGAGACAAGCCGGAGGTTTGAAATGTCCGTAGGCAAGGTATGTTGGAATATGTTTTTAAGTAGCTCCGTCGGTAATATAGTGAGCGAATCAGTCATTGCTGCGATTGCGATAAGTCAAATTGCCTGATAATTGAACGAACGCACTTAACAGACGTAGAGGGCTGGTGTTGTGAAAGGTTTGTTCTCCAATCTGTAGGAGCCGTAGATAAGGGAGGAGTGTAGAGGGCCAAGGCAGAAAAAAGAACGTTTTTTATCTATATACTACGTTTAATACATAGTATCAGAAGTGAAGCTGAAATGAACATGACTTGTATTGGTGTTGAAATAATTCACTTCGTAACCAAGTATGGAAATGTTTTCGGCGGCACTCTTGACCTTGAACACAGATAAGAGGCTGATGTGCTCTGTGGCGCTGGTTGGGCAAGTCCTCGAAATTGCAGATGTTGCAGCCACGTCCTTAGTATTGTCTAAGTAAGCGTTAGGCAAATGTTGTTTATGTGGTGCTGCGTTTCTGCTGAACACCAAAACGGAAATCATCTGCTGGTGGCATATGGCAATATAATTTTGTGGCAGAGGTTCAGTTTTCCCAGTAAGGCACCTACCTACCTCAATTGTAACAGTATGAGTCTCCAACGTCTGAAACCCTAGATCGGTCCGTGCCTTAGGCCCTGGTAATCAATAACGCTTTTCTGGAACCCTTATAATACGTGTAATGCTGCATTGGCTTCTTCGCCACGATCAAAGACTAAGGTTTTCACATAATGGCACTTGCGAGTCTCAACCAATGGTGGCTTATATCATTCTTCTGGTTATGATGAACAGCATTCAGTACAAGATCAAATGTGTAATGATTAACAGGAATAAGCCGGTTGAAGGTTGACCGCCAGGCTGACTGTTGGGTTAAGTGGTGTTTACACGATGAAAAGTCAAGATGATCCGTTCCTTGAGTTCTTGTAGTCGAGTGACCTGTTCGTCTATACATGCAGTTGAATCAGGATTAATGAAGGTGCACCTTTCGAAAGCACTTGGAGACTGATTGCTCTCTTGGATTTGTCTCCAGAGACCGGATGTTTTTTTATCGACTTCCGTGGCTGAAATGGTAAGTTGGCGTTTGTGGCGCCTGTGAAGATGCGCTAGGGGTCCCGCTTCTCCGCGTATAAACCCCTCATGTCCCTTCGTGTTTTCTGTTTATTCTCTTATTTACAGGAAAGGCCAGCTGAGGTGTACGTTGTACTTGAGTGTAAATACTAATCTCCCTACGCTTTGTACATAATCGTGTCAGTCATTGCTGTCCTTGTCATTACACCTACGCTCCAATAGGTGACCTGTTTCTGCATACACATCTTATGCTTTTTCAAAAACCGTCCCCTAATCTCAGTTGAGCGAAGACGATAAGTAACCTAACGGCGTGTTGCTTCAATCAACATTTTCAGTACGCTGGAGTCCACTTCGAAAATGGCGGATACTATCATCAACAGAGCCAGAGCCTACATTGAGCCATCCGTCTATCTTTTTGTTGCCATTTGTGGTTCGTATAACTTGGAATAATTCGAGACATCTCTAATAAGATAATGAAGGCGGCCTATTTGTAATCGTGGATATGCTCGTCTACCAGAAACATCCACAAGACATCTTCAATCCTTCTAAATTCAAACAACGAATGTTTGGTCAATTCTGGCTCAAAATGGGTACGTAG
>JAABUR0100008976.1_pt1 | contig 11391 bp, 5 predicted proteins | sample 5560091 | NCBI WGS metagenome assembly JAABUR01 (sample SAMN10711879, study PRJNA513375) | rock metagenome | isolation source: Antarctica rocks | place: Antarctica: Victoria Land, University Valley sud
AAGGGTGCGTCAGCCCCGCTGCTACTTTGCTCCAGCGGGGCTAACGCACCCTTCCAATCCATAACCGATGCCGGTGCCCTTGTCACCTCGCGTTAGACCACCACCACTGTGACACAACTCGTAGGCTAACTTTCAAAACAAAATGGCAATCAACTCAATCAATCCGCAGGGCAATCTCGTGGACGGCGACGGCAAACCGGCTTACGCCCGCGAAGTCATTCCGATGCGCATTCAAGACGAAATGCGCGTTTCTTACACGCGCTACGCGATGTCGGTCATCGTCGGGCGCGCTTTGCCCGACGTGCGCGACGGACTCAAACCGGTGCATCGCCGCATTTTGTATGCGATGTATGACCAGAACATGACGCCCGACCGGCGCCGCGAAAAATGCGCGTCGGCTGTGGGCGAAGTGCTCAAGAAATATCACCCGCACGGCGACCAGTCGGTTTATGATGCGCTCGTGCGTATGGCGCAGGATTTTTCGATGCGCTACCGCTTGGTGGACGGACAGGGCAACTTCGGCTGCTTTACGGGCGACACGCGCGTGCTGCTGCTCGATGGCACAACGCCGACTTTTGAAGAACTGGCGGCGCGGCCCAAAGACGAAATCTTTCACGTTTACAGCGCCAACGGCGACGGCGAAATCGCGGTTGGCGAAGGTCGTTTTTCGCGCGTGACGCGCAAAGATGCGCCTTTGGTTGAGCTGGTTTTTGACGATGGCTCGAAGGTGCGTTGCACGCCGGATCACAAGTTCCTGCTGCGCGACGGTTCGTGGAAAGAAGCGGCGACTTTAACCGTTGACGACAGCTTGATGGCGGGCCACTTCGACACGGCCAAAATCAACGCGAAAACCAGCGACTACCTGCGCGTTCGTCAGCCCAAAACCGGGCAGTGGCAGTTCGTGCATCGCCTGAGCGATGAGTTCAACGCAGCCAAAGGGTTGGCGCGCGGGTTCGATGGCGCGTTCATGCGGCATCACAAAAACGGCAACCGCTTCGACAATTCGCCTTCCAACATCGAGCGCATGGACTGGCTCGAACATTTCCACCTGCACGCGGCGCAAATGAAGGAATTGTGGGCGAGCGACGAATTTCGCGCGGCTCAGCGCGCCGGGGTGGCGGCCTATTACAACGACAACCCACAGGCGAGCCAAATTCGCCGGGAGCGGATGAGCGCACAAAACAAAAGCGCCATCTTTCGCGCGCAAAACGGGCCGCGCGTGGGGGCGTCACTGCGGGCACGGTTTCAAAACGACCCGCAACTCGCGCTTGAAATCAGCGCGCGGATGAAGAAGCTGTGGGCCGATGCCGATTATCGCGCCAAGATGAGCGAGGCGCTGTCGGGCGTGGAAAAAGCGCCGATGTCGCCCGATGTCGCCGCGCGGGTGAAGCGCATCATCGCGCAAAAAAGCCGCGCGATGTGGGCAAAAGATGCCAAACGCGCGCAGATCACGCAAGCCATCGTTGCGGCTTTGTCGAGCGAAGCGGTTCGTGAGCGACTCAGCGAACTTTCGCGCGCGCGTTGGCAAGACCTGGAGTATCGCGCCAAATTCGCGCCGGATCATCACGCGCAAATGGCGCGCGCGCTGTGGGCCAAACCGCAAACGCGGGATTTGCACCGCGACAAAATCGCGCGCCAGTGGAACGACGAGACGTTTCGCGCGGCTCATCGGGAAGGCCGCCGCAAAGATTGGGCGTGTCGCCAGGACGAGAACCCCGATGTTATGCGCGAGTTGGCCGCGAAAAGCTCGGCATCGCTGCAACTCAAGTGGCGCGAGCCGGATTACAAATCGCGCGTGATGCGCACCAAAATCGCGGGTTTTGCTGCCAAACTGGTCGCGCTTCATGGAGCCGGGGCGCTGTCACCGGAGCTTTATGACGAGTCGCGCGACGCGAATTGGATTCCCAACGCAGCCAAAGCCGTCGCTTATTTCGGCTCGTTCGAGGCGCTTTCTCAGGCCGCGCAAACGCACAATCACCGCGTCGTTTTCGTTCAGCACTTGAACGAAACCTGTGATGTTTACGACATCACGGTAGATGAGCATCACAACTTCATGCTCGCCAACGGTTGCGTTGTTCACAACTCAGTTGATGGCGACGCCGCTGCCGCTTATCGCTATACCGAAGCGCGTCTGGCGCCGCTCGCGATGGAGCTAATGCGCGACATCGAATCGGAAACGGTTGATTTCGGGCCGAACTTCAGCGAAACCACGACCGAGCCGACGGTGTTCCCCAGCGTGTATCCGAACCTGCTCGTCAACGGTTCAGCCGGAATCGCGGTCGGTATGGCGACCAACATTCCGCCGCACAACCTCGGCGAAGTGTGCGATGCGGTGGGCGTGTTGATCGATAACCCCGAAGCGTCGATTAGCGATTTGATGGCGGTTTGTCCCGCCCCGGATTTCCCGACGGCGGGACTGATTTTGGGCACCAAGGGCGCGACTTCGGCTTATCACACGGGACGCGGAAGCGTGATTATGCAGGCGCGCGCCACGATTGAACCCTTCGACAACGGGCGCTCGGCGATCATCATCACGGAGTTGCCGTATCAGGTCAACAAAGCGACGCTGATTGAAAATATCGCGGCGCTGGCGCGCGACAAGCGTATCGAAGGCATCTCCGAGTTGCGTGACGAAAGCGACCGGCAGGGAATGCGCATCGTGATGGAAATCAAGCGCGACGCCAACCCCAACGTCGTGCTCAACTTCCTCTACAAACATACGGCGCTTCGCACCTCGTTTGGCATCAACATGTTGGCGATTGTGGACGGCCAACCGAAGGTGCTCACGCTCAAAACTGTGCTGGAAGCGTTCGTTCGTCACCGCGAAGATGTCATCACGCGGCGCTCGAAGTTTCAACTGCGCAAAGCCGAAGCGCGCGCGCACATTCTGGAAGGTCTGCGCGCGATTCTGGCGTCGATTGACGACGTGATCGCGCTAATTCGCAGTTCAGCTTCGCGCGAAGATGCGCGCAACCGGTTGATGAACGAAGGCGTTCCGGCTTATGCCGATGGGCGCAAAACCGGCGAACAAGTCGTGTTGTCGGAGATTCAATCGAACGCGGTTCTCGATATGCGTTTGGGTCAGCTAACGCAGCTCGACCGCATGAAGATAGATGACGAATACGCCGACTTGATGAAGGAAATCGAGCGCTTGCGCGGCATTTTGGAGTCGCCGCAAAAGGTGCGCGGCATCATCAAAGCGGACATGGCGCGCATCAAAAAGGAATACGGCGACCCGCGCCGCACGCAAATCTTCGCGCGCGAAGCGCAGGAACTCAAGCCGGAAGACCTCATCGCCGAAGAAGACGTTGTTGTGACTATCACGCGCGATGGCTACATCAAAAAGCTGCCCAAAGACACCTACAACGTGCAAGGGCGCGGCGGGCGCGGCAAAGTCGGGCTGAACAAAAAAGAAGAGGACATGATCGAACATTTGTTCGTGTGTTCGACTCATCATACCCTCCTGATTTTCACCAACAGAGGCAAGGTGTATCAACTGCGCGCGTTTGAGATTCCAACGGCTTCTCGTCAGGCGAAGGGCACGCCGATCGTCAATTTGCTGCAAGTCGAGCGCGGCGAATACGTGACGGCGGCGCTCAACATCGCCGAGTTTTCGGACGATCGGTATCTGTTCATGGTGACGCGCGACGGCACGGTGAAAAAGACGGCGATGTCGGCATATGCGACGAAATTGCAAAAGGGCATCATCGCCATCAACCTCGAAGGCAGCGACGAATTGCGGTTCGTGTTTCAAACCGACGGCAAAAAAGAGATCATCCTCGCCAGTCGTCAGGGCATGAGCGTGCGATTCAACGAGTTCCCCATTGAAGGCGCCAACGGCGCGCTTAAGGGCGGCGTGAAAGCCACGGGGCGCAACACGAGCGGCGTGTATGGAATGCGCTTCAAAAGCGAGAACGATTACATCGTGGGCGCCGTCGCCGCCGACGAAGAAACGGTGATGCTCACGGTGAGTGAAAAAGGTTTGGGCAAGCGCACCAAAATCGAGGATTACCGCTTGACGGGACGCGGCGGAACCGGCGTCATCACGCTCAAGGTCAACGACAAAACCGGCGAATTGGTGAGTTTGCAAAGCGTCAAAGACGACGAAGAGTTGCTCATCATCACCAAAAACGGCATCGTGATCCGCCAGCGCATCGAAGCCATCCGCGAAACGGGTCGCGTCGCGCAAGGCGTCAAGCTCATCAATTTGGACGATGACGACAGCGTGGCGGCGGTCGCCAAGATTTTGCAAGAACCCGAAGGCGACGAAGCGCAAGCTTCGGATGGGTCGCCCGAAGGGGAGGAAGTGGGAGAAGTGGAAGAAACAGTGGAAGCGTAAAGGTTCGCAACACAAACGCCCCGTTCAATTGAACGGGGCGTTTGTGTTTTGTAGGGGCGAACTGGACTTCCCCCAGTTTGGTGGACAGGGAGATAAGAGAGACTGCTGAGGAGACCATACATGGGAGCAGTTCGCAAGCAATACACGAAGGAGTTCAAAGGAGAAGCGGTTCGTTTGATCACGCAGGGCGGGGTGTCTCTGTCACAGGCCTCACGCGACCTGGACATCAACCAAAACATCTTGCGCCGGTGGAAGCAAGAACTGGAGCGGTATGGCGCCAAAGCCTTTCCGGGAAAGGCGTGCCTGTGGAGCCAAGGCGTGCCTGTGGAGCAGGAGTTAGCGCGTTTGCAACGGGAGACTGAGGTGTTGCGCCAGGAACGAGAAGTTTTAAAAAAAGCCATCTTTATCTTCTGGCAACCCCAGCCTGGAAGCACCCGTTCATCCTCGACCACAAGAGCCAGTTCCCGATCGAGCTTTTGTGCCGGGTGTTGGGCGTGTGCCCCAGTGCGTTCTACGCCTGGAAGCGGCGTGGGCCCGGCGCGCATCAACAGCGCGATGAGGAGCTGGGCCACCAGATTGAGCAGGTGTTTGTTGCCAGTGGCAAACGGTATGGAAGTCCACGGGTTCATGCCCAACTCCGCGCTCAGGGTGTTGTGTGCAGCCTCAGGCGGGTCGCGCGTCTGATGCGCGAGCGCAAGTTGGCTGTCAAAGCCAAACGGGGTTTTGTGGCCACAACCGACTCTAAGCACCAACACCCTGTGGTGGCCAACGTGTTAGACCGCCGTTCAGGCTTGGGCAGGCGACATTACCTTGATCCCAGTCAAGGGCGGCTGGCTCTACCTGGCGCTTCAGCGTAAACGCTTGAAGCCGTTGTGCTGGAATAAAGCTGGCAACTTTTTCGATGTCCTTCAGCGACCTCCTACACCGGGGCACTCCCTATAATCTGGCGGGTAATAGCGACACACCGCAAGCGGCGTTCCCGTTTCTGCCCTACTGAGCGATGGGGAAATAGCCTCAACTACTTCCTGCTTAGACCACTACTTCCACGGATGTCGAAAAGTGCCCAACGTTTTCTCAATGTCGCGCTGCAAGGGTGCGACTTGAACGGAGAACGCGAACTGAGAGCGAGCTTTCAGAGCGGGCTTTGAGAGCGTTCGCCGATGCATTGCGTTGCAAAAGAAGGCACTCTCGTTTCAATTACAAGCAGCTTTATGTCCCTAACCACTGCCCCCGCCGTGTGGCCCGAACCCGACCCGCGCGGGCCTGTTCGAACTGTTGCTCCAAGCGCCGAAGCCGCGCCGGGGCGTGTTGAGGTCAAAGAGTTCGCGTTTGATCCGGCGACAATCCCCGCGCACCCCGGCGCCGCTTCGTGGATGTGGCTGAAGAACGAGAAACATCCGAATGTTCCTCCCGCGGCGGCGCTGTTCCGCAAGGAGATCGAGTTAGAGACGGCGCCGCTCCTGGCGCGCGTCTGGTTCAGCGCCGATGCGCACGCGCGGCTTTATGTCAACGGTCAACTGATGGCGCGCGGGCCGGACGACGGTGGGCAGGATTATTTAGGTCAGCAAACGGGCAAGGCGTTCGTGAACTTCTGCGACTTGACGCCGTTTTTCCGCGCCGGCACAAACGTCCTGGCCCTGGAAGTGTTTAGCGCCGACGCGATGGCGGGGCACTACAACACCACGGGTCAGGGCGGTTTTCTGCTGGAAGCCGCCTTGCAACTGCCCGGCGACAAGCCGCTGCATCTACAAGGTGACACCTCGTGGCGCGGCGTGTCCGGCGACTGTTGGGAATTCGCCGATGAGCGGGGCGAGCACGTTCTGCGCTTCAACGGCGTTGCGGAGCTACCATGTTGGCGTTTGCCCGGCTTCGATGATAGTGCGTGGCCGCATTGTGTTCCCGAAAGCACAATGCGGCCCGAACTGGTGAAGAGCGAAATTCCGCCGCGCCTCGAAGCGACTTATCCGGCGCAGGACATCATCCGCGCGACGCGAAGCGCCCAGGTGGACGGGCACAAGATCAACTTTTCTGGCGAAGGCAGCGCTGCCGTGCGCTTCGACCGCGTGTTGAGCGGCTTCATCGGGTTCAAGGTGCGCGCCGGGGCAGGCGCCAAGTTGCTTATCGAGCCAAATGAACCCAACGAGCCGGGTCATCATCGCCTCGCCTCAGCGATTCTGCGCGAGGGAGAGCAAACCTTCGAGTTGCCCTTTTACGACAGCTTTTCGGTGATTAACCTTTGCGCCAGTGCGCCGCTCGAAGTTCTGGATGTGCGCGTCAATTTCGTGGCACAACCCGTGAGCTACCAGGGCGCGTTCGCGTGCAGCGACGCTCATCTCACCCGTTTGTGGGAAGTCTGCCGCTGGCAAACGCAAATCTGCCAGCAGACGCACCATCTCGATTCGCCCCACCATCAGGAGCCGATTTCCGATCCCGGCGATTATCTCATCATCGCGCTCAACAACTACAACGCCTTCGGCTCGCCCCATCTGGCGCGGCAGGATTTGCGCAAATACGCGTGGCTGTTGCGCGCGACGAACTATCGCCCGTTTCACACCAGTTACGCGCTGCTGTGGCTGCAAATGCTGCTGCAATATGAGGCTTACACGGGTGACGGCGCGCTGCTAAAAGAACTGACGCCCGAAGTTCATGCCCTGCTGGATCAGTTCACCTCCTACCTCGGTTCCAACGGAATCGTCAGCGAGGCGCCGGACTATATGTTCATGGGCTGGGTTGAGACTGGCGGGTTCGAGGCCCACCATCCGCCCGCCGTCATCGGGCAGGGCTACATGACGGCGTTTTTTTATCGCGCTTTGGCCGATGGCATTCATGTGGCGAATCTGGATGGCGACTCGGCGCGCACCGCGAAATACCAAACGTTGCGCCGCGAAATCGCCCAAGCCTATCACCGCGAGTTGTGGGACGAAAACAAAGGCCTTTACCGCGACGGCAAACCTTTCGTGACGAAGGTGAAACCGGGACAATGGTTGCCCGAAGACGAGGACATCCAAACGCACAGCGCGCAAAACAACGCTTTAGCCGTGCTTTACGACCTCGCACCGAAAGAGCGGCAGGCGCAGATCATGCGCTCCCTGATGACAGGCGACTTGAACTGCCAACCCTATTTCATGCACTTCGTCTTCGACGCCCTGACGCACGTCGAAGCGTTCGATGATTTTGCAACAGCGCAGATGAGGCGCTGGCACATCGAAGAGAACACGCAGTCCGTGCGCGAAATGTGGGGCCAGGGAGATTTTAGCCACGCCTGGCAATGCACTCCGCTCTTCCAAATGTCTGCGCGGATATTAGGCGTGACGCCGCTCACACCCGGGTTCAAAACCATCGCCATTCGCCCGCGCCCGTGCAATTTGGCCTGGGCCAAAGGCGCTGTGCCAACCCCACACGGCCCCATCGAAGTCAGTTGGCAACGCGGCGACAGGCAATTCCAACTGGAAGTGAAGGTGCCCGAAGGCAGCAGTGCGCAGATCGAAGTTCCACTGCTGGGCCAAAACGCGACATTGCAAGTTGATGGGCAGCGCATGGATGTTGAGACCCATCGAACATCCGTGACGGTGCTAGTTTCAAGTGGCGCGCACGTCGTTCTGCTCCGTTGGTCGTAGCTCGACGAAAGCGCCTCTTGCCCTTCCCCTCAGTGACGACTGGAAGCGGGTTTCTGTCGCCTCTCGCTGTTCTATGCCGTTTTGTTTTCACGCTGAGGTGAAGCGGTTCGCGCTTGATGGTGACTTTTCAAAATTTATTGGCTGGAAATGTTTAAAAGGGAGCTAAAGGGGTTATATTGATCTTGCTTCTGCCAGGTTCTGTTCAATTTTGAGATGATGAGGACAGAGGAGCGGAAAGAAGGGGCCGTTCGTTGGCCGGGCGCTCTTCCTCCCATGAATATCTTGTCGTGGAAGGGTGCATGATTTATAGGCACCACATTCCTCGCAACCGATTTAAATCCATGTTCATCGAGTTGCTTATCATCATCGCTATTAGCAGCGAGCCGTTGAACCCGCGCCTGTTGTGGGGAGAGCCTAAGAATTATGAAAATTATCAATGTTGCGGGGAACTGTCAGGTCTTCATCGAGGAGCGGCCCCGGCCCCAGGCAGGCCCCGGCGAAGTTGTCATCCAAACCGTGGTTTCAGCGATTTGTGGCAGTGAAATGCACGCCTACCGCAAAGACGGCTACTCCACTGGCAACGCGGGACATGAGGCCGTCGGCATCGTCGCCGAACTGGGCGCAGGCGTAGACACCTTGAGTCTGGGCCAGCGCGTTGGCGTCAGCGCCATTGCTGGCTGCGGTCACTGTTCCTTTTGCGCCAAAGGCCAATACACCTGGTGTTCTCGCTACAAGTTCTATGACAATATGCACGCAGAATATTTCGTCGTTCCTGCTCTGGCGTGCCACCTTCTGCCCGATGATGTTTCCTGGGGCGCGGGCGTGCTTCTCACAGGCGATGGGATGGGCGTGCCCTTCCACACCTCAACTAAAATCGCTAAAGAGGACGTTGAAACGGTCGCCATTTTCGGCCTTGGGCCTGTTGGGCTGGGCAACGTCTTGTTCCAAACTTTTCTGGGTCGCAAGGTCATCGGCATAGATCGCTCGCCGGAACGACTCGAACTGGCGCACCAACTGGGTGCCGTTCACACCATCAAGGTGGAAGAAGACACTGACGTTGCGGCGCGCGTGCGCGAGCTGTCGGGCGGTCAGGGAGCCGATGTTTGCATCGAAGCCGCCGGGGTGCCGGCAACAGCCAAACAATGTTTCGCGGCGACCCGCATCGCGGGCACAGTCATCTTCAACGGTGAGCAAAACGCGGTCGAACTTTCTCCCAGCGAGGATTTCATTCGGCGCGACATCACAGCGATTGGCTCGTGGTTCTACCACTACAGCGAATATCCGGCTATGCTCGAGCTTTTCCGACACGGTCTTCCCGTCGAGTCGTTGATTACGCACCGGTTTCCTCTGGAGCAAGCCAGCGAAGCCTACGAAGCGATGCGAGGCGGTCGCTCCGGCAAGGTATTGCTGGAATATTCTTCAAAAACAACAAAGGACACTTGAGGACTCTATTCGGTTGTTCGGCTGACTTTTGCTGCCAGTTCAAATCTCTGTCCGGATGTTTGAAAAGTTGGCTTTCGACACACATTCTGTGTGGCTTGCCCTCGCTGCTAACCAAAAGTCGTGATTATGTATTTATCTGCACTGCAATCTATCTACGATGAAGTAAGAACACCGTTCAAATATGGTGTCGTGCTTCGTGGTGAAGGAGGAAAGCAACTGGATTCTCCAAGTGTCTTCCGTATGAATGACAAGTGGTTCATGCTCTACGTCTGCATGAATGAAGTCGGCTATGAAACTCATCTGGCTGCCAGCGATAACTTAACCGACTGGGAGCCGCAAGGTAAGGTTCTGTCCTTTCCTGCTCAGGGTTGGGACAGGTGGCAATGCGCGGCAGGCGTTGCACTCAGTGACTACTCTTGGGGCGGAACTAATGCTCTTCAGAAATTCAGGGGCAGGTATTGGGCGTCTTACATCGGCGGCGCTGCTCAGGGGTATGAAACTGATCCTCTTGCCATTGGCATTGCTTCCACAACAGATCCTACGCAACCTGTCGAGTGGGATCGTTTCTCCAGGAATCCGGTTCTTTCACGAGAACAACCCGACGTTCGAGATTTTGAACGGATGACACTTTACCGGAGTAACATCATCTGGGACAAAGAAGCGACTTTAGGTTTCCCCTTTGTGATGTTCTACAATGGCAAGATTAAATCGGATTATGAAAAGATCGGCATGGCGGTTTCACACGATATGCAGCGTTGGATCCGTTATGGTGATGGCCCGGTTCTCGCCAATGGTGAGGACAAAGATTATGGCATCAGCGGCGATCCCCAGATAGTCAAAATCGGTGATATGTGGGTGATGTTTTACTTCGGAGCTTTTTGGAAACCGAAGGCTTTCAATACCTTTGCCTGCTCTCATGACCTTGTGCATTGGACAAAATGGCAAGGGCCGAATTTAATCGAGCCTTCCGAGGATTTTAACAGAGAATACGCCCATAAACCCTGGGTGTTAAAGCACAACGGAGTTGTTTATCACTTCTATTGTGCGGTCGGTGATCAGGGGCGAGTTCTGGCACTGGCCACTTCCAAGGATCTCAGGCGTTAGCCGAAGGTTCACCTCGCTCCCTCGCGGCGTTTGGGATGTCAGTTGGCCGCGGCAATCAACAGCAACACAAGGCGCGCCCCGACGCCTTCCAGCCCGTCGCTCGTTTCTCGCTTTATGCTCCTGTGGAATTGAGGTTAGGGGTTCTGCCACATCGTGCAGCGGTAATCCGCGCTCAAAAAGAAGATTTTGAAAATTTATCTTCCCCAGATGTTTGAAAAGAACGGCAATTGGGTATATTGACCTTGCTTGTGCCAGATTCTGTTTAATTATGAGCCAATAGTTCTGAGTTGAGGGCGAAATCAAGGGGAAGCGAAGGAGGCGAACACGATGGCGACACGACAAAAAACGCAACAGGACAAAGAGGCTTTGAAGGAGATGGTGCGGGCCAAGTGTCGCGCCGGGGAAATGCGCGCGGGCGACCGCTTGCCGACGCTGCGCGAGTTGACGACGCACTACAGCCTCTCGATGCCAACGGTCGCCGGTGCCTTGCAAGAATTGGTCGCTGAAGGCGTGCTCTATTTTTTGCCGCGTGTGGGCACGTTCGTCGGGCCGGAGCAACGGGCGGCGGGCGGGACGTTTGTGTTTGTCACGCCGTATCCGCTTTCGAACAACGTTCACATGGTTTTTGCGCACCGCGCGTTCGAGGCGACCATCGCGGCGCGCGGCGGCAGTTGTCTCACGCTCGAACGCGAACAGGTGGCGCAGTTGCAGGCGCGCGGCGCGTTGCCCGTGTTGGCGGGACTCTTCGAGTTCGGTGACGACAAAGAGTTGCTCGGCGCGTCGGCGATGGACGAGTTGAAAATCCATGCGCCGCGGGTGGTCTACCTTGAAGGCGAGTCGTCCGCACCTACATCGTGTGACAGCGTGAACTTCGACCACCACGACGGG
>JAABUR0100006454.1_pt1 | contig 11390 bp, 8 predicted proteins | sample 5560091 | NCBI WGS metagenome assembly JAABUR01 (sample SAMN10711879, study PRJNA513375) | rock metagenome | isolation source: Antarctica rocks | place: Antarctica: Victoria Land, University Valley sud
CCGGAGACAACACGATCATGAACGTGGAGTTGATCTCACCGATAGCGATGGACGAGGGATTGAACTTCGCCATACGCGAGGGTGGCAGGACTGTTGGTGCAGGCGTCGTTACCGAAATAGTGGAGTAAAGACACTATAGATATGTGGGGAGTGGCACTTGTGCCGCTCCTGTGATTTGGAGGAAAGTTGTGCGACAATTAGTAACGCTGGCTTGCGACGAGTGCAAGCGCCGGAACTATCACAGCCGTAAGAACCGGCGTAACACCCCGGATCGCATTCAGCTAAATAAGTTCTGTCCGTGGTGCCGGCAGCATACGGCGCACCGGGAGACTCGTTAGCGAGTCAGGCAGAGGGCAGTAGCTCAGTTGGAAGAGCAGCGGTCTCCAAAACCGCAGGTCGTGGGTTCGAGTCCCTCCTGCCCTGCTCGACAGTAAAGGTTAGGCGAGGAAAAATGGGTAAGAAGCGCGGCTCCCCGGCGACGAAGGGAGCCAACAAGAAAACACAGCAGCAGCAGAAGCGGAGCGGTTTCCTGTCTGGACCGAGGAAGTTCGCCCGTGACGTCCAGGTGGAACTCAAGCGGGTTAGCTGGCCGAACCGGGACCAGTTGCGCCAGAGCACGGCAGTCGTGCTCATCATTGTGTTGGTGCTGGGAGTCTATGTCGCCTCCTGGGACTTCGTCTTTCAAAACCTGGCGCGTTTGATTTTTCTACCTTAGCAGGAGCTTAGATCTTGAAGAAGTGGTACGTCGTTAATACATATTCGGGACACGAGAACAAGGTCCGCACGACGATGGAGCGCCGGATCGACTCCCTCGGCCTGGGCCGGTACTTCGGTGAAATCCGCATCCCCGAGGAGAGCGTCATAGAGATCAAGGACGGTAAGAAAGTCCCCGTGATCCAACGCCAGTTCCCCGGCTACCTCCTGGCTAACATGGACCTGAACGACGATACCTGGCGTCTGGTCCGTCAGACTCCAGGCGTCACCCAGATCGTCGGCAACGGTGACAAGGCCATCCCACTCAGTCGAGCGGAGGTCGAGCGTCTGCTGCATCCGGGCGAGGTCGCCGAGGCGCGGGAGAAGGTAAAGACGACGGTCGATTACACTATTGGCGAGACGGTGAAGGTCATCGGCGGGCCACTTGCGGAATTCACGGGTTCCATTTCGGACATAAACGTAGACCAGTCGAGGCTGAAGGTTCTGGTCTCGATCTTCGGGCGAGAGACACCGGTCGAGCTATCGTTCGCACAGGTAGCGAAACTCTAACAAGCAGACGAAAGGTTTTTCATGGGTAGAGGACGCGGGCGCCGCGTAGCGCGCAAATTGAAGTTGCAGATCACGGGCGGACAGGCGAACCCCGCTCCGCCGGTCGGCCCGGCCCTCGGGCAGGCGCAGGTGAACATCGGGGAGTTCGTGCGTCAGTTCAACGACGCCACGCGCGACCAGATGGGCCAGATCATCCCGGTCGAGATCACGGTCTACGAGGACCGCTCGTTCACCTTCGTTACCAAGACTCCTCCGGCGGCGTTCCTCTTGCGCCAGGCCGCGGGTGTCGACAAGGGCAGCGGCGAACCGAACAGCGCCAAGGTCGGCGCCGTCAGCCGCTCGCAAGTCGAGGAGATAGCCAAAACCAAGATGCCGGACCTCAACGCCGCCGATATCGGCGGCGCGATGAAGATCGTCGAGGGTACGGCCAGGAGCATGGGGATTACGGTCAATGGGTAGGAAACTTTTAGAGCAGAAGCAGAAGATAGACAGAGAGCGTCTCTACAATCCGCGTGAGGCATTGGAGTTGCTTAAAGAGATCGAAGGAGCCAAGTTCGACGAAAGCGTCGAGGCACACGTCAACCTGAACGTGGATCCGCGCCGCGCCGACCAGATGGTCCGTGGCACGCTGATGCTCCCGAACGGCACCGGTAAGACCCGCCGGGTCGCGGTCTTCGCTACCGGTGAGAAGGCCCGCGAGGCCGAGGAGGCCGGGGCGGACGTAGTCGGTTCCGACGACCTCGCGGCTCGTATCCGGGACGAGGGGTTCATGGACTTCGATGTCGCGGTCGCGACGCCGGACCAGATGAGTGTCGTGGGTAGGCTCGGCCAGGTGCTCGGTCCGCGAGGTCTGATGCCGAACCCGAAGAGTGGTACGGTCACGATGGACGTCGGCGGGGCGGTCGGGGACATCAAGAAGGGAAAGATTGAGTACCGCGTGGACCGCTACGGCATCATCCACTCCATCCTGGGCAAGAAGTCGTTCGACCTAGATAGCCTGGTAGCGAACTACTTCGCTCTGCGCGAGGAGCTTCAGCGGGTGCGTCCGGCTCCGGTCAAGGGGCGGTACTTCAAGTCCATTACCGTGACGACGACGATGGGACCGTCCATCAAGGTTGACCCCGCCATGGAGAAGGAGTAATATCTCGCGCGGACTTTAAGTCAATAAGACCAGAGACAGCCGGGGTTCGAGAGAGCTTAATATCCGGCCGAGGTCGCGGAAAGCTTCGAGGGATACTGAGCCCCGGGCGCCTCTGCGGCCCCGGGGTCTTCTATTTGTAGAGGAGTTGAGGTGAACAGGGAAGAGAAAGCGAGGGTGATCGAGGAGCTTGCCGGCAAGTTGCGTGGCGGATCGGCGGTGCTTGTGGACTATCAGGGTATCAACGTAGCCCAGAGCACGGACCTCCGGCAGCAGAGCCGGGACGCCGGCGTCGAGTTCGTCGTCGCCAAGAACACGCTAACCATACGGGCGGCGAACGAGGCCGGTATAGAGGGCCTCGAAGAGTATCTGGTGGGACCGACGGCGCTGGCGTTCAGCGAGGACCCGGTGGCGAGCGCGAAGCTGATGGCGAAGTTTGCCGACGACGTTGAGACGTTCGTGCTCAAGGGCGGCTTGTTGGATGGCGGACGTGTGTTGGATGGGGCCGAGGTCGTGGCTCTCAGCAAGCTGCCGGGCCGGGAGCAGTTGCTCGCCCAGATCGTCGGAGGCATTTCGTCGCCGCTCACGGGCCTCGTGACGGTGCTCAACAACACAATCCAGGGTCTGGTCGTCGCGCTCGGCCAGATCGCGGAGCAGAAGCAGGGCGCGGAACAGTCGTAAGTAGTAGCCAAAGCAACTGAGTCAGGAGGACTTGAAGATGGCTGTAACTAAAGATGAGTTGATGGAGTCAATCGAGAACATGACCGTTCTCGAACTTTCAGAGCTGGTGAAGGCCCTGGAGGAGCGCTTCGGCGTCTCCGCCACGGCGGTTGCCACCGCGCCGGCGGCGGGTGCGGCCGGTGATGGCGCGGCAGCCGCGGTCGAGGAGCAAACCGAGTTCGATGTCGTTCTCACGGGGCCGGGCGAGAAGAAGATCCAGGTCATCAAAGAGGTCCGCGCCGCTACCGGTCTCGGCCTTAAAGAGGCGAAGGCCCTCGTCGACGACGCCCCGAACCCCGTCAAGGAGGGGCTCTCTCAGGAGGACGCCGATGCTCTCAAGGCCAAGTTGGAGGAGGCTGGCGCCAGCGTCGAGCTCAAGTAAGCTCTACGCAACGAGCTTCAGCCGTCGGCCTTTGTAGACGGCGGGGCTTATGCTCAACAAGAGAGGCGCTGCCGCTTGATCGCGGCGGCGCCTTTCGCGCGTGACGCCTATCTGTACTGAAGCCACTACTCGTGGCGCGTCACGGAGGGGTATGCTATATTGCCCGGCGTTGGTTAGAAATTTAGCTGACGTTAATTTTTATTTCGCGGCTTGTGGCCGTGAGTCTTGACTTGCCCTGCATGTGGGGGTAAGATCTTCGTTTGCGTGTTAACCCGTTCTTCGACAATCCGTCTTGAGGAGAGCTAATTTGGTAACCCCTATTGCGCGCCGGAAACGGCACCAGTATGCCCGGATGCAGACCACCGATTTTCAGGTACCTCCTCTCGTTGAGATACAGATCGATTCTTTCGAGAAGTTCTTGCGCGAGGGTATCCAGAGGACTCTGACCGACATCTCCCCGATCGAGGACTACACGGGCTCTTATGCCGTGGAGTTCGGCGAATCTTACTTCGAGGATCCGCCAGCCTCTATCGAGGAGTGCATCTCCAAGGATAAGACTTATTCGGCGCCTCTTTTCGTTAAGGTCCGCTTCATTATCAAGGAGACGGGTGAGCTTCGGGAGCAGGATGTCTTCATGGGGGACTTCCCGCTCATGACTGATTCGGGGACCTTCGTCATCAACGGGACCGAGCGGGTCGTGGTCACGCAGCTCGTGCGTTCGCCGGGTGCGTACATTATGGAGCCGAAGGACGTCACCAAGCAAGTCCTAACGGCGAGCTTGATGCCAAGCCGCGGCTCCTGGATGGAGTTCGAGGTCGAGGCGAAGGGTTACGTTTCCGTGCGTATCGACCGCAAGAGGAAGTTACCGGTCACAGTGCTTCTCAAGGCGCTCGATATGGGTGGGCCGGAGGAGATCCTCTCCCGCTACGGTGATTCGTGGCTGATGCGGAACACGCTGGAGCGGGATGACATCGCTTCGCGCGACGAGGCGCTGCTGGAGGTCTTCCGGCGACAGCGTCCCGGTGAGCCAGTAAATATAGAGAACGCTCAGAATCTGGTCGATGGACTCTTCTTCGACGCCAAGCGCTACGACCTTTCGGAGGTCGGACGGTACAAAGTCAACAAGAAGCTCAAGCTCGAAGTGCCCCTGGAGACGCATACGCTCACCATCGAGGATATCGAGGGATTGCTCAAGCGTCTTATGGAGATCTCCGAAGAGGTCGCCGAGGACGAGGAGTTTGGCCGCATCAACTACGACCGCATCCGGCACAAGCTGGACGAGTACGAGCACTTCGGCAACCGGCGTCTCAGGACGGTCGGCGAGCTGGTGCAGGAGGCGTTCCGAATCGGGATGTATCGGATGGAGCGGGTCGTGCGTGAGCGGATGACTACGCAGGACACCGACACCATCACGCCGCAGACCGTCGTGAACACCAAGCCGGTCGCCAGCGCGATCAAAGAGTTCTTCGGTTCCTCGCAGCTCTCGCAGTTCATGGACCAGACGAATACCCTCTCCGGTCTCTCGCACCGGCGCCGTTTGAGCGCGATGGGCGCGGGCGGACTTACCCGCGACCGGGCTCCGATAGAGGTCCGCGACGTCCACCCGACGCACTACGGCCGGATGTGCCCGATAGAGACGCCGGAAGGTCCGAACATCGGGCTCATCGGCCAGCTCTCGACCTACGCGACGGTCGATGGATACGGCTTCGTGCAGACGCCGTACCGCAAGGTCGTGGATGGCAAGGTGACCGACGAGATCGAGTACCTCTCCGCCGATGAGGAAGAAGAGTTGACCATTGCGCAGGCCAACACGCCTGTTGACCTGAAGACCGGCAAGATCGTCGAGGGTTCTCAGATCCTGGCTCGTATGCGCGGCGGCGACGTGGCGACGGTCTCCCCGGATCAGGTGGATTACGTCGACATAGCGCCGCTCCAGACGGTCTCTGTGGCGACGGCGCTCATACCGTTCCTTGAGCACGACGACGCGAACCGCGCGCTCATGGGCGCGAACATGCAACGTCAGGCTGTGCCGTTGCTCCGTAGCCAGGCCCCATACGTGGGGACCGGCATGGAGTTCCGGGCGGCGGCCGATACCGGCGACGTGTTGCTGGCACGCAATGGCGGAAACGTAGAGCGGGTCGTGGCCGATAGAATTTTGGTACGGCGTGAGGACGGCGAGGTGGACGAATATCGTCTCCGCAAGTTCGCCCGCTCCAACCAGGGCACCTGCGTCAACCAGCGCCCGCTCATCACCGAGGGTGAGGAGATACAGGCAGGAGCGATACTGGCCGACGGGTCCTCAACCGACGAGGGTGAGCTTGCTCTTGGTAAGAACTTGCTCGTGGCGTTCATGCCGTGGGAGGGCTACAACTTCGAGGACGCCATCATAATCTCGGAGCGCATAGTCAAGGACGACGTGCTTACCTCCATCCACATAGAGGAGTATGAAGTCCAGGCCCGCGACACCAAGCTGGGGCCCGAGGAGATCACACGGGATATACCGAACGCCTCGGACGACGTCCTGATGAACCTCGACGCCGACGGCCTCATCCGCATCGGCGCGGAGGTCGGTTCGGGCGACGTGCTCGTCGGGAAGGTCACGCCTAAGGGCGAGAGCGAGCCGACACCGGAGGAGAAGCTCCTGCGGGCGATCTTCGGCGAGAAGGCGCGTGAGGTGAAGGACTCTTCTCTCAAGGTCCCGCACGGCGAGGGCGGCGTCGTTATCGCCGTGAAGCGCTTCAGCCGGGATGATGGAGACGAACTTCAGCCGGGCGTCAACGAACAGGTCCGGGTCTTCGTAGCGAAGAAGCGCAAGATCGCGGAGGGCGACAAGCTCGCCGGACGCCATGGCAACAAGGGCGTCATCTCCAAGATCGTCCCCGAGGAAGACATGCCGTACATGGAGGATGGTCGTCCGGTGGACGTTATCCTCTCGCCTCTCGGCGTGCCGAGTCGGATGAACATCGGCCAGATCCTCGAAACGCACCTGGGTTGGGCCGCCAGTCAGGGCCTCGGAGAGAACGGCGGTGAGCCGACCTTCGTCTCGACCCCGGTCTTCTCGGGCGCCGAGGTGGAGGACATCGACCAGGCCATCGAGAAGGTGCGAACCAGCACCGGGGCCGAGGTTGGCATGGGGCGCGGCGGTAAGGTCACGCTGCGCGACGGCCGCACGGGAGAGCCGTTCGACGGTAGGATCACGGTCGGTTACATGTACATACTGAAGCTCCTTCACCTTGTGGACGACAAGATTCACGCGCGGAGCACCGGCCCGTATTCGCTGGTCACTCAGCAGCCGCTCGGTGGTAAGGCACAATTCGGCGGACAGAGGTTCGGCGAGATGGAGGTATGGGCACTCGAAGCCTACGGCGCGGCGCACACGCTCCAGGAGTTGCTCACCATAAAGAGCGACGACCGCGTGGGCCGGGTCAAGACCTACGAGTCCATCGTGAAGGGCGAGAACATACCGGAGCCGGGTGTGCCGGCGAGCTTCAAGGTGCTGCTGAAAGAGATGCAGTCTCTCGGGCTCTCGGTCAAGCCAGTCTATAACGCCGAGGCCGCTGCCGAGGATCACGACCGCAGGGACTGGGACGAGGCCGCGCGGGCGCTGGGGATCAACCTCAGCCGCGAGGAGCCAACAGGCAACCTCGACGATATACCGGACACCTTCGGTTCTAGAGGAGGGATGTAAGCGTTGCAGGGATTAGAGCGCGATATAGACATAAATAAACTCGAGAAGATCTCCATCGGCCTCGTTTCGGCTGAGGAGATCCGGGAGTGGTCCCGCGGCGAGGTTACGAAGCCGGAGACCATCAACTACCGTACCCTCCGCCCTGAGAAGGACGGCCTGTTCTGCGAGCGTATCTTCGGCCCCTCCAAGGACTGGGAGTGCTACTGCGGCAAGTACAAGCGCATCCGGTTCAAGGGAATCATCTGCGAGCGCTGCGGCGTCGAGGTTACCCGCGCCCGCGTGCGCCGCGACCGGATGGGTCACGTAGAGCTGGCCGCTCCGATAGCGCACGTCTGGTTCGTCAAGGGCGTGCCGAGCCGTATGGGTTATCTGCTTGACATCAGCCCGAAGGACCTGGACCGGGTGCTGTACTTCGCGTCGTCCATCGTTACCTGGGTAGACCGGGAGGAGCGGGCGAACGACATCGACATGCTCCGGGAGCGGGTCGAGGAGGAGATCCGTCAGTTCGAAGAGGACCGGGATGAGGAGATCATGCAGACCCAGGCGCTCCGCACGAAGCGTGAGAGCGTCATCAAGGGCGAGTCTTCCTCGGATGAGTTGACCGAGGAGTTCGAGGACATCCCCGAGGAGGATCGCGAAAGCGCCATCGCGAAGGTTCACAAGGAGGCCGAAGAGGCCGTCCAGGACATCCAGCGATCGGTACAGGAGCAGATAGAGCTGATACAGCGGGCGTGGGAGGAGTTCCAGACGCTGGAGCCGCGTCAGATCGTGGACGACGAGGAACTGTTCCGCGAGATGAAGGACCGCTTTGGCGACGAGTACGGCTATGGCGTGTACTTCCGCGGCGGCATGGGCGCGGAGGCGATCCGGGACCTCATAATCCAGGTGAACCTCGAAGACGAGGCCGCCGAGTTGCGCCACATCGTGAGCGACTCCAAGGGCCAGAAGCGCCAGAAGGCGATAAAGCGCCTGAAGGTCGTCGATGCTTTCCGCACCAGCAACAACAAACCGGAGTGGATGATCATGGACGCCGTCCCCGTGCTGCCGCCGGACCTGCGTCCGATGGTTCAGCTCGACGGCGGACGCTTCGCCACGAGCGACCTGAACGACCTATACCGCAGGGTCATAAACCGCAACAACCGTCTGCGCCGGCTGCTAGACCTGGGCGCGCCGGACGTAATCGTGAACAATGAGAAGCGGATGCTCCAGGAGGCCGTCGACGCCCTCTTCGATAACGGACGGCGCGGACGTGCCGTTACCGGTGCCGGTAACCGGGCGCTCAAGTCGCTCTCCGACATGCTCAAGGGTAAGCAAGGACGCTTTCGTCAGAACCTGCTCGGTAAGCGCGTAGACTACTCGGGCCGTTCGGTTATCGTGTCCGGTCCGAACCTCCAGATGCATCAGTGCGGTCTGCCACGACTCATGGCGGTCGAGCTTTTCAAGCCGTTCGTGATGAAGGTGCTCGTGGACCGGGCGCTCGCGCCGAACATCCGGAGCGCGAAGCAGATGGTCGAGCGGCTGCGTCCCGAAGTGTGGGACGTGCTGGAGGACGTGGTCAAGGAGCATCCGGTGCTCTTGAATCGTGCTCCGACGCTCCACCGTCTCGGCATCCAGGCGTTCGAGCCGGTGCTCGTGGAAGGCAAGGCCATAAGGGTGCATCCGCTGGTGTGCTCCGCGTTCAACGCGGACTTCGACGGCGACCAGATGGCCGTTCACGTGCCGCTCTCTCCCGAGGCGCAGGCCGAGGCGCGGGTGTTGATGCTCTCGACGCAGAACATTTTGCTTCCGGCTAACGGCTTCCCGATCGCGGTACCTTCTCAGGACATGGTGTTGGGTCTTTACTACATCACCTACGCCGACGAGGACTTCAAGGGGCAGGAGATCAAGAGCTTCATCTCTTCCTACGATGAGGCGGAGGCGGCCTATAAGGAAGGCACGCTCAAACTTCACCACAAGGTCATCACCCGCCGCAACGGCGCACGGCTGGAGACTACTCTGGGGCGTGTTTTGTTCAACGAGAACATCGAGCAGACGCTCAGGGATTACCTGGGCGACTCCTACGACGCCGCTTCTTATACCTACATCAACGAGGTGTTGAAGAAGGGTGAGATCAAAGACCTAGTCTCTGACTACGTGGACCGCTATCCGACGGAACTGGTCAGCAAGCTGCTCGATACTCTGAAGAGGATCGGTTTCCACACGGCTACGCGGGCAGGTATTTCCGTCGGCAAGAACGACATCGTGGTGCCTGAGCAAAAAGAAGGCATCATGATCCGTTATCAGGATATGGTCGATGAGGTCGAGGACCAGTGGAACCAGGGCTTCATCTCCGACGACGAGAGCCTGGAGAGGACTATCTCTCTCTGGACCGAGGCGAAGAACGAGGTCGAGCAGGCGATGAAGGACAACCTGTATCGACTGAACCCGATCTTCATGATGGCTAACTCCGGCGCGCGAGGGAACTACTCCCAGATCACGCAGCTCGCCGGTATGCGTGGCCTGATGACGAACACGAAGGGTGAGATCATCCCCGAACCCGTGAAGTCGAACTTCATGGAGGGCCTATCCGTCCTCGAGTACTTCACCTCCACCCACGGCGCCCGGAAGGGACAGGCCGACACCGCCCTGCGTACCGCCGACTCCGGTTATCTAACCCGCCGCCTGGTGGACGTTTCTCAGGATGTCGTGGTCAACGGCGAGGACTGCGGCTCGGAGGGTTACATCGAGATACCGCTTTACCTCGACGGCGGACGGGGCGACGCGAACGACTCAGTCGCGGCCCGCTACCTGGCGCGCGACCTGGTGAACCCGGAGACGGGCGAGGTGGTCGCCGAGGCCGGCACGGATATTACGCGCAAGCTGCTCGATATCTGGCGCGAGGAGTTGCCGCGCGAGACGATGGTCCCGGTTCGGACACCGTCCAAGTGCGAGAACGCGCACGGCGTTTGCCAGGCGTGCTACGGGCGCGCTCTCTCAACCTACCGTCCGGTGGACGTCGGCGAGGCCGTAGGTATCATCGCGGCCCAATCAATCGGCGAGCCGGGCACGCAGCTCACGATGCGTACCTTCCACACCGGTGGTATCGCCGGCGAGGACATCACCGCCGGTCTGCCGAGGGTGGTCGAGCTGTTCGAGGCGAGGCACCCGAAGGCGGAGGCGACGCTTGCCGGAATCGACGGCAGCGTAACCCTCGAAGAGGCCGACTCCGAACGGATGATAAAGGTCGTTTTGACCTCGGCGGACGGAACGGAGAGCCAGGAGTACAAGGTCGAGCGGCAGCTTCTGCGGCCCGAGTTTACCGAAGGTGCGGAGATCCGGGCGAACACCCCGATCACGGAGGGTTCGATCTACCCGCACGAGATCCTCGAAAACGACTTGCGCTACGACCGCGGCACCACCGCCACGGAGCGCTACTTGGTCGAGGGCGTGCAGAGGGTCTACCGGACCCAGGGCGTGGATATCCACGACAAGCACATCGAGGTGATCGTGCGCCAGATGCTCCGTAAGGTCGTCGTTGACGACCCAGGCGACACGAACTTCCTACCGGAGCAGGTCGCCGACAGGTTCACCCTGCGCGCCGAGAATGCTCGTGTTGAAGAGGAGGAAGGCAAACCCGCCACGGCTCACACCGTCCTGATGGGTATAACCAAGGCTTCGCTCGCCACCGAGAGCTTCCTTTCCGCGGCTTCGTTCCAAGAGACTGCCCGCGTCCTGACCGACGCGGCCATAGAGGGCAAGGTGGACAACCTCGCGGGTCTGAAGGAGAACGTGATCATCGGGAAACTCATCCCGGCTGCTACCGGTCTGCCGCATTACCGGCAACTCCAGGTCGCCGTTGAAGGCTACAAAGCGCGTGAGGTAGACGAGCTTGACATAGCGGCTTCCTGAGCCTAAAATTACGCGTCGCGGTTACGAGTGGTAGCAAGGACTCGGATCGCGGCGCGTAGCTTTGTAGAAGTCCCTTTTTCCAGGTAGTAGAGAGGAAGGCGCGGCCATGCCGACGACGAACCAACTCGTGCGCCACGAGCGAAAGTTGAAAAAAGATAAGACGGCGACTCCGGGTTTGCAGGGTTCGCCTCAGCGCCGGGGTGTCTGTACCCGCGTCTCGACCACCACCCCGAAGAAGCCGAACTCGGCGTTGCGTAAGATCGCGCGCGTGAGGCTGACGAACGGCATGGAGATTACGGCCTACGTTCCGG